>Ga0105053_10000359_pt1 | contig 68071 bp, 60 predicted proteins | sample BON01_FD_78093 | JGI IMG/M metagenome (GOLD analysis project Ga0105053, IMG submission 78093) | Freshwater microbial communities from Lake Bonney liftoff mats and glacier meltwater in Antarctica - BON-01 | ecosystem: Environmental > Aquatic > Freshwater > Ice > Glacier meltwater | place: Lake...
CTGCAAACTCTCGCCAACGCCAGTGGCGTCTCCGACGCGATCGAATTTCTCGGCCGCGTCAGCGACGAGCAGCTTCGCTCCGAATATGAACAGTGCGACCTCTTTTCGCTCCCGAGCAGCAAGGAAGGTTTCGGTCTGGTTTATCTCGAGGCGATGAGTTTCGGCAAACCCTGCCTCGGCGCCCGCGCCGGTGGCGCGCCCGAAGTGATCGACGAAAACACCGGTCTGCTCGTCGACTACGGAAACATTGATGAAATCGCCGATGCCTGTATACGTATAGCCCACCGCCACTACGACCCCGCGACCGTGCGGGCTCATCTGCAGAAATTTTCATTTCCCAGCTTCATGAACCACCTGACCACGGCCCTCGCCGATTGATCTTCTTCTCGTGAAAATCGAAATCACCGCCAATCAACAGGACAAAGCCTATTGGCACGACCTGTGGCGCTACCGGGAATTGCTCGGCTTCCTCGCTTGGCGGGACGTCAAGGTGCGCTACAAGCAGGCCGTGCTTGGTGCGGCGTGGGCCATCTTTCAACCGGCGGTGACCATGATCGTTTTCACGTTCGTCTTCGGCCGGATGGCAGGGATGCCGGCCGGAGGTATTCCCTATCCCCTTTTGGTGATGGCCGGTCTGCTTCCGTGGCAACTTTTCAGCGCGGGGCTCAGCGGCGCTGGTGGCAGCTTGGTGTCGAACACCAACCTCGTCTCGAAAGTGTATTTCCCGCGCTTGATCATTCCCATGTCCGCCTTGGCGGTCTCCTTGGTCGACTTCGGCATCGTCGGAGTGCTCTACTCGGCCATGATGGTTTGGTTCGAGGTCTATCCGACTTGGCGCATCCTGTTCCTGCCCGTGTTTACCGCCCTCGCTCTGCTGGTCGCGTTTGGCGCGGGCACTTGGCTCACGGCGTTGACCGTGCGTTATCGGGATTTCCGCTTCATCACCCCGTTCCTGCTGCAGGTGGGCGTGTTCCTTTCCCCGATCGGCTACCGTTCCGATACCCTCCCCAATTGGCGCGACATCCTCGCCTTGAATCCGCTCACCGGAATCATCGACGGATTCCGGTGGTGCTTGCTGGGCAACTCCGTCCAACTCGATCCGAAAGCACTGCTGAGCTCCGTCATTGTCACGACTGTCCTGATCGTCACGGGAGTCTGGTATTTCCGCCGAACCGAGCGGACTCTCGCCGACGTCATCTAATCGATCATGGCAACTGAACCGATCATCGCGGTCGAAGGCCTCGGCAAACGCTACATCATCAATCACGATGTCCGCCACGACACGTTGCGCGACCGTCTCGCCAACGGCCTCAGCGACTTCGCCCGCAGGCTGACGGGCCCCAAGGGACCCGACCCCAAACACGAGGAGTTCTGGGCCCTCCGCGATGTGAATTTTGAGATCAAGCCCGGCGAGGTCATGGGCATCATCGGTCGCAACGGCGCCGGAAAATCGACCTTGTTAAAAGTCCTTTCGCGCATCACCGAACCGACCCGGGGAAAAATCACGCTGAATGGTCGCGTCGCCTCGCTGCTTGAAGTGGGCACCGGCTTTCATCCTGAACTCACGGGGCGAGAAAACATCTTCCTCAACGGTGCCATTTTGGGAATGACGCGCGCCGAGATCGTGCAGAAATTCGACGAGATCGTTGCCTTTGCCGAAGTCGAACGCTTCCTCGACACGCCGGTGAAACGTTACAGCAGCGGCATGTATGTGCGACTTGCGTTTGCGGTCGCCGCCCACCTCGAGCCGGAAATTCTCATCGTCGACGAAGTGCTCGCGGTCGGTGACCATGAGTTTCAACAGAAGTGCCTCGGACGCATGGGGGATATCTCGCGTTCCGGACGCACCGTCCTGTTCGTCAGCCACAATCTCGAGGCGTTGCGCAGCATCTGCCAGACGGGTCTCCTCCTTGAAGCAGGCCGGGTGACGGCCTCCGGTCCCGCTGCCGATGTCATCGCGAAGTATCACCGCCCTCAATCCGAGTTGACCGCGACATTTCCGATCAAGGACAAACCCTGCATCACCTCGGTTTCGGTGGACCCCGAGCGACTCGCCGCCGGCGATCTGGTCGTGACTCTCACTTATCACTCGCCCTTCCCTTTGCGCCCCGCGATTGCTGGTTTCATCATCAACGGCCCGGATGGTCGGCCTTTGTTTGGCACGAACATGCGCACGCATCCCCCGACAAAATCTGCGAAAGAGAAGTCCGTCGGCACCTGTATTCTCGAGGTGCCTAATTTCGCATTCCATTCCAGTAGTTACAGCGTAACCGCATGGCTCGGCGATAAGACCGACGACTACGACTCAAAGCCCGAGGCCGTTTCCTTTCAGTTCGTGTCCCATCGCCACTACTCGCAACGCCCCCCGCTCCACGTGATCGGCCCCGTCGACTTGCCCTGCCAGTGGAGCTACGGGACAGACTAATGATCAACATCGTCGCCCACATCGGATGATCTTTGTGCGTCAAGTCCACGCCCTTCTCCAGACGCTGCGGAGCATCACGCTGCGAATGGCGAAGGTTGAGATGGGGCCGGGGTGCACGCTGGCTCCGCACATCAGCGCCTCGCGCGGAGTCGCCCACAGCAAATCCGGACGAATTACGCTCAATCGTAGGTGTGTGATCGACCGCGGGGTCGTGCTTCACGCCTTTGGCGGACGAATCGTTCTTGGGGAGAACACTTTTGTGGGCCCCTACGTCGTCATTTACGGCCACGGAGGAGTTGTCATCGGTCGAGACTGCCTCATCGGATCGCATTGTCGGATCGTTTCGTCTAATCACACGGTGCCGCCGCTCGGAACACCGATCCGCTCACAACCAGATATCTGCCTGCCCACGGTCATCGGCGACGACGTTTGGCTGGGGACCGGCGTGACCGTCCTTGGCGGGATCACGGTTGGCGATGGCTGTATCATTGGAGCCGGTGCCGTTGTGACCAAAGACCTCCCCCCCGGGGCGATCGTGTTCGGAGTCCCCGCCGTCATTCGTGGATGGCGCCAAGGAGCCAAGCCCATCATTTCCGAGAATTGAGCTACGACCTCCCCATGGAGTTATCCGTCATCATCCCCACTCACAACCCGCACCGTGGGCGACTGCAGCGGACGCTGGCAGGATTGAAGCACCAGACGTTGAATCCCCAATTATGGGAAGCACTCGTGATCGACAACGCATCGACCGAGCCCGTCGGCGTGTCCGAGATCGCCCCCTATGCACCTGAAGGGACCAGAATTGTCCAAGAGCCCCAAGTCGGGCTGACCGCCGCGCGACGCCGCGGGTTTTTGGAAGCCTGCGGGGAGTTGATGGTGCTGGTGGACGACGACAACGTGCTTGCCCCCGATTACCTCGAACGGACCCTGCAACTTTTTCGCGAGCATCCTCAGGTCGGCGCACTCGGAGGTCGGAGCACGCCGGAGTTCGAAAGTCCGCCGGCGTCTTGGGCGCGCGAGTTCGACGACCTCATCGCCTGCCGCGACCTCGGGGACTCACCGCAAATTTCCTCCGGTCTGCTCAACCCAACGACCCAGCGCCGCGAGTATCCAGCCTTTGCTCCGATTGGTGCGGGCATGGCCCTTCGAGCTCAGGCGGTCGAGTCGTGGATGCGTGAGTCCGAACGCAACGCTCATCGCGATCGTCAAGGCACCGAGCTCACTTCGGGCGGCGACAACGACATCGTGTTCGTCGCAATGGAGAACGGTTGGGACGTTGGTTATTTTCCATCGCTCTCACTCACGCACCTCATTCCCACCGCGCGAACCCAGCTCGCCTACCTCCAACGCCTCAATCGCGGTATTTCAAAATCGTGGGTGCAAGTCTTGCACCGGCACGACGCCTGCCCTTGGGAGCCGATTCCGCGGTGGACGGTGCCGCTGCGTCAAGCCCGTGCTTGGTTCGCCCAACGTGCCTGGAGCAGTCCGATCGCCTCGATTCGCTGGCAAGGCATTTGCGGACATTTTGAAGGTCTCGCCACTCTCGATCGTAACTAATCATGTCATTTATCGGAAAAGCCCTCTACCAGATCTGGCATCGCCCCGTTGGAGCCGTCGGTAGCGTGTTCGCGGCGGGCGGCCCTTGGGAAGTCGCCCTCAACAATCGCGGCCGGTCCGCGATGCTCGAAGCAGCAGAAAATCTGCCGCTCCTCGAAAATCAAACCGGAGCCCCGTTGGAACTTCATCTCTTAACTGGCCGACGTTTCTGGGATATGTCCGCTTTCTGCCTCTGGTCATTCGCCCTCCAGAGTCACCGCCCCCTCATCCCCGTGATCTACGACGACGGCACGATCACCGCCGAGGTTCGCGCCCCCTTGCTCCGAGTGTTTCCGGCTGCACGGTTTGTCTCCCAACAAGAAACCATCGCTCGGTTGGACCAATATTTACCGGTCGAAAAATATCCCGTGCTGCGCGAGCGCTGGGTCAACTACCCCAACATCCGCAAACTGCTCGACCCGCATGTCGGTCGGTCCGGTTGGAAACTCGTGGTTGATTCGGATCTGTTGTTTTTCCGCGAACCTAGGTTCCTCATCAACTGGCTGGATCAGCCAGACCGTCCGCTTCACGCCCTCGATTGCGAGACCTCCTACGGCTACACTCGCGAACTCATGCAGCAACTCGCGGGCAAACCTGTCGCCGACCTCGTCAATGTGGGCCTCACCGGATTGAACGGCAGGGAAATCGATTGGGACCAACTCGAGCACTGGTGCCGCATTTTGATCGAGAAGGAGAAAACCAGTTACTTCCTCGAGCAAGCCGTCATCGCCATGATGGTCGCAGACCGAGAATGCACGATCGCTCCAGCGAGTGACTACGTCACGAAGCCATTGCGACCGGAGGCGACGGACTGTCGGGCCGTGATGCACCACTACGTCGCCAACTCGAAAAAGTGGTATTTCCAATCCAATTGGAAACGCGCTCAGACGGTTTGAATCATGTCGACCCCATTTCAAAGGTTGGCGCCCACCACCACTGATCCGAAGCCGCGAATCTGCCTCGTCTCTTGCAGTCACGTCTCGACCAATCCGCGTTTGGTTAAGGAAGCCGACGCGCTTCAGGAAGCGGGTTACGCCGTGCATGTGGTGGCCGGTCGCAACTATGCCCCCAGCGACAAGTTTGACGCCGTCATTTTCGAGCGGGCGAAATGGACCTACACGGTCGTGAACTTCGGGTCTGGGCCCCGCGCAGTCGCGCAGAAAATCATTCGCAAGCTCGCCCGGCTCATCGTCGCCCGCACCGCGCGAGCCCCCCTTTGGTTGGTCGCAAGGGCCTACCATGCGGCCGTGGCCCAGATCGCTGATGCTGCGGCGCGCGTCCCTGCGCAACTCTACATTGGACACACCCTCGCCGGGTTGATCGCCGCGGCCTATGCCGCGCAACGAAATCGGACTCGCTTGGGATTTGATGCCGAAGATTTCCACGCTCAGGAGACGGTCGAGATCATGAACGATCCCGGGGAGCAAGCCATCGTGCGTCGGCTCGAGCACACGCTGCTCCCCCGCTGTGTCCACCTGACCGCCGCCGCGCCGCTGATGGCCGAGGCCTACGCCAAGACCTACGCCCTTCGCCTGCCGATCACCGTCCAAAATGTGTTCCCCTTAAGCGAAACCCCCGCCGAAGCTCCAGCTGAACCCACGGTGCATCAGCCCGCTCGGTTCTATTGGTTCTCCCGAACCGTGGGTGCCGGTCGTGGCATCGAATCGATCATCCTCATCCTCGCCCAGATGAAAACTCCGACCGTGCTCACCTTGCGCGGAGAATTTTTTGATCCGAACTATGCCGACAACCTACGCCAGGTCGCCCGCGAGGCCGGCTACACCGGCGAGTTGAATTTCCAACCGCCCGAGAATTCATCCGAGATGGCTCGCCTCGCGGCCAAGCACGATGTCGGCCTCGCGATCGAGCCGAATTATCCGCCGAACCGCCAAGTCTGTCTCTCCAACAAATTCTACACGTATCTGCTAGCGGGCATTCCCATCGCCTACACCGGCACCCGCGCCCAATGCGCGCTGGCCGCGGAGTTGGGTGCTGCTGCCATGCTTATCGACCCATCTGAGATCGAATCATCAGCCACTCGGCTAGACGAATGGCTGACCGATCCGGCTCGCTACTCCTCATCACGCGCGGCGGCGTGGAGCCACGGACGTTCGCGGTTCAACTGGGACTTCGAAAAACAAACTCTCATCGCCGCAGTCGAGGCATCCTTGCAGCGATGAAGCGTCTGCTGATCATCAGTCCCCACTTCCCCCCGGTCCATGCACCGGATGCCCAACGGGTCATCGCCGCCCTGCCCTATCTGCGAGCACACGAATGGGAACCGACGGTCTTGGCCGTCAAACCCGATCAGGTCGCCGCGACGAAAGATTCGAGCTCACTTCGGCGATTACCCAGTGACATTCGCATTGAACGGTGCGGGGCTTGGACTTTGTCCCTCACGAGCCGCGCCGGACTCCGCAATCTCGGCTGGCGCGCGCATGGGGCCATGCGTCGCGCTGGCAATCGGCTCATTCGCGAGATCAAGCCGGATTTGATCTTCTTCTCCACGACTCAGAATCTCTTGATGACACTCGGTCCGCGCTGGCGGAGACAATTCGGGATTCCCTACGTTCTCGACATCCAAGATCCGTGGATCACCGACTACTACGAGCGGCCTGGAGCGCCGCCTCCTCCGGGTGGATGGAAATATCGCCTGGCGCGATCAATGGCCTGTCGCTTAGAAGCGTCCACCTTCGCGGTGGCGAGTGGATTCGTCAGCGTGTCACCAACCTACTTGGAATCGCTGTCCAATCGTTATGCATGGTTCGGAGGCAAGCCCCAAGCGGTCATCCCATTTGGCGTCGACCCGAAACCGTTCGACCAGCAGGACAGTTCACCCCAACCAGCCTTCGCCCCCGATCCCGAATGGATCCAGATCGTCAGCGTTGGCGCCGTCGGCTCGATCATGTCCCAGGCTCTGCGCGCGCTCTTCGCTCAAGTGAAATCGCTCTTGAGCGATGCGCCGGAACTCGGACGCAAGCTGCGGTTTCGTTTCTACGGAACCAGCTACGCCCCACCCGGGCAGGCGGAGCCTTCCGTGATGCCCCTCGCGCAAGAATACGGTCTGGCCGATTTGGTGACCGAGGAGACCAATCGCCTCTCCGCCGACGCAGCCTTTGCCACGATGAAAGCAGCGGATGCTCTCGTTATTCTGACTTCCGATGATCCGGGTTACACTCCGTCCAAATTGGCCGGATGCTTTCTGGCAAATGTTCCCGTGCTCTTGGTCACCCGGCGGGACGGCGGAGCGGAACGACTCAATCGAGAACTCGGGCTCGCCCAAATTCTCGATCCCGACGGAGCCACCCCTTCCGCCCTCTCCGATTTCCTCCAAGACCTGAAGGCGCCGAACCCTCAGTGGATTTCACGGCGTCAAACCGAAGTTTTCCACACTCACCATACCGCCCAAGCGCGGACCCAACAGTTGAGCGAATTTTTACACCGCATCCTCGCCCAACCTCCACCGAGATGACAACGTCATCTCAGATGCCGACCATGCGTCCTCACGGAGCAGTTCAATTCAATCCTTTTCTCTGAACACTCGTTTTCATTATCTCCCCGCGGAATTCGCCATGAAGTCCGATTCCCTGTCAGCACCCCATCACGATCTTCCAGCAATCCATGGTTGACGCCAACGACATCGGGATTGCGCCAAATCCCAACGCGTCGCAGCGCCTCCACCGGGTCGCCGTCGTCTTGGTCGCCTGCACGATGATCGGATTCTTTTGGCGATCCGAGGATCCCTTGGGACTCAAGACTTTGTTGGGCGAGGTGATTCTTTTTCTCGCTTCGCGTCCGGCTATCCAGTGGGCGAAACATAACCGGGCGTGGTTTCCCGCCTTCGAGCTGCTCTGTCTGACCACCATCGCCTTTTATGCGATCCCGCTCTTGGTCGGGCACAAAGACCTCAGCCTTTATCAACCGAGAGTCGTTACCGAATCCGCAATGCTCGTTATCGCCTTTCTGGCGGCTGCAAATCTGAGCTTCAATTTCCGCTCGCGTTCGATGCGCCCGTCACCTTGGGCCATGGCCCCCCTCCTCTCGACCGAGGGGTCGCGCTACGTGCCAGCTGGTATGTTTCTCAACACGATCTACATCTACGTTGAGACGTTCACGGATCTTCTGCCAAGTGAGATCATCGGCACGCTGCGCGCTTTGTTTTTCGGCCTCGGCACAGTCGCGATCTTCGTGCTTGCCCGGCAGATCGGGCAAGGGGTGATTTCCGGTCGGACTCGGGCGTTCTTCATCGTCAATCTCGCGGCGCAGGTCATCATCCTGTTTTCCCAGCTGTATCTGATTCGCGGGATCTCCCTCCTGGCGCTGGGGGCGATCGCCTACTCAGCCGCCAAGCGCCGGGTGCCAATACTTTGGATCGCCTTGATCCTTCCCGTGGTCGCCGTGCTGCATAACGGGAAATCAGAGATGCGAAAGCACTACTGGGAAGAAATGAATCCGCTGCCCACGCTTAGTGAGTTGCCTGCATTTTTCAACGAATGGATCGATTTTGGACTGCAGGTTAATCGGGACGCGGAATCCAGCACCCAGACCTCCGTAGTCGACCGGGCCTCGTTGATTCAAATGCTCTGCATGAGTGTGGAGGGGGTCCCGTCGCAAAAGCCATTTCTGTATGGCGAGAGTTACTTCGATATTCCGGCGTTGGCGATCCCGCGTTTTCTCTGGCCCGAGAAGCCGTCCAGTCTTATGGCCAATATCCGCCTCGCGGTCTATTTCGACCTGATCGACCCCGATGATCCTTTTCAATATTCGATCGCCTTCGGCATGATCGCCGAAGCCTATCTGAACTTCGGTCTCTTTGGTGTCACCGCCCTCGGACTCTTTTTTGGCGTGCTCTACAAACACCTGTCGATCCTCGGCACCGGAGCCCCCCAGTTCTCCGCCCTCGGCATCTTAATGATTCTCCTCACGGCGTGGAGTTTCCAAGCCGAGCTGGTCATGGCCACGTGGCTGTCGTCGCTCTTCCAAGCGTGCGTCGTCTGTATTGGCTTACCACTCGCCTACCACAAACTCACCCATGGTTGACCCTCCACGTGTGAAACCCACCGAGCACAACCGTTCGCAATCCCCGGTTGAAACCCCACGACTGGCCATCGTCGTCTCTCATCCCACCCAATATTACAGTCCGTGGTTTCGCTGGTTGGCGGCCCGGGGCGGCCTCACCTTGCGCGTCTTCTACCTCTGGGATGCCGGAGTCACGAACCGACTCGATGAGAAATTCGGCCGCACTTTCACTTGGGATGTCGATTTACTTTCTGGCTACGAGCATGAGTTCGTTCCCAACCAAGCCCGCCGTCCCGGAACTGAACATTTCTCCGGACTTCACAATCCCTCGCTCCACCGCCGCCTGAAAGCTTGGAACCCTTCCGCCATCCTCCTCTTTGGTTACGCCTACCGGACGCACTTACAGTTGATCCTCAATCCGCCGGCTCCGCTTATCTTCCGCGGCGATTCCCACCTCATCGATCAACCTCATCCCCGCTTGATCAAGCGATTGATTCTCCGCCAGGTCTATCGTCGGTTTGCGGCCGTCACTTATGTGGGAAATGCAAACCGCGATTATTTCAGCGCCTTCGGTGTTCCCGATGAGCGCCTGCACTTCGTCCCTCACTGCGTCAATGCCGAGCACTTCACCTCGACGCCCGAGCACCGAAGCGCCGCCGACGAGTTGCGGCGGCACCTCGGCCTCAGCGGCAAGCGGGTTATTCTTTTTGCCGGGAAACTCGTGCCAGAAAAACAACCTCGCGAACTGCTCGAGGCCTTCCTCGCCATCGCGGACCCCGACTCCGCTTTGGTCATCACCGGCGATGGCGTCGAGAAACCTGCGATGCTCGCCCTTGCCGCCCAGCATCCGGATAGACTGGTGCGCTTCCTTCCCTTCGCCAACCAAAGCGAGATGCCCGTTCGTTACCTTTTGGCCGACCTTTTTGTCCTTCCCTCCCGCGGACTTTACGAAACTTGGGGGCTCGCGGTTAACGAAGCCATGCACATGGGTGTCCCTTGTCTGGTCAGCGCCCACGTCGGTTGTCAGCGCGACCTCGTCACCGACTGCGAAACGGGTTGGGTTTTCGACCCGACGGATCCCCTCGCCCTCCCCAAGGCTCTCGTCCGCGCGCTCGCCGCTCTGTCCGGCGACACCGGACGTTTGCGCACCCAGATCGCGGCTCGCATTGCCGGCTACACCTACCCCACCGCCGGCGAAGGCCTCCTCCGCACTGTCGCCGCCACCGTGGGCCCCTCCGCCCCTTCGTCATGAAAATCACCGTTGTCATGGGATTTTTCCTGCCGATTCCACCCGTCGCGGGCGGCGCCATTGAAAAGACTTGGCATCGTCTCTCTCAGGAGTTGGTTCAGCGCGGACACGAGGTCACCGTCATCTCGCGGCAGTGGCCGGATTGGCCCGCTGAGGAGACCCTCAATCGAGTCCGGCATCTCCGTCTGCCGGGCTTCGACCACAAACCCAAACTCTGGCGCAACCTGATCTGTGATCTCATCTGGAGTTGGCGCGTCTTTCGCCATCTGCCCTCCGCCGATGTTGTCGCCCTCAACACGATCAGCCTTGCGTGCTGGCTCGGACGCTTTCGGCAATACGCGGGCAAGGTCGTGGTCATGCCCGGCCGCATGCCGAAGGGTCAATTTCATCTCTATCAACGACCGGCCTTGATCCTCGTGCCCAGCACTCCAGTGAAAAATGCAGTGCTCAGAGAGCGTCCGACTTTCGACAAATTGATTCGCACCATCGGCTACCCGATCGATTGGAGGTCGATCTCCGCTCAAAGCCAGAAGCAAGCGGACGTCGTCACCATCGGTTACGTGGGCCGAATCCATCAGGAGAAAGGGATCGACCTGCTCGCGGCCGCGCTCAAACGGCTCGCCAAGATGGAACTGCCCGCTTGGCGGGCGATCGTGTGTGGTCCCGCCGATATCGCGCGCGGCGGGTCCGGCCCCGACTACCTCGCCGAATTACGCCGAGCCGCTCCCTCGCAAGTGGAGTTTCGCGATCCTGTTTTCCATGAACCTTCCCTCCATGAGCTTTACCAACAATTTGATATCTTCTGCTATCCCAGTCTCGCCGCCCACGGAGAAACCTTCGGAGTTTCGGTCGCGGAAGCGATGGCCGGCGGCGCCGCGCCGATTGTTTCCGATCTCGAGTGCTTCTTAGACTTCGTCAAACCTGGGGAAACGGGTCTAACCTTTAACGCCCTGGCGGCCGATGCCGTCGACCACCTCGTCGACCACCTCGTCACGCTCATCACCGAACCAGCGGTGCGAGCAACCATGGGCCAGGCCGCCCAACAGACCGTCAAAGCCTACGACTTCGCCCGCTACGCGGACGACCGACTGGCGGAATTCGCGCAATTGACCAACGCAACCAAGACCGCATCCTCGCCTCCATGAGCTCCACCGCGCCCTACCTTGGGCAAGACTGTGTCACGCCCTACCCGCGGCGCCAGGTGATCCTTCGCTTGATTTGGTTGTTCGTGCAATCGACCGTCTTTCGCTGGAGCCCCCGCCCTCTGCACGGATTTCGTGCCTGGATTTTGAGACTTTTTGGAGCGAAAATCCCCTCGCCCAGCGAGGTCGTCATTTTCCCCTCCGCCACCATCTGCTTTCCATGGAAACTGCGGCTCGAGCCGCGATCGATGATCGGGCGAAACGTCACCATCTACAACCTTGGGATGGTCATCCTCGAATTTGGTGCCAACGTCAGCCAAAACACTCACCTCTGCGCGGGCAGTCATGACTTCAATCGCTGGGCGATGCCCTTGACGACCGCCTCCATCACAATTGGTCGCAATGCGTGGATCGCCGCCGACGTCTTCGTTGGTCCGGGGGTCACCATCGGGGAACTGGCCGTGGTTGGCGCTCGCTCGGTCGTCGTCACCGATCTACCCGCCCGCATGATCTGCGTGGGACATCCCTGCCGCCCGATCAAAGCCCGGCTCGAACCGAGCCATACTTGATGAAGATTTCTCAGATCGTCCCGAGCCTCGAAGCGCAGCACGGCGGTCCGAGCGTGAGCGTTTATCAACTTGCGTTGGCAATGAGCTCGACCGAGCACGAGGTTGAGCTACTCACCACCGATCCATCGCCTAGCCCGCCGACGACGGACGGAAAGTTGACTGTGCGCCCGTTTCAACGCAGTTTCCCTCAGTGGCTAAGTCGTTCGGCCCCTCTCGCCCGCTACCTTCGCACCAATGAGTGCGACGTAGTGCATCAGCACTCGCTCTGGTTGCGCACCCTCCACTACGCGGCGCAGAGAAACAAGCGGCCGCCCTTCCCCCCCTTGGTGATTGCCCCACGCGGAATGATGAGTTCCTGGGCTTGGGGAAACAATCGCCGCAAGAAACAATTCGCCCAAGAGCGGATCCACCCCCAAGCAATGGAAACGGCTGCGGGGTGGCACGCGACGAGTAGCGAGGAGGCCGACGACATTCGTCGCTTGGGCTTCACCCAGCCCATTTGTCTCTCGCCCAACGGCGTCAGCTCGCCCACTTCCGCGAGTGTGGTCGCCGCGGAGCTGTTTTGGCGCCGAGCCTGTCCTGAGGTCGCTTCCCAACGCGTCGCGCTCTTCTACTCTCGATTTCACCGCAAGAAGCGACTGCTCGAATTGATCGACTTGTGGTTGGTTCAGGCGCCAGCCGACTGGCTCCTTCTCGTGGTGGGCATACCTGAGGAATATTCGGTGTCGAATATCAAGAGCTACGTGATGCGCCAATCCGGCGGAGGCCGGGTGCAGGTGTTTTCTGGCGTGAATGCTCCGCCTCCTTACGCCGTGGCCTCACTCTTTCTCCTGCCCTCGCACACCGAGAATTTCGGTCTCGTGATTGCAGAAGCCATGGCCCACGGCGTTCCGGTCGTCGTGACGGACGTAACTCCCTGGGCCGAGGTCAATCGGACGGAGTGTGGATGGTGCGTGCCATGGAGCGATTACGCGCAGACTCTCACGGTCGCCCTGGCGGAAGAGCCGGCGTCATTGCGACAACGCGGAAGTGTTGCCAAAACCTGGGTTGCCGCAGAATATTCGTGGGTAAAATCAGCGAGACTCCTCATCGATTTCTATCACGAGCTAATTAACCACCGACCGTGAGCCCACCCGCGAGCCATCCCCACCATTCGCCGGACTCCGCCTCTCCGATCGAAGAAGGCCGCCACACGCTCGAGAATGCGACTCTCGCCCACGTCGCCGGGATGCTAATTTTTGCGGCTTGGGCGTTTGGGGGAAACGTGGAGTGGGCTCGGACGCTGATCGCCCTCTGGGGCGCACTCGCCGTTCCGCTCATGTTCCTCAACACGCGGGATGTGCTCGCGCGCCGGCATTGCCTCCCTCGGGTGATCCTCTGTCTTTGGCCCTTCGTCCTTTTCAATGCCTTGGTGATCGCCTCCCTGTTCTTCCCGGGATTCAGCGCCAATTCCTACGGCGGGGAACTCATGTTCATTAACAATGATGTTTCGCCGCTGATCCCCAGCAGCGCCCGGCCGAACCTCGCGCTCGCAGCTCTCGGAGTTTTTGATGCGATCTATCTCACCAGCTTCAATTTGCTGCTCGCAATCCGCAGTCGGCACGCGTTTCGCCTCCTGCTGCTCATTCTCTCGTTCAATGGGCTGGCCTTGGCCGTCTTCGGCACCGTCCAGAAACTCACCCATGCCACCGGGCTCTACTTCGGACTCCAACCCAGTCCTCAACCGCGGTTCTTTGCCTCGTTCATCTATCACAACCACTGGGGGGCCTTCACGATCCTCATGCTCTCCTTAGGGCTCGGATTGTTTTTCCACTTTCTCCGTCGGCACGAAGGTCGAGCCTTCCTCAATTCGCCGGCCATGTTGGTCGCCACGTCGGTCGCCTTGCTCGCCATTTCCGTCCCACTCAGTGGGTCCCGCTCAACGAGCCTCATCGTCGCCGCCCTAATGACCATCGCCATGCTCAATTGGATTTGGACGATGATGCAGCGGCGAAAGGCCGACCACCTCTCTAATGCGGGACTGACGATCGGGGCCTTGATCCTTTTTATTCTCCTGATCGGCGTTTCCTATAAGCTCGCCGAACCCGTCATCCGCGAACGAATGTCGGACACTCATTCCCAGATCGCGATGCTCAAGGATGCTGGCGTGGTCGACTCCCGCGCTGCGCTCTACCGCGACACGTGGGAAATGGCTTCCGAGCGGCTCTGGTTTGGTTGGGGTATGGCCTCTTACCCCACGGTGTTCAAAATCTACAACTCACAATACGTCGGCACCGCCGACCGCTTGCCGAAATTTTTTCGGGACGCCCATTCCGATTGGCTTCAGTCCCTCGCCGAAGTGGGCTTGGTTGGCACCGCCCTGCTCGTCCTTTGCGCCCTCGTGCCCCTGTGGTCTCATCGCGGTTCCCTCGGGCGGAGCCCGATCTCCAATTACCTCCTCGGGGGTGTTGCGCTCCTCATCGTCTATTCCCTGGTCGAATTTCCCTTCGGCAACACTGCCGTCGTGATCGCTTTTTGGATCTGCTTGTTCACCGCGATTCGCTACGGTCGCATCGAAACAAACCATCTGGATTGAGCGCCATGTTCTCGGTGATTATTCTCACGCTCAACGAGGAGCAGGATCTCCCTCATTGCCTCGCCTCCCTTCACGAGTGCGACGATGTGGTGGTGCTCGATTCGGGCTCCATTGATCGCACCGTATCGATCGCTGAAGCGGCCGGCGCGAGAGTTGTCGCCAACCCCTTCAAGAATTTCGGCCAGCAGCGCACCTTCGCTCAGCATCAAATCCCCTTCCTGCACCCTTGGGTCTTTCACCTTGATGCCGACGAGACGATGACCCCTGAGCTCCGGCAGGAATGCCTCGAGGCGGCCCAGCGGGACGACCCGCAGATCGACGGCTACTGGGTCGCACCCAAAATGATGTTTCAAGGTCGTTGGATTCCCCACTGCACCGACTTCCCCGCATATCAGGCGAGATATGTGCGCGCTCCCTCCTTTCAGTTCATTCAGGTTGGGCACGGCCAGCGCGAAGCGCCCGACATGCGCCTCGCCCACCTAAAGCACAACTACCTTCACGACCTCTCCTCCGACGGCGACGCAGGCTGGCTCGCCAAACATCGCCGCTACGCGGAATCCGAGGCCGCCCAACACAGCGAAATCAACCAGGCGGTTCGCTGGCCCCAGCTCTTCGATCGCGCCGCCCTCGCTCGCCGCCGGGCCCTCAAGCGCTTCAGCTTTCAACTACCTTTCCGACCCACGGCTCGATTCATCTATCAATACTTCCTCCGTCGGGGATTTCTAGACGGGGCACCCGGGCTGCACTACTGCCGTTTACTCAGGCAGTATGAGCAATTCGTCGACGCAGCGATGCGGCGGCGGCGCCAGAACTCCGCCTAGCATGTCGCGCATCATTTTTGTTAATCGCTTCTACTGGCCAGAAGAACCCGCCACCGGACAATTGCTCGCCGATCTGGCGGAGCGCCTCGCTCAACGTGGACATCTTGTCACCGTCATCACCAGCCAGCCAGCGCAAGCACACCACCCATCCCGCGAAGTCTATCGAGGAGTTTCGATCCGACGCGTGGGCTGCAGTCGATGGGGAAAAAGCAGTCTGATTGGTCGCCTTGCGGATTTTGGAAGTTTCATTCTCGGGGCAACCGGGCATCTCTGCCACTACCCCCGCCGCGGTGATCTCGTGGTCTACCTAACCGACCCTCCACTCCTCGCCGCCGTGACGTGGCCGCTGCTGGCCATGCGGGGCGTATCATTTGTCCATTGGGTGCAGGATATTTACCCGGAGATCGCGATGGAGTTAACCGGACATCGCTGGACGCGTATCGCCCGACCGGGACGAAACCTGGCTTGGCGTCGGGCGCGTTGCTGCGTCACTCTCGGGACCGACATGGCCCGAGTTATCGCCAACGCCGGGGTGCCGAACCACCGAACTCGAATCATTCCTAATTGGGCCTCGGCCGGAACCGAAGCTCCATCAGCTGGCGAATCCACTCCGATCCGAAATGATTGGGGACTCACGGGGAAATTTGTCGTGCTTTATTCAGGCAATCTCGGGCGCGTGCATGATCTCGAACCGATCATTGAGGCGGCTGCACTGCTGCGCGGCGACGAACAGATTGCCTTTGTCTTCGTCGGGCAAGGGGCCCAGCGAGAGACGCTGGCGGGCATGGTGGTCGAGCGCGCCCTCGCCAATGTGCATTTCCACCCGCCCCAACCCCGGGCCAAATTGGCGGCGACGCTGGCAATGGGCGACGTCCACTTCGTGACGTTGCGCGAAGGATGCGAAAGCTATGTCTTCCCGAGTAAACTCTACGGGGTCGCTGCCGTCGGGCGTCCGATCGTATTCATCGGTCCCGCCCATTGCGAACTAGCCCACCTGGTGGCGGATCGAGCCATGGGCACGAGCGTGACGCGCCACGACATCGTTGCCCTCGCGCGCACGATCAGCGATCTGTCGAAGTCGCCCGGACAATGTGACCGGCAAGGAAAGGCGGCGTTGGCCTTCGCCGAATCTCAGTCCATCGATTACGCCGTCGACGCGTGGGACGAGTTGTTGTTGTCCGAACGCAACCTTGCCGAGTCAGCCCACCCCGCACATCGTTAGATTTCTTTCATGGCCAACTTCCGAAAAACCACCCTCGGCCTGATCGGATTGGATATCATCGCGATCTTCGCGTGCTTCAATCTTACGCTATTATTTTGGGGTGTCACCTACGGGTTGGTTTTTGCGCCATTGTGGGTCCCGGTCGTATTAGCCATGATCGCGATCTACCTCGTTGATGGCTACAAGGCTCGCACTGATATGATGAGTGTCGATTACACAAGTCAGCATGCAATCGCTCTCGTATCGGCCCTCATCTTCACTCTCCTCATCACCTATGTGGTGATTCCTTCGGGCTACGAACTGCAATCCAGCCGCGGGGTCATTCTGGTTGCTTACCTCGCGCTCGTCCCAGTTACCTTGAGCTACCGGAGAATCGCCTACTCTCAAGTCCTCCGCGCTCGCGGGATCAGAAGCATCGTCTTCGTGGGCGATCCGGGAAGTTGCCAAGCCTTTCACGAGGAGTGCAACAAAATTGGCATGGCGCAACCCGTGATCTATTCGCTGGCATTTCGCGACCCAGGATTCTCGTCGCTGCCGTTTGATATCAATCACGACATCAACACCCAGCCGTTTGCCGACGTATTGAGTGAGATTGAGAAAGGCAACTTAGCCGTCGACGCCATCGTTTTGGGCGAATCGAGCCGAGAGTTGTCCGAGACGATCTCTCACCGACTGATGCGCCTCTATTTCAGCGGCGTCCCAACGTATACCCTCGAATTGTTTCACCAGAAATACTGGAACAAGATTCCGCTCTACCGGCTCAACCACACCTGGTTATTCCAAGAAGGCTTTCCGATTGCTCGAGAGCCTGTCTTCGAAAGAGTGAAGCGAGCCAGTGACATCTTCCTCGGCGTCATCGGGCTAATCGTTGCCGTGCCGGTGATGATTCTCTGTGGGATTGCAATCTGGCTGGAAGATCGCGGTCCGATCTTTTTCACCCAAAATCGAGTCGGCCGGAATCGCGTGACTTTTCGTGTATTCAAGCTTCGCACGATGAAGAGCCGGTGCGTCCCGGGGAACCGCTATACCCAATCGATCGATCCCCGCATCACCAAGGTCGGCCATTTTCTGCGGACCAGCCGGCTCGACGAATTCCCCCAGCTGTGGAATGTGCTCAAAGGTGACATGAGCCTGATCGGCCCGCGCGCCGAATGGGATACGCTCGTCAAGGAATATGAGAAGGAAATCCCCTGCTATCATTTTCGCCACTTAGTGAAACCGGGCATCACCGGTTGGGCTCAAGTCAACTACCCTTACGGCGCCAACATGGAGGACACCATTCGCAAGCTCGAGTATGACCTCTATTACATTCGCCATTTCTCCTTCTTTCTCGATGCGGCCATTGTCTTAAAAACGATTCACATCATGCTCTTCGGAAAAGGGCGTTAACGCTTTACGGCCGGGGTTCCACATCGCTCCTTCAGGGCCACCAACTCGCCAAGTAATTTTATGAAAGAATACGATTTTGCCATCATCGGAGGCGGCTCTGCCGGATTCAACGCGGCCCGCATCGCGACCGAGCAAGGATTGAAGACCGCGGTCATCGACGGCTCCAAACAGCTTGGGGGTCTCTGTATTCTCCGGGGCTGTATGCCGTCAAAAACGCTGCTCTACACCGCCGATATCCTGCACCATGCCCGACACGCCAGTCAGTTTGGTCTCAATGTCGCCTCAGCGTCGGCCGACATGAAGAAAGTCCATCAACGCAAGCGGCGCATCATTGGCGACTTCGCCTCGTTCCGCCGCCAACAGATCAAGAACGGAAAGTTCGACTTGGTTCCCCATCAGGCCGTCTTCCTCGATCCTCACACCCTCGTCCTGTCGAACGGCGAGAAACTCCGTGCCAGGAAATTTCTCATCAGCACCGGCTCGAAAGTCAGCGTGCCGCCAGTTCCCGGATTGGCGGCTAGTCCCTACTGGACGAGCGACGATGTGCTCGATCTAGATTTTCTCCCCAAGAGCGTCTTGGTCCTCGGTGGTGGCATTGTGGCCTGCGAACTTGCCCAGTTCCTCGCCCGCATGGGAAGCCGCGTCACCATGATCCAACGCAGCAAACATCTTCTGCGCGATCACTCCGAGGAGTCAGCTCGCGTCGTCGAACAAGCCTTTCGCGACGAGGGTATCGAGATTTTCACCGACACCGAAATTCGCCGCCTCTCTCACGGCAAATCCGGATTCACCATCACATTCCTGCACCGGGGGAAACTGGTTACCCGGCGATCTGCTCACTGCCTCAATGCACTCGGTCGCACCCCTAACACCGCCAAACTCTCACTCGAAAAGGCGGGCGTCGCCACCGACCCCCACGGACAAATCAAGATCAACCGCTGGCAGCAAACCAGTGCCCGCCACATCTACGCGGCGGGTGACTGTTCAGGCCCCCACGAGATTGTCCACGTGGCGATCCAGCAAGGAGAGCTCGCGGCCCGCCACGCCGCGGGTCTGCCTAAACTCAAGCCCATCGATTTCAACCTCCTCCTGAGCGTCGTCTTCACGGATCCCCAGCTGGCCACCATCGGACTTTCGGAAAAAGTGCTCGTCGCGGCCGGCACCGCCTACCTCACCGCTTCCTATCCCTTCAACGACCACGGGAAGTCGATCTTGATGGAAGCCAATTACGGTTACGTGAAGGTCTTCGCCGAGCCAAGGCGTGGACGCATCCTCGGCGCCGAAATCGTCGGCAAAGATGCCGGCGAATTGATTCACTGTTTCTCCGGTCCTCTGGCGATGAAGGCCACTGTCTTCGACCTCCTGAAAGCCCCTTGGTATCACCCTACCCTCGCCGAAATCATCACTTATCCGCTCGAGGACATTGCCGAACAAATTTGAGAACGACGTGAGACCTCTCGCAGCATCGTCTGCGTTCATGGGAGGATCCGGCCGACTGCCGAACCGATGAGCGTTGGTCTGATTGCCAAGCAATGATAGCCATAACGCCCTTTTATTGCTCAAAATGAACCCTCCCCGGAGCAAGCTCCGGGGTATCACAGAAAGGGGCTTCGCCCCGATGTCAGCGGGCGGCAGCCATCCCCGCAGCAAGCTGCGGAGAATTAAGCCGTCCGTATTAAAGGGATTTCCCCAAGGTCAACGCCCCCAAAGGTGCGGATGCGGATTAATGCTCACGAGCTACCCCCTCATGTTTGCCTTTGCGCCAACGCAAGAGTTAGCTGACCATTTTCTATGCCGACTTATCAAGTTCCGCCCTTCCTCAAAGATCTGCTCCACGCCCGTGCCCCTTCCGGTTACGAATCCGAAGCTCAGGCCGTCTTTGACCAGTTCGTCAAACCCGCCGCCGACGAGTATGCCCACGATCCCCTAGGCAACCGGATCGCGACCCTCAATCCCTCGGGCGACCCCGTCCTGATGCTGGCCGGTCACCTTGATGAACTCGGTTTCATTATCACTTACATCAACGACCAAGGTTTCCTCTACTTCGACATGATCGGGGGCCACGACCGGATCGTCATTTCCGGTCGACGAGTGATCATCCAGACCGCCAACGGACCCATCAAGGGTGTCACCGGCAAGCGGGCCGTTCACTTGATGGATTCAGAAGACCGAAAGAAGGTGCCCGAACGCCACGAGATGTGGATCGACATTGGGGTGACCTCCAAGGTGGGGGCTCTCGAACGAGTCTCGATCGGCGACGCCGCCACCTACGATCACGAGTTTGAACTCATTAACGGCAGTATCGGCACCGCGCGGGCATTCGACAACAAGGCCGGCGCCTACATCGTCGGCGAAACCCTCATCCGACTCGCGGCCGATCGCGCCAAGCTCGCCGCCAAGGTGGTCAGCGTCGGCACCGCCCAAGAGGAAATCGGCGTCCGTGGGGCCACCACCGCCGCTTACACGGTGAACCCCCATATTGCCATCGCCGTCGACGTGGGCCATGCCACTGACCATCCCGATTGCGACAACCGCAAATTTGGCGAGACCAAGCTCGGGGGTGGTCCCATCATCTGCCGGGGCGCAAATATCAATCCAAAGATTTACCAACGCTTGGTCGATGCGGCCAAGAAGGCCGGCATTCCCTACCAGCTCGAAGGCGACCCCCGCCCCACCGGGACCGATGCGCGCGCGATTCAGATGACTCGCGGCGGGGTGGCGACTGGCCTCATCAGCGTCCCCCTCCGCTACATGCACACTCCGAGCGAGATCGTTGACCTTGAAGACATCGAACGCGCTGTGTGTTTACTCGTCGAATTCGCGAAGGGACTAGATCAAGGCGACTACGCTCATTGGTGAGACCCCGATCCCATCACGCGCTCACAAAAAAGCCCCGATGAGTCGGGGCTTTTTTGGGCTAGTGCCCTTAGCCGGGCGGTCCTAAGCCGCATTCTTACGGGTTTCCGATTTACCCGCCCGCTTCAGTGTGGGGCGGCGTTTACCGGCGACCACGGCGGCATCAATGATGACTTCCGTCACGTCATCGCGCTGGGGAATCTCATACATGACCTCAAGCATGATCGCCTCCATGATCGCGCGGAGTGCGCGTGCACCCGTTTTCAGATCGATCGCCTTCTGCGCGATCGCCTTCACAGCATCCGGCGTGAACCGGAGGCGGACACCATCCATCGCAAAAAGTTTGGTGTATTGCTTCACCATCGAGTTCTTGGTCTGAAGCAAAACTTTCTCCAGATCCTTGATCGAAAGTTGATCCAGCACCGAAATCACCGGTAGGCGGCCAACAAATTCGGGGATCATCCCGAAGCGGATGAGATCTTCTGGGGCCAACGCTTTCATCAACTGCTCCGGCGTCAAGTTCTCCTCGTCGCGAGTCGCCAAAGAGGCAAACCCGAGGGAGCGATGCCCGCGTCGCCGCTTCACGATACCGTCAAGTCCGACAAATGCTCCGCCGCAGATGAAGAGGATATTTCCCGTGTTGACCTGCACGTATTCTTGATTCGGATGCTTGCGCCCCCCCTGCGGCGGCACATTGCAAACCGAGCCTTCAAGAATCTTGAGCAATGCTTGTTGCACGCCTTCACCAGAAACGTCGCGCGTGATCGAAACATTTTCGGTCTTCCTCCCGATCTTGTCGATCTCGTCGATGTAAATGATACCGCATTCGGCCCGCTTCACGTCGTAGTTGGCATTTTGCAGAAGCCGGAGGATCACGTTCTCCACGTCATCACCAACGTAACCGGCTTCGGTCAACGTGGTCGCATCCGCAATCGCGAACGGCACATCGAGGACGCGCGCCAGCGAACGAGCGAGCAGGGTCTTGCCCGAACCCGTTGGCCCGGTCAGGAGAATGTTGCTCTTCTCCACCTCAACATCGAAAAACTCGGGCGAGAGATCGATCCCATCTTTACTGGGCTGACCGGCGTCAAAATTCAGGCGTTTGTAATGGTTGTAAACCGCCACCGCCAAGACCTTCTTCGCGTGGTCTTGTCCAACGACATAATCATCCAAGGTCTTCTTAATCTCGGACGGCTTGATCAGGCGAAAGGCTGGTTTGGCTTCAGCGGCGGGCGCTTTTACTTCCCGGTCGATGATCGTCTTGCAGACGTTAACACAGGCGTCGCAGATATAGACTCCCGGGCCCGCAATGATCTTTTTGACCTCGGCCTGTGATTTACCGCAGAACGAACAGAGGGTCATGCGGGAGGATTTTGCCATAGGATAGTGGTCGCCGCAATAGCCGACTAAGTCGAGGGAGATTTGCCGCCGCCCATCAGACGGCGCTGGGCACACCGATGCCTTGCAGGTCGCGGGTAGACTCCACGACATGGTCGACGATACCGTATTCCTTGGCTTCAACGGCACTAAGATAATAATCGCGATCCGAGTCTTTCTGGACCTGCTCGGCCGTCTTCCCCGTGTGTTTGGAGATGACCTCGTTGAGGGTCTTGCGCCAGCGGAGGATTTCTTTCGCCGCAATCGTGATATCCGTCGCCTGCCCACCGGCTCCGCCCGAGGGTTGATGAATCATCACGCGGCTGTTTGGCAGCGCGAAGCGCTTCCCCTTTGTCCCGGCTGCGAGGAGCACCGTGCTCATGCTGGCGGCCATGCCAACACAGTAAGTTACGATATCACACTGCAGGAAATTCATGGTGTCATAAATCGCCATTCCACCGGTGACGACCCCGCCTGGAGAGTTGATATAAAGCTGAATGTCCTTCTTGGGATCCTCCATCTGGAGGAAGAACATCTGGGCGATCACCAAATTGGCGACCATGTCATCAATCGGGGTGCCGATAAAAATGATCCGGTCCTTTAAGAGACGGGAGTAAATGTCCATCGACCGCTCGCCGCGGCCGGTGTTTTCGAGAACAATGGGAACGTAATAACTCACTTGGTAATCCTGTTTTTAAGCCTGCGGTTGCACTGTCGTGACCTTAGCCTTGGCCACGAGGAAATCAACCGCCTTGTCGAAAATGATCGATTGTTGCACCGAGCGGAGCGCATCGCGATTCTTCGAAAGTTCCTTCACCAATTGATCCGGTTTCTGGTTGGTCCGAGCGGCTTCGCGATAGATGAACATGTCGATATCCTTCTCGGCAACCTCGAGCTTCTCAGCCTCCGCAATCTTCGCGAGGATGAGCTGCATCTTCACGCGGCCCGTCGCGGCTTTGCGCGCTGTTTCCATCAACTCCTTCTTGTCCTTTTCAAACTGCTCCTGCGGCACACCGCGGCGCATGTTTTCTTCAATGATCTGCCGCAGGACACTCTGGGTCTCACTCTCCAACAGCGACTCCGGCAGAGCGAACTCAACCTTGGCCAACAGCGCATCGCTCACTTGGCGGCGCTGCTCAGCACGGTTTTGATTTTCCTTCTGCATCTTCAGACGATTGCCCACGCTGGTCTTCAGACCCTCGAGATCGTCGACCTGCTGCGCCTTGAAGAACACCTCGTCCAACGCCGGCAGGACCCGCTCGCGGATTTCTTGAATCTCAATCGCGTAGCTCGCCTTCTTGCCGGCGAGCGCTGGCGCCGCGCCAAACTCGGCCGGAAAATCGACCGCCACAGTCTTCTTGTCGCCCGGCTTCAGCCCGGCCAAGTGCTTGCCCAAGCCGGGGATCACGCCTTCGTGCTCGCCCTCGACCTCTTCCCACGTCTGCGGGACTTTTGCATAAATTTGTTTATCGGGCACCAACTCGGTAATCGGCTGGCCGTCCACCGTGCCTTCATATGCGAGTTTCACGTAGTCACTCTTCTTGGCTTCGCGATCGGCCACATTAAACTCCGCCCGTTCGCCCCGCATTTGGTCGATCATCGCATCGACTTCGGCATCCGTGGCCTCGGTTGTCGCTACTTCGGTCGGTAGGCCGACATAGTCGGGCAGTTCAAATTCCGGACGCACATCGACCGTCAGCGTAATTTCGGCGGCTTGTCCTGCTTCCACCGTCCCGGGCTCAACATTGACGATATTGAGCACATCCAGCTTCTGCTGCTCCAAACCGTCACGATAGGCCTTCGAGACGACCTTTTGCTTAAACTCCTCGGCTATTTCCTTCGCAAACCGCTTTCCGATGATCGCGGCCGGCGCTTTCCCGGGACGAAACCCCGGAAGGCGTGCTTGCTTGGTGAATTCCTTCACCACGGCTTGGTGCTCTGAGTCTACTTCGGTCTTATCGAGCGAGATGACAAGGCTCTTGCGGGTATCGGAAATGGAATTGAGTTGGACGTTCACAGGTTTCAATCGGCGGGTTGACAGAAAAGAATTGGTTAACCTACGCCCCGAAGGGGTCCGGTCAATGACGGATTCTCCGCGCTTGCAGGGCGAGCCGACGCACCGTTTCGTCGGAAACTATGCCCTCTCTGCGGCAACTCGTCGAATCCCACCCCGCGCTCCTGCTCCTAGATGCTGCTTCCAGCCGCATTCAAGTGGGCCTGATGACTCGCGGCGAAGAACCCCGTTGGGCGACTTCGGAGTCCGAGGCAAGTCGTGGTCTCTTCCTTTGTCTCGAGGAGCTTAACGTCAACCCCACCGACGTTTCGGCTCACGTCTTTTGCGAAGGACCAGGATCGATGCTCGGCATCCGCACGTCGGCGATGGCCATCCGGGCTTGGGGGGTGCTCGCACCCAAACCAGTCTATCGTTACCGCAGTCTCGACCTCGTCGCCCACACCCTCGGCCGACCGGACTTGAGGGTCATCGCCGATGCCCGCCGAGAATCTTGGCACTGCCAGCAACTCGGCCAGCGGTTAAAACGGGTCGCGACTGGTGAGCTTTCCGGCGTGCTCGTGATGCCCGACGGCTTTCGGCACTGGTCCACGCGACCCGCCGGTGTCGATTCAACCTCCTACGATCTGCGCGAACTTCTCGCCACGACCCAAGACGCCGACATATTTAAAACGACCGACAATCCCGAAGCGTTTCACTACGCCGATCCCAGCTATCGGACTTGGACGCCTCAAATTCACCGCGCGCCATGACTTCACCTTTGCCAACGCGCCTCCCTCACCGCTGCTGGGCCGAGATCGACCTCGCCGCGCTTGATCGGAACATCAAATTAATCCGCGCTACCTTGCCGTCGCACATTCGCTATGTCGCCGTCGTCAAGGCCGATGCTTACGGCCACGGGTTGCACCACGCCGCCGCCCGGATGATGCACTCGGGGGCCGATCTTTTCGCCGTCGCCAACGTGTCTGAGGCGGCGGCGTTGCGCGAACTCGGACCCGGTTGGCCGATCCTGCTGCTCAGCCCACTCCTTCCCGAGGAGGATTGCTTTCTCGCCGACCACGATCTCGCGGCCACGTTGTCCACCGAAGATGAGGTGGAGCGTTTTGCCGCCGTCGGCGCTTCCTCCGGACGGCCCGTATCCGTTCACCTGAAAATTGACACCGGCATGGGTCGGCTTGGCGTCTGGCACGAGAACGCGCCCGCGCTTTGCGCCAAGATTCTCGCCAACCCTCATTTGAAGTTGGTCGGCGTGTTTACGCATTTTGCCAGTCCCGACGACGACCCAGCGTTCACTCACGAACAACGGCGACGGTTTCTCGACGCCCTCGCACTCTGCCAAGACATCGACCTCGCTGAGCTTCTCGTGCACGCGGACAACAGTGCGGGGCTTGAAACCATGCCGGGCACGAGTCTGTTCAACGCGGTGCGCGTCGGCCTCCTCCAGTTTGGCATTCTGCCCCATCCTCACTCGCTCCTCGCGCAAGTGAAGACCGAACCCGTCTTCAGTTTCTACACGCGCGTCGGCATCGTGAAGCACCTGCCCTGCGGCTCCACCGTGAGCTACGGACGCACCCATACATTGACCCGAAACACGATCGTCGCGGTGCTCTGCGCTGGCTACGGCGACGGGATCCCCCGCGCCGCGAGCAACCGAGCGAAGGTCCTGATCCACGGTCACCGTTGCCCGGTCCTCGGCCGAATCACTATGGACCAAACCATTGTCGACGTCACCGATGCTCCGCCAGTCACCCGGGGAGATGACGTGGTGCTAGTGGGTCGACAGGGCTCGGCCACCATCGGCATCACTGAGTTCAGCTCATGGGCTGACACCATTCCTTGGGAAACGCTGTGCTCGGTGACCAAGCGGGTGCCCCGAGTGTATCGGACTCCGCTCGGAGTTTAGCGGAAACCAAACGCACTGGCGGGCGTCTCTTGAATCGATGAAATCCGCCAGCGCCCCGAACGACCCGTGGGAACCTCTGCCCAAAGCCGGTTGGGATCGCGCAGCGGCCGGCCACTTGTTGCGTCGGATCGGATGGACCGCGACGCCCGAGGCGATTGATCAAGCGCTCGCCGACGGCCTGACCGCCACCGTCGAGCGCGCCTTCCCCGTGAAAGCGCAACTGTTGCCCGAACCCAAAGTCATCAGCGAGCTTCGAGCCGCGTCAGCCCAGTTTGGCAAAGACCGCCGCGGGGCAACCGCCACGCAACGCCGAAACTTGCAACGCGAAGCGCGGGAAAGATTTCGCGACGCCCTTCGGGAGATCAGTCTGCTTTGGCTCCAAAACGCCCACCAACCGGACAGGGCCGCCGTCGAAAAATGGGTCCTGTTCCTGAGCGATGTTTATGTCATCGGTGCCCAAAAGGTCCGCAACACAGTGCTGATTCACGATCACTTGGCCCTTCTGCAGGCGCACGCCTTCGGGTCGGCCCCAGAGCTCACGAAGGCTGTTTCGCGCTCCCCGGCGATGATCAACTACCTCGATCTCCAGGCGAGTAAGCGGGAGGCCCCGAACGAGAACTTTGCCCGGGAGTTGTTTGAACTCTTTGTGCTCGGCGAGGGCAACTACACGGAGCAGGATATCAAGGAGGCCGCCCGCGCTTTCACCGGCTATCGGCAACGCGACAACCGATTCGTCTTCGCTCGCCGCCAACACGACGCCGGGTCCAAGACGATCTTCGACCACTCTGGTAACTTCTCCGGTGATGACGTGATCGCCCTCGCCTATCGCCAAGAGGCCGCCGCCCGCTTCTTGCCCACCGAACTGATCCGTTTCTACCTGACCGATCAAGCCCTCCCCGAAGGCCAGATCGCCGCACTCGGACAGTGGTGGCGTCACACCGATTTCGATTTGCGCCAACTCGCCCTGCGCTTTTTTCAAAGTCGTCCGTTCTTTGCCGCCGAATTTCGCGCCCGTTTCATCAAAAGCCCGGTGCAGTTCTATCTCGGATTGATGCAGGATCTGCAACTGGACGTCGCCCCACTCCAGCGATTCACGCTCCAGCCTCTTCAACAAATGGGGCCGATGTTGTTCAACCCTCCCAATGTCCGGGGGTGGATCGGCGGTCGTTCGTGGATCAACTCGGCGACGTTGGCCGCGCGGCGGCAACTCGTGCAAAGTCTCTTCGAGGGCATTGACGAGCGCCGGCTCAATGCTGACGAGCAGGTCGAGCTCGCCGCGGCCCAGAGTCGCGGATCCTCCCACTTTTCCATCGAATCGGCCGACCTCGCCCGGCAGCTTCCCGCTCACGACCCTCAAACGGCCGCCCGGCAGTTGATCGATAAATTCTTGCCCGCAGCCGTCTCATCGGAGTTCTATCAAGTCGTGGTCGATGCCCTCCCCCCAGCCAATTCGCCCGACCAGCAAGATCGGGCTCGGCTCTTGATCTGGGAAACCCTCCTTCAAACCCCCGAATATCAACTCTGCTGAGGTCTCCATGTCGCATTCCCCTTTGCCCTCTCCCCCTTCCTCCCCGTTTCCCACCACCCGTCGGGAGTTTCTCCGTCTCTCTCGTCAAGGGCTTGGTCTGCTCGCCTTCAGTCAATACGCCCCTGAATTTCTCGTTCGCTCCACTCTCGCAGGGGAGCCCGCTCCCGAAAAGGATCGCTCGATCCTGGTCCTGGTGCAACTCGCGGGCGGCAACGATGGACTCAACACCGTCGTGCCGTTTGCCGACGACCATTACTACCGCCTGCGGCCGAGCCTCGGCATTCCCGCCAAGGACGTCTTGAAACTCAGCGACTCGCACGGATTTCATCCCGCCTGCCGACCGCTTCACCGTTTGTTTCAAGACGGCCAGTTGTCGATCGCCCAAAACGTCGGCTACCCCAATCCTAACCGCAGCCACTTCCGCTCCTCAGAGATCTGGGAGACCGGGAGCAACAGCAACGAGTATCTGGCCACCGGCTGGTTGGGCCGCTACCTCGACAACGAGTGCACCGGAGCCCCCACCGGGCAAGACCCGCAGGCGGTTCACATCACCAACGGGCTTCCCCAAACCCTCCTCGCGGCCAACGATCATGCGACGTTCGGCGTGAGTGGGAACGCCCTTGGTCGGCGTCAAAATGCGGAGAGCGGAAAGTTGCTAGAAAAGTTGGCGTCCGACGGCTCCGACTCGGAGAATTCACCAGCCAATTTCCTCAAGCACACGCTGATGGATTCGCTCGTCACCGAGAAACGGGTGCAACGGGTGTTGAGCAATTATCGTCCGGAAAGCGATTACCCCAACGGCGCCTTCGCCTCGTCGCTGCGCAACGTCGCCGCTCTGATCGCCTCAGGATTTTCCACCCGTATCTACTTTGTCTCGCTGAGCGGATTCGACACGCACAGCAACCAAGCCAATCCCCATCAGAATCTGTTGCGCACCCTCTCGGAAGGACTCGCGGCGTTTCAACAGGATCTGAAATCCCGACGCCTCGATGATCAGGTGATGACGATGACCTTTTCCGAATTTGGGCGCCGGCCCAATGAGAACGAAAGTCGGGGCACTGATCACGGCACCTCCGCGCCGCTGTTCGTGTTGGGATCAAAGGTAAAGGGCGGTTTCCACGGCAGCCCGCCTTCGCTTGATCTTCAGCGCAACCGCGATCTCACGCACAGCACCGACTTCCGCCAAGTCTACGCCACTGTCCTCGAGCATTGGCTGCAATCCCCGGCCAAATCAGTATTGGATTCGCCGATGATCAAGCTCGACTTCGTCTAGCCCGGGAGCAGCGGTCACTTCCCGATGCCCGCCGCGCGAAACCCGATCTTTTCGAGGGCCGCTAGGTCGAGAATGTTTCGACCATCAAAGATGAACGCGGGCTTGGACATCGACGCGTAAATCTTCGCGAAGTCCAAGGTCTTGAATTCATCCCACTCCGTGAGCACCGCCACCGCGTGGGCCCCTTCGGCGGCTTCGTAAGCGGAGGACACCACGCTGAGACGCTTTTCCTCTGCATCACCTAGAATGTCCCGGCGAATTTCCTCCGCAGGCACCTTGGGATCGTAAACCGTGACCCGCGCCCGTTCGATGAGCAGGTCCCGGCAAACCGAGATCGCCGCCGATTCGCGCGTGTCGTTGGTGTCCTTCTTAAAGGCAAATCCGAGCACCGCGATTTTCTTGTCGGCCACCGTGTTGAAGAGCGAACTCACGATGCGCGAAGCAAACCGCTTCTTCTGCCAATCATTGATGCCCACGACACTTTCCCAATAAGCTGCGACGGTCGGCAGTCCAAATTTCTCGCAGAGATAGACCAGATTGAGAATATCCTTTTGGAAACACGATCCGCCGAAACCGACGGACGATTTGAGAAATTTGGGTCCGATCCGGCTGTCTTTGCCGATCGCATTGGCGACCTCATCAACATCCGCTCCGGTCGCCTCACAGAGTGCCGAGATCGAATTGATCGAGGAGATCCGCTGCGCCAAGAAGGCATTGGCCACCAGCTTGGAGAGTTCGGACGACCAGAGATTGGTCGTGATGATCCGATCGCGCGGAACCCACCGCGCATAGATATCGACCAAGGTCTGAATCGCCTTCTCGCCGCCTGGGGTGCGCTCGCCTCCGACCAAAACGCGATCCGGATTCGTGAGATCAGCCACCGCGGTGCCTTCGGCGAGGAACTCGGGATTCGACAACACCTGAAACTCCACCCCACTCGCGTTCTCCGCCAAGATTTCCTTGATCGTCTCCGCCGTTTTCACAGGGATGGTCGACTTCTCGACGATGATCTTTGGCGTGGTCGCCACTTCCGCGATGGTGCGGGCCACTGATTCGATAAATCGCAGATCGGCCGCCCGGCCCGCGCCGACCCCGTAAGTCTTCGTTGGGGTGTTCACCGCGACAAAGATGATATCCGCCGCCTTGATCGTCTCGTGAACCTTAGTCGAAAAAAAGAGATTCTTACCTCGGCGCGACTTCACCACTTCGTCCAACCCCGGTTCGTAGATGGGGAGGGTATCGGAGTTCCACGCAGCGATCCGACTTTCGTTCATGTCCACGACATGCACTTCAATATCGTGGGCCTGCAAGGCGATCATCGCCATCGTGGGTCCACCTACGTAACCAGCACCAATGCAACAGATTTTCATAATTAAGAAGCCACCTTGCCTCTTTGAGCGACAAAATCCAAGGACGTTTTCAAACCGAGAAAGCGCGAGCAACCTTTACAAAACGCCGTCCGGCTTCGCGGAGATCTGACTCACCCAAAACCCCGAAACTCAAGCGCACATAATTCGACTCGGCAGCGTCCCCCAAGCAGAGCTCGCCCGGCACATAAAGCACCCCTTCTTGAATGCAGTGTTGGCAAAAGCTCCCCTCCAGTGAGGTGTCCACGCCGTCGGGCGCTTTCAACCAGAGATAAAGCCCCCCAGCCGGTCGACACGACGCCCAACCGAGGGAGGCCCGAGCCCTTCAGTGGTCAACGTCCCGTGGAGGGCCTCCATCTTTCGCTCATAGGTCGGCCGGATCAGGTTCAACTGTCGCTCGAGCCCCCCCCCCCCCGTTCGCGATCACCCGCTCGAGCACCGCTTGATTAAGATTCGCGCTGCCGAAGTCATGGTGCCCTTTGGTGTAAAGCATCCGCGCCAGCCACTCGTCATCCGAGCAGTAACCGTAGCCGATCTTCAAGCTCGTCGCGAAGGACTTGGTCAGGGTCGAGAGATAAAGTTGAGGAAAGTCAGCCCACGCTTCCATGGTCAAGATACTGGCTGCCGTGGGCCGCTCGGTATAATAGAGGTCCCGGTAAGCCGCATCCTCGATCACCGGCACCACCAGATCGGCCGCCCGCAGCGTCCGAGCAATCGCCACCTTTTCTGATTCGCGCAAAGAGCGACTCGAAGGGGTGGAAAATAACTCACGAAATACACCGCCTTGATGCGGTCGCGGTCACCCATTTCAACCAACTCCGCCAACGTCCGCGCAAACGTCTCCTCGCAAATTAAGCCATCGTCATCCACGGGGATCGAAATGGCCCGAACGCCCATCGCCCGCAGCATTTCCAGAAACACGAAGTAGCTGGGGCGATCGACCAGCACGATGTCCCCGGCTCACACAATACCTGCATCGCCACGTAGAGAGCTTGCTGCGAACCGTTGGTGATCAAAAACCGTTGAGCCAGATGGTCGGCACTCAAGGATGGCTCCCAACTGCACAAGTGATCGGCGAGCTGCTGCCGCAACCGAGGGCGCCCTTGGTTGAGGCCGTATTGCAAGGGTTCTCGATCGTCCTTCGCCGCCCATTCATCCACCGCCGCCTAAACCGCTTGAAGCGGGAGCGTGGCCTGGTCGGTAAAACCAGCCGCGAGGGACCACCGCGAGGGATTCCCCAGCGCCGCGTTCATCAAAAAAGAAATCGTGGGCGGCCGAGCCCGTCGCCCCAAGGGCGAGAAAGCTACCGAGGATTTTGCCGTCAATGCCATTGCAACAAAAAGGGCGCGGTCAGACGGCCGAGCCCTAAAGGAGATTGGATTGGGTCAGGCGGGAGAAGGTTCAGGTGTGCCGTCGGGGGCGATCGCCTCGTCATCGGCTGACTTCTTCTTCGCCTTCTTTCCTTGATCGTTACTTCCGGGCTTCAACGGAGGCGGGGCGACGATCACGGGTGAGCTAATCGACCCGGTCTCAAGGATCTCAAGCACATGCTTCCCTTCGATCGTCTCGTATTGCAGCAAGGCGTCAGCGATCTTGTCGAGGGCGTTGCGCTTCTCAGAGATGATCGTGGTCGCTCGCTGGTATTGCTCGTCGATGATCCGATGGATCTCCGAGTCGATCTTCCGGGCGGTGTCTTCGGAAAGGTGATCGTTTCGCGTGATATCGCGACCGAGGAAAACGGTATCCTGATTATCCCCATAAGCGACCGGACCCAACGGGCTCATCCCCCAGTCGCAAACCATGTGGCGCGCGATCTTGGTGATTTGCTTAATATCTCCAGCGGCTCCGCTCGAGATGTCGCCCATCACGAGCTCTTCGGCGATTCGTCCGCCCAAGCCCATCGCGATCTGGTTCAACATCCGCTTCATCGCATGCGTAAGCACATCCTTTTTCGGGATGAACATCGTGCTGCCGAGACTGCGCCCACGAGGAATAATCGTGACCTTGTGGACGGGCATATAGCCATCGTCCAAGACTGCTTGAATGAGAGCGTGGCCCGCTTCGTGGTAAGCGGTCATTTTTTTCTCCTCATCATCCATCACGCGACGGCGTTCACGGCCAAATTGGACCTTCTCCCGGGCGTCATCGACATCGATCATCTCCACGTGCTTCTTGCTCCGCCGAGCGGCCAGCAACGCAGCTTCGTTGAGCAAATTGGCCAGATCCGCGCCGGAGAGACCGGGCGTGCCGCGGGCAATGACGCTGAGATCGACCTCGTCCGACATGGTAATCTTGCGAGCGTGAACCCGGAGGATCTCTTCGCGCCCCACCAGATCGGGCAGGTCGACGTAGATCTGACGGTCGAACCGACCGGGGCGCAGGAGCGCACTGTCCAGCACGTCGGGACGATTGGTCGCCGCAATGATGATCACGCCTTCGGTCGTATCGAAGCCGTCCATCTCCACCAACAGGGAGTTGAGCGTCTGTTCGCGCTCGTCATTGCCGCCACCGACGCCAGCACCGCGCTGACGGCCCACGGCATCGATTTCGTCGATAAAGATCAAACAAGGAGCATTCTTGCGGCCTTGCTCAAACATATCGCGGACTCGGCTCGCGCCGACGCCGACAAACATCTCCACAAAGTCTGAACCGGAGATGGAGAAAAACGGCACGTCGGCTTCACCCGCGACGGCCTTCGCCAGCAGGGTCTTACCCGTGCCCGGAGGACCGACCATGAGCAGGCCTCGTGGAATCCGACCGCCCATCTTCGTGAACTTCTTCGGGTCCTTCAAAAATTCCACCACTTCGCTGACCTCTTCCTTCGCCTCGTCACAACCAGCAACGTCGCTGAAAGTAATCTTGTCACGGTCGCGGGTCAGCAACTTCGCCTTGCTCTTGCCAAAGCTCATCGCCCCGCGGCCAGCTTGGCGAAGCTGCCGCACGAAGAGGAAATAGAGCAGGCCGATGATCAGGACGAACGGAATCAACTGCCCCGCGATCTGCGTCCATACCGTGGTCGCAGGCTGTTCCGCGAACACTTCCGATTTCTGCAAAAGTTCCATGTTCGCATCAGTCAACCGTCCCGCTGCGCGGAAGCTGGTGTTCGTCTCTTCGCTCTTCGGCTTGACCGGAATACCCTGCTTAAGCTCGCCTGTGATCACGGCCCAGTCCCGACCGCCCGTTGAGTCCGACCGAATCACCCCTTCGCGAATCCCCCCCTGGGTCGCGAGTTCCACGACTTGCTGCATCTTTAGGTTGATGGGGGAATTCAGACGTCCCGGAGTCCAATAGAGGAGCAAGAGGGCCGCCCCAACAATCGAGGCCCAGATCAGCAGCATTTTCGGCTGAAACCGATCCGGGGGTAGGTTCTTCAATGGGCGACGTTTTTTTGATTCAGGTTCGGACATTTAGAAATAGGGACTAAAGGAAGACGCTGCATGTTCCTGCATAATAAGTCAATTGAGCGACCTTATAATCATCGACGGGATTTCGAAGGCGAATCGGAGGACGAGACATAGCGCAACTGCTTCTGGCGGATGACAGCAAACCCTTGCCGGCCCATGCTTTGTCGGGTTGCCGTGCCAAGAATCAACGCCGCGAGGAGGAGCTCGAACGCTTGCCGGGACATCCCGTCTCCATCGGGAACTGTGCGCAGCCAGCGATACAAGACCCGCCGCACCACCGCTCGCGGCAGCTCAGCAAACTTGGCCACATCCAGTCGGTTTTTGGGCATCTGGGCATAAAGCCGATCCGCCCAATCCTCGAGCGCCGCATCATCTTCGGCGATCAACTCCCGCGACCGCGCCGCCCCTGCGATGGCGTCTCTCCCGGCCGCCCGGCCCCACCCCGGCACCACATCTAGCCGCACTCGATTTCGGAAAAAATCTCGGCGACGATTACTCGCATCCTCCCGCCACGGGATTCGCGCCGTCGTGAGTGCCGCTTCAACAACCTCTTTCTTCAGAGGCAACAACGGCCGGAGATGCACCCTCCCCTCCGGCATCCGCTGCACGGGACGCGGTGCGGCCAACCCACCGGCGCCGCTCCCGCGCGCCAAACGCATGAGCATCATCTCCGCGACATCGTTTTGCTGATGCCCGAGCCAAAGCGCTTTGGCCCCACGTTCGTTCATCTCTTTCTCGATCAACCCAAATCTGAGCTCACGCGCCTGCGCCTCGTTCGAGGCCGGTTGGGTCAATCGACGACGTCCCACTTTCAAGGGGATCGCCAACGCTGCGCAGCATTCCCGACAAAACGTTTCATCACCTTCGGAAGCCCGTCCGCGCAAACGGTGGTTGAAGTGCACGGCTCTCAGGTTTGGTCGATGGTCCGGCCAATGGGCCCAGATCGCCAACAGCAAAGCGGTCGAATCGGCCCCGCCCGACAGAGCCACCACCCACGGATCGTTTGCGCTCGCCCGGTCGACCCAAGCCAGCACCTCCGGGTTGAGCTGCTCTTTCGGGAGCAAAACGGCCAGGAACTCAGCCCGGCGAGTCCAAGTGGCGGGTTTCAGTTTCATGCCACTGGTCCACGTTCAGCGTCGGTCAGTTGAACGAGACATGGTCCTTTCCAAAATAAGGCACGAGCGCCGCAGGCACCTTCACGCGCCCATCCGCTTGCAGGTTGTTTTCCAAAATCGCGGCCAGCACGCGCGGCACGGCGAGGCCGGAACCGTTGAGCGTGTGCACGAGTTCCGGTCGGCCCGTCATTTGCGAACGGAATCGAATCTGCGCCCGCCGCGCTTGGAACGCTTCGAAATTGCTACAGCTCGAAACTTCCAGCCAGCGCTTCTGACCGGCTGCCCAAACTTCGAGATCAAATTTCTTCGCTTGGGCAAAACCCATGTCGCCGCCACACATCAACAGCACCCGGTAGGGCAATCCGAGTTTCTGCAGCAGGCTTTCGGCGTCGCCTCGCAGGTGGTCGAGTTCATCGTAGCTGGTGCTGGGGTGCACCCATTTCAACAACTCCACCTTGTCGAATTGATGCAGGCGGTTCAGCCCGCGCACGTCCTTTCCGTAACTGCCCGCCTCCCGGCGGAAGCAGGGGGTGTAGGCGCAACGCGAAACCGGCAATTCAGACTCATCGAGAATCTCGTCACGGTAGAAATTCGTCAACGGCACCTCAGCCGTGGGCACCGCATAGAGCCTGTCGATCGTCTCATACATCTGCCCTTCCTTGTCGGGCAGCTGACCGGTCGCGGTCGCACTCGCCGCGTTGACGAAGATCGGAGGCGACACCTCCACGTAGCCCGCCTTCGCATTCTCATCGAGAAAGAAGTTCAACAACGAGCGCACGAACTTCGCCCCCTCGCCAATGAAGAACGGAAAGCCTGCGCCCGTTACCTTGGCACCGCGCCCGAAGTCGAAGAGGTTTTCAAATCCAGGAATCTCCCAATGCTCAACTGCGTGCGGAAACTCCACCGTCGCGTCGCCATGATGGGAAAAGACCACATTGTCGTCGGGAGTCTTGCCTGCGGGCACCGACGCGTGCGGAAGGTTGGGCAACGTCAGCATAGCCTCTTTCCATTTCTCCTCAGTCAACCTCAGGACGGCGTCCTTTTCCTTCACGGCCGACGAGACCGCCTTCATCTCTTGCACCTTCGCGATGAATTCGGGCGAGCCTTTGGGCAAGGCCGCCATCTCGGCATTAGCCGCCTTTTGTTTGGCTCGAAGGCCCTCCACTTCGACCACGAGGCCGCGCCAAACCGTATCGAGAGCCAGGACGGCATCGACATCAGCATCGAGATGTTTCTTAGCAATCGCCGCCCTCACAAGGTCCGGCGATTCACGCAGTAGTTTCGGGTCCAGCATGGAAAAATCAGCGCTTCTTGTTGAGACGAGTCTCCGCCCGTTGGAAGCGCGCATAAACTTCCTTGGCCTGCAAAATTTTCAAGTTCCCCGCCGGGGCTTGCACGACGAGGTTCGTCGGGCTCTTCAGCGGATAAGGCCCGAACAAGGTGGGATCGGTCGGACCAAAGATTCCCATGGTGCGCGTGCCCATCGCGGCTCCGAGGTGCATCGGTCCGCTGTCGTTGGCGATCACCCACTCCGACTCGGCCATGAGGGTCGGGAGGGCTCCCAAGGGCGTCTCCCCCGTCAGATTGAGAAACCGCGAGGCGGGCAAGCCGCCCTGAGCCGCGATAAATTGATTGCCGGCCCAGATCACTTTCCGGGACCGATTCGACCGGAGGAGTAATTGGGTCAATTGTTGAAAACCGCTCCACTTTTTCTCCGCCCGCCGGCTATCGGGGAAAATCAAAATCGGTTTTTCACTTTCCTTCCCGCCCGAGAAATTGAGCTCCACTTTCTCGGTCCCCCTGAACTTCAGCTTGCCGCGCAGTTCCGGCTTCGCATCGAGCACCGGACAGAACTGCAGCAAAATATCCAAAGCATGGCTCCGCCGTCCCTCCGGCGGCAGGGGCACCCTTTGGTCGTAAAAAACCCCCGACCACTCCCGGGAATCGGTCCGGCCCACCTTCTTCTTACTCCGGGTCCGCGATGCCATCAGGCCCGAGCGCAGCAATCCTTGCATGTCGAACACGTAGTCGAACTTCGTTTTGCGCACTTCCCTCATCAGCCGCAAAAAGCCCTTCGTGCCGCCGTTGCGCTCAAACAGGTAGACCTGATCCACCACGGTCGAGGCGGCGACCAAGGGCGCAAAAATATCCCGCACAATCCACGAAATTCTCAGTTCCTTAATCTGTGATTTAAGTGACGCTGCGACTTGAAGGGCATGGACAATGTCCCCAAGGGACGAAGGCTTGATGATAAGAAGTTCAACCATAACAGAATGACCCGCGTAAAATCTCCTTTTGACCACGCGGCTGCAACCTTTCATGGAGTTTCCAAGCGAAAATCAAACGCTAATCCGCCAACCGCGTGCCAAAATCAATCCTTCAAGCCCTCGGATGGGCACTCGCCCACACTCCCGAACCCATCGTGCGCGCCTTCGCGGTGTTGTTGGGGGAGCTCGCTTATCACTTTCGCCGACACACTTTGTTGGCCAATCTCGACCACGCATTCCCCGAGCGGCCTCAGTCTGATCACCGCCGCCTCGCCCGCGAAAGCGCCCGCCGCCTGGTCGAAACCGGACTGCTCTCCCTCGCGACTCCGTTCCTGAGCACCGATCGTCTCAAGCACATCGTCCAGGCGGGCGACAGTGTCACCGTCGCCATGGCGCGCCAGAACGCCACGCCCGAACCCATCCTCCTCGCCGCGGCTCATATGGCGTATTGGGAAATCCAGACTACTTTACCACTGCTCGTCCCTCAGCCGTTTCCCGAAATGGGTGTCATCTTCCGGTCGGTCGACAATCCCGGCATGGATGCGTGGATCAAGCAGACTCGCGAGCGCTTTGGTTTACGTCTACTCTCCCGCAAAGAGGGTTTTCAAGAATCGATCAAAATTCTCCGCCGACGAGGTATGATCTGTCTGCTCTTCGATCAAAACGCCGGCCTGCAAGGCGCGCTCACCACCCTTTTCGGTCGCGTCTGCTCCACCTCGGAACTTCCCGGTCTGCTAGCCCAAAAATTCAACGCCCGCGTCTACGCTTTCTACCCGGAGCGGCGCGGATTCTGGCGGATCACGTTACACGTCGATTCGATCGAGACCGACGGCACCATGCCAGGAGTCACCTTCGCCCTCAACCGATGGCTAGAAGGGAAACTATCGTCGTCCGACGATGCCTGTGCGTCGTGGCTCTGGGCTCACGAGCGCTGGAAGAATCAGGATATCCCCGCGGAGCGCCTGCGTTTGGAAGCTAAGCGCGATTTGCTCGAAACCGAAATCGCGGAGAGAAAGTGGACCGTCCTGCCGCGGCGCACCCGGGTGTGGATACGGCTCCCTAACTGGCTCGGCGATGTCGTCATGGCCCTCCCGTTGATTCGCGCGCTTCGCCTCAGCCGACCGGATGTCGAGATCACCCTCGTCGCTAAAGCCGCCTTCCGCCCCTTGCTCACCGAGTCGAATCTAGCTGAGCACCTCGTGGACCTGCCCACTCGCGGCCCCGGTTATTTCCTTCACTTTTGGCGACTCCGCAAGAAATACCCCGATTGCTACCTGCTTTTCACGAACTCTCCGCGGGGCGATCTTGAAGCCTGGTTCACCCGTTGCCGACAGCGCTTCGGCCTCGTTCGGCCGGGACAGCGACGCCCGTTCCTGACTCACCATTTCCCCGTTCCGGTCGGTTTCGACGAGAGCCAACAGCACCAACTAAAATTGTGGACCCAGTTTCTCAACCACTTCGGCCTCGCCGCCGACGCCGACCTTAATCCACGCGCACCGAGCTCGACCCCGCCTTCTCGCTTGGTGATCGGCCTGATCACCGGCTCCGAGAACAACCCAGAGAAGCGCTGGCCCGTCGCGCACTGGTGCGAACTGATTGAGCAACTTCCGGCTCACGCCCACCTCGTGCTCTTGGGCACAGCCACGGATCGCGCGGTCACCAACGAGATTTCCGCGCGTTGTGCCCGTCAGATCGAAAATCTCGCCGGCCGCACCAACCTCGTCGAATATTGCCGCCGCCTCACGGAATGCCGCGTGCTCGTCACCAACGACACGGGGGGGATGCATCTCGCCAACATGCTCGGCGTGCCACTCATCGCGCTGTTCGGGCCGACCAATCCTGTCCGCACTCGTCCGGTATTTTCGGCGCCGGTCACCATTCTCCAACCACCGGGCTGCCCCCCCACCGGCGGAGGCGATCTCGCCCTTCTTCAGCCGTCTCAAGTGCTTGCGGCTCTCTCGCTGGTGCTCTCGGATGGTTCCGAGGTCGTTTAATATTGCTCGCCGACCCCTCCCCTCCAATTTCCATTATGTCATAACCATGCCTCTGCTCTCCGTTAAAGACCTCCGCACCTACTTTCATACGCGCAACGGAGTCTACCGCGCCGTCGATGGCGTCAGTTTCGATCTCGACCGCGGAGAAACCCTCGGAATCGTCGGCGAGTCCGGTTCCGGCAAATCAGTCACTTGCTACTCGCTCATGGGCCTCGTCCCGCAACCTCCCGGGCGCATCGAAAGCGGCTCCGCGATGTTCGACGGAGTCGATCTGCTGAACTGCTCCCGGCAGCAGTCCCGGCAGATCCGAGGTAAACGAATTTCGATGATCTTCCAGGATCCGATGACATCGTTGAATCCCTACATGCGGATCTCCGATCAACTCATCGAACCGCTCATCATCCACGAGAAAATCTCCAAGGCCGATGCGCTCAGGCGTGGCCTCGAAGCCCTCGCCGCCGTGGGCATCAACGATGCGGAAAAGCGCATCCATTATTACCCCCACGAATTTTCCGGCGGCATGCGCCAACGCGTGATGATCGCGATGGCCCTCATCACCAAACCCGAGGTGCTCATCGCCGACGAGCCCACCACCGCCCTCGACGTCACGGTGCAGGCGCAGATTCTTGAACTGATCAAGAAAATGCAGACTGACCTCGGCATGTCGGTGATCTTCATCACTCACGATCTCGGCGTCGTCTCCGGACTGTGTGACCGGGTGCAGGTGATGTATGCCGGCAAGATTGTCGAAACCGCCGATACGCACGGTCTTTTCTACGAATCGAAGCACCCTTACACCAGTGCACTGCAGCGTTCGATTCCCGCCATGCAGAAGAAGGGCGGGAAGCTCTTCACCATCCCCGGCATGCCACCCGATCTTTCGAAACCCATCGCCGGATGTTCCTTCGCCCCGCGCTGCGAACACGCCACCGACCTTTGCCAAGGCACCGTGCCGGAATTGGCCGCTTGGAAACCCGGCCACCTGCAAGCCTGTCTCCGCGTGCAAGCCGGCGAACTCTGACCCCTCTCCCCCATGGCTGACTCCTTCCTCGAACTCATCGACATCAAGACGCACTTCCCCATCTACGAGGGATTCATCTTCAAGAAACAAGCAGGCACGGTCAAAGCGGTCGACGGCGTTAGCCTTTCGGTCAAATCGGGCGAAGTCCTCGGCCTCGTCGGTGAGTCAGGTTGCGGCAAATCCACCCTCGCACGCACGATCATGCAGCTCGTGCCCACCACCGCCGGCACCGTCGTGCTCGAAGGAAAGAATCTCACATCGGGAACCAACGCCGAGGTGCTCGCGATGCGGCGAGACATGCAGATGGTCTTTCAGGATCCTTACGCGTCGTTGAATCCGCGCATGACGGTGTTCGCCACCATCGCCGAGCCGTTGCTCGTTCATGGGATTTGCACCGCGGCTGAAGCGACCGAGCAAGTGGCGGAGCTCATGAAAACCGTCGGCCTCGCGCCGCGCTTCATGCAGAAATATCCGCACGAGTTTTCCGGCGGTCAGCGTCAGCGTATCGCCATCGCGCGCGCCCTCGCCCTCAAGCCCAAAATCATCATCGCCGATGAGCCCGTCTCCGCCCTCGACGTTTCGATTCAGGCCCAAATTCTCAATCTCTTGGCTTCGTTGTGCGCCAAGATGAACCTCACGCTCATCTTCATTGCGCACGACCTTTCGGTGGTGAAACACATCTCTGACCGGGTGGCCGTCATGTATCTCGGCAAGATCGTCGAGCTCGGGAATGCCCTCGATGTGATCGATAATCCACAGCACCCTTATACGAGGGCTCTCGTCAGCGCGATCCCGACCCCTGATCCCGCCAAGGAGCGCAACCGCAACCGCATCGTGCTCGCTGGCGATCCTCCGTCGCCCATCAATCCGCCGGCCGGATGTTCATTTCATCCGCGTTGCCAATACGCCACGGAACAGTGCAAGGCCGCCGTCCCTCCCCTGCGTCAGCATGGTAACCGCGAGGTTGCCTGCATTCGCGTCGACGAAATTTAAGCGCCGGTCGCAGGCAGGAGCTGGGTCTGCCGCAACGCCTCGAAGCAGCCAATCCCCGCCGAGGTCGACAGATTGAGCGACCGCAGGTCGGGATTCGCCTGAGGAATCGTCACGCGTTGGCTCGCGCCGATCTCCTCGTGCAGCCACTCCGGAGCGCCCGAGCCTTCGTTGCCAAAGACCAACCCGTCGCCCTCCGCGTAGCTGACGTTCCAAAACGACTGCGTCGTCTTGGTGGTGAACAACCACAGTCGTTGGGGGGCGCTTGCGCTGCTCCGAAATGAAGGCCAATCCGCGTGCTCATGCACATCCAGCGATTGCCAGTAGTCCATGCCCGCTCGCCGCAGATTGCGATCGTTGATCTCGAACCCCAGCGGATGAATCAGATGCAAACGCGAACGGGTCAACGCGCACATCCGACCAATATTGCCGGTGTTGGGCGCGATCTGTGGTTGAAAAAGGACAATGTGGATCATCTGTAAAATCGTTGCTACCTTGCCACTTGAGGACGTGGCAATGCCAGCCTTTGGTTTGATCTTTCATCCTTCCGTCTGCACGGAAGCCCAACTCCCTTTGAGCACACCCACTGGCAAAGCTGTCATCATCGTCGATGACGAGAAATCCTCTGGCGATCTTCGCTCGCAACTCCGGACCGACAATCTCGATCGGCGGGTGCTGCCTTTCAGTCATCCCTAAAAGGCCTTGAAAGCCCTCCCGAACCTCGATGTCGGCGCGATCGTCACTGATTATTGCATGCCCCTGATGACCGGCCTGCAATTTGTCCGCCGCGCCGCGCCCCCACTCCCCGGCGTCCCATTTTTTATCATCACGGGCCATCCCCGGCGCCTTTCAGACGAATCCTTCGACGGATATCCCGGCGCTCAAGGCGGTGCGGCCCAAGCCGTTCAGCTGGAACGACCTCAGCGAGCGGCATTGGCCCGAACCAGCGAGCCGACCGGTTCAGCACATGATGCGCTAGGCCAACCGCAGACCCGCATTATCGGCAAGCAGAACACTCGCCTCGCAAGCCTGATCGAGCCGCACAAACACGTCGCGCATCGCCGCGAGGATCACCTCGCTGTGCTCCCGCCGGCAGACGCACATCACACTCGAGCCGCTACCGCTCAACCACCCCGTCAGGGCTCCGGCTTCGATTCCTGCGGCAATGGCGGCGGCACTTCCCGGGATTCCCGGCAAGCGGTAGGGCTCGTGCATAAAGTCACTCACCGAACCGGCCAGCCGGTCATAATCTCCCGTGGCCATCGCCGCGACAAAGTAGGCCGCGCTGTTGATGCTCTTGACCGCGTCAAAGTAAGGCAGCGTGGCGGGCAACGTTCCACGCGACTTGGTCGTCGACACTTGGATCAACGGCGACGCGGTCACAAACGCGAGGTCAGCCGGAATCTCCACCCGCACCGAGTCCACATACGCCCCCGTCAACGGGTGCGATCTCGCGACACAGAATCCACCGAGCACGCTCGCCGCCGCATTGTCCGGATGGCCTTCGAGTTCGGTGACGAGCGAGACGATCTTCGGTCGCGACAATCCCGTATCCGCGAGCACATCGAGGGCCGCAATGATTCCTGCTCGCACCGTTACACTGGACCCGAGACCTCGGGCGGGTGGCACGTCGCCCTCGATCCGGTAGGAAAATCCAAAGACCGGACGCTTCACCGCGCGAAAGAAAATCGCGGCGGCCTCGGCGGCCATCTCGCTCGCTCGCGCGTCCGAAGCTCGCTCCGGGGTCGCCTTGGTGCCTGCGGTGACCCGCGTCAGCGTAACGAGATTACTGACACTCACGGCCAGCCCGAGAGAATCAAAACCGGCCCCGCAATTGCTCGTGCTGCCGGGCACGCGGATGGTGACTTGGTCGATTTGATTCATTGGCGACGCGTTTTCATTTCCTTCTCAATCTCTCGATCCTGCACTTTCTTTTTCACGGTCTCGCGCTTGTCGAAGAGCTTTTTGCCGGTGCACAGCCCGACCTCCACTTTGACCAACGCGTCCTTAAAGTAGATTCTCAATGGCACCAAGGCACGCCCCCCCGCCTCCAGCGCGTGGACGATCTTGCGAATCTGGTGCTTGTGCAGAAGCAGCTTCCGCATCCGTCGAGCGTCGTGGTTGTAGATGTTGCCAAACTCATACTGCTCGATGTGCGCGTTGAGCATCCACAGTTCACCATTCTGATGCCGCCCAAAGGAGTCGTTGATTTGCGCCCGACCCGCCCGAATCGATTTCACCTCGGTGCCCTTGAGGGCGATCCCTGCTTCGAAGCGCTCGTCCACGAAGTAGTCGCGCAACGCCTTGGCGTTGCGCACCTCGCTGTAGCGGGCGCTATTCTTCTTTTTGGCGGACATTGCAGGGACTAGTGCACAAAAAAGCGGCCCCGGCAATCGCGGCGCCGCATGTCATCAAAACTCGTGGCCTTCGATCAAGCGTCGGCCATCTCGTGGCTGATCTTGCCTTCGATGATTTCGCGCAATGCCACGTCTTCCGACGCGAGCTTCTCGAGCGATTCAACCAACGGGCGGTTGCCGCGGCGGAGTTGCTTCACGCGTTGTGAAACTACGTTGATCAGCAGATTGGCGTCGGGAATGACCTTGAGGGCGTCCTTGATGTCGTCGTCTCGCATAGCTAGGAAGTGTGCAGAAATAAAACCGTCGATGGGTAAGTCTTCGCCCGGTAGCGTCAAGGGCTAATTCCCAGCCTGTCCTCTCCCGGCCCGAACCCTTTCCCCTCCCCGCTCATGCAAATCGCCTGGACCACCGTCTCTGATCGCCTCTCGGCCGAAACCCTCGCCCGGGCCATCGTTGACCAACACCTCGCCGTCTGCGTGCAGATCGAGGGGCCCCTCACTTCGGTTTACCGCTGGGAGGGAAAAATTGAAGAATCGACCGAATTCCGCCTGATGATCAAGTTCTTGCCAGCCACCGCTTCCGCGCTCGAATCCTACGTGACCACCCACCATCCTTACGATATTCCCGAGTGGACCACCGTTTCGACAGACTCAGTCGGTGAAAAATACTTGTCATGGGCCGAAGCGAACTCTAATCAATCGCCCTTTTAGTCGCCACATCCATTTACATTTACCGTCATGTCACAGCACAAAAGCCTCCAAGGTCCAAGCGGACTCATAGTTAAACGTAACGTCCTCAAGCGCTTCGAGCGGGTTGAGCTTCTCCGGAAGCGCGGACAATGGTCCGAAGGCGACCGCGTGCAAGGTCTGCGCAAGACCGCTCCGAGCGTCTAACCGATTTTTTCAGATTTTCCGGGGGGCAGGTTCTTTCACGAGACCTGCCCTTTTTCTTAGCCCCTTTCTGATGCCCGACTCAACGACTCCTCTCTCCCAGCCCGCCAAGGCGGTCGGAAAGCCCAACGTCATCAAACGCCTTTACGTGTGGGTGCTGCACTGGGCTGACACTCCTTACGGTCTCGTTGCGCTGGTCTGCATCGCGTTTGCGGAGTCGTCGTTCTTCCCAATTCCTCCGGACGTGCTCCTCGTGGCTCTCTGTATGGGCGCGCCTCGGCGGTCATTCAAATTCGCGCTCTGGTGCGCCGTCGGTTCCGTCAGCGGCGGCGTCTTGGGCTACTCCATCGGGTATGCCGCCGAGCCGTTCGGCCGTTGGATCATCTTTGATTTGCTCCACTACGGCGCGGCTTGGGACAAGGTTGCCGCCCTCTACGGAGAGAATGCGTTCCTCTCCATCCTCACTGCGGCCTTCACGCCGATCCCCTACAAAGTTTTCACGATCGCCGCCGGAGCCTTTCATGAACAGGTCAGCCTGCTCACCCTGGTCAGCGCCTCGGCCATCGGCCGCACCGCCCGTTTCATGCTCGTCGCCGGATGCATCTTTTACTTCGGCCCGCCGATCAAGCGGATCCTCGATAAGTATCTCGAGCTGTTCACCGTGCTCTTCATGGTCCTGCTCGTCGGCGGGTTTGTGTTGATCAAATACTTCATTTGATCGCCCACTCGCGGTGCCATGACTCCCACCGCGCTGCCGCCCCCTGAAGACCTGCGCTGCGCAGGCTGCTGTCAGCCGCTGGCCGTTGACGAAGCGCGCCCGTTCCTCTCGTGGCGTTTTGGCATCCCCGCCAAACCCGAACCCGCCGCTCGGCAACAGGCCTACCGCCTCCTCGTCGCTTCACGGGTCGAACTCCTGACTCGAGAAACTCCGGACCTGTGGGATTCCGGCCGGATCGAATCGAGCGCGACCTTCGAGATCGCCTACGAGGGCCAGCGCGTCCCCCCGGGTCGGCGCGCCTATTGGACTGTGCAGGTTTGGAATGCCCACGGCGTGGCGGGTGATTATACTCCGCCTTCTTTTTGGGAAACGGGATGCCCCGACGCCGATTCATGGTCCCCCGCACGGTGGGTCGCCCCGGACTATTCTCGCTGGGCTCCACCGTGGCCGGCCCCCTACCTCCGCCGGGAATTCACCCTCGCCAGCCCGCCCGTGCGCGCTCGCGCTTACGTGAGCGGACTCGGCTACCACGAGTTCTACGTCAACGGTTCCCGCTGCGGCGATGCAGTCTTGGAACCGGCGCAAACGGACTACGACCTCACGGCCTTCTACGTGGCTCACGACATCACCGCGCAACTTCGCCACGGAGCCAACGTGCTCGGCTTCGTTCTCGGCGAGGGATGGTTTCACCAACAAGTCGTGTGGCCCGGCTCATGGGAACCCTACGGCGAACCCGGAGCCATCGCTAAGGTGGTGATCGAGTGCGCCGACGGCAGCGAGCAACTCATCGTCACGGATCGCCAGTGGCAGGCCACCGACGGACCCATCCGGGCCAACAACGTTTACGCCGGCGAAACCTACGATGCGCGACACGAATTGCCCGGTTGGTCCGAACCCGGCGCGCCCGTCGGCGATTGGCAGCCCGTCAACGACGTGCCGCCGCTCACTCCGAAGCTCCGCGCGCAGATGATCCCGCCAATTCGCCGCACGGCCACGTTGCCGACCGTGACTCATCGTGAGGTCACGCCGCGCACTTGGGTCTACGATTTCGGCCAAAATTTCGCGGGCTGGACTCAGCTGCGGGTGACCGCCCCCCGCGACACAGAAATCTGCCTACGATTCTCCGAGGACGTGTTTGGCGACGGTTCCATCAATCCCCTGAGCACGGGCGTCGTGCACACCGGCGTCGTGCAAACCGACCGCTACGTCTGCCACGGGCTCGGCGAGGAAATCTGGGAACCCCGATTCACTTATCACGGCTTTCGCTACGTGGAAGTAACCGGACTCACCGGCCAACTCCCCCTCGATCTCTTGACCGGCATCGTCGTGCACAGCGATCTGCCGTCGGCGGGCTCGTTCGCTTGCTCCGATGCGCTCCTCAATCGTCTGCATGAAACCGCTCGCTGGACTCTGCGCAGCAATCTGCATGGAGTGCCCACCGATTGCCCCGCCCGCGAGCGCTGCGGCTGGTTGGGAGATGCTCACACGATCACCGACGTCACGCTCGCCAACTTCGACTCGGCTAATTTCTGGCTCAAATATCACCGCGATATTATCAACACCCGCGGGCGCAGCGGCGATCGGTCCGACCCTCGGGTCCCCGCCAATATTGCCCCCGGCCAGCGGCACTGCGGTCAAGCCAATCCGGATTGGGCGGTCGCCCTCGTCCTCATCCCTTGGCACGTGCATCTCTACTCCGGCGCGGTCGAACCCTTGCGGGAAACCTATCCGGCGATGCGCGACTTTCTCGACTACCTCGAAGAACTCGCCCCGAACCACGTCATCGAATCCGGCTACGGCGATTGGTGCCCGCCCGGGTCGGTTGAACCCGTCGAGTGCGCCCCCGCGCTTTCCTCCACGGCGCTTTACTACCGCGTCCTCGGAATCATGGCGAAGATCGCCGCCACGCTTGGGCATCTCGACGACGCGATCCGCTACCAACGCCTCGCCGACCAAGTTCGCGCGGCGTTCCTCGCGAGATTCTTCGACGCGATCAACCACACATTTGGTTGCCAGACCGCCGACACGCTCGCCCTCGCCCACGGACTCGTGCCTTCGGAGAAACGTTCGCACGTAGCTGCGTCGCTCGCTCGCCACATCACGGCGGGTCATCGGGGCCACTTCCACGCCGGCATCCACGGATTGCGGCATCTCTTCGACGTCCTCTGTCAACACGGGCATGCTGACGTCGCTTGGCAAGCGATCCAGATCGAGGGATTCCCCGGTTTCCGGCATCACTTCGGACTCGGGGCCACTACGTTTTGGGAGATGTTTTACGACCCGCGGATGCATCAGCTCCACGACCGCTCCCTGAACCATCCCATGCAGGCCGCTTTCGCTGCGTGGCTCCTTCAAGGCATTGGCGGCATCCGGCCCAACGCGGAAGCCCCCGGGTTTCGACGTTTCACCCTCGAGCCTCACCTCTGGCAACAACTCGCCTGGGCCGAGGCCACCCACGCCTCCACGCGTGGACCGATTCGCAGCCACTGGGAATCCACCACCGAACAGTTCCACTGGTCAATCAGCGTGCCCGCTAACACGACCGCCGTCGCTCGGATGCCCGTGCAAGGCCGCCCACACCTTCGTCTCAACGGAACGCTCCTCCCGATCGCCGATCCTTCGGCCGCGTTTGCGGAAGTCGAACTCCCACCAGGTTCGCACGAGCTCGTCGCGAGCAGTTAACAAAAAACCGACGGCTTTCGGCTGTCGGTTTTAAAATGGTGCTTCCGCTGGGAGTCGAACCCAGATCAATGGCTTCGGAGGCCACTACACTATCCATTGTGCTACGGAAGCAAAGTCGCGCTAAGCAGTAGGCACTGCTTCGCACGCTTCAAGCAGTTTTCCGAAAATGTCGCCGGGACTAGATGTGGATGGCTTCGCCGAGCGAGGCAGCGGCCGCTTCCATCACGGCTTCACTTAAGGTCGGATGCGCGTGGATCGTCTGGTGAATCTCCTCCACCGTCGCCTCCATCTCGATGGCAAAACCAAACTCGGCAATCAATTCGGTCGCTTCCGACCCGATGATGTGAGCCCCGTAAATCTCACCCGTCTTCGTATCGGCAATCACTTTCACGAAACCTTCGCTCTCGGCCGACGCGACTGCCTTACCCGACGCCATAAACGGGAATTTTCCGATCTTGTAGTCGAGTTTCTTGGCCTTCGCTGCTTCTTCGGTCAGGCCGATGCTCGCCACCTGCGGCTGGCAATACGTGCAACCCGGGAAGGTCGTCACCCGCTTCGGTTTGGCGTGCCCGAACATGCCATTGACGGCATTAATCCCCTCGTAGGTCGCGACGTGGGCCAACCAAGGTGGACCGATAATATCACCGGCGGCATAGATCCCCTTCACGCTGGATTGATAATCGTCGCCGACCTTCACGTAGCCCTTTTCCAGCTCGAGCTTCAGATTGGCGGCGAGCGCACCTTCCAAATTCGGCGTCACACCGATCGCAGAGAGGAGCACGTCGGCTTCCAGCTCGGTCTTCTGGTCCCCCTCGACGAGGTCGAGTTTCACCGACTTCTTGCCGACGCGAAAATTCTCGCACTTGGTGTTCACGTGCACGGCGATGCCCTGCTTTTCGAAGGAGCGGTGCAAGATCTTGGACACTTCGCCATCCTCCACCGGGAGCACTTGCGGCAACATTTCAACTAAGGTCACTTTCGCGCCAAAGGCGTTGTAGAAATAGGCGAACTCCACCCCGATGGCCCCAGCCCCCACAATCACAATCGACTTGGGCATTTTCGTGTTCGCCAACGCTTCGCGCGAAGTCATCACCCGATCGCCGTCATAGTCCAAATTGGGGATGCGGCGCATCTTACAGCCGGTCGCGATCAGGATGTTCTTCGCCCGCAGGAACGTCCCTTTTTTTTCCCCGTCGATGATCGAGACCATCCCGGGCGCGCTGACCTGCCCTTTGCCCACAAAGTAATCGACCTTGTTCTTTCGGAAGAGCGACTCGATCCCCTTGGCCATCTGGCCAGAGACCGTGCGTGACCTCCCCATCACTTTTTCAAAATCAAACCCTACGTCCTTCACGCTCAATCCGAAGACGTCGGCCTTTTTGAATTTCTGATAAAGCTCGGCACTCTTGAGCAACGCCTTCGTCGGGATACAGCCCCAATTGAGACAAGTCCCGCCCGCGCGCTCGGACTCGACGCACGCCACTTTCTTTCCCAATTGCCCGGCCCGGATTGCGCCCGCGTAACCCGCAGGGCCACCGCCAATGACAACTAGGTCGTATTTTGTAGATTCAGCCATGGTCAAGAATGATTCGGATTGGGTTCCACGGTCAACTCCCGGCCTTGCTCGGTCAAATTGAAAACTCGATCCCTTTGGGCCTGCGCTGCGCCCCAATCCCTCGTTCGCCGGGTCCGCCTCAGATGTCGATCACGTCGCCACCCTTTTCCGCTTTCCGGTCCTTTTTTGCCCCTGGAGGCCGCGGTGGGCGCCGGAAAAGTTGGCTCGCAAGTAAATTGGTTAGACTAACCACGATCGCCCCCCCCGCCGCCGGCCAAAAGCCGGCCACGTGAAATCCTTCGACCAACCGACCGACCAAGAGAAACAACAAGGCATTGATCACCACGATGCCCAAGCCCATCGTCAGCACTATGAACGGCAGGGTAAACAGCACCAGCAGCGGCTTCAGAATCGCGTTCAGGAAACTTAGCAGCACCACCACCACGATCAGCGTGGGCCCATTGTCGCAGTGGAGGCCCGGAACGAGTTTGGTGGCGATGGTCACTCCCACGGCCAACACCAGCCACCGAATCAGTAAATGCGTCAGAGAAGAATTCATTCGTGCGTAGACAACTCTTTCTCCTGAGTAGGACCGGGCAATGAAAATCCTCATCGCGCAAGATTACCTCCGCAGCGGTGGCACTGAACGCCAGTCCATTCTCCTCGCCAATGCGTTCGCCGCTGCCGGGCACACTGTCACTCTGCTCACCTTCCGTCCCGGCGGTCCGTTGGCGCCGACCGTCGCGCGCGCCGTCACTCTCTCCTCGCTCCAACCCTTCGACACCCACCTCGATTGGTTTGCCCCGGGGCTCTCGGTGTATTTGGGCAAGCATCCCCCTGATATCGCGCTGTGCATGGGTCGCATGGCCAACTGCTACGGGCAGAGCTTCGTCCGCCAATTGCGGGTCCGCTCGCCGCACTCGGTCGTGATTGCCACCATGCGCACCGGCAAGAAGCTCCCTCGGTTGTTCCGCTCTTCGTTGCGGCAGGTGCATCATATCATCGCCAACAGTCGCGCCGCCCAGCAGGTGCTCGCGCACGACCATCACCTTCCGGTCGAGAAAATCAGCGTGATTCACAACTCGCTCATCTTCCCCTCCTCGCTCTCGGCCCCCCTCTCCGACCGCGCTCAACTTCGCTCCCAGCATCACGTCGACGATACGACCACGGTCCTGCTTGACGTCGCGATGTTTCGTCCGGAAAAAAATCAACGCGAACTCGTCGAGATCGCCGCCGGCTTGCCCGCTGACTTTCCGTGGCAACTCTGGCTGGCCGGCGATGGCCCCGCGCTCGGCGCCTGTCGTCAACGCGCCCAGCAACTCGAAGTCGCCGACCGAGTGAAATTCTTCGGCCATCAACGCGATCCTGCGGCACTCTACGCTGCCGCCGACGTCGCCGTCCATGCCTCCCGCAGCGAGTCGCTTTCCAACTTTCTCATCGAGGCCCAAGCCCACGGGCTGCCCGCGGTCGCCTACGCCGCTCAAGGGATCGACGAGTGCATGGTGGTCGGCGATACGGGCGTCGCTATCGCCTTCGACGACCAGTCCGCGTTTCGCCGCGCGATCCAACATTTCGTCCAGCCCGACGCCGCTCGCCGAGCCCGCACCCAAGCCTTTGCCCGCACCACCTTCGATCCCGCCCGTCAAGTGCAAGCGTATCTGGACCTATTTCATCGCAGCGTTAAACCCTAACTCATGACGAACAAGCAACGCACGGATCTGATCGAGCGCTACATTCGCGAGCACCGCTACGCCGATTTGCGCACACTCGCGAACCGGTTCGGCAGCTCCCTCAGCACGGTTCGCCGCGCCCTGGATCAACTCGAGGAAAAGGGCATCGTCCGCCGGCATCACGGCGGCGCCTCGTTGATCGACACCGACGCAGTCTCCCAGGAATACGATTTCATTTCGCGCAACCTCCGCAATCCCGAGGAGAAGTTTGCGATCGCCAACTTGGTGGCCGAGGAAGTCGAGCCCGGCATGACCGTGATCCTCGACGGGGGCAGCACCGCCTACGCCGTGGCCCGACTCCTCGTCGACAAGCGTCTTCAGGTCATCACCAACTCGATTCCAATCGCCAGTCTTTTCAGCGACGTCGGCAGCGTCGAAACCATCGTGATTGGTGGCACCGTTTACAACCGCCTTGGTGTCGCTCTCGGCCCGATGTGCGAGGAGGCTCTCGGCCAAGTCCACGCCGACATTGCCATCCTCGGCGGAGCCGGAATCACCGAAAGTGGGATCTGGAATCACAACGCGCTCATCGTGGCCGCACAGCGCAAGATGATCGCCGCCTCCGAGCGCAGTGTCTTCGCGCTCGATAAGTCCAAATTCGGACGCAAAGCCCTCAATTTGACCACCGCCTTTGATCCGCGATTCACGATCATCACGGATTCCCAGCCCTTCCCGCCGGTGACCAAGGCGATCAAGGCCGCGAAAGCGAAGCTCGTGCTCGTGCGCAAATGACCTCCGAAGCGCTATTTTCGTCCGGCTCCTGACAGCTCTATGTCCGGAGGATGTCCCGAAGATTTCGTGTGAGTTGCATTCTCTCCAGCGCGCCTCTTCGTAACCTCGTGACCAAATCTCGCTCATCGACTCCGCCAGAGTGCATTCGTCTTCGCGGCGTCCGCCAAAACAACCTCAAGGGTTTCGATCTCGACCTTCCGCTCGGGCGCTACATCGCCGTCACCGGGCTGAGCGGAGCGGGCAAGTCGTCGCTCGTCTTCGATACGCTCCACGCCGAAGGCCAGCGTCGCTACGTCGAAACTTTCAGCGCCTACACCCGCCAGTTCCTCGACCTGCTCGACAAGCCCAAAGTCGACTCGATCGAGAACATCCGCCCCTCGATCGCCATCCAGCAGACCAACGCGGTCAAGACCTCGCGTTCGACGGTCGGCACGATGACCGAGCTCACCGACTATTTCAAAGTCTGGTTCAGCCACGTCGCTTCGTGTTTCGATCCCGCCACCGGCGAGCCAGTCGAGGACGACACGCCCGCATCGATCTGGACCAAAGTGGTCGCCCAGCGCACCGGGCAAACCTTGCTCGTCTGCTTCGAGATTACGCGACCCGCCAAGCTCCCTTGGTCCGAGATTTTCGGTAATCTGCAGAAACAAGGCTACGTCCGGGTGCTCACCGATGGCGCGATCCATTTGCTCGACGAGCTGGCGTCGAAGACTCCGGCAGAATTCCCCGCGCGCTTCCACGTGGTGCAGGACCGCGTCAGCATCGCCCCCAAGGGCCGCGGCCGCTTCGTCGAGGCGATCGAAGCCGCCCTGCATTTCGGCCAGGGGCAGGTCCAACTCTTTCAGCATGAGCAGCCGCGCGTCGGCGACCCTCAATTGTGGCCCGCGGGCCACTATTCACGCGGACTCCATTCGCCGAAAACCGGGCGAGTCTTCCGTGCACCGACGCCCGCGTTGTTTTCCTTCAACTCCCCGCTGGGAGCCTGCCCCACGTGTCGCGGGTTTGGTCGGGTCATCGACATCGACTACCGGCTCGCGTTGCCCGACCAATCGCTGTCGATCGACCAAGGGGTGATCAAGTGTTGGGAAAGCGACATCTACGGCGAATCGAAGAAGGACCTGCTCCTCTTCACTAAAAAGAAAAAGATCCCCACCCATGTCCCTTTCGCATCACTCACGAAGGCGCAACGCGATTTCGTGATCAACGGGGAGCCTGGCTACGGCGAGGCACAGGGAAAGACGTGGCCGAAATTCTGGTATGGCGTGAAGGGATTCTTCGATTGGCTCACGAAGAACACCTACAAGATGCATGTGCGCGTCTTCCTCTCGCGCTACCGCACCTACAACCCGTGTCCCGATTGCCACGGCGATCGGTTGCAGCCCGAATCCCTTTGCTGGCAATGGCAGGGCCACACCCTGGCGCAGCTCTATCGGCAGCCGGTGAGCGACGTGCTGGCGCTGATCGCTCAATCCACTGCGGGTCCAAGCGATCCCCAAGCCACGATCGCCTTCGAGTCGATGCTCACTCGGCTTCGCTACTTAGAACAAGTCGGCCTCGGTTACCTCACCCTCGACCGCACGTCGCGCACCCTCTCCGGCGGCGAGGTCGAACGCGTCAACCTCACGAGTTGTCTTGGCACGTCGCTGGTTGACACGCTCTTCGTCCTCGATGAACCGAGTGTTGGCCTCCATCCGCGTGACATCGACCGCCTGATCACGATCATCCGAACCCTCACCACCGCTGGCAACACTGTCGTCGTGGTCGAGCACGACGAGGCGATGATTCGCGCCGCCGACCACGTGGTCGAGATTGGCCCCGAGCCCGGCAGTCGCGGCGGGCACATCGTTTTTGAAGGCACCATCCCCGGCATGTTGCGATCACGCGAGAGTATCACCGGCGCCTATTTCTCCGGCCGGGAAACCATCGACGTTCCGAGCCACCGGCGACCCGTTGCGGCCAAACACCCTTCCCTTCATTTCAAGAACGCCTCGAAGCACAATGTGCGCGCCCTATCCTTTCGCCTGCCGCTCGAACGTTTGGTCTGCCTGAGCGGAGTGTCCGGCTCCGGCAAGTCCACGTTGCTCGACAACGTCATTCACCAAGGTCTTCTCGCGCAGCAGAACCAGCTCACCGACGAACCGGCTTCGATCGAAGCGATCGTCAGCGATCGTCCCTTCTCCGAGATCGTGCTCGTCGATCAGTCGCCGCTCTCCCGCACCCCTCGCTCCAACCCCGCACTTTACTCCGAAGCGTGGGACGACATTCGCAATCTCTTCGCCAATACTTCCACCGCAAAGGAGGCTGGTTTCAATAGTTCCAGCTTCTCATTCAACAGCGGCGAGGGGCGATGCGAACACTGCCAAGGCCTCGGCTATGAGCGCGTCGAAATGCAGTTTCTCTCCGATGTCTTTGTGCCTTGTCCCGTCTGCGAGGGACGACGCTTCAAATCCGAGGTGCTGGCCATTACTTGGGAAAACCAGTCCGTCGCCGAGGTGCTCGCCACGAGTATCACCGACGCACTGACCCTCTTCGTCAACCAACCTCGGATTCAGCGCAAGCTCCGCGCGCTCGATGCGGTCGGGCTCGGATACCTCACCTTGGGTCAGCCGTTGAACACTCTCTCCGGCGGCGAATCCCAACGCCTCAAACTCGTGCGCTTCCTCGGCGATCTGGCCGGCGGGGGCGATTCCGCCGACGAGCCCCGCGCCCTCCTCCTCCTCGACGAGCCGACCACTGGCCTTCATCGCCACGACGTCAAACGCCTCCTCGTCGTGCTGCAAGCTTTAGTCAACCGCGGTCACAGTGTCGTCGTAATCGAGCACAACCTCGACGTGCTCAAGAGCGCCGATTGGATCCTCGAAATCGGTCCGGAAGCCGGCGCCGGGGGCGGTCAGGTCGTCGCCGAAGGTCCTCCGGAAATCATCGCCCGCTCTGCCACCGAGTCCGCCCGTTTCCTCCGCGAGGCCATGGCTGAAATCCTACCGCCCGCGGACTCATCCGCGCTCCCGTTGGCCGCTGAAGACGCCGGTGGTTACTCGGTCAACCCACCAGCGCGCGCAACCGTGCTCACCGTCACGGGAGCTCGGGAGAACAATCTCAAGAATATCTCCCTGTCGATTCCTCACCATCAACTCACGGTGGTCACCGGCGTCTCCGGCTCCGGTAAATCGACCCTCGCCTTTGACATCATCTTCGCCGAGGGCCAGCGCCGGTTCATGGAATCGATGTCGCCTTACGCACGCCAGTTCGTCGAGCAACTGCCGCGTCCTTCGATTGATCGCCTGACGGGAATTCCGCCCACCGTCGCGATCGAACAGCGAGTCACTCGCGGTTCGCGCAAATCGACCGTCGCCACGATCACCGAAGTCGCTCAATATCTTCGCCTTCTCTACGCGCGCCTCGGCGTGCAACACCATCCCGAAACTGACCAGCCGGTCGAGCCGCTTTCGGCCGCTCAGCTCAAGCAGCTCCTCACCCGGGTCCTCGCCACGCCCAAGGCCAAGCGAGCCAAACATCTCTACCTGTGCGCGCCGCTCATTCGCGGTCGCAAGGGCCACCATCAGCCCATCGCCACTTGGATCGTCAATCAGGGCTACGCATTGATGCGCGCCGACGGCCAGCTCCTCGCTGCCGACGCGTTCACCAAGCTCGATCGCTACCGTGAGCACGACATCGAGGTTGTCGTGGGCGATCTCAAGACGGAACCCGACACCGACAAAACGCTCAAGACGGCCCTTCGTCTCGGCAAGGGCTCGTGCTTCTTGCTCACGCCGCAAGGCGAAGTGCTCACGTGGTTCTCAACCACGAGAACCGACGTCGCCTCCGGCGAATCATTCCCCGAACTCGATCCCAAACATTTCTCCTTCAACTCGCCCCGCGGTTGGTGCCCATCGTGTCGCGGCCACGGTCGCGTCTACCCTTGGATGCTCGAACCCGTCGATAAAAACGAAGATCCCATCGCCCGGTTGCGCGCCCTTGGCGTGGAGTCGCTGGAGGATGTTTCCTCGGTCGGCGAGCCCTGTCCAGAGTGCCGCGGCGCGCGCCTCAACCGGGTGGCCCGCGCGGTGAAGCTCCACTTTCGCGAGCAACGCGAACCACTCTCCCTGCCCGCCCTCACCCAGAGCACGTCGTCGGATCTGCTCGCACACCTCCACCGGCTCGCGCTGAATGCTCGCGGCAAACTTATCACTCAAGATATCCTGCCGCAGATCGAGGAGCGCCTAAAATTCTTGGATCACGTGGGCTTGGGTTACCTCTCACTCGACCGTCCCACCGAGACCCTTTCAGGCGGTGAAGCGCAGCGCATCCGCCTCGCCGCGCAATTGGGCTCCAACCTGTCCGGCGTGCTCTACGTCCTCGATGAGCCGAGCATTGGCCTTCACGCCCGCGACAACGATCGGTTGATCGACACGCTGCAATCACTTCGCGCGAAAGGCAACACCCTGCTGGTCGTGGAACACGACGACGAGTTGATGGCGCGGGCTGACCACATCATCGACCTCGGGCCCGGTGCCGGGGTGCACGGAGGCGAATTGCTCGCCCAAGGCACGCCAGCCCAAATTCAAGCGAACGCCCAATCCATCACCGGACGGTTCCTCAAGAAGGGCATCATCCACCCATTACAGGGCCAGTATCGTCCAGTGCCTCGCTTTTCCCGGTCGAGAAAACGGACGGCGAAGGCGAGCGATTCGTCGTCTGATTCTACCGCTTGGTTGGAGCTAACCGACGTCTCGTTTCGCAATCTGCAACACGTCGACCTCAAGCTCCCGCTCGCCCGTTTGATTATGGTCGCCGGTCCGAGCGGCGCCGGTAAATCCACCCTCTTCCGCGACGTGCTGCACCCCGCAGTCGCCCACGCGATCAGAGCCAAGAAATCGCGTCTCACTGGCAAAACCTTTGTGCGCGAGACTAAGTTTGCCGAGGCCGATGAAGCCCCCGGTTCGCGTTCGCCCGCGCCCCCTTTCGCCGAGTTGCGCGGAGCCGATGGCTTCAAGGCCGTGATCGAAGTCGATCAAGCGCCGATTGGAAAGACGCCCCGCTCCACGCCCGCGACCTACCTCGGCATCTTCGATTTGATCCGGCAGTTTTTCGCGTCCTTGCCCGAATCGAAGATCCGCGGCTACACCGCTTCTCGGTTTTCGTTCAACACGGCCGGCGGTCGTTGCGAAACCTGCAAAGGCGGCGGACGCATCAAACTCGAGATGGCCTTCATGCCGAACACCTACCTGCCGTGCGATGATTGCCGCGGACTGCGCTACAGCGCCGAACTCACCGACATCACTTGGAAAGGAAAGACGATTGGCGAGGTGTTGCGGCTTACCTTTGACGAAGCAGTCGAGTTTTTCAGTTTCCACTCCCAGCTCTCCCTCATCTGCCAACTCATGGTGGACTGCGGCCTCGGTTATCTCACCCTCGGCCATAGCTCGCCCAGCCTCTCCGGCGGCGAAGCGCAACGGCTCAAGCTGGTCACCGAGCTCTCCCGCGGCCTCGCCACCTACACTGAGCAGTCGCGCGGCATTCAACCGCGAAATCTTTATCTGCTCGAAGAACCCACCATCGGTCTCCACCTCAGCGATTGCGAAAAACTCATCGGCGTCCTGCATTCGCTCGTCGACCAAGGTCACACCGTCGTGGTGATCGAGCATCATATGGACTTGCTCGCCGAGGCCGACTACATCGTGGAACTCGGCCCCGAAGGCGGTCCACGCGGCGGCCATCTTCTCTACCAGGGAGAGCTAGCCGGCCTCCTCAAGGCCAAAGGTAGCCCCACGGCCCCTTACCTCCGACCCAAATTGCAAATCCAATCCTAATCAAACTTCGCCACCGCCACCCGCACGGCTTCGGTGAGGTCTGCCAACTTCACCGACTTGCGCATGCAGGCACTCAACCCCGCCAAATCCACGCTCCGAGAGATCAAATCGGGTTCATGTAAACCGTGGGCAACATCCGTGGCGTTCGCGGAAACAAGGCCTGCGCCCGCGCCTGAAAATCGAGTCCCTACTTGCCCGGCATCTTGTGATCGCATACCATCACCGCAGCGGGCATCGACGCCAACATCAGCTCAGCTTCCTCGGCCGTCAACCCATCAAAATTCAGACATGCCCCACGCTGGAGGCATCCCGAATTTCCCGCTCGTCGTCCACCAAGAGAACCGAAGGTCGATCGTTGGCCGGAGGGGTCGGGGTCGATATCGGAGAGTCAGCTAGCTTCGGCCGCCGCACTCACATCGTGGGCCGCCGCCGCATCGCTCACCACCTTAAACAACTCAGCCATCGACACCGGTTTAAGCAGATACCGGAAGAGAGCGGCTTCGTTTACGCTCCGCAGTAAAATTTCCGGCTTCATGTAGCCGGTAACCAAAATCCGTTGCATGTGGGGAAACTCTTCCCGCGCCCGCACCAGAAAGCTCATCCCGTTACCCCCCGGCATTAAATGGTCGGCCACCACGACCTTAAAATTATGTTTATGGAGGATGAATTCGGCCTCCCTGACCGAGTTTGCCGTCGTCACGTCAAATTTGGTATTCAACGCGTAGGTGAAAACATCCAGAAGGGGTTGTTCATCGTCGATAAGCAGGATCGCATCATTCTTGATTACTTCCTCAGGGGCTTTGGGCTCGGCAGGATTCATGCGAACGTGATGCTGGTTTACCCTGCCAGCTTGGCAAATCGAAATCCCGTGAATGAGCAAATAACTCCGGATTTGGGGTTGCCTCACCTAATTGCCCCGCGTTCGATAGCGATCGGGCACTGATATGGAAAAATTCGACCTGCACGTCTTGGCTAGAACAGGCACCCTGCACACGATCCCACCCGAGGCGCTCACGCTCGCGAATCTTTCGGCAGGTAACGCCGCGGGTAACACCGCCTTTCACACCGCCGCCAAATACGGCCAGCTCGCCCAGCTCCCCGGCGCCCTCGTCAACGCCGACACCCTTTCGATTAAGAACGATTCCGGTTACACGCCCCTGCACCACGCAGCCCTCGGTGGCCACCTCGACCAAGTTCCTCGTGAGCTGCTCACGACCGAGGCTCTCGGCACCCGCAGCAATTCCGGCTACACCGTCTATCATCTTGCCGCCGCCACCGGCCACTTGGGACAAATCCCCGCCCACTTTATCACCACGCAAGTTGTGCTCGGAAGGAACGATCTCGGCAACAATCTCCTCCACGAAGCCGCCGAAGCGGCACGATTGCCAAGGTTCCCGTCAATTACATCAACGCCGAGTCGCTCGGCAGCCAAAACATCAGCGGTGAAACAGTGCTCCATGTCGCCGCACTCAACGGCCACTTCGACCAGATTCCAGCCGAGTTCCTCTCACCCGCCGCCCTGTTGGAGCAAACCACCGCCGGCGACACGGTATTCCACGCTGCAGCCATTTCCGGCAATCTCGGGCAAATCCCCGACCATTTCCTCACCCGCGAGCACTTGGTCGTAGAGAGTAAATCCGGTTTCACCGCGATTCACGCCGCTGCCGAGACCGGACAGCTCAACCAAATTCCGTCTGACCGGTTGAGCAAAGACCTCCTGCTCACTCGCAACGACAATGGCGACACCCCTTTGCACGCGGCGGCCTTCGAAGGCCATTTGCAGCAGATTCCGACTGCGCTTTTCACCGCCGATCTCCTCAATGTGCGCAACTACGACGGCGTCACCGTTGGCCGGATCGCCATGGATCGGGGGTTCGGCGACCAAATCCCTCCGCAACTCCGCCCTAAGTCTCCTGGCGTGATCGGGAAGCTTTTCGTGAAGACTGGCCTGTCACGCCCGCCGTTCGCTTGAGCGTTGGCTGGGGCGCATCCCCCCACGCGGAGTCCTTTCGGACGAACCGATTCGATTGAAGACACATTTTGCGCTTTTCCCGGAACGGAGGGTGGACTTCACTGATCCTTCTCTCTCTTTCCATGAACACTACCATCTCAGCAATCACGGCCCGTGAAATCATCGACTCCCGGGGCAATCCTACGGTCGAAGTCGACGTCAGACTCGCTAATGGCGCCTTCGGGCGCGCCGCGGTGCCCTCCGGCGCCAGCACCGGCGAACACGAAGCGATCGAACTGCGCGACAGCGATAAGAAGCGTTACGGCGGCAAGGGCACGCTCAAGGCCGTGGGCAACGTCAAAGGCATTATCGCCCCCGCCCTCATCGGCTTCGACGCCTGCGATCAAATCGGCATCGACCGCGCGATGATCGCCCTCGATGGCACGACCACCAAGGCCAAGCTCGGGGCCAATGCCATTCTCGGCGTGTCGATGGCCACAGCGAAAGCCGCCGCCGCCGCCCTCGACCAACCTCTCTACAAATACCTCGGCGGCCCCAACGCCAAAGTGCTGCCCGTCCCGATGATGAACATCATGAACGGCGGGGCCCACTCCGACGCCCCGATCGATTTCCAAGAATTCATGATCATGCCGACCGGCGCAAACACGTTCGCTGAAGGCCTTCGCATGGGCTGCGAAGTATTTCACTCACTCAAGAAGGTTTTGAAAGACAAGGGACTCGCCACCGCCGTCGGTGACGAAGGCGGCTTCGCCCCCAACCTCGCCTCCACCGAGGCCGCGCTCGACGTCATCGCCCTCGCCGTCAAGAATGCCGGCTACAAACTCGGCAAAAATATTCACCTCGCCCTCGACGTCGCCGCCTCTGAATTCTACGACGCCGCTAAGAAGCGCTACGTTTTCAAGAAGTCCGACGGACGCTCCCTCAGCGGCGATGAGATCGTCGCTTTCTACAAGCAGCTCACCGCCAAGTATCCAATCATCTCGATCGAGGATGGCTGCGCCGAAAACGACTGGACCACGTGGAAAAAACTCACCGACGCGATTGGCGACAAAGTGCAGCTCGTCGGCGACGATCTTTTTGTCACCAACACCGAGTTTCTCAAGCGCGGCATCGACTCCGGCACCGCCAACTCGATTCTCGTTAAGGTCAACCAGATCGGCACCCTCACGGAGACGTTTGACGCCGTCGAAATGGCGAAGGAAGCTAACTACACCGCCGTCATCTCCCACCGCTCGGGTGAAACCGAGGATGTCACCATCGCCGACATCGCCGTGGCCACCAATGCCGGCCAGATCAAGACCGGTTCGCTTTGCCGCACTGATCGCGTCGCCAAATACAATCAACTCCTCCGCATCGAGGAAGAACTTGGCGCCAGTGCCATCTACGGCGGCAAGATGTAAGGCCCACTCGTTCATTTCAGCCGGACTCGCGAGAGTCCGGCTTTTTATTGTCCGGAACCCAGACCGCCCTCCTCGGTCCGAGGCCTTGCAATCTCCTCGACCCCATTCTGCAACGACTTCACCCTCACTTCCCCATGAACACCGTCTTTCTCCGCGTCCTCGCGCTCGCCCTGTTCGGTCTCAGCCCGTTCGCCGCCGCCGAAAAGACCTCGGAGTCCGACCAGCCCCGGCCAGCCCCCCCAGAGGAGGTCAAAGCCAACCTCGCCGCCCACGCGAAGGACGAGACTCGCCAATCAAAGACCGCGGCCAAGGCCGAAGACGCTCCGATTGACGACAACCCGGAATCCAAGCCCGACGAATCTGACGACGTCACCCTCCTCGAAAAAATTACCGTCACCAGCAGCCGCATCAGTGAGCTCGATCTCGACATCAAGAAGCTCGAGAAGGTGATCAAGCGGGAGAAAAAGAAGCTCAAGTCGACCGATCTCGACAAGACCCTCAACAGCGCCGAGACCCCGCGCGTCCTGCAGATTTTCGGCGGCAAGTCCACCGCCCAGCGCGAAGCCGTCGCCTACGAGCGGGTCAGCTTGATGGAGGCCGAGCGCGATATTCTCGAAGCCCTCAAACACGTCCGCACCCGCAAGGAAGAGAAGGAGCTGAAAGCGCAACTAAACTCCTTCAAAACGATGCGCCTGCAGATGGACGAAACCCTTCGCTGATCTGCTTCAGGCGTCCCACTCACCCCAAGCCGCGGCTCTCCCCGCGGCTTTTCGCTGGAGTGATCCCGCGGTTCCGGGTCAGACGCCCAGATGACTTCATCGAATCGCCGCGTCGGGGAACCGGTGTTCCGATTTCTCCAGATCAACGACATCCACTACTAGGCACTTGGACTGCAGCTGCCTCAGCTGAACTTCCGGCAGACTAACCACCGCGCCCATTGGCTCTTCGATGCCCTCCGCGGCGGCGGTATTTCCCCTGAAATCGATTCCATTCTCCACGTCGGCGATAGGGTGAACATCGAGAGCGAAGGGAAACTCACGGCGTTTCGCCGACTGATCGACAGCGTCGGCATTCCCTACCACCCCGTCGTCGGCAACCACGAAAACGGCTCCGCCGAGGGGCCGCCCGAGAAGGCCGCCGCTTACCGTAAAGTTTTCGGCGAGCGCTTTCACTCCACTTTCACGCACCGAGGCCTCGGGTTCGTCATCATCAACAATGCCGGCACCGCAATCCCTCAGCTCCTCCCAGCAGCGGTCGTCAAGCGCGACCGCAAGTTGATCGCTCACCTCGAGACTCATGCCGATCGCCCGGCGATCGCCGCCTGCCATGTTCCGGTCGTCGCGATGTGCGAGGAATCCGTGCTCGCCGAGAGCTTCGACCTCGCCACCGACAAAGTCGCCGAACCCACGATGGCCCAAATTCTCCGGCCCCATCGGCATCACTTCGCCGCCGTCCTGAGCGGCCACGTGCAATTTCTCCGGGCGCAGTCCACAAACCCGGCATCGCCCACATCGATATCGCTGGCACCGCAGGATGACCGCACCAACGTCGACGAGCGCCTCGTCCGCAGCTCGTTCAAGTTGCCCCTGCGAACCTGAGTCAATCGATCTGTAGGAGATATCCGCGCAGGTATTCGCTCTCCGGCATCGTGACCAAGACCGGGTGATCCGCCGGTTGATGGCAGAACTCCACAATGTGCACCCGCCGCTTGGCATCGGCCGCCGCCGCCGCGATCACTCCGCGCAACTCGGCATCCTGCATGTGGTGCGAGCAGGTGTAGGTCGCAAGAATTCCTCCCGGCGCCAGTCGCTGCATCGCCCGAAGATTGATTTCCTTGTAGCCGCGCAGCGCCCCTTCCAAGGCGCTCTTCGATTTCGCGAACGGCGGAGGGTCCAACACAATCACGTCCCACAAGGGTTCGTCACCCCTCGCCCGGTCGTTGAACCAGTCAAACACATTGGCAGAGGTAAACTGCGCCTTCACCTGATTACGCTCCGCATTCTTCGTCGCCTGCGAGATCGCGTCGTTCGCGCTGTCGAGCCCCAGCACCTCCGTCGCTCCCGCTCGCGCCGCGTGCAGGGCGAAGGACCCTTGATTGCAAAACGCGTCGAGCATTCGCTTGCCCGCACAATACTTTGCCACGACCGCGTGCTGTCCGCGCTGATCGAGATAAAAACCCGTCTTTTGGCCGTTCTGCAGATCGAGCCAATAGTCCATGCCGTCGATCGTCGCCCAGCGCGGCTCCCAATCCCCACCCGACCGCGTATGCACCTCCATCGGCAATCCTTCCAGCCGGCGCAGGTTGGAGTCGTTGCGGAAAATAACTTCCTTCGCGCCTGTGAGCTCCGTCAGGAGGTTGCCGATCGCCGCGCTATGGCGATCCATCGCCAGCGTCTGAATCTGCACCACCACCGTCTCGCCGAATTGATCTGCCACGATCCCGGGTAATTCGTCCGACTCCGACCAGACCAACCGACGATAGGCACCGTCCGCCCGACGCGCCACCGCCCGCTTCACCGCGTCGCGCAAAAAAGCCTGGTCCAGCTCCATCCGATCTCGACTCAACCGCCGCCAGACGATCTGCGATTTCGAGTTGTAGATTCCACTGCCCATGAAACGACCCGCCCGATCTCGGCACGCGACCACCGTGCCGTCGTGATCGGTCGACAACAAGGCCTCCACTTCGTTGGCAAACACCCACGGATGCCCCGAAAGGGCCCGCGATTTGGCATTGGACTTGAGTTTCAGGCTGACCGGCGAGGATGACATCGCGCCATCATCACCGACCGCCGCGGCAAATGAAGCGCAAAAGCATCTCGTCCGCATTTACTGGGCCCTCCTGCCGATTCTGGCCAAAATTTAGGCTTTGCGCCGCGCCGCTCGTCCTCTTCCCTATCCCGTTCAATCATGTCACCCGCCCAGGAAATCGACCGCCGCCGCACCTTTGCGATCATCTCTCACCCCGATGCGGGCAAGACCACGTTGACTGAAAAGTTCCTGCTCTACGGCAACGCCATCCATTTGGCCGGTGCGGTGAAGGACCGAAAGAACGCTCGCGCCACCGCCTCCGATTGGATGGACATCGAGAAACAACGCGGCATCTCGATCTCCTCCACCGTGCTCCAATTCGACTACGAGGGCTTCGCGGTTAACCTGCTCGACACCCCCGGTCACAAAGATTTCTCCGAGGACACGTATCGCGTGCTCACCGCCGTTGATGCCGCTCTTATGGTGATCGACACCGCCAAGGGCGTCGAAGCGCAGACCCGCAAGCTGTTCGAAGTCTGCCGACGCCGCGGCGTGCCGATCTTTACGTTCATGAACAAGTGCGACCGCCCGACGCGCAACCCCCTCGAGCTCCTCGACGAACTCGAGAGCGTGCTTGGTTTGCAGGCCTCGCCCGTCATCTGGCCACTCGGCAACGGACCCTCGTTCAAGGGCGTGTTCGACCGCCGCTCCAAGCAGGTTCACCTCTTCGAGCGCGTGCCCAGCGGCGCGTTTCAGGCACCCGTCAAAGTGTCCTCGATCGAGGATCAAGCCGTGCGGGACAAGCTCGACGATTACACCTTCAACGAGGTCACCGATCAATTGGAGATGCTCGAAGGCGCCGGCCATCCCTTCGACCTCCGAGCTGTGCACGCCGGCGAACAAACGCCCGTATTCTTCGGCTCCGCGATCAACAATTTCGGGATTCAGCTCCTCCTTAAAGGTTTCCTTAAATACTCCGTGCCGCCCGCCCCGCGCACCTCCGTCAGCGTGACTGTGCCCGGCCTACCCGCACCCACCGAGGCTCGCGAGATTCCGGTCACGTTCGAAAAATTCTCCGGTTTCGTTTTTAAAATTCAAGCGAACATGGACCCGAAGCATCGCGACCGCATCGCCTTCATTCGCGTGTGTTCTGGCAAGTTTACCCGCGACATGCTCGTCACCCATCAGCGCACCGGCAAAACCGTGCGCCTGTCGTCCTCGCATAAACTCTTCGGCCAGGACCGCGAGACGGTCGACGAAGCTTGGCCCGGCGATGTCATCGGTCTGGTCGGCCACAACGAATTTGGGATCGGCGACACGCTGACCGAAGATCGCACGATCATCTACGACGAGATTCCCCGTTTCCCGTCGGAAGTGTTCTCGTTTATTTCGAACCCGACGCCCGCCGACGCTAAAAAATATCGCACGGGGCTCGAACAGCTCCTGCAAGAGGGAGTCGTGCAATCGTTCACGGCCCGTCACGCCCCCCCCGGAGCCACGCTGCTCGCCGCGGTCGGCGCCTTGCAATTCGAGGTCGTGCAACACCGTCTCCGCGGTGAGTATCGCGCCGAATCGCGCATCACCCCTTCGTCGTGGACTCTCCTCCGCTGGCTCGAGCCCCACCCTAGTCTCGCGGATCCATCGTCAATCATCGTCGCCAGCGGCGTCAGCTTCGGCACCGACAAATTCGACCACCCGATTGTCCTCTTCCCTAACGAGTGGTCGATGGCCTATTTCGCGGAGAAGAATCCGGACTTGAAGATGCACGAGCAGCCCATCGAGCTGACGTGATCGCCAACTCGTGCCGACCAGGTGGACCGGGCGCTCCGCGCGCGGTCTCGTGCTGGCAACACGCGAATTAGCGGTTTCTCTTCCGCCTAGTCAGGGTTTAGCTTCGGCCCATCAATAAACCCGCTATCCCCATGCCCATCCGCATCCTGCTGCTTTTCACCTTTGCCATTCCCGCCTTCGCCGGGATCTCGAGACCTCCCGCCCACCCTGTCGTCCTCATCGTCCACGGCGCTTGGGGCGGCGCGTGGCAGTTCGCCCGCATCGATCCCTTGCTGCGCGCGGATGGCTACGATGTGCGGCGAGCGACCCTCACCGGTCTCGGCGAACGCGTGCACCTCGCCACCGAAGCGATCGGCCTCTCAACCCACATTGAGGACATCGTGAACCTCATCCTCTTTGAAGACCTCCACGACATCATTCTGCTTGGCCACAGCTACGGCGGGATGGTTATCTCAGGAGTCGCCGATCGGGTCCCCGAACGCATCGCCCACCTCGTTTATCTCGATGCACTGCTCCCCAACGACGGCGACAGCGCCTTTGATCTGATGGGATCACGCCAAGAGTTCATGACTGCAAGAGCCCGCGACGGTTTCATCGCCCCGTGGTGGGTGCGCCCCGGCAAACCTTTGCCCAGCGACGTGCCGCATCCGGTCAAGACTTTCACCGATCACCTCGCGCTGACTAATCCCAACGCTGCCAATATTCCCGGCGTCTATATTTTGACGGTGGAACCGGGTCAGGCCGCAGAAACCGACGATTTCTTCCCCTCCGCTCAGCGCGCCCGCGAGCGCGGTTGGTCAGTGCTTACGATGGAGGGCGACCACAATCCCCATTGGCGCCAACCGGCCGAAACCGTGACCGTTCTCGAGGAAGCCTTCGGCCTCGATTGAATCCCGTCTTCGTTGCAGAACGCCGCTCGACGCACGTTGGGCGACTACCCTATCTTGTCGAAGAGCCTTCGCGGGCAGCGGGTTTGGTCGTCCACTCCACGATCAGCCGTTGAGCCAAGGCATGGTTAGGGCTCTTCCGGATGACTTCCTTGAGCAAGCGCACGGCGTCGGCAGTGTCGCCCGATCGATTCAGCTCTTCCGCAAAGTCGACGACGATCTGTGAGCGCGCCAACGAACCATCGAGCAGCAATCGGGCGACAAGCGTCATTTCGAGAACCGCCTGACCTCCATGGGCCACGCGCATCTGTCGACTGAGCACATCCTCTTCTCGCGACTTCAACCAACTTGGACGCGCCTGTCGAATGTCGCGAATCAACGCGGTCGCCTCTGACCAACGTCCGTCGCGCGCCGCTTCGTCGAGACGACTGAAGAATGCGCTCTCGACGAACACCGGCACGGCGACGCGTGGTCCGGCCGTTGGCCGGGCTTCTTCGCGCTCGGCGAGCACCGCCATCGCTTCAGTCTTATATTTTGCGAGGGCCTGATTCCGCGGGTAGCGTCGTTCCGAGCGGGCGATCATTTCAAGAGCCGCCTCATAGCGCTCGGCCCGCACCATGGTATCCACGATCATTCGGTAATCACGAAACGCGTAAAACCCTTGCTCCGTGTGCTTCAACAGCGCGACTTGCGGCCCCTCGGCGGGATTAGTGGCAGCCTCGGCCAGCAGTGTGGCGAGTTCGAGTCCCCCGGCGACTTGGGGAGTGCGACCTTCCGAACCCATGGCAGCGAGTTGGTTGGTCGACAAGAGCGCACCGCGCCAGTCCCCCATCTTGAGCTGGGCGCCAGCGAGCAAGAGCAGATAGGGACGGCGATCAAAGCCCTGCTCATTGGCACGCTCGATCACCACTTTGAGTAAGAGCACTTCGCCAATCTCGGCCAGCGGATAAGCGACCAACGTCAGATTCTTGTCATACGCCCCAAAACGCAGGAAATATTTTTCCAACGATTCGCGCGCCTGATCGTTGAGGCCGGCTAATTCCTGCTGAATCACCGCATAGGCAGAAGTTCGCGGATCGGTTGGCTCCAGTTCATACAGCTCCGCGAGCATCGCGTTCATTTGGTCGTAGTCGCCCGTTTCGCGAAAGGCGCGCACCTGCAGGCGAAGGATCTGGGGCGTGCCTCCGGCGCCCTGACGCCACTTGGTCAGATAGGCGACAGCGTCGGTGTTTTTCTTCATCGCGAGCAACCCCAAGACGCGTTGCTCATTGTAAAGTTCATTTTCTGGGGCTTCCGCCAGCAACGCGTAGGCTTCTTCGGGACGACCGTCGCCGATGAGCGCGTTGAGCTTCTGTTGCCGCAACCACTCCTGCTCCTTGGCGGGCACTTCCACCCGAGGTTCGTCAAGGTAGCGCTCGCAGACCGTGAGCACGCTGCCGTAGTCCTCACCCTGCAAAGCGATCGTGAAGTAATCGGTCAAGTAGCGGCGGCCAGGATAATTGTTCACCGCGTCCATCCCCTGTTCCAGCACCTTCATTGCGAGGGGGGAGCGCTGAGAATAATAGTAAGAATCCTCGGGGCAAGCCCCGAGGCATTTCAAAACAAACCTAAATTCAACTGCCCCTTGTGTAACTGTTTGTAATTTGTCCCGGTTCCCTGCCCCGCAACATACGCCGCAATCACTGA
>Ga0105053_10000361_pt1 | contig 67989 bp, 56 predicted proteins | sample BON01_FD_78093 | JGI IMG/M metagenome (GOLD analysis project Ga0105053, IMG submission 78093) | Freshwater microbial communities from Lake Bonney liftoff mats and glacier meltwater in Antarctica - BON-01 | ecosystem: Environmental > Aquatic > Freshwater > Ice > Glacier meltwater | place: Lake...
CAGCAATCTTGTTTTCTGCCCACTTATAAAAATACACAGAATCAGGAAGAGGACGTCCACCACTCGGTTTCACCCAAATTTGAACAGAATCACCAGGACAAATTTCGATATCAGGTGACATTTTAAGCACTAACTCAGAACTTAAAACCGAATAAGTAGTATAATCTTCTTTAACTTCGCCACAATAATCTGTTACTGTAACTGTATAAATCGTAGTAGTAAATGGCGTAACTTCTTGGGAAGGCAAAAATCCTAACGTTTTTGGAACTTCAGTTGCTATCCATTTGTATGAATAAGGTTGAGTTCCACCAGTAACGCTTGTTACTAATGTCTTTGTTAAATAGGGACAAATCTCTGATAAATTAGCCGTTTGATTAATAACCATAGAAATGGGAACAGGCACAGTAACAAAACTTTCATCTTTTGCTCCTAACTGCAGACAAAGATCTAAAATTTCAACCTTGTATAAACTTGTAATAGTAGGATTTACAGAAATAGTTTGAGTAGTTTCACCAGTTGGTGACCAAATAAAATTAAAAGGACCAACACCTCCATATACACGAGCGTATACATTCACATCATCACCAGGACAAACAGGACTTCCAGGTTCAACTTTTACAGACAAAAATTCAGGGTCTTTAATTCGAAAAATAAAATCTAATGGTATGAGATTGCCACAAGCATCTTGAGACATAAAATTTATTAATATCGTTTCGATACCTTCTACTAAAATGTCTGAAATCGCTTGAAAAACAATACTTTTAGAAGATTCACCCTGAGCAAAATTAAGCATCGATGGAATAAAATCAAAATCAACACCCATAGTAGCTGTACCTCCAATGGTAATAGGAATTGAAAGAGCTGGTAATTGAGTACCTTTTCTATTAATAACAAGTGTAGCTGAAGTGCAACCTTCTGCTAGTAATGTGGGATCATTGTAGGCATCATAAGAAATAGAAGGGGTAATTGCAATTTCATCTCCACCTTTTAAACTATTCGCTTCTAAAAAAATCGCTGAATCAAACATGCCATCATTTACATCTGCAACTGCTAAAATTAAATGGTATGTCTTACCACACTGAACCTTTGCAGATGCAGTTAATACCTTCGTAAAACCGTCAAATTGAATGTAATTTGGTGAATTGTTAAATGGTGCAGTACTTCCATCACCATTGGAAACAAAATAAGAACTATTCGTAACTGCATTTACAGAATTGATAGAAACAATACTACCATTTGGTAATTTTGCTATATTTTGCTGACCTACAATGCCTGGACCTGAGATAAAAAAAGCAAAAACATCGTTAAAATTGGCCGGTTCACTTCCTCCTGGAGCATATTCAGGATACTCTTCTGACGCAAAAACATATTTAAAATGAATTGAATCAGACTGAGGAATAAAATTTAACTGCAAATAAGCTGCATTTTTAGTTTTAAAACCATCAGGAACAATGTTATCCAACAAACTTAAACCTGGAGCAAAATTATCAAAAGAAGCACCTGCAAGATTGTTTGGTCCTTGTGGTCCATCAGAAGTTTTTAATACTGTTCCGGAAGACATAATAATACCAGAAGTAATACCTAAATTTGTATTAGCTGCTGTAAATGAACCAATTGTGTTAGCAGCTCCAGTATATTGAATATTTGAAACTGAAACCCCTGCACCCAATAAAACATTTTGTACTAATGAAGTTGGAGATTGAGCAGTGCTCGTCACCAATTGTCCAAAAGAACAATTCCAAAAGAACAATACAACAATCACACTTAATACCTTCATATAGTGTTTAGTTAAACGTAAGAAATATGTATAAGTTGCAAGTTAAATTGAAATATTGAAATATACCAATGTTTTGACGTAATAATAACGGAAAAAATATCCATTATTATTCTCTTAGAAATTAATATCTTAGTCTTTATATTCATTTCTAAGCAATCGTTCTTTGATTACTTCTAAATTCTTCAATTTTTTAGGTCGTCTTGTTTCAATAGCAGTCTTCGTAAAATAACGATGATTAGTTAAGAAATTTACTTGCAATTCATCCCATTTTCTATCACTATCAATTTTACCATGTTCTCTTAATTCTAAACGCAAACGGTCAGCAATTTGGTGAAAATCATCTCTTCCTAAATAATCTAAATCTGCGTCACAAATAATTTCTTCTAATTTATTAGTCGGCTTATGAGGAATTTGAGTAACATAAATCAACTCTTTAATAATAGCAATATGTTGTTCAGTATAACCATATTTAGGTAATATTTCCTCAGCCATTCTGGCTCCAATTGGCTCATTTTTATCGTATTGTTCAACAAAACCAGCATCATGATACGAGGCAGCCGATTTCAATAAAAACAAACCCTCATCTGTAACATCTTCTGTTAAAGCTAAATTTTCTACGGCTCTAACAACATCATTAATATGATCTAAACAGTGATAATGTAACTTATTAGACAATCCTTCTTTTAACACTTTAGTAATATAGCGTTCTGCTTTTGCATAATTAATTGAACTATATAAATACAAGTTAACAATTTGTTGGAAACGTTCGTTCGGATAAATTCCTTCTCCGTTGATAGAAAGTTGAGGCTTGATTCTTTCCACAGAATACATTTCCATATCGTTGTTGTTCTTAGATTTAGCTATACCTCTAAAAACACATTCAAAATAAGGTTCAACTAACTTATAGGTTTCACCTGTGATTGTTACTTTGCCGGGCTCACCCATCATTTCCATTCGTTGAGCTCTGTTAACAGCAGAACCCCAAATGTCGTATTGTAATTTTTCACTTCCAATCACCCCAGCTGTAACTTCACCAGTATTTATTCCTAAACGAAGCGACCAATATTCTTCGTTATTTAAAATCGCTTCTTCTTTTAATTTAGCCATATAGGCTTGTATCTGAATAGCAGCTAAACAGGTGTCAATTGGGTTGGTATTGTTTCTAACAGGTACACCACCAGCACACATATACGCATCACCAATGGTTTTGATTTTTTCTAAATTATTACTTACAACAATATCGTCAAATTTGCGGAAGTAGACATCTAATTTATTTACCAAATCAGTCGGACTCATTCGTTCAGCAATTTTTGTAAAACCAACAAAATCTGTAAATAAGATAGAAACCACTTTATAAGCTCTTGCACTCGTTTTTCCATATTTCTTTAATTCTATAATAGTAGACTCTGGAATAATTTTACGAATCAAAGATTCAGATTTATCTTTCTCAATTTGAAGTAATCTTTTTTGTTCAATTACTTTTTCTTTTTCAGCATTAATTATTTCATTTTGTTCTTCAATCTGAACATTTTTAGCTCTAATTTCGCTTGTTCTTTCTGCAATCTTCATTTCTAAACGAGCTAATTTTCTTCTTTCTAATTCAATTTTAGAACGCACAAATAAACGAATCAATAATAATATAAAAGCTCCTAAAGAAACCCAAAACCACCATTTCCACCAAAAAGGAGAATCAATTGTTAATTGAATTACGGCTGGTTTTTTACACCAATCACCTTCACCTGATCTTGCATAAACAGACAAAGTGTAAATTCCTGGAGAAAGAGAAGGAAGTCGCACCTCGTTCACATTTCCTAAATAAGTTTCTCCTTCTTCTAATCCTTCAATTTTATATTTATAATTAATTAATTCAGGATTACTTAAATCTGAAGCTAAAAACTGAAAAGTTAAATTACGTTGCACATAGGGTAATTCTAACTTAGAAGTTGTCGAAATATTTTTCTTCAGAGGAGAATTTTTTTCATTGGCATGTACCCAATATTTATCAATTTTCAATTTTGTAAAAAGCACAGAAATATCTGTTTTTTTAGATACTAAATTTGTTGGGTCAAAGAAATTATAACCATTAATACCTCCAAAATATAACTCACCAGATTTTGATTTAAAAAAAGAACCCATATTGAACTCATTACTCATCAATCCATTTACTTCTAAATAATTAACGACAGAATAGGTATCCAAATCAAAACAACAAATTCCTTTATTTGTACTTAACCATGCCTTTTTATCATCAGTAGAAAGAACACCATAAATTACATTGTTGGGTAATTTATCTTTCTTGGTAAAAATACTAGCTTCTTTAATAGAAACATCCCATTTCATTAATCCAGAACCAAATGTACCAAACCAGTATTCAGTTGAATTTCGTTGATAAATAGACGTAATATAATCTTTCGATAATTTAAGAATGGAAGAATTGTAACTATATGGCTTTATGAAAGGTTTTTCACCTTTTAGAACCAAAATATTTAAACCGCCAGTACTTGTAGCAAACCAAATTTTCCCAAATTTGTCTTTATATATAACTCTACATAAACCAGCAGATATTGTATTTTCTAAGTCGTCAATATCATTTTCAAAAAGTACAATCTTTTTAGTTTTTAAATCAAATAAAACTGCACCAGAACTTGTACCAAAAAAATATAAATTATCTTTCCAATGAACTATTGAATAAATTCTAATATTATGCAATACTTCTGTAGCATCAAAAACTATACTTTTCTTAAAAGTGTAATCTGATTTGGATTTAATTTTTAATTCATAAAATCCATTTGAAGTACCTACTAATATAAAATTTTTATTAATTACTTTCAAAGATAAAGTCATGCACTCATCAACTGAGCCATTTGATTTTTCTATATCTCTGTAGTAGTGCTCAAATATTCTGGTCTTTTTATTGTATTTTGAAACACCTCTATCCGTTCCAATATACGTATTTTCAAAATTAGCATCTTCACTAAAACTCCAAATACTGGAAGTTGGTACACCATGTTCTAAATTACCAGTTGGACCAACACCTAAAAAACCTTGTATCATAGGATTAAAACTACTTAAACCTCTATCAGTTCCTAACCAATAATTTTCTTGATTATCTTCAAAAAAAGAATTTATTTTATTATTTAAAAGAGCTGTTTTTTGAAAAATATCTTCTGAACTATTAAAAATATATCCGTCATTTCTAATCGTAAACAAACCTGAATTAATAGTTGTAATCAACCAATTATTATTTTTAGTTAACAAGATATTTGTTACACCAATAACACCAAATTTTTTGTATAATTTTTTAAATTTTAAATGAGTTTTCTGAGTAATTAATGAATATTCAAAAACACCAACAGAAGTACATATAATAATTTTTTTATCTTCACACGAGGTAATTTTCGTAACAATTCCGATCTTAATCTTTTTATCCGGTAAATCAATTTTCTTAATATATTCTGTTTTTAAATCACATATTAACAAACCTTTATCCTCAGTAGCAATAATTAAATTTTCATAATCATCACAATAAATATTCACAACTTTCCGGGTAGGAAGTAAAAAAGTAAATGACGTAAATTTTTCAGTTTTCACATCAAATTTGAAAAGTCCAGAGGTTAAAGAAGCAATCCACAAATTACCCATTTTATCTATTGAAATATTCTCAATTTGAAGGGAACTATTTTCTAAAAAGGAAAAAGTTTTAAATTTTTCAGTTACAGCATTGAACTTTATTAGACCATTAGTTGTACCAAACCATAAGTTCCCATCTTTCGTTTTAGCTGAACATTTAATATTTTCGCTTTCAATACCAGTAGTATTATCAGAATTGAAAATTTCAAATAGTTTACCATCAAATCTATTTAGTCCTTCTTGTGTTCCAACCCAAAGTGCATTCGTGTTATCTTGCAATAAACATGTAACAGAACTTTGTGAAAGCCCTTCATTAATAGAATAATTATTAAATCTATACGATGTTTGTGCTTGAAATAAACTAATTAAAAATAAAAATAACACTAATAATGAAAAATTTTTCATACACGAAGTTTTTATACAAAGTTATTAATCTATCAATTAAAATTCTCTTTTTCTTTTTAATTAATTATATTAGCAACTCATACATAGATATATGCGCGATAATAAAGGAAAAAAATCAAATAAACTAAAACAAAGTCTTCTTCACACTATTCGTAAAACCTTTGAAAAACAACCCTATACAACATTAACTCATAAACAAGTTTGTGACTTAGTTAATGCAAATGAAGGTGCTCTTCGTACATTGGTTTTTACAGTTTTAAAAGATTTAACAAAAGAAGGTTTCTTAAAGGGAATGTCTTACGATACTTTTAAAATGAACAGTCAAGAAAAAATTATTTTAGAAGGTACTATTTCTATAGCTGCTAAAGGATTTGGTTTTGTTACAATTGCCACTGAAAAAACAGATATTTTTATTGCTCCTAATCATATAGGACAAGCTTTGAATGGTGATCGTGTTAAAATTCAAATTTTAAAATACGGTAAAACGAGAAGTGAAGGACAAGTAATTAATGTAATAGAACGTGAACGAACTCAATTTGTAGGTACAATTCAAATGCATAATAAATTTGCATTTTTGATTTGTGATAATATCAAAATGAACACCGATATTTATATTCCTAAAGAAAAATTAAACGGAGCAAAAGATAAAGAAAAAGCATTAGTAAAAATTACAGTTTGGCCAAAAACTGCTGGAAATCCTTATGGAGAAGTGGTAGAAGTGTTGGGTAGATCTGGTTCCACTAATGATGTGGAAATGATTGGTATTCTTTGTAATAATGGAATTGATTATAAATTTCCACCCGAAGTTTTAACTGATGCAGAATCGGTAGGAATGGAATTAGATCCTGAAGAAGTTGCAAACCGTAGAGATTTTAGAAATATTACAACCATTACAATAGATCCAGTTGATGCTCGTGATTTTGATGATGCAATTTCTTTTAGAAAATTAGAAAATGGTCACTACGAAATTGGTATACATATCGCAGATGTAAGTCATTACGTTACACCTAGTTGTGCAATGGATATTGAAGCTTTAAAACGTGGAAATTCTGTTTATTTAGTAGATAGAGTTGTACCAATGCTTCCTGAACAATTATCAAATATGGCTTGTTCATTGCGTCCACATGAAGATAAATATAGTTTTTCTTCTGTTTTCGAAATGGATGAAAATGGAAAAGTATATTCTGAATGGTTTGGAAAAACAGTAATTCATTCTGATCGTCGTTTTTCTTATGAAGAAGCACAAGAAATAATTCAAGGGGCTGAAGGAGATTACAAAGAAGAAATACATATTTTAGATGGAATAGCAAAAACATTGCGTAAATACCGTTTAAAAAATGGAGCTTTAAATATTGAATCTGAAGAAATGAGATTCAAATTAGACCAAGAAGGAATGCCGGTTGAAGTTATAATCAAAACTTCAAAGGATGCACACAAATTGGTTGAAGAATTTATGTTATTAGCCAACAGAAAAGTAGCAGAATTTATTGGTAAATCTAAAAAAGGAAGAGATCAAATTCCGTTTGTTTACCGTTGTCATGATAAACCAGATATTACTAAAATTGGGTTATTCAATGTATTTATTGATAAATTCGGATACAAATTAGATTTCACAACACCAGATGAAATTTCAAAAAGTATTAATAAATTATTAGACGATATTCGTTTAAATAATGAATACTCATTAATTCAAACCATGGCTATCCGTTCGATGGCAAAAGCAACGTATGAAACTACAAATATCGGTCACTATGGTTTAGCTTTTGAAAACTATACGCATTTCACTTCACCAATTCGTAGATATGCAGATTTAATGGTGCATAGGATTCTATTAGAAGAATTAACTACTAAAAAACATAGATACGGAAAAGAATTAGATGATGTTTGTAAACGAATCTCTAGAATGGAACGTAAGGCAGTTGATGCTGAAAGAGAATCTACTAAATATTTCCAAGTTTTATTTGTACAAGATAAATTAGGGGAGGAGTTCAACGGTACAGTTTCAGGAATTGCAGAACATGGAATGTTTGTTAGAATGGATGAAAATCATTGTGAAGGAATGGTTGCTATGAACGATATTCCTGGAGATCGTTATTCTTTTGATCAAAATAAATTTAGAATCGTTGGAGCTAATTCTGGTAAAGAATATAATTTTGGTGACAAAGTAAGAGTTAAAATTTACGAAGTTCACCTTGCAAAAAGACAAATTGATTTAGAATTAATTGTTGAATAATTTGAATAAAAAAGGCTTAGATATAAAATCCAAGCCTTTTTTAATATACACTAAAATCTATTTTAAAATTACAATAATTTAATTTTAGCATTCAAATCATCTCTAAAAGATCCTCCGATTGGAATAGACTTTTTATCATTTTCTAAAGTTAAATTAGGAAATTCAATACTTACAATTTTATCCAATCTAACAATAAATGAACGATGAATTCTAATGAAATCAGTTGTACCCATTTTTTGCTCAATATCTTTCATTGTTGAATGAATTGTATATCGGGTATCAATTGTATTGATAACAACATAGTCTTTTAATGCTTCAATAAAATAAATATCTTTAGTATTAATTTTAACCAATTTACTGTTTGATTTTACAAATATAAAATCATACACTTTTTCTTTATTATCAACGATAGAATACAATAAATTTCTTTCTTTTAAAATTTCTTGCTCTTTTTTATGCTTATAAATTGCCATTTCAATAGATGTTTGTAAATCTATTTCTTTGAAAGGTTTTAAAATATAACCATAAGGTTCAGAAATTTTAGCTTTAGATAAAGTTGATTCATCTGCATAAGCAGTTAAAAAGATAACGGGTATAGAGAATTCCTTTTTTACAATTTCAGCTACTTCAATACCGTTCATTGTACCTTTCAACATAATATCCATTAAAACAATATCTGGATGCTCTGTACCTATTAATTCAATAGCTTTATCACCCGTAGAAGCTGATCCAGTAATATTGTACCCAAGTTTTATCAAACTATGTTGAATATCTTTTGAAACGATTGATTCATCTTCAACTACAAATACATTTATTTTCGACATTTATAAAATTTTAAAAAGCTACTAATAGTAGAATCAAAAATAGTAAATTTTTACTACTTTAATACTACACTTCATTAATAATTAATTTAATTTAATATCATTTAAGAGATATATAACTATCAGTTTAACAACTAATTACTATTTAATTTTAATTAAAAATAGAGGAGTTCTACTGAATGTACAATTTTTATTTCAAAAAAGAAAACTTTTGAAATATACCTTTTTTATAATATATAAATAAATATTTTTAAGATTTAAAAGATTTTATTCTATTTATTAAAGGTGTTGATATGTGTGTAAATAATAGTTTTTTTAATAGGTTTTATTACTTATTATAGATTTAAGCTATTTTGTTAACACCATAATTCAGCTTAAATTATTGATAGTTAAAACATTGTTTTTTTATTAACAAAACGACCTCTTGTATGAAATGTTTATTTCTTTTTTATTTCGTTATTATTAAGATTGTGTTAAAAAGGTTTATAAATAGTGTATAACTAAGACTAACTTATACGAGCTGTTTCGGTTATAATTTTGATTGCAATTTTAATTGAATAATAAAAGTAAATTCTTTTAATAGTTATACACAGCTATTAACATTTTTAATTAAAAAGCCGTTTAAATTTTATTTTTTAACTTATTGATTATCAGTTATTAGTTATTAACAAAAAAATGTATTGTTTAAATGTTGTTACAATTGTTGATATGGATTAACTTTGTAAAAAATTTAAAATACGATGTCAAAACTTATTATTCCTATAGGAGCAGATCACGCTGGATTTGAATTAAAAGAAGCTTTAAAAGTATATTTAACTGAAAAAGGATTTGAAATGAAAGATTTCGGTTGTTTTTCTGACGGAAGTGTGGATTATCCAGATTTTGCTCATCCCGTTGCTTCTATGGTAGAAAATGAAGGGATTAAAGGAATTTTAATTTGTGGTTCTGGTAACGGTATTAATATGACAGCAAATAAACATCAAGGTGTTAGAAGTGCTTTGTGTTGGAAAAATGAAATTGCAGAATTAGCAAGATTACATAATAATGCAAACATAGTTGTTTTACCTGCTCGATTTATTTCAGAAATGGAAGCTAAAGAAATTATAGATATTTTCTTCACTACTGACTTTGAAGGTGGAAGACATCAAAACAGAGTAGATAAAATTTCTTGTTAGATAAAATTAAGGAACAAATTTTTAAGAAGTATAAATGAAATAGATACAATTTATTTCAACAATTTTTCTATAAATGCATTTGTTTCTTCAACATACTTTTCGTAAAAAACTCCTGTTGCTGGACCATTGAAACCAGTATGTATTTTTTGAATTGTTCCATCTTTTCCAACATATATTGATGTTGGAAAAGATTTAATTCCATCAAGTGTTGGAAATATATTTGATGCTGCTTTTTTGGAAGCCGTTCCACCTAAAACAAATTCGAATTTAACGTTGTTTCTTTTTTTAAATTTTTCTAATTTAGAAAAACTGATAGAATCATTTTCACCTACTTCAAATCCAACAGCTATTATTTCCAAGCCTTTTGAATGGTATTTATCATATAATTCTTTATAGAATCGTGTTTCATCTAAACAGTTCGGACACCATGTACCCATTATTTGCACTATGGTTACTTTATTTAAGTATTTTTCTGAAGGAAAAATAAAGAATTCCCCAGTTTCTTTTTTTGCTTTAAAACTAATAGGTAAACTTGATGTTGATTTAGTTATAAAATATGGATCTGTTAGTTCAAAATTTTCATCTTTATTTCCTATCCATGTACCTTCAAAGTGATTACCGCTTAGAAATCGTCCGAAAATTGAATCATTTTTTACTACAGCTTTAAATAAATAGGCATGAGAACCATCGAATGAAGACACTTGAAATTCAGTACCAAATTGATTTCCTTCTAAGTATCTAAAATCCCCAGTTTATTTTAGAAATGTTCCATTTATTGATTCATTTTTTTGTTTAAAATAGCCCAATGAAATATATTCCGATTGCAATGTTGGATCGAAAATAATCTTCCATTTTCCGTTACAGTTTTCTGGACTTACAGATGTATTTTTTTTAAATCGAGTTGAATATCCATAGTGAGCATGGAACGGAATTTTATAATTTTTCTTATTGTTATTCATCCAATAACCATTCAATTCTTTTTCCCCTACTTTAAAAACAAGTTTTGAGTTATATTCTGAAAATGAGGCTATTATAGAATCACGGTTCACAACAATATTTTTTAAAATGATTTGCTCTTCCGAATTATAGATGATAAATTGAAGTTTACCTTTTGTTAAAATTTTCAATTTGAACGGAAGTGTATCATTTTCTGGAAGATATAAATGAGCTGTCCAGTCACCTGATTTTAATTTACTGATTTTAATTCCTTCATTTTGAGCAAATAAAGTTGAACTTATTATACAGATCAAGAACGATATTGTTTTCATTGTTACCTTTGTTTGTGCCAACGAAAATAATTCTTTTTTATGGGTTTTGAATACTGTGCAACTTTATTTACGATTTTCACGTATTAATAATGTTGTGTATAACTATGGACGATATTTCATTGGTAAAAGAATGTGTTAAAGGAAATGCGAAAGCACAGCGTTTGTTGTTTGAAAAATTTTCTGGTAAAATGATGGCTGTTTGTTTGCGTTATTCAAAAAACAAAGATGAAGCTGAGGATGTTTTACAAGAAGGATTTATCAAAGCTTTTTCTAAACTTTCAGACTTTTCTAATCAAGGTTCGTTGGAAGGGTACATAAGAAAAATTATGGTAAATTCTTCCTTAGACGCCATTCGAAAGAATTCAAAATTTTTAAAAGATATTTCACTTGAATCAATTGATTATCAAGTTGGAAACGATAATTTTATAGTTGAAGGTTTAAACGCAGAAGATTTGATGTTGTTAATTAATTCTATGCCAGATGGTTATAGAATTGTGTTTAATATGTTTGCGATTGAAGGATACACACATCAAGAAAGTGCATTAACATTAGGAATCAGTGAAAGTACCTCAAAATCTCAATATTTGTGAGTAAAGGCATTTTTGAGAAACAAATTAGAAGTTGAACATATATGAGTACTGAAAAAGACATATTTAAAGATATATTTTCTGAAAAATTAGGAAATTATGAAGTGAAGGTAAATCCTGAACTTTGGAATTCTATTTCTTCAAAAATTGTTTCCAAGACAGCTATTAGTACGGCCGCTGGAACTTCTTTTGTGTCTAAAATTATCATTGGTAGTTCAATTTTAGCAGCTGTTGCAACAGGTACTTATTTTTTATATGTATTTGATAATGAGGTTGTTGTAAAAGATGAGATTATTCAATTAGTCGTTAAACGTGAGGTTGAAGATTCAGTAAGTATGAAAGAAATTTCTACTTTTCCTTCAACAAATACTAAAGCTCCAATTTTAAATAAAAAGAAAATTAAGCAGGAGGAAGAGAATGATATTGAATCAATAAAAGCAGAAATTATTCCTGTCGTTATTTATGAAGTAGCTGAAGTCTCTAAAATAGTAACCGAAACTCCTGTTGAAGCAACTAAAGAACTATCGGTTTTAAAACCTGTAATAGTAGACAAAGTAGAAATAATTGAACAGGAACAATAAAAGATTCTTTCACCAAAAAAAGAAGTTACGGTTGCGTATTTTGAAAGTTTACCAAATGTATTTACATCTAACAATGATGGTTCAAACGATGAGTTTAAGATAAAATCTGTTGGATTAAAAGAGTTTTCAATTGTTGTAATGGATCTGAATAATCAACTAATTTATAAATCGGAAGATCCAGATTTTAATTGGAATGGATTAACTTTGAAAGGGGAATTAGTTGAAGAAGGAAATTATTTTTATTACATAACTGCTCAGGATGCTAATGGTAAAACAATTACAAAATACAGTTCATTAAAAATATTGAAATAGATTTTTGGTATTATTTTTCTATACCATTACTATACATTTCTTTACAATTTAGTTTTCCGTTTTCAAAATAGTAGATTGATTTTCCGTTTAGTTTTCCGTTTTCAAAATTTCGTTTAGATCGTAAAGTACCATTTTCATAATAGCTCATTTCTACTCCTTCAATTTTGTTATCAATGTAGTTTTTCTTTTTAGCAATTTTTCCGTTTTGAAAGTAGCTAATTTCCTCTCCAAACTGAATTCCGTTTATATAATTCGTTTTTTTAAGTGGTTTTCCATTCTCATAAAAGGCAGCAAGTTCACCGTCTAATAAACCGTTTTGAAAGAGACATCTACTTTTTAATTTTCCATTGGGATAATAAGAATAACTTGGGCCATTTTGTTTTCCATGAGTGTAAGTTACTTTATAGTTGACAACTCCAGTTTCATAATATTCAAACCACTCACCGTCATTTTCGCCGTTTAAATAGTGCCCACTTTGGTAAACGACACCGTTACTATAATAAAGTGCGTAAGGACCTTGTAATTCACCATTTTTTAATGTAATGTGATACAATGTAAGTCCGTTCTCAAAGTAAAGAGTACATTCTCCTTGCTCAACACCATTGATGTAGTTGCTTTTAGAATTTAGTTCACCGGTTTCATAGTAGGATAAGAATTCACCGTGTGCTTTTCCGTTTTGAAAATGATGTATATTTTTGATTTTTCCGTTTGAAAAATAGGTGATATATTCTCCAATATATGACTTAGTAAAAGTTGAATCTTCGTAATATGTGCTGTCAGATTGGCTGTAAACTTGTGAAAATAAACTTGATGGTAATAAGCTTATAAAAGCTAAAATCAAAAAATTATTTTTTAAGAACCCCATTTTCATATAGTTCTCTTATTTTAACTTTTCCATTTTTTGAATAAGTAAGTTTTTCACCATTCAACATTCCATTTTTATAAGTTTCTTTACGGATGAGGTGACCAATTTTAGTGTAAAATAAAGTTTCTCCTTCAGGTATTCCGTTGATATAATTTAATTTTTGTCGAATTGTTCCATCTGAAAAATAGATAATTGATTCACCATGTGTTTCACCTTTCACAATTTTTTCTTTTCTTTCAATTTTTCCTTCTTGATTATAGATGATAGACTCACCATTTAATATTCCGTTTAGGTACGTTTTTTTTAACGAAATATGACCATTTTCATAAAAATCTGAGAAAACGCCATTTTTAAGACCATCTAAATAATTTTCTTTTTCTTTTATTCTTCCAGTGTTATAATACGTTAAGAATTCACCAGTTGGTAACCCATTATTATAGATTCCTTTTTCTTTAACTTCTCCATTTTCATAATATTGAATAGATTCTCCTTGCGGTAGACCATCAACATACATCCATTTGTGAAAAATTTGTCCATTTTCATAATATAAAATAGATTCTCCATGAATGATACCATTCACATATTTCCATTTATTTTTTATTTTGGAGTTGTCGTAATTTGATATCAAATCACCAGTGTATAGAATTGTAAAATTAGTGTCGGAATATACTTTACGATTCTCTTGGTGAAGATATTGAGAGAATGTACTATTTCCAATTAAACCAATAAATATCAACAACAAGTAATATGTTTTCATGCGTATTATAGTGATATTAAAGTACTCAAATATATAAATAAATTGTATAAAAAAAACCTTAACACGAATGTTAAGGTTTTTAGTGAGGTCTCAAACAGATTCGAACTGTTGTAGACGGTTTTGCAGACCGGTGCCTAGCCACTCGGCCATGAGACCCTTTGATTGGGTAAAGTTAATAAAATTTTTAAAATAACACTATTCTTCTATAATTATTGCAACGTTTTCTACATCTCCATCGATTGGGGGACAAATTTTAATCACTTTTATCCTCAATTTATCAACGTTTGCCACTGATTTTTTTATTCGGTCGAAAATTCGTTTTCCTACGTGTTCAATTAATTTTGAGCGAATTGCCATTTCTTCTTTGACGATTTTATTAATATCGACGTAATCGACTGTTTTTATTAACTCATCAGTAATAGCCGCTTCAGAAAAGTCAGTTTGTAGAGAAATATCGACCATATAATGTCCACCAATTTTCCCCTCTTCAGGCAAACATCCATGAAAAGCGTAAACTTTTATTCCGTTAACTTCAATAGTGTGCTTCATTTTATTTTAGACTAAAAGATTCAAGACTATACGATTTAAGACATTAGATTGTTTTGAGATTACTTCGTTTTTAAACTGATGAACAGTATTCTATTTAATACCGTTCATCAGTTTTTTTGTCTTTTATCTTAAAGTGAAGCGGTCTTTTGTAGTACCACTTTTTCTAATCCAACTTTCATTCTATCAATACACTCTTCTTTTCCTAAGAAAGCTGAGATATTAAACATACTCGGACCAGTTCCATTTCCCGTAAGCAACAATCTGAAATTTGGTAAAACAGCACCAATTCCCATTTGTTTTTCTTCTAAGAAGCTTTTGAAAGTGTTTTCAATTGTTTCAGAATTAAAGTTGGAAATAGTTGTTAATTTTTCCAACCATTCATTCATTAAAGAACTTGTTCCATCTTTCCATTTCTTCTGAACAGTTTGATCGTCATAAGCCGTTGGTTGAGCAAATAAATAATTTCCTTCAGTTACCATGTCTTTTACAAAGGTTGCACGTTCTTTCATTAAGTGTGCAATCGTTTTTAAAGCGGACAATTCATGTTTTTCAGTTAATTCATTCGACAATAATTCTGCTAATTTATCATCAGAAGTTGCACGTAAATATGTTTGTTGAAACCATTTTGTTTTTTCAGAATCGAATTTCGCACCTGCTTTGGCAACTCTATTCAACGTGAATGCTTCAGTTAATTCTTCAAGAGAGAAAATTTCTTGGGTTGTACCAGGATTCCATCCTAAAAAAGCCAACATATTTATAAATGCTTCTGGGAAATATCCTTTTTCTCTATATCCTGAATACAATTCTCCTTCTTCAGTTATCCATTCTAAAGGAAAAACTGGAAAACCTAAACGGTCACCATCTCTTTTAGATAATTTTCCATTACCGTCTGGTCTAAGCAATAACGGTAAATGTGCAAATAGGGGAGACTCCCAACCAAATGCTTCGTATAATAAAACATGAAGCGGTGCAGAAGGCAGCCATTCTTCACCACGGATTACATGACTGATTTCCATTAAATGGTCATCTACAATGTTTGCCAAATGATACGTTGGCATTCCGTCGCTTTTGAATAAAACTTTATCGTCTAAGTTATTGGTATTTACAACTACCCATCCTCTAATAATATCCTCGAAACGAACATCTTTATTACGAGGCATTTTCATTCGGATTACATACGGTTCACCAGCGGCTAATTTTTTAGCAACTTCATCAGCTGGTAATGTTAAAGAATTTTTCAATGAAACTCTTGTAACTCCGTTATATTGCCAATTAGGCATTCCCATTGCCTTCGCTTGCTCACGCACAGCAGTTAATTCTTCTGGAGTATCAAATGCATAATATGCACTTTCGTTGGCAATTAATTGTTCAGCGTATGGTTTGTATAATTCTTTACGTTCTGATTGTACATAAGGACCATAATTCCCCCCTAATCCCGGACCTTCAGTGGGCATAATTCCACACCATTTCATAGACTCCATGATGTAGTCTTGAGCGCCAGGAACAAAACGAGTTTGATCCGTATCTTCTATTCGAATAATAAAAGTTCCATTGTGCTTTTTGGCAAACAGGTAATTATAAAGTGCAGTTCTCACTCCACCCATGTGTAATGGTCCAGTTGGTGACGGTGCAAATCTAACGCGAACAGGTTTTTCAGACATAAAAAATATTTTTTACAAAGGTAACTTTAAATCTTATTTTTTCTCTCCTAAAAACCAAAATGGTTTATCTTTTTCAACTTTTTTCTTGATTTCAAAAGTTGTTTTGGCATAGTGGTGAATATGTTCTACTGCCTCGTTTACATCATCGGTGTATAAAACTAATTTTAAGTCATCTTTACTTATTGTGCCTTCTTTAGCCATTCTATTGATATGATTTTTAAGGTCTTTGTGGAAATCAACTCCCATAATAACTATTGGAAATGGCGCTGTTTTTTTTGTTTGAATTAAGGTAATTGTTTCAAAAAACTCATCCAATGTTCCAAATCCACCGGGCATCACAACAAATGCAAATGAATATTTTCTAAGTAATTCTTTTCGAACAAAAAAGTATTCAATGTCGATAAATTTATCCAAATAAGGATTTGAGTACTTTTCTTGTGGCAATACAATGTTGCATCCAACCGATGGTCCACCAGCATCTCTTGCTCCTCTATTTGCGGCCTCCATAATTCCTGGTCCACCACCTGTCATAATGGTAAAACCAAGTTTTGATATTTCTTCAGACACTTTTCGTGCTAATTGGTAATAAGGATGGTCTTCCTTGAATCTTGCTGATCCAAAAACAGTTATGCAAGGTCCAATAAAGTGCATTGCACGAAAACCTTTTATAAATTGTAAGACAAGACCTAAGGCATATTTCAATTCTTTCCAACGAGATTGTTTGCCTCTAAAAAAACCTTTCTCTTCATCAAAAAACTCATTACTCATACTTTTTTATTTTTTTATTTTTACCCCTATCACATTAGGTAATTTCCAGAAATGAGAGTTATCATCGTTGGGGTATGAATTTGAAATATAACTTCCTATTTTTTCAATTTTTGTATCCCCAATGTTGACATAAAAACTCGTTTCTGGTCCGCCCTCTAAGTAGATGGTTTCTTTGATGTGGAAAGGAAGAGATAGTAAAAATTGAATTATTTCATTGTGGGTGTAAGGTGAACGGGTGAAGATATAATAGATGTTTCCTGCGTCGTCAGCAGCAGCAACAAGCATACTACACGATTGATTTTTTTTATTCCAACCTAAGGCTTGTCCATTGCAATCAATCATCCTCATTCCTTGTGCATAACAGTGGTAATCAGATTTTATTGAATCCCACGATGCGCATGTTAAATCATGAACGATGAATTTAGAATTGCTACTGTCTTTTGGGTTAAATGCAATTACAGCGTTATACGATTTATGTAAATTTGGATTATTTAGGTGGCTGTAATTTTTCATGTATCCCTTGTTTAATAAGGTTTTAGATAAATTATACATTCCTGCATTAATAACAATATTCAGATGAAATGTATCTGCCCATTCTGTTACAGTTCTTGGTTTATTATCAAATTCTGTTGCCGATAACAGAAAAAAATCGAACTTTTTTGGGTTTAATTTTAAAATACTAATCTTAGAATCATTCACAACAGATTTGTAAGGACCGTCCATTTCTAAATAATCCAATCCATCATAGATACGTGTCCATTCGTTAGAATTTTCTTTTTTAATTTGCGCCTTACAACTTGATAAAGAAATAATTACAAATAAAAGTGTTGTAATACCTAGGTTATACTTTTTCATTCCAATCAAATCGTTTTGCTTGAAACGGGAATAAATCAAAAAGTTCTCCAGAATAGTAAAATTCGTAAGAAATAGAACCGAATGAATGTTCTTTTTCATAAATCATAATTCCAGACCCCCCAACTTTAGGATTGCTTTTAGGAACAGATTGAGGATATCCAACATTGAACAGAGTAGCTAAAATCTCGGGTCTGTCATTGATTGGAAAACCAGCTCTTTCCCATTGCATCTTCACCTGTTTAATAAAGATTGCGGCATACATATAGGAATAGAAATGATTTCTATAAGTAGTTAATCTTGTAACCCTTTCTTCCTCGATATTTGCTGTTTTAAAATCTAATAAATGTTCATATTGTTGACCTAAATAATAAACTGAACGAGAATTTTTTAGATGTTTTTCAATATTTTGAGCAGTTAACACTTTAATACCCGTTACACCTAATGAAAATTGTGTTTCCACGGATAATATTTTTAAAGGTCCAATCCATTTTTTATATGCTTCTCTTTTTGAGTTAAATAGACGGATTTGTTCACCTACTAAAACCGAAACAATTAATCTACCTTCCACGCCTGTAACATTCGCTACTGAATCAATTAGGTTTTTATCTTTCGCGACAGCCTCTTTAAAATCTTGCCATTCAGAAATGTTCATCCAATCAAAAATACTTCCTTTAATTGCTTTTGGTATGTTTTTATATTTCGATTTTCTGTAGTTTTTTAATTCCAGTCTGTAGCGTTTATTGGTAACCATGTACATTTCTACGGCATCCAACATTCGTCTCGCTTCAACTTCATTTTTACTTGTTTTCAATGCATCCATAATGAAAGCAGCATTTTTAGGACAGTACTTATTCAAAATGATGATTCGTTGATATATATCGTAATCTCTTTTGGCAAAAATAGAAGTATCTTGCTTGAAAGATTGATTGTATTTATCTTTTATTTCATTAAAGATACGATCGTTATTATCGACTTTACCGCCGTCTTTTGTCAGACCAAAATGAAGAGCCGTATAGGTTGTAGTTAAAAACATTCCAACGATAGCAAATAAAATAACGAGGGTATAGAATGGAATTTTAAACCATTTAGAGCGAACTATTTTTTTCAAGAAATTATGATTTTAAATTTAAGAATACGAAAATAGGAAATGTTTCTGAATTCATCGAGTTCATCTTTTTTTAAAGACTACATTAGCAATTCATTTTCAATCCTACATTTGATGCAAATTTTAAAAATCGTTTCTCTACTTTTTATTTTACTCCTTCTTTCTTCATGTGAGGGGGGAATTACTTTTGATGAAAATGAAATATCAATGGAAAAGAAAATTAAAAAATTCTTAACCGATAATAAATTACATGAATTAGGAATAGATCAACTTGGAGTAAACGTATTAAATGAGTTTTATAAAACCAATGAATATCATCCAAAATGGATACAAAAATCAAGTTTAACAAAAGAAGGTAAAGAGTTGAAAAAGTTGTTGTTAAATACTTTTAAATTTGGAATTCCTGCTAATCGTTATCCTTTTCTTAAAAGTGAAAATTCGAGTATTCTGAAAGATGAATTGATGATAACTCTTACCTTAGCATACTTTGCAAATGATTTAAAAATAGGATTTATCGATACAAGTACAACGTCTTTGAAACCATTGATTGCAGTTTCAATTGGTGAATTAAAAAAAATAACTGAATTTAATGATGCAATTTCTTTGAGTCGCCAACTAATACAATTCGGACCAAGCGATACTAATTATCAGAAATTGGCAGTCGGATTAGTAAACTTTTGTTCAAACTATCCTGTCGACACAACACGTTATTTCATTCAATCAAGCAATAAAGATTCTATAATTATTAAATCACAATCTCGAAAAGCTTTATTTAGCAAAGGATATCTCGCAAATGTAAACGGGATTGATTCTCTATTTTATACTGCTTTAAAGCTATTCCAAACTCAAAATGGATTAACAAATGATGGTAAAATTGGCTTTTATACCGTTTTAGCCTTGAATGAAAGCAGTCATCATAAATTACTAAGGACATCCCTAACGATGGAAAAATGGAGATGGAAAAATCAATATCCTAAAAAATTTATACAAATCAATATTCCCGAATACAAACTTCGTCTATTTGAGAATGATTCATTGTTAACTACACATCGAATTATTGTTGGGAAACCAGTGCACCAAACACCTGAGTTAAATTCAAAAATCAGACAAATTGTTTTGTTTCCCTATTGGCATGTACCAAATTCAATTGCCAGAAATGAAATGCTTTTAAAAGTACGTAAGGATTCCGATTATTTTAAGAAAAATGAGCTGCGAATTTTTAAGAATGAAAAAGAAATTGATCCGCATTCGGTTAATTGGCAAAAGGTTAAAGACAACACGTTTCCATACGCTGTGAGGCAAGATTATGGTCCAAAAAATAGTTTAGGGATTTTGAAATTTGAATTCTTTAATCCGTTTAGTGTTTATATTCATGATACACCAGAAAAGTCACTTTTTAATAAAGAAATTCGTTCATTTTCACATGGATGTATCAGGTGTGAAAATCCAGTTGAGTTAGTGAAATTGATAGTAGAAAATGATTCTACAAGTCGAAGAAAAAATAAGTTAAATGCAATTTCATTAGATAGTTTATTACAAATAGAACAAACTTACTTTATCAATTTAGTGAAGAAAATCCCCTTATTTGTGGAATATAAAACGGTGACCATTCAGAATAATTTTTTACTATTTCATCATGATATTTACGGAAAAGATGAAAAATACATCGCGCTTTTCTGATTGAAAGAATTAATTCTCCTCCAATTCTTTTAAAATTTGATTCACATCTTCTTCCGTTGAAGTTAGTTTGTTTTTACAAATTTTAATTAATTCGGAAGCTCTTTTCACTTTGATAGAAAGTTCATCTACTGAGATTTCACCCTCTTCAATATCACCAACTATTTGCTGTAATTCTTCAAATGCTGCTGTGTAATTTATTTCTTTTTCCATATTTATTATACTAATTCCATATTATCAATTAAACGAACATCTCCGCAATAAGCTACAATACAGGCAGTTGCGCCATTAACCCAGTCCTCTTCTAAATATTTTAACGTAACAGGATCTACAATTTCGAAATACTCTAATTTAAGTTTGCTTGTTTCAAAATAAGCAATTGTTCTTTTGATCACCTCAGAAGGAGAATGATTAGTTATTAATTCTTTAGCAAGTTGAAGAGAGCGATAAATAACTAAAGAATCGACTTTATCGGTTTCTGATAAGCGTATATTTCTACTACTCATTGCTAAACCAGAATCTTCACGCAATGTTGGACAGGGAATAATTTCAATCGGTAAATTCAATTTAATGGTCATAAAACGAATAACAGAAACTTGCTGAAAATCTTTTAATCCAAAAAATGCTTTATCAGGTTGAACGATTTCAAATAGTCTACTCACAACATCTACGACCCCATTAAAATGTCCAGGTCTGAATTTCCCTTCCATTATTTCAGCTAATTCTCCTAAACCTACTTGCGTAACAGATCTATTTTCAGGATACATTTCTTCTACAGAAGGAGTGAAAACAATACTGCAATTTATGGAGCTAAGCAGCGCTAAATCAGAATCTAAAGTACGTGGATATTTTAATAAATCATCGGAATTATTGAATTGAGTCGGATTCACAAAAATACTCACAATTGCAACGTCACACTGCTTCATAGCCGATTCAACAAGCGAAATGTGCCCATAATGTAAGGCTCCCATGGTAGGAATAAAACCAATTGTTTTGCCTTCAGATTTCAGTATAGAAATCTGCTTTTGCAATGCATCTATTTCGCTATAAACTTTCACTTATTTTAGTTAAAGTAATTCATTTGTCCGACAAAACTATTTCTTTTTGTTGAAGTTCCGCTTTTTTTTTTATATTTTTGTGCTGTTTATTACCAATCTAATAGTTTCATGGAAAAAAAAAGAATACTTTTTATGTCGCAGGAAATAGCACCATTTCTTCCGAAATCTGATATTGCGACCACGGCAAGACGACTTCCTCAAGGAATTCAAGAAGGCGGAAAAGAAATTCGTGTATTTACTCCAAGATATGGAACGATTAACGAACGTAGACACCAATTACATGAAGTTATTCGATTATCAGGAATGAACTTAATTATTGACGACACTGATCATCCATTAATTATAAAAGTTGCTTCTATTTCTGCTGCAAGAATGCAAATATACTTCATTGATAATGAGGAGTATTTTAAAAGAAAAAACAATGTTTTAGATGATAATGGTGAGTTTTTCGAAGACAACGATGAGCGTGCTATGTTTTTCTGCAGAGGTGTTTTGGAAACGGTTAAAAAATTAGGATGGCAACCAGATGTTATTCACTGTCATGGTTGGATGACGATGCTGATGCCGATTTATTTGAAAAAATTATATGCGAAAGATCCACATTTTACGGATACTAAAGTAGTATATAGCTTATACAATGATAGTTTTAACAAAAATTGGAACGAGAGATTCGCAGATAAACTTAAATTTGACGGCTTCGATGACGAGATAGTTGAAAAATTAAGAGATACCAGCGTAGAAAATATTACACGTATAATGGTGCAATATGCAGATGGGGTTACTATAGGAAGTGATAATCTTTCTCCAGAATTGCAAAAAATATTCGATGATGCAACTTGTTTGAAACAAGAATATGTAGCTGAGGAGCACCAAAATAAAGTAATGTCAGAATTTTTTGATAAAGTAATTGAAGAAGAGGTACTTATATAAAATGAATTTTTCAAATTTGATAACGTGGCGGATGGTTTTTAAACTTTCCGCTACTTTTGTGTTTATGATTTTGTTTTCTTGTAAGAAAAAAGAATCAGCTGCTGGAATTAACAGTATTGATCCAAACGAGATTCTTAATTCAATTATGATTGATACGTTTTCAATTAAAACATTTACGATAATTGAAGATTCGATTCAAACAAATTCACCAATTTCAGCACTTTTAGGCTCTTACAATGATCCTGAATTCGGCACTTTTAAAGCAGGATTTTTTACTCAATTAAGACTTCCAGCAGTTAACCCTTTGTTTGGAGACTTGAGTACAATTGTAATTGATTCTTTTGTATTGGGGTTGCAATACAGTGCAAATTATGGAGATTTATCAGCACAAAAATTTGAAGTGTTCCAGTTAACGGATAGTTTAAATCTTGCTGCAAAATATTATTCATTCTCTAACAAATCCCATTCTACAACGAATTTGATTGACCCTACAAAAGCTAATTTAACACCTAATCCAACTTCTAAAATTGTTATTGAAACGACGGAGGTAAACGCGCAATTAAGATTGTATTTAGATACAAATTTAGCCCGAACTTTTTTAAATGAATCTGTTTCAAGTCCTTCTACTTATTCGTCAAATGAAAACTTTTTGAATTATTTCAAAGGGTTATATGTTGGTGTTGATAATGGTTATCAACCAAGTGGAACAGGAGGAGTCTTTTCTTTTAATTTATACGACCCATTATCTAAATTAACGATTTATTACACACAAAGTGGTACTAAGAAAACGTATGATTTTTTAATCAATCCTTCGTGTGCTAATTTTACTAAAACTGAGATTAATAATTCTGGTACATCAATAGATAATGCCTTTGAAAATTCAGCAACAGCAGCAGTTAAGTTTTATTGCCAAGCTGCTAAAAGTAGAGCAATTGTTAAACTTCCAGGCATTAAAAATTTATCTAAGAAATCAATTATTCACGAGGCAAAATTAGTACTTCCTGTTGAATTTCAGATTACGTCAAATTATACTCCAAGCGCAGAGATTTCAATATCTACTAAGTTAGAGAAGGCGAAAGGGTTTTTCAATGTTGCTACAGGAATTTACAATGAAGTAACAAAACAGTATACAATTGATTTAAAACCTTACATTCAAGCAATTATAAGCGAGCAAAGATACCCTGTAACAACAGCATCAGGTACCTACAATGCTTTAATTGAAGATGTTGAATTATACATTACCCCAAAATTATTTAATACATCTGCAGAAAGAATTATTTTTAATGGTTCAAATACTTCAAATACAAATAAACCAAAATTAATGCTCAAATATACTGAGTTTTAAACTTTATAGAATATGTGTGGAATCGTTGCTTATATCGGAAAAAAAGAAGCTTACCCTATAGTTGTTAAGGGATTAAAGCGTTTAGAATATAGAGGATATGATAGTGCTGGAGTTGCGTTATTAGACCATGGTACAATCAATTTGTATAAACGTCAAGGTAAAGTTGCTAATTTAGAAGCGTTCACTGAAGGGAAAAATTGCAAAGGAAATGTTGGAATTGGGCATACACGTTGGGCAACTCACGGTTTACCAAATGATATAAACGCTCACCCTCATTCATCAACTGATGGAAGAATTTCTTTGATACACAATGGAATTATAGAGAATTACGGTCCTTTAAAAGAAGAATTGATGTCTCGTGGATATGTATTTCAAAGTGAAACTGATACAGAAGTATTGGTTCATTTGATTGATGATATTCAGAAAAATGAAAATGTATCAATCTCAGAAGCTGTTCGTCTGGCACTTCATAGTGTTGTTGGTGCGTATGCAATCGTTGTACTTTCAAAAGATTACCCAAATCAATTAGTTGCCGCACGTAAGAGTAGTCCATTGGTTGTTGGAATCGGTACGGAAGGAGATTTTTATTTAGCATCAGATGCTACACCAATTATTGAATATACAAAGCGTGTTGTTTATTTAGAAGATGAAGAAATAGCTGTTGTTGATTTGAACGATGGATTAAAAATATTTAACATTGGTAACCAAGAAGTTACACCATATATTCAGCAATTAGAAATGCAATTAGAAGCTTTGGAAAAAGGGGGATATGAGCATTTTATGTTGAAAGAAATTTACGAGCAACCACGTTCAATCACTGATTGTTTCAGAGGAAGAATGAATGCTTTAGAAGGTTGGGTTTCATTGGGAGGAATTAAAGAATACGAGCAAAAAATCATCAATGCTCCTCGTATTATTATGATTGCTTGCGGAACTTCATGGCATGCTTGTTTAGTTGGAGAATATTTAATTGAAGATTTAGCGAGAATCAATGTTGAAGTTGAATATGCTAGTGAATTCAGATACCGTAATCCAATCATCAATGAGAATGATGTAATTCTAGCGGTTTCTCAATCTGGAGAAACAGCAGATACAATGGCAGCACTTGAATTAGCAAAATCGAAAGGTGCTACTATTTTAGGAATTTGTAACGTAGTTGGTTCGTCGATTTCACGTATAACTCATGCTGGATCTTACACGCATGCTGGACCAGAAATTGGGGTTGCTTCAACAAAAGCATTTACAGCTCAAGTTACTGTTTTAACATTATTGGCCTTGTCATTAGCACATAAAAAAGGGACAATTAGCGCATCTAAATTCCATACTTTATTGGCTGAATTGGAAGCTATTCCAGCGAAAGTTCAACGAGTTTTAGAGAAAAATGCACATATAGAATCAATCGCAGCAGTCTATAAAGATGCAACAAATGCATTGTATTTAGGTAGAGGTAGTTCTTTCCCGGTTGCGTTAGAAGGTGCTTTGAAATTAAAAGAGATTTCATACATCCATGCAGAAGGATATCCTGCTGCTGAAATGAAACACGGACCAATTGCTTTAATTGATGAAGAGATGCCTGTATTTGTGATAGCAACAAAAGGTACTTCTTACGAGAAAGTAGTAAGTAATATTCAAGAAGTTAAAGCTAGAAAAGGTAAAATTGTTGCAATTGTAACTGAAGGAGATACTCAAGTAAGAGATTTAGCGGATCATATCATTGAGATTCCAGATACCGATGAACATTTAGTTCCTTTGTTGGCGACAATTCCTTTACAGTTATTGTCTTATCATATTGCTGTTATGCGTAATTGTAATGTAGATCAACCAAGAAATTTAGCGAAATCTGTAACTGTAGAATAGACAATAGATAGACAATAACGGTAATATATAAGACCGCTTCGTTCAAAGAACAATCGATACATAGTTTATTAAAAAACGTCCCAACTATAATAGTTGGGACGTTTTTTATTTGATCTATTTCAACGCTTTAACAGCCTTTTGAACCTCATTATCAAACCCATTCATTACAATAAAATATCCTTGCTCTACCCATAATTGTCTCGCAATTTCTCCTTTTATTGTTTGTGAAATTAATTTTTTACTTCTTTCAAATTCACTTTTATTGAATTTTACTTTATCATTTTTTTCAGCGTATTTAACAAACTGAGAAATGATTTCATCTGTTACATTGAATGATTTATTGTATGCTTCAGCAGAAGCCCATTTCGTTCGTTTATCATTCACATATTCAAATGCAAAGCTTGGAAATGATGTTGAATAACGTAATTCTGTGTAATAAAAACTCATGCCAGAAGAATCGAAAGGAACGAAAATATCAGGCATAATTCCACCGCCACCATAAACGATTTTACCTTTAGGAGTTGTGAATTTTAGTGAATCTACAAACAAAGAAGTGTCGGGTTTATACAATTCACCATTATCGTAGCGATCCATTTGGTCTTGGTAATATTCATCCATACTTCCATTATATGGTTTTTGAATACAACGTCCCGTAGGAGTATAATAACGCGCAATTGTTAAGCGTAAATTACTTCCATCTCGTAAACGTAAATCTTCTTGAACCAATCCTTTACCAAAAGAACGACGCCCAATAATCACCCCTCTGTCATTATCTTGAAGTGCCCCAGCAACAATCTCACTAGCTGATGCAGAATTCGCGTTAATTAGAACAGCAACTTTTGTAGATTCTAGTTGTCCACCACCTGTTGAGCTATATGTGAAACTTCCAGCATGTTCACCTCTCGTTTTTACGATTGGTAGATTTCCAGTTAAAAATTCATCTACAATATCAGTAGCACTTCTCAATACCCCACCACCATTATTTCTTAGATCAAGAATCAATTTCTTCATGCCTTTTTCTTTTAATAACGCCGCAGCCTGATTAAATTCATCAGCTGTTCCAACAGAAAATTGTTCAATTTTAATATATCCAGTAAAAGAATTTATCATACTTGAACAAATGATAGAAGAAATTGGAATTGAACCTCTTATGATTTTTTTATTGATAAATTTCTGGTTTCTAAGAAGTTGCACATTTACAGAAGTGTTTTCTTGCCCCTTCAACATCGACATTATTTTGTCATTATTGATTTTCTTGTTGGCAACAATTTTGTTATTGATTTTTACAATTTTATCTCCTGCTTTTAATCCAGCTCTTTCAGATGGGGAATTCGGAATAACATTCGTAACACAAATAGTATCTCTAATTACAAAAAAGCGCACACCGATTCCGCCAAATTTCCCTTCAATTGATTCTGTCATTGCTTTCAAATCTTGAGCAGGGATGTAATTACTATGAGGATCTAATTTATGAAGCATGTCTCCGATGGACTCTTCAAATAATTTCTCCCCATTTAACGTGTCAACATATTTAGTATCTAAAATTTGAATAATATCTTGTAATTTCTGATATTTTTCTCCTCCTTCAGAGGCAGCGATTCCTCCAAAAAACATTCGTTTGGTAAAATGATTCCCAAGTAAGATTCCGACAGCTAAAAAAATAGCAAGTAATAATGGAATCAGGTAATTAAATTTTTTATTCGGCATCTTCTATATTTTGAATATGAACAGTTTCAATTCCAGCACTTTTTAGAAAATCAATTCCAGAAGTGTCTTTATAATTGTCTATAAAAACAACTTTTACAATTCCAGCCTGAAGAATTAATTTACTACAATCTTTGCAAGGTGAAAGCGTTAGATATAACGTAGCGCCGTTACAATCATTGGTTGATTTAGCTACTTTTAAGATTGCATTTGCTTCAGCATGAAGAACATACCAATGTGTTTCACCTTCAACTGTTTCACAACAATTATCAAAACCAGCAGGAGTTCCGTTAAAACCATCAGAAATAATCATTCCATTTTTAACAATGATAGCACCAACTTGCTTTCTATTACAATGGGATAAGCTGGCCCAAGTTTTAGCCATTCTTAAATACGCCTTATCGTAGCGTTCTTGTTTTTTTAGTTCTTTCATACTATTTTCATTCTGCTAAGGTAACATCTATAAAGTAAATTTATATCCAACTCCACGAATTGAATGAAAATGAATTGGATTTTTTGGATCTACTTCAAATAATTTTCTAAATGCAAGGATATAATTGTCAATGGTTCTTGAAGTTGGAAATTGATCTGGCCAAATTTTATCAAGAATTTCATCTCTCGAAACGACAATTCCAGATTTTTCAGAAAATAATTTCAACAATTCAATCTCTTTTTTTGATAGAACTGCAACCACATTTCGGGTTGAGTCTAAAACTTCATAAGTTGTAAAACTTATTGTATTTGTGTTGATTACAAGATTTTCTTCTAGTTCAATTTCAGAAATATTCGTTTGCAGTAAAATTTGAATTCGTAAGAGTAATTCTTCAAGATCAAATGGTTTTGGTAAATAATCGTTTGCACCTAACTTTAATCCTGCAATTCGATCACTAGTTGTGCCTTTAGCAGATAAAAATAGAATAGGAACTTTCGAAGTTTTTCTAATTTCAATACAAATATCTAAACCACTAACTTGAGGAAGCATTACATCTAAAATCACTAAATCGTAGTGTCCAATTTTTTCCGCTTCATTTTTTGCTAATTGACCATTATCAAACACATCTACTTGAAAACCATCTATTTCAAGGTTCAATCGAATCATTTCGGAAAGACTTTTTTCATCTTCAATTAGACATATTTTTTGCATAGTCATTTTGTTTAGAAATCTAAAGTTAGATAATTTGAATTGAAAGTAGCTTTTCAAGAAAAGATTTAAGAATTTTTATGATAAAAGAATCTTTTTAAAAATGTGGTGGTGATACTGGCTCAGATTTTTTATTGGTGCAAATAGGAACATTGGCGAATGAATCAATTACAATTACTAAATTAGTTTCAAAATTTTAAACCTCATTTTTATGATTTTAAAGAGTGTAAAGGTTGTTCGAAAGTTCAACCCTTTACTTTTCAACAAATCACAAAGAAGTAAGAAGAATCTAAGAAATTTAGACTAATTTTGCCCTTTATTTTAAATGTAAAGATGAACGCATCAAAAAAAATCTCAGCAGCATTAATTTCTGTATTTGACAAGACTGGTTTAGAGCCAATTATACGTGAATTACACGCAAATAATGTTACTCTCTATTCAACAGGAGGAACACAAGCTTTTATTGAAGAATTAGGAATTCCAGTTGAAAGAGTTGAAGATTTAACATCTTACCCATCTATTTTGGGTGGAAGAGTAAAAACATTACACCCGAAAATTTTTGGGGGTATTTTAAATAGAAGAAATTTACAAGAAGATCAAGATCAAATTGCTGAATTTGAGATTCCAGAAATTGATTTGGTAATTGTTGATTTATATCCGTTTGAAGCAACTGTAGCTTCGGGTGCTTCAAATGAAGACATTATTGAAAAAATTGATATCGGTGGAATTTCATTGATTCGTGCAGCAGCTAAAAATCACCAAGATGTTGTGATTCTGTCTAGTCAAGCACAATATGCTCCATTTTTAGCTATTTTAAAAGAAGCTAATGGCACAACAACTTTAGCTGAAAGAAGAGATTTCGCAAGAGATGCATTCAATGTTTCATCTCATTATGATACCCACATTTTTAATTATTTCAACCAAGGAGAAAAAGAAATATTCAAAGCGAGTATTCAAACTTCTGAAGTATTGAGATACGGTGAAAATCCTCATCAAAAAGGAATTTTTCATGGTGATTTAAATGCAATTTTCGATAAATTACATGGTAAAGAATTGTCTTACAATAACTTACTTGATGTAGATGCGGCAGTAAATTTAATGGGAGAATTTAGAAATGGTGATCCAGCATTTGCTATTTTAAAACACAATAACCCATGTGGCTTAGCTGTTCGGTCAACTTTAAAACAAGCATACATTGACACATTAGCCACTGATCCAGTTAGTGCATTTGGAGGAATCTTAATCGCAAACAAAGAGATGGATTTAGAAACTGCTGTTGAAGTAAATGAATTATTTTGTGAAGTTGTAATTGCACCAAGCTACAATGCTGAGGCTTTAGAATTATTGAAAAGTAAAAAGAACAGAATCATTTTAGTTCAAAAAAATATTGATTTGCCAAAAAGACAATTCAGAACAATTTTGAATGGTGTTTTAGAGCAAGATAAAGATTTAGTAACTGAAACAGAAGCTGATCTTGAATGCAAAACAACATTAAAACCAACAGAAACAGAAATTAAAGATTTATTGTTTGCTAATAAATTGGTAAAACATGTAAAATCAAATACGATTGTTTTTGCTAAAAATAACCAATTGATTTCTTGTGGAACGGGTCAAACTTCTCGTGTTGACGCATTGGTTCAAGCGATTGAAAAAGCAAAATCATTTGGGTTTGATTTGAAGGGTGCAGTGATGTCATCAGATGCATTTTTTCCTTTTCCAGATTGTGTTGAAATTGCAAAAAAAGCAGGAGTTAATGCAGTGATTCAACCAGGAGGATCAATCAAAGATGAATTGTCTATCGCCTATTGTAATGCCAACGAAATGTCAATGGTTTTTACAGGAAATAGACATTTTAAACATTAATTGATTATTTTCGTAGATTATAGATTTAAAAAGTCTATTTTTAGAGACGATTTAGACTAATATAAGATAAAAGTACAGAGCCAAAAATGGGATTATTTAGCTTTTTAACGCAAGAAATTGCAATTGATTTAGGAACAGCAAATACGCTTATCATTATGAATGATAAGGTTGTTGTTGATGAACCCTCAATTGTTGCAAGAGATATTCAAACGGGGAAAATTGTTGCTATCGGAAAGAAAGCACAACAAATGCATGGTAAAACACACAAATTAATTGAAACGGTGCGTCCTTTGAGAGATGGTGTTATTGCAGATTTTCAATGTGCTGAGCAAATGATTCGTGGAATGATCAAAATGATCAATCCAGGAAAAAGAATTTTTAATCCTGCTCTTAGAATGGTGATCTGTATTCCTTCTGGAATTACTGAGGTTGAAAAACGTGCGGTAAGAGATTCAGCTGAACATGCAGGAGCAAAAGAAGTGTACCTTATTCATGAACCAATGGCTGCAGCTTTAGGTATCGGTATCGATGTTGAAGAGCCAATGGGAAATATGATTATCGATATAGGTGGTGGAACATCAGAAATTGCTGTAATCGCTTTAGGTGGTATCGTTTGTGATAAATCTATTCGTATTGCAGGTGATGATTTCACATCTGATATTGAAGAATATATGCGTCGTCAACACAATATTTTAGTGGGTGAACGTACAGCTGAACAAATTAAAATTCAAGTTGGTTCTGCAATTCCTGAACTAGATTTTCCACCAGAAGATTTAGCCGTACATGGAAGAGATTTAATGACTGGTATTCCAAAAGAAATCATTGTTACTTATTCTGAAATCGCGTATGCTTTAGATAAAACTATTTGCAAAATAGAAGAAGCAATCCATAGTGCATTAGAAATGACTCCTCCAGAACTTTCTGCTGACATCTTTAAAACAGGTATTTATTTAGCAGGTGGTGGATCAATGTTAAGAGGCTTGGATAGTCGTATTTCTGCAAAAACAAAATTACCTGTTCACATTGCAGAAGATCCATTGAGAGCGGTTGCTCGTGGTACAAGTATCGCATTGAAAAACATCGATCGTTACCAATTCTTGATTAGAGATTAATATTTATAGTCCTGATAGTTAAAGCTGTCAGGACTTTCTTTTTTTTCAAAAATGCATAATTTAATTGCTTTTTTTAGACGTTTCAGAATTTTCATGTTATTTGTATTGTTACAAATATTTGCCCTTTCAACTTACTTTAAGTCACTAAGTTTTCCTCGTTCACAATTTGTTTCAAGTATTTCTACTGTTTCTATCGCCATTTTAGAAGGAAAAAACAGTGTTACTAAATACTGGAACTTAGGAGAAAACAACCGACAATTGCAAGCGGAAAACATTCGACTTCGAAGAAAAATTTCTTCTAGTTTTATTCGATTGAACAACAAAATCGTAAAAATTGACGATTCTCTTTATCAACAACATTACGAATATATTCCAGGAGAAATAATTAATTCATCGTGTATTAAACGAAATAATTTCTTCACGTTAAATATTGGAAAAAATCAAGGAATTAAACGAGGAATGGGTGTTTTTTCTGACAATGGTATCGTTGGAGTTATTCACAATGTAAGCGCGCATTATTCAGTTGTGAAATCGGTATTAACTGAAGGAATTAATGTTGATGTGATTATAGAATCATCTGGTGCTTTTGGTTTATTGAAATGGGATGGAAGAGATCCTTCTAGAGGTTCAATTAGTGGAATCTCGAATGATATGAAAATTAAAAAAGGTGCTAAAATTGTCACAAGAGGCGGTTCAGGAATTTTCCCTAGAGGTTTATTAGTAGGTAGAATAGAAAAATTAAAACCAATTGAAGGTAAACCATTATGGGACGTAACATTCAAATATTCAGAAGATTATAGAAAAATACAGAATGTTTATGTTGTGAAAAATTTATTACTTGAAGAACAAGAACAGTTAGAGAAAAAAATTCCAGAAGATAAAGTAGAATGAAATTAATCATAACACAAATCATACGTTTTTTACTATTTGTACTAATTCAATCTTTGGTTTTCAATCAATTAGAGATTGGAATAGGTATACAAGTAATGATTTATCCATTGTTTATCATGCTGTTGCCTTTTGAAACAAGTGTGCTTTTATTGTTGGTACTAGCTTTTGTAATGGGATTAGGCATCGATTCAATTTCAGATACGTATGGTTTACATACCTCTTCTTTACTGTTAGTTGCATACATGAGACCTGTAATTTTTAAAGTTTTTGCACCACGAGAAGGATATGATTCTATTAAAGAAGCCTCCTTTTTTGAAATGGGTCAAAGATGGTTTATCTCTGTATTTGGAACACTTTTATTGATTCATCATTTGTGGTTTTTTCTCTTTGAAATGTTTAATATGAGTGAACTAGGATTGGTTCTACAAAAAACATCCTTAAGTGTTCCCCTTTCATTTTTATTGTGTATTTTCTTACAAGTTATCTTTGTTGCTAAGCCAAAAGAAAGATGAATTTCGATACCCGTAAATATGTAATTTATGCTTTTATAATTGTAGTGGGATTTATTTATACTTCCCGCCTTTTCTACATGCAAGTAATTGATGATAGTTGGGCATTAAGAGCGCAACAAATCGCGGAAAAAAGAAAAGAAATTAGTCCGCCAAGGGGAGCAGTTTACGATAGAAATGCAAAAAAAATTGTATCGAATAGAACGTATTATAACCTCATGATGATTGAGGCAAATATGGAAAAAGATTTTGATACCGCTGCTTTTGCAAAATTAATCGGATGGGACGTTCAAAAAGTAAAGTACCGTTTCAAAGAGATCGTAAAAGGGGAGGGAAAATATAAAAATCCACACACCAATAAAACAACCTCTAATTATCAAAAAGTTAGACCATACGCTTTTTTAAAAGAAATGACCTTGGATGAAATTGCAAATATTGCAGCTCATTTAGAAGAATTTCCAGGGTTTTATGAAGAAGTAACGAGCATGAGAAGTTATACGTATGCGAATGGCGCTAATATATTTGGTTATTTATCAGAAGTTTATCGAGAAGAAATTGAAGCAGACAATTTCTACAAAGCTGGTGACAACATGGGAAGAGCTGGAATTGAACGTTTTTATGAAAAAGATTTAAGAGGGCAAAAAGGAATAAAATACATTGTAACTTCAGCGTTAAATAATGATGTTGAATCTTATATGGAAGGTAAATATGATACCATCGCTAAACAAGGTCCGAATATGAATTTGGGCATTGATATTGAATTACAAGCGTATGGTGAAAAATTATTAAAAGGAAAAAGAGGATGTGTTGTGGCAATTGAACCTGCAACTGGAGAAATTCTTGCCCTAATTTCTGCTCCATCATTTGATCCAAATTTATTGGTTGGGAAAAGAAAAATCTCTAGAAATTATCCGTCATTAGCTGCAGATCTTAATAAACCACTTTATCCTCGACCATTAGCAGCTCAATATCCTCCTGGTTCAATTTTCAAATTATTGCAATCATTGATCGGACTTCAAGAAGGAGTAATTACTCCAGAATCAGGATTTCCATGTAACAAGAGTATGGTAGGTTGTCACGATCATTCTTCTGCTGGAAATTTAGCTGATGCCATTAAATTTTCATGTAATCCATATTATTATGCGGTTACAAAAAAAATTATTCAACAAGGAAAAAATAAGAATAATTTCATTGATGCTGAAATTGGATTGAATAAGTGGGCAGATTATATGCATAGTTTCGGTTTGGGATATAAATTCGATACAGATATTACAGGTCTGACTTCGGGTTTAATTCCAGATTCAAAATATTACGATAAATGGTATGGAAATCATCGATGGGCTTTCTCAACTATTCGATCTATTTCTATCGGACAAGGAGAGGTTCAATTAACTCCTTTACAAATGGCGAATGTTGCAGCTTTGATTGCAAATAAAGGATGGTATTATACACCTCATTTCGTTAAATCTATTGGAAAAAATGGACCTTTACCACAGTTTAAAAAGAAACACCAAACAATGGTAGACGCTCACCACTTTGATGCAATACATGAAGGTATGAGAAGAGTTGTTTATGTGGATGGTGGAACAGGTAGACAAGCAAGATTAAAAGATATTACAGTGTGTGGTAAAACAGGTACAGTTGAAAATAAACCCAAAAAAGACCACGCTGTGTTTATTGCTTTTGCACCAATGCATCATCCAAAAATTGCGATTGCCGTTTTTATTGAAAATGCTGGATTTGGAGGTACATGGTCGGCACCAATTGCTGGTTTAATGATTGAAAAATATATAAAAGGTACTGTTACTGACACAGTAAAAGAAAAAAGGATGTTGGATGCAGTTTTATATTAATAAATGAGACACGGAGAGAAAATAACCACAAATATTGATTGGCCACTTTTTAGTGGTTATATTGTTTTAATGTTGTTAGGTTTATCAACTGTTTATTCAGTTGCTTACAATCCTGATGCACCAAATTTATTTGACTTCTCTCAAAAATATGGTAAACAAGTTGTTTGGTTAGTTGTGTCCTTATTTCTTGGACTTTTGGTGATGTTGATTGATGCAGATATATATCGGAAGTTTGCTGTTCCTATTTATCTTTTCACATTGGTATTATTAGTTGTTGTGCTTTTTATGCCTGCCAGAAATGGTGCTCGTGCATGGTTGGGAGTTGGTACACTCGGTATTCAACCAGCAGAATTTGCTAAAATCGGAACGGCACTATTGTTAGCAAAATACATCAGTAGTGTAAATATTAAATTACAAAATCTTCAAACGGTGCTGATCGCAAATGTGATTATTTTAATACCAATGACTCTTATTTTGTTGCAACCAGATGCAGGAACATTTGTAGTTTTTACCTCCTTTTTATTCGTTATGTACCGCGAGGGAATAACCTATGATCCCTTGGTGTTGAAATTAGTCAATTTAATTCCGGGTATAAAATTTAAACAAACATGGGTCGGCAGTCACTTTATTCCCATCATGTTTGCGGTTGTGTTTTTGTGTATTGTTACCTTATTAGTGAGTAACAATGTTATTACGTTTGATTTTTTACCAAATGTGCAAATACCTGGTTTTTCTGGAGTTATAACTTCATTAGTTGTTTTAGCATTGTTAAGTTTATTTATTTTAAGGTATATTGGTTCAAAACGTGATAGAAAAAATGCTTTGATCATAGTAATCATAGGGTTCATACTTTGTACGATTATTGCATCAAGTGTCAATTTTCTATTTCAAGGAATGGCAAGTCATCAAAAAGATAGAATTGAATTATTTTTAGGACTAAGAGAAGATCCAGACGGAGAAGATTATAACAGAAACAGAGCGATGGCAGCTGTAGGTTCTGGAAGATTTTTAGGTAAAGGATATAATAAAGCTTCCGTTTCAAGTGTTGAAAGTAACCACGTTCCAGAAAGTGAAACGGATTTCATATTTTGTCCTTTTGCAGAAGAATGGGGATTTGTAGGAACATTTACATTGGTTTGTCTCTACATGTTTATGCTTTTTAGAATTATTATGATAGCTGAAAGACAACGTTCACGATTTGTTCGAATTTATGCCTATACAGTTGCTATGATATTATTTTATCACTTTGCTGTAAATATTGGAATGGACATCGGTTTTGCTCCAGTTATTGGAATACCCCTACCCTTTTTCAGCTATGGAGGTTCTTCGATGATGTCATTTTCTATGTTTATGTTTATTCTCTTAAAATTAGATAGTCAACGAAGTTATATTACGCAATAATTTACTAATTGCAGAAAAGAATTTTATATTTTTACATTAAATTGTACGCCCAAGATGAACGATATTAAAAAGAAAAAAGTACCTCTTAATCCAGAAACTAAAAAAAAGAAATATACACGTTTATTGTATGTTTTTGGATTGTTTCCTATGACATTGGCAACATGTCTTTTATTACTTCAACCAGACTCAAGTCTTCCGCCGGTTGCCATGCTGGATAATCCACCAGAATTATTAGCATCTGTAGTTTTAGCTGATGATGGTGAAACAGAATTAGGTAGATACTGGAAAATAAATAGAACAAGTGTACCTTATAAATCAATTTCTCCTTTTGTAACAGATGCTTTAATTTCTACTGAAGATGAAAGATTTATAGATCACTCTGGAGCAGATTTCAAAGCAATTGGAAGAGCCATAGTTAGCGCAGGAGGTGCAGGAGGTGCGTCTACAATATCTCAACAACTAGCAAAATTATTATTTACACTTCAGCAAAGAGAAAAAGAAGACATTGCACGTGCAAATGGCGTTGCTTATTCTAGTAATTCAGGCGGTAAAATCGGAAGGATTTTCAATCGGATCAATGAAAAAGCGAGAGAAAATATTATTGCAACACGTTTAGAAAAAAGATATACAAAAGAAGAAATTATCACGATGTACTTGAATCAATTCGATTTTTTGTACAATGCTGTTGGAATTGAAAATGCTGCAAAAGTATATTTTAACAAAAAACCTAAAAACTTATCGAAAGATGAAGCTGCTATGTTAGTAGGAATGTGTAAAAATCCAACCTTATACAATCCTCATACTCATCAAATTAAGAATTATAGAAATTATCTTGCGAATAGAGATGGAATTGCTTTGTCAGCGGTTACAAATGTCGCAATTTCTGAAAAAAGAGCAGAAGATAGCATCAGAGCAATTAATAGAAGAAATCAAGTACTGTTTCAATGGCTTAAAAATAGTAAAGCTAAAAACAGTGCTTTAAGAATTTCTATAACTCAAGAAGAATATGATCTTCTTAAAACCAAACCTTTATCATGTGATTATCAAGAAGTTGATCACAAGCGTGGAATGGCTCCTTATTTCCGTGAGGGTTTACGAAAAGAATTAACTTCTGTTTTTTCAGAACGAAAATCAGATGGGAGTTTGAAATACAAACGTGAAGATGGAATGCCTTGGGATATTTATAGAGATGGTCTAAAAATATACACTACCATAGATGCCAATATGCAATTACACGCAGAAGAAGCGATGGCTCGTCATTTAAGTGAGACGTTGCAACCACAATTTGACGATAATAATAGACATACACGTAACTTTCCTTTTTCTAATAATTTATCAGATGAAGCAGCTGAAAGTATTATGGCATCGGCACGTAGAAATAGTCCGCGTTATTTGAAATTAGCAGAAAGTGGAATTAGTGAATCTGAAATTCGCCAAGTTTTCAATACTCCTGTACAGATGAGAGTTTTTACCTGGGATGGAAAAAAATCAGATGGTTATTTCAAAGAAAAAGACACAACAATTTCACCTAATGATTCGATTCGATATTATAAATCGTATTTACATGCAGGTTTAATTTCTATTGAACCAGAAACAGGTTTTGTGAAAGCGTGGGTTGGTGGTGTAAACATTGATCATTTTGCATACGATCATGTTAGATTAGGTAGAAGACAAGTTGGTTCAACGATGAAGCCTTTCGTTTATGCAGCAGCTTTAGCAATGGGAGTCGTTAAACCTTGCACCTTAATTCCAGATATTGCACAGTGTGTTGATTTAATTGATCCAGAAGGAAATATCGACGGAAGATGGTGTCCTAAAAATTCAAGTGATTTAACCGGGGGACAATGTTCTGTATCAAAAGGTTTGGCGATGTCTAAAAACAATATAACTGTTGGAGTAATGCAAAAAATGGGTGGTAAAGCTGGACCGCAAACTATTGCTAAATTGCTTCGAAATATGAACATTGATTTACGTCATGATGATATTGTACCAGCAATGTGTTTAGGATCAATGGATTTATCATTGTATGAAATGGTAGCTGCACAAGCAACATTTGCGAATCATGGTGTATTTATTGAACCAACGACAATCATGCGTATCGAAGATAGAAATGGAAATGTAATCTACAATGCGAAATCGGAAACGAAAGAAGTATTGAGTGAAGATGTTGCGTATACCATGATTAAAATGATGGAGGGTGTTATTCAATCAGGAACAGGAAGTCGTTTGAGAGGAGGAGCTGCTTATGGAAATATTCTTGCTCCAACAGCTGGAAAAACAGGTACTACACAAAACAATTCAGATGGTTGGTTCATGGGGTTAACTCCTGATTTGGTAACTGGTGTATGGGTAGGTGCTGAAGATAGAAGTGTAAGTTTTAGATCGACACAACAAGGGCAAGGTTCTAGAACAGCAATGCCGATTTATGGCTATTATATGCAGCAGGTGTATAAAGATCCAAAAATTGGTATTTCAACTACAGATTTTGAAAGACCTAAGAATTACAATCAACAAATAAATGGTTGCTCTGGAGAGTATTTACCCGAGCCAAAAAGTGAATCTGATTCAACTGCTACTCAACAAACAGCTGAAGAAGAAAATCTTTTCGGAATTTAAAAAATAGAGAATTTCTAATTTGAAAATATAAGATATATGAATAAAGTTGTAAATAATGTAGAAGAAGCATTAGTAGGTATCAAAAACGATATGACATTAATGATTGGTGGTTTTGGACTTTGTGGAATTCCTGAAAATTCAATTGCACATTTAGTGAAATTAGGTGTAAATAATTTAACATGTATTTCAAATAATGCAGGTGTTGATGGTTTTGGACTAGGACTATTATTAGAGAGTAAACAAATTAAGAAAATGATAAGTTCTTACGTAGGTGAGAACGATGAATTTGAGCGTCAGATGCTATCAGGAGAACTTGAAGTTGATTTAATTCCTCAAGGTTCATTAGCAGAAAGATGTAGAGCAGGAGGTGCAGGAATTCCAGCATTTTTTACTCCATCCGGATACGGAACAGAAGTTGCTGAAGGAAAAGAAGTTAGAATATATAACGGAAAACCACACATTTTAGAAGAAGCTTTAACAGCAGATTTTGCAATTGTTAAAGCATGGAAAGGAGACACCGAAGGAAATCTTATTTTCAAAGCTACTGCAAGAAACTTCAATCCAATGATGGCAACTGCAGGTAAAATTACAATCGCTGAAGTGGAAGAATTAGTTGCAGCAGGAGAATTAGATCCAAATGAAATTCATACACCAGGAATTTATGTGCAACGAATTTTCAAAGGTGAAAAATTTGAAAAAAGAATCGAACAAAGAACTGTTAGGAATAAGTAACAACAAATAAATTCCAATTATCTTTGTAGCCTAATTAAGAATTTCATATCTCTATGAGTAAAGCAAAATATACCGTTACTGCAGCACTTCCTTATGCCAATGGACCATTACATTTAGGTCACGTTGCTGGAGTTTATCTACCAGCTGACATTTTTGTGCGTTTTTTACGAATGAATGATCATGATGTAGCGTTTATTTGTGGGAGTGATGAACACGGTGCGGCAATAACTTTACGTGCTAAAAAAGAAGGGATTACACCTCAAGAGATAGTAGATAAATACAACAAACAAATCGGAGATTCTTTCAAAGATTTTGATATTTCATTTGATATTTTTCATAGAACTTCTGCTCCTATTCACCACGAAACGGCACAAGATTTCTTTAAAGTATTGCATGAAAAAGGGAAATTGACGCAAGAAACGTCTGAACAATATTATGACGAAGAATACAATCAATTTTTGGCGGATAGATATATTACAGGTGAATGTCCAAAGTGTTCAAATCCATCTGCATACGGAGATCAGTGTGAGAAATGCGGATCTGATTTAAGTCCAACAGATTTGATCAATCCTAAATCAACACTTAGCGGTAAAACACCAATCTTAAAAACAACTTCTCACTGGTATTTACCAATGGATCGTCACGAAGATTGGTTGAGAGAATGGATTAAAGAAGGAAAATTAGACGGCGTTCAACAGCACGATCCAAAGTTGTGGAGAAATCAAGTCAACGGACAATGTATGTCTTGGATTGATGGAGGATTACACCCAAGAGCAATGACAAGAGATTTGGATTGGGGAGTGAAAGTTCCGTTGAAAGATTCAGATGGAAAAGTGTTGTATGTTTGGTTAGATGCACCAATTGGATATATTTCTGCAACCAAACAATGGGCTTTAGACAACAATAAAAAATGGGAAGATTACTGGACAGGAGATCGTAAATTAGTACATTTTATAGGGAAAGACAATATTGTTTTCCACGCAATTATATTCCCGATTTTATTGAGAGATCATGGAGGATTAATTCTTCCAGACAACGTTCCAGCATACGAATTTTTGAATTTAGAAGGAGATAAATTTTCAACTTCTCGTAACTGGGCTGTTTGGCTACACGAATATTTAGCGGCTTATCCAGAGAAAGGAGATGAGTTGAAATATGTTTTAACATCTATTGCTCCAGAATCGAAAGACAGTGAGTTTACGTGGAAAGAATTTCAAACAAGAATTAACAGCGAATTAGCGGATATTTTAGGGAATTTCGTAAACCGTGCAATGGTTCTAACGCATAAATATTACGAAGGTGAAATTCCAGAAAAAGGTGATTTGACGGAAGAAGATAAGCGTGTTTTGGACGAAATTAAATCGATTCCAGAACGTATTTCTAAATCGATTTACCTATATAAATTAAGAGATGCTCAAGCTGAAGCAATGAATTTAGCAAGACTTGGAAACAAATATTTGGCAGAAACTGAACCTTGGAAATTGGCGAAAACGGATCCAGAAAGATTAAAAACAATTATGAATATTGCCCTTCAAATTACGGCAAATTTGAGTATTGTTCTTCAACCATTTTTACCTGCCACTGCTAAAAAGTTATCAGAATTTTTGAATTTCAATACAACAGATTGGACAAAAGCAGGAGAAGATGCTCTTCTAAAAGCAGGAGACAAAGTTGGAATACCTTCTATTTTATTTGCTAAAATTGAAGACAGTTTAGTAGAAGCTGAAGTTGAGAAATTAAAAAATATTGCACAGGAACAAACTAAAGTTGAAGTAGTTTTAGAACCTCAAAAAGAGACCATTAATTTTGAAGATTTCACAAAATTAGATATTCGTTTAGGAACAATTTTAGAAGCAGAAAAAGTTAAGAAAGCAGATAAATTATTGAAACTTTTAGTTGATACAGGTATCGATAAAAGAGTCATAGTTTCCGGAATAGCGGAACATTATTCACCAGAAGAAGTGGTTGGTAAAACAGTCAGTGTATTGTTAAATTTAGCGCCTCGAATGATCAAAGGAATTGAATCAAATGGAATGATTTTGATGGCCGAAAACGAGGAAGGAAAGTTGAGTTTTATGTCGCCTGAAAAAGATTTTTCTGCTGGTGGTTCGATTGCTTAAATGAACGACGAATCATTAATATCCTATTTTTCAAATGAAGACTTCGTTTTAAAAACGCAACAGCAAATCCATAAAGATTTCGCAAAATTCAATTTAGAATTTCCAGAAAACTTCATTTTTGAGGTTTGGAGCAAAGATAAAATTGAATTAGCCATTGAAGAAAGAGTAGCAGAAATAATCAAAACAGGAGAGACAAGATTGCTACAATTATTGTACACAATCGACATTCCAGAGAAACAATTCTTGAGCTTGATTACCGAGCCAAATTTTCTCAGCATACTCTCTCAAGCTATTCTCAAAAGAGAAGCAATGAAGGTTTATTTTAGGAGTAAGTATTGAGATGAAATACCTCCAAAAATTCCAATTCCATTTTTAATATTTGTGTAAACTCCAACTGGTTCAGAAAATAAATTCATAGATCCTTCATGTGATTTTGAAGTTGATTTCATGTAATTAAAGATTTCATTTGTAATGGAATATAAAACGATTCTATAGGACATTTCTTTGCTGGTATTTAAAAAGGAATCAGTTGAATATTTTGAAATTGAAAAATTTATATTTAGTGTTTTCTTAGTATTATTAAACAGTTTGTCCTTGAAAAAAACATAAATAGATTTATTATCGGGTTTCTCTTTTATTAATGATAAATTAGTTAGAATTAAAAAGAGAAGCAAGCTTCAAGAATCTACTAAAAATTGTACCTTAGTATTCAATAAAAACTATACGATATGCAAAACTTCGAATTCTATAATCCAACGAAAATTATATTTGGAAAAGACTCTATTTCAAAATTATCAACTGAAATTCCTGATAATGCGAAAGTTCTACTCTTATATGGTGGAGGAAGTATCAAAAATAATGGAATATACGAGCAAGTAAAAACTGCTTTGTCGAATTTTGAAGTGGTAGAGTTTGGAGGTATTCCTGCGAATCCAGAATACGAAGTTTTATTAAAAGCATTAGAAATAATCAAAACTGAAAACATTACCTACCTATTAGCTGTTGGGGGTGGTTCTGTAATTGATGGAACGAAATTTTTATCTTCCGCAGCCTTATATGAAGGGGTTTCTCCGTGGGACATTATTTCTAAATTCATTCGAACAGAAAAAGGAATGCCATTTGGAACAGTTTTAACACTGCCAGCAACTGGTTCAGAAATGAATTCAGGAGCAGTAATTACGAGAAAAGAAACACAAGAAAAATTCGGAATGGGCGGTCCAGGATTATTTCCGCAGTTTTCTATTCTTGATCCTCAGGCAATTCATTCCATTCCAAAGCATCAAATTGCAAATGGAATAACAGATGCCTTTACGCACGTTTTGGAACAATATATGACGTATCCAACTCAAGCTTTTTTACAAGATCGTTTTTGTGAAAGTATTCTACAAACACTGATTGAAGTAGCACCTTTGGTATTAGAAAATCCATATAACCACGAAGCTGCCTCAAATTACATGTGGTGTTGCACAATGGCATTGAATGGCTTGATTCAAAAAGGAGTTCCAACCGATTGGGCAGTTCACGCAATTGGTCACGAATTAACTGCTCAGTTTGGAATCGATCATGCTCGTACATTGGCAATCATCGCTCCAAGTCATTACCGTTATAGTATCGAATCTAAAAAGATAAAGTTAGCTCAATTTGCAGAAAGAGTTTTTGGAGTTCAAACAGGAACTATCGAAGAAAAAGCAACAGCAGGAATTGAAAAAATGGAAGCTTTCTTTCATTCATTAAACATAAAAACAAAACTTTCAGAGTACACTTCTGAATATCAAGGTGTTGCTGAAAGAATCGAATCTCGATTTATCGCAAGAAATTGGATGGGATTAGGAGAACATAAATCGTTGACACCGGCTGATGTGAAGAAGATTGTGGAAATGAGTTATTGATTTTCATTCAAAATAAATTAAAGTGTCAGATTCTCGTCAAATATTTACCCTCAAGCAAGTTGCTTCTTCTATTCGTAAAACGATAGAAGAGCGCTATCATCAAACTTATTGGGTAAAGGCTGAGATGCATAAATTAAATTTGTTTCCGAGTGGACATTGTTTTCCTGAATTACTACAAAAAGAAGACGGGAAGATTTTAGCTCAAATGACGGCTTCCATTTGGAAGCAAAATTTTCAACGAATCAACAAAAAATTTATTGAAGTCGTCAAAGAACCATTGCGAGAAGATTCGACTTTATTGCTTCAAGTGAAAATAGTTTTTCACGAAACGTTTGGATTGAGTTTACAGATTTTAGACATCGATCCAAATTATGCGTTGGGAGAATTACAACGTGAACGTCAAGAAACATTAGTGCGTTTACAAAAAGAAAATTTATTGAATTTAAATCAATCGTTGCCTTTTCCATTATTGCCAAAACGAATCGCTTTAATTTCTGCTGATACGAGTAAAGGACTTTCAGATTTCCGAAAAGTAATCGAAACCAATCAATGGAATTATACTTTTTTTACATTTCTTTTTCAAGCCTATTTACAAGGAGATGTTGCGGTTGATTCGATACAAGAACAATTGAAAAAAATCGAAAAAGTGAAACACCATTTTGATGTTGTATTAATTGTTCGAGGAGGAGGAGGTGAAGTAGGTTTATCGTGTTATAATAATTTTGAATTGTGCAAAGCAATCGCTAAATTTCCTCTACCCGTTTTAACAGGGATAGGACATTCAACTAACATGACAGTAGCAGAATTAGTAGCCTTTCGAAATGCGATTACCCCAACCGAATTAGGTGATTTTTTAATTCAAGCTTTTCATGAATTTGCTGTACCAGTAAAAGACGGTATTAAGACAATTAAAACACATTCAAAAAATATAATAGAGCATTCAAATAAGTCGTTGACCTCTGAATTAAAACTATTTAAAAACGTAACATCTCAACGCTTAAGCGAAACAAAAAACCGATTAGTTACAGCGAGTACTTCCGTCAAGTCGAACGTGAAATTTGCTTTAATGAGAGAACGCGAAAACATTAATATTTCGCAAAAATCAATTAAAAGAAGCGCTAAAGAGCAGTTTAGTACCGAGAAATCAGCGGTGGTTCGAATTATAGATCAACTAACAAAAGTAATTTCAACACGGTTAAATTTGCATAAAAACAGCATACAACAATTGGAACAATCCGTAAAATTAATGGATCCAATTCAAGTCTTAAAAAGAGGGTATTCTATTACTACAATTAACGGAAAAACCATCTCAGAATCGTCAGAAATTGAAGTAGGAGATGTGATAGTTACCAAAACATTTGACAAAGAAATTATATCGAATATCAAGTCCTTTTTTAAAAGGACATAAGATTGAAAAGTCTAATATATTATAATTACTTTTGTTACTGAATTTATAGAAAAATACACATGTTTATTCAAGTAGTAAAATCCAAAATTCACCGTGTTAAAGTTACACAGGCTGATTTAAATTATATTGGTAGTATCACAATCGATGAAGAATTAATGGAAGCTTCAAATTTAATTGAAGGGGAAAAAGTTCAGATTGTCAACATCAATAATGGAGAACGTTTCGAAACTTACATCATTAAAGGGGATCGAAAAAGTGGTACTATTTGTTTGAATGGACCAGCTGCTCGACGTGTTGCCAAAGATGATTTAATTATCATTATAGGATATGGATATATGGATTTTGAAGAAGCGAAATCTTTCAAACCATGTTTGGTTTTTCCAAACGAGGAAACCAATCTACTCGATTAATTCGGCGTATTTTAAAATACACTATCGGCATTACTTTATGATTTCAGATTAACTAATTAAATGCAAATAGTAGGATGTCTAAAAAATTTATAATCACACTTGTAAAAACTGTAATACCTTTATTATTAGGAGCTTATCTAATTTGGCATTCTTTTACAAGTATGTCTGAAAAAGATGAAATTCAGTTTTATAAAGCAATACATGAAGCCAATTATTTGTGGATATCACTTGGTTTAGTCGTGAGTGTAATTGCTTTTATGTCAAGAGCTTACCGTTGGAAGTATGCGTTAGAACCGTTAGGATATTCTACTAATTTTTGGAACCGTTATCATGCTATGATGATTGGGTATTTAATTAATTTAACTATTCCAAGAGCAGGAGAAGCTTCAAGGGCTGCAATGTTGTATCGTTCTGAGGGAGTTCCTTTTTCAACTTCATTTGGGACAATCATTGCAGAAAGAGCAGTTGATTTTATAATTCTTGCCTCTTTAGGAGCGTTTACGGCTTATATTGGGTACGATGATTTTTTTGCAATCATAGAACAAATTAAAAAGTATGATTTTGGAGGTAAAACAACTCAGGGAGAAGGATTTCCTTGGAAGATGTTGATTAGTTCATTCTTGCTCGTCGGTTTAGTTATCGCAGGTTTTTTATTCATCAAAAAACAAGCATTACGCTTAAAAATAATCGGTTTTATAAAAGATGTTTTTGCAGGATTGTTCTCTATTTTTAAATTAAAATCTCCTGTTGCTTATATTGGACATACGCTTCTAATTTGGATAGCTTATTTATTCATGTTTGCGCTTCCATTTTTATCTTTGAGTCAAACAAATGATTTTCCTATGTCAGGAATTTTCCTTGGATTCATAGCGGGTTCAATTGGGATTGTATTAACAAATGGAGGCATTGGAACGTATCCTGTTTTAGTAGGTTTGGTTGTTGCGTTCTACATTGGAAAAGACTATCCTGAGCAAGCATTAGGAATTGGTACTGCATTAGGTTGGATTATTTGGCTCTCACAAACAACATTAATGATTATCTTAGGATTGATATCTTTGATTTTAACTCCTAAAAATTTCACAGAAGAAAATGGCAAGACTGAACTACATACAAGCGAAACTATCAAGCACAACTGAAGCGATTCAACGAATCGAATTATGGAAAATTAAAAATGAAAAAATAGTTTTCACAAATGGTTGTTTTGACATTCTTCACACTGGACATGTAACCTATCTTGCAAAATCTGCCGATTTAGGAACGAAATTAATCGTTGCGATTAACACCGATGCTTCAGTTAAACGATTAGGAAAAGGAGATGATCGACCTGTCAATTCTGAACAAGCAAGGGCTTTTGTACTTTCTGCTTTGGGATTTATAGATATGGTTGTTTTATTCGATAACGACACTCCATTTGAAATCATTCAAGCGCTTCAACCTGATGTTTTGGTAAAAGGTGCAGACTATGATCCAGAAGAGACGGATAAAACTTCTAAAAAATACATCGTTGGTTCAGACATCGTTAAAAAAAACGGTGGAACAGTTGAGGCAATATCTTTAGTTGAAGGTTTTTCAACAACAGGGATTATCAATAAATTGAAAAATTAATGAATTTTCCAAACGCAACGACTTCATATACGCTCGTTTAAAAAATCAGATTTAGAATAATTTTAAACATGAAATTCACAGACCAAATTGCCAACTATATAAAAGAGAATGATTTAAATTTAAGTCATTTAACCATTGTTTTGCCTTCCGAACGAGCTAAGAAATACATTGCTTCTTCGTTGTTTAAAGCGTATGGAAAAGCCTTGTTGGCGCCTAAGATGATAACAATTGATCGTTGGGTAAGAAATTTATCTGATAAAACGGTTATTGATAAAACCAGGATTTTAATACGGTTGTTTGAAATTCAATTGAAAGATGCTAAAACGGATGAAGACCGCTCTTTTGACGAGTTCTTGACTTGGGGAAACATGCTGCTTTCTGATTTCGATGAGTTGGATCGGTATGTATTGAATTCAAAAGAATTATTTAGAAATTTAGCTGATATTAAAGAGATTGAAAACTGGAGTTTTGGAAATGAAAACTTAACGGAAAGTCAGAAACGATTTATGGAATTTTGGGATCGTTTACCTGCTTATTACACCGATTTAAATGCTGTTCTTGATAAAGAAGGTGTTTGTTATATGGGAAAAGCATACCGTTTTGTTGCTGAAAATTTGGATGTTGTTTTTAAGGACGACAAAGAAGGCCATTTCTTATTTGCTGGATTTAATGCGCTTTCACCTTCTGAGATGTCAATTATGAAGCAGCTGAATCAGATGGGCAGAGGTCACGTTTTAATCAATGCAGATAAATTTTATTTAGATACTGAAAGTCACGAAGCGGGAAGATTTTTACGGGATTTAAAAGTGAAATTGGGACTTCGAGAAATGTCTTTTGTGGAAGATAGATTGATGCATGCTTCCAAACAAATTGAAATAATTGAGTGCGCTCAAACGGCTGGACAAGCGAAAGTGGCGAGTACGATTTTAGAAGAAATGGAGGAAGAAGAAATTAAAAATTCATTGATCTTATTGGCCGATGAAAGTTTGATTGTTCCCTTACTAAAAAATCTCCCAAAGAAAATTGGGAAAGCCAATATTACATTAGGTCTACCCTTGCGAAATACTGCCTTGCGAACATGGGTTGAAATCATAGTTGGAATTCAAGAGAATAAAATCCGTTTTAAATCAGAAGGAATCTATTTCAATGACTTACAGAAATTGTGGAATCATCCTTTCATTTCTGCTGTTTTATCGAAAGAAGAAAAAGAAAAAATAGTTACGGTGGAACATGATATCATTCGTCGAAACAGCATTTTCTTGTCGTTGGATAAAATAGATATTGGTCCGATTGGAAATAAATTCATGCAATTGATTTTTTCACCTTGGAAAGATGATTTCGTAAAAGCAATGAGACTTATTCGTCATTTGAGCAATGAAATATACACGTTGTTAAAAGAAGAATTTGCCTTTGAAAAAGCAATTTTACAAGGGTTTGATTCTGCTTTAATTGATTTTGAAAATATTGTTTCTGAAGGGTTACCTGCAATGAGTTTGAGAAGTTTCAAAACATTGTTTAACCAACATTGGAATCTAAAAAGTATTGCTTATCATGGTAACCCGTTAGAAGGATTACAGATTATGGGATTGTTGGAAACGCGTTTGCTGGATTTTGAAACCATAATTTGTTTGGGAATGAATGAAGGTTCAATGCCTCCGACAAATCCAATTCAAACAATGATTCCGATGGATTTAAGAAACTATTTCGGATTACCAACTCCAAGAGAAAAACAAGGACTTTTCGCACACCATTTTTACCGCTTATTGCATTCTTGTTCTAAAATGTATGTTACCTATACAAGTGCTCAAGAAAAAATTGGTAGCAACGAGACGAGTAGGTATTTATTGCAACTCGAATTAGAACTGAGTCGTTTAAACACGGACATTAAGTTAACGAAACGATTTTATACCATTCCTCCAACTGCAAAAACAGAAAGCAATCAAACGATTCCAAAAACGCCAGAAATCATTGCTCGAATGGATGAGATTTTCGCTCACTCAACTTCTGCATCGATGCTCAAGAAGTTTTCGGCTTGTCCGCTCGATTTCTATTATCAATACATTATGGAATTTGGTGAGGAAGAAAAAGTAGAAGAAGAAGTAGAGAACAATACTTTTGGAACGTTCATTCACAATGTGTTAGAGGTGTTGTATACTCCTTTTGCCCGTTTTATGTCTAATGGTGAAAAAAATGAAAGTGCTAAGAATATTACTTCTTTTGACATAGATGAAATGTTGAAGCATTATGAATATGAATTAAAGAAAGAATTCTCGAAACATTTTAACAACGATTTAGAAGCCTTTTCGAAGGGTAAAAACTTATTGAGTTATAAAATGGCAGTTGAATTAACGGGTCGTTTTTTGAAAAAAGAGAAAGAGTTTTTAGAGCAACAAACCGAACTGGTATTCATCGAAAGTTTAGAGAGAGAATTGCGAGCAGAATTGGAGATTGAAGTTTTCGGTTCAACTAAAAAAGTCAGTTTAAAAGGATTTGTCGACAGAATTGATTCGATAGGAGGGAAGTACAGAATTATCGATTATAAATCTGGAAAAGTAATCGATAATGACGTTTCAACCAATAAAACGAAAGTAGATGTAAATGAGTTAGTTACAAAATCACTAAAAAATAAACATGTTTTACAGTTAATTATCTATTGTTATTTATTCAAAGTAAATTTCAACGAATTACCCCGAGAAGCAAGTATCATTTCGTTCATCAACATCAACGAAGGAGTATTTCCATTGCAGACCGGAAATCTTTCAATGGCAGAAGTAGTCGATTTGTTCCCCGAAATTTTACAAAAAATAATGGAGCAGATGTACGACACCGATGTTGATTTTGAACACAATTCAAAAGCTCAATTTTCGTATTGCTCTTATTGTTGATGGTAAAGCAAAAACAATGAAGCAAATTGAAGCTTACACAGTTGATAAATTTATAGTTGCGGATAACATTGAAATAGGATTTGCAAATAAAATTCAGTTGTTGAAAGCGAATGTTTATGGTGTTTTATTCATATATAAACGTAAAAGAATATGGAAATCTACTATTTATAAAAGGTATTACTTCCCAATATATCCATTTTCTCCAGGAAGTATCCGTTCAAAAATCCAATAAAAATTATAAGGTTGATGACTGTCGATAAAATTTTTACGAGGCCAGTCTTTTGGTATGAATGCTCTACCTCCTTTTCCTGGAGACATCACTTCTAAACCTTTAACTTGGCATTGAGGTGCAACACCATCTTGCTCCCAAATTGGGTCGGGATTTGGTTGGTCTAAATTGCTCCCATATTGCCAAACTTGTTGAAATTGACTCCAATCAGCCCCATCATAACATGCTGCTTCAGCGGCCAAAACATACATATTTCCAAAAGTTACTTTCGTTTTAATTTCTTCGATAAAGCCTAAGGCATAAGCATAGCCCATACTGTGACAAACAATATCAATGGTGTCTTTTGTGTTTTGACAAGCAGGAGAATTACACAGAGCTGTTAAAAATGCTTTTCCAGCTATTCTTCCACGGTCTTTTCTTTTTTGAAAACCTTCTATATTTGTTGAGGAGTTGAGCGACTCAAATTTTTTCTTTGACCAATTCTTTCTAAAGACCAATCTCGAACGAAAAAAACTTACGACAAATCCAGTAAAAGTTTTATGGTTCGAAGTATTTATACCCATACTTCCATCTATATAAAAGGACTCAGATGGTTTTAATCTTTCTATGAATTGATCATCAACCTTGAACCAATAAAAATATCGATTTTTATTGGTCACCAAATGATCACTTTGATATTTATTGCTAGTTGGACCTCGATACCCATTTGCGAAAACTAAAACCCGTTGAGAGAGCATCGTTTTTTTTTCTAAAATATAATCTGTCACATCTGTACCAGCATAACTGAATACTTTGTGTTTATCTATTTCGCCATTTTTCTTTAAATAGGTTATAACTAAAAATTGCCCATTTGAGCGAATTGTAAGATCGTTTTTTGGTAAGATGATTGAGTCATTTGAATGAGAATGTTTCCATTCATTATCTGCAGTAACCGTGAAATAATTAACGCATGAGAATGATTGACTTTTCCATTGCTCATTTTTCTTGATATAAATGATGCTTCCTAAATTTTCAGCCTCAGTTCGAATTAAAGGATAATGTATGGTTATTTTCTTTTTTTCTTTTTGAATTTTGAAATAATTCTTTTCTTTTTTTGCTGTTTTAACGTAAGAAAAACGAGCAATAATGGCGCTTAATTCAGGTGTTGAAACCGAATGTTTATGTTTGTTTTTAGTGGAAATAATGATGTTGTAATTTTGAACATAGGGCTTATCAATCTCATTATTAATGATAAAACTATTGCTGTCTTCTTCCCAAAAATAATACGAAACTAAAGCGCCTGTTGATTGATATGTGTGCGATAAGATTTCTTGAGAGAAAACATAGCTGTTAACTAAAAGTAAAAATCCTGTTAAAAAATTTTTCAATTGTTTGAAATTCGTTACAAATTTTTCACATCTTCCGAAAAGAAAACTTTATCTCTATCCAATAATGCTTCCAATGAATCTTTGAAATTTCGTTGATCTTCTTTTGGAATACACGTTAAAGGGAACGTTAATTGTAAGTCTTTTATGTAATCAAAAAAGACAGTTTGTTGATGAATAGTAACTTTTCTTAAACCAGATAAATACAATACTTTTACGTCTCTATCTGCTACAACAACAGCTTTAGAAGTAAGCCCAATTCTGTAAATATTTTTTACTTTACCTAACAATAAGAAAAGCATGTTGTCAACCGTTCCATACCAAAATGCAGAAGCAGGGATTAAGGCGTCTGGACAAATGTTATACAATGACACACCTGCACAACCCATCAACAAAGCTTCAAGCCATTGGTATAAATAAACCTGCTTCTTACGCTCTTTACCCATGGAAACATTCCATTTGAATTTTTCAGTTTGACCAACCATCTTCACCCCCATCCATCTACGAACACTTCTACGCACAATGATGATGTAATAGATGATTCCTAAGGTTAAAAAGAGTTCAAATTTGAATGGAAGCGTTGCTCCTGATGTTTTTAAAAATTCAATCGGTAAATCATATCCAACGAAGATCGCAATGACCATCGTTGGAAATGAAATAAGTAATAATAAAATATTGATGAATTTATTCATTCGGAATCATCTTAATTTTGCGTGTATGTTCTTCTATTTTACGTTTTGTCTGAGCAATTTTTTTCTCTACCTCTTCTTTCATTGCATTAGCACCTTTAGAATTAGCGAAGAAACCTAAATTGTTTTCATATTGAGTTACCTCTTGTTTTAAGGTTTCAATTTGACGGCGTAAGTCCATTTTTTCTTTGTCTAACAATTTACCAGCATTCGGACTAGCTTGAAAAGTATCTAAACGAACTTGAAACATCACTTGTTCTTTTTCTTGTCCTTCTAGTTTTAAAGCAGTGTATAATTTATCCAATACTCCTTTGTATGCTGTGTAAATTGAATCTTTATGCGCTACCGGAACATGACCAATTGCGTTAAATTCATTTGAAAAATCTTTTAAATCAGAGATTGCTTGTTTTTTATCTTCTGGTAAAACATATCCTTCGATTTTAGCAATCAATTCTTGTTTTACAGATAAATTAGCTTCGTTTAATTTATCTTGCTCCCCAAAATGTGCTGTTTTTGCATTAAAAAATTCATCACAAGCACTTCTAAATTCTTTCCATAAACGTTGTTCATTTCTTTGTCCAGCGTTTCCAATATTTTTCCATTTTTTCTGTAAAAGAATTAATTGTTCACCAGCAACTTTCCAATCAGTTGAAGTTTTTAAAGCATTAGCTTGATCGATTAATTTTTGTTTAGTTGCAGCAAGTGCATCAAATTCACTTCTTAACCCATCGAAAAAACCTTTTTTAGCGTCAAAAAATTGATCACATTCAGCTCTAAAAAGTGCCCAAATATCTTCGTTCTCTTTTTTAGGTCCAAAACCAATTGTTTTCCAAACATTCTGAACATCAAATACTTCTTGCGTTTTTTCTTCCCAAGATTTCGTTATTTTCAATTCTGTAAGATCTGAAACAACTGATTTTAATTTATCCAGTAATATTTGTTTTTTCTCGATATTTTCTTGTTGAACTGCTCTGCGTTGATCGTGGTGTTTATTGATTCTTTCATAGATAGCTCTAACACTTGCTAAATATGTTTTCTTCATTTCTTCCCAATTATCACGACCAACAGGACCAACTTCTTCCCATTCATTCTGAAGCGTTTTGATTGTTTTTTCTACTTCTTTCGTAGATTCAACAGTCAATAAATTCTGAATTTTAGTAATTAATTCTTTCTTTACTTGCTCGTTTCTATGTAAATCATGGTCTTTCAATTCACGGTAAATTTTCATATTGTAGAAGAAATCTTCCAACAATCTAGAATATTCAGCTTGAATTTCTTCTCTTTTTTCTTTCGGAATTTCACCTACTATTTTCCAAGCTTCGTGAATTTCTTTGTAACCACTAAAAGCAATTCCGATATTTTCTTCCGTTTCAGTAATTGTTCTTAGACGAGAAATCAACGCTTTTTTCTGACGAAGACAATCATCTTGTTTCGCATTTTTTTCTGCTATGGCATTTTTTCTTTTTTCTTTGTATTCAGAATAAACACTATAAAATTCATCTCTGATTGGATCTTCTTCACGCTCGTATTCCACTTTTTCGCCATTTGCTTTTGCTTCCAAAACAGCTACTTGTTTTTTACGTTCGTCTTCCAATACATAATCATCGAAACGTGTTCTTAATTCGTTAATATCACGACTAACCGAAAGGATATTCTCGTTAACAGTTAATGCTTTTAATTCTTCTAAAAAAGTAATTTTTTCCATAATGCAGAAATTTTTAGGGTCTCAATTCGAGATTAACCTACAGTTGTTTGTACCATATCAAAGTTCGCCAAAGCAACAAATTGCTCGATACGATTTTCGATATCTTGTTTTGTTATGTTTAATAATTTTTCTGTTCCAAATTTCTCAACACAAAATGAAGCCATTGCAGAACCATTGATGATTCCACGTTTCATATTGTCGAAAGAAATATCATCTGTACTTGCTAAATAACCAATAAATCCACCTGCGAATGTATCTCCAGCTCCTGTTGGATCGAATACATCTTCTAAAGGTAAAGCTGGTGCGAAAAACATTTTATCTTCATTGAACAATAAAGCTCCGTGCTCTCCTTTTTTGATAATCAAATATTTAGGTCCCATTTCGCGAATAACTTTTGACGCTTTTGCTAATGAGTATTCTCCAGAAAGCTGACGTGCTTCTTCATCGTTGATGATTAATACATCCACCAATTTGATTGTTTTTTTCAATTCATCCAATGCAATATCCATCCAGAAGTTCATTGTATCCATCGCAATTAATTTAGGACGGGTAGTCAATCTTTCAATTACGGTTCTTTGAACTTGTGGGCTTAAATTTCCAAGGATTAAATAATCAACTCCTTGGTAATTTTCAGGGATAATTGGATCAAAATTTTCTAAAACATTTAATTCAGTAACCAACGTGTCACGTGTATTCATATCGTTGTGGTAGCGACCAGACCAAAAGAATGTTTTTTCACCTTCTTTGATTTGTAAGCCTTCTAAATCAACTCCTTTTGACGCCAAAGTAGCCAACATTTCTTTTGGAAAATCATCTCCAACTACAGAAATAATCTTCTGATTTTGCTCAAAAAATGCTGCTGATAACGCAATATACGTTCCTGCACCACCAATAATTTTATCTGTTTTTCCAAAAGGCGTTTCAATCGCATCAAAAGCCACACTACCAACTGTTAATAAACTCATTTTATCTTTTCTAAATTGTCCAAACAAATTTACGGAAAATGAATGACAAACACTCTAATTAATAAGTGTCTTTTTAAGGTTATCAACATTTTGCTGAATACAAAAAAAATGAATTCCGATTTTACAACATCAGTTACTATGTACTTTTATCCCATAAAGAATTAGATTTCCAGCCATCAAGGAGAGAATAAATTTTATATATAATAATAAAGTACTGAATTATAAATAGTTATGGGAAGTTTTGTTTCAAAAGAAGATATTTTAGTTGAAATTGCTATACTGTTCAAGCAGATGGAAAATGGCAAACTAACGCTTGAAGAGTTAGAGCAATTAGTAAATTTAAGTGGTAGTCTTCACGAAAGAGCTGTAATTCTTCGTTACAAAGCTTTTGAAGAAAAAGTATTTGGTGTGAGACCAGTTGTTGCTGAAGAAATTCCAGTTATTGAAACGATTACAGAAACAATTATTGAAACAATTATTGAAGTTCAAATTGAAGAAGAAGTTATTGAGAATAAAATAATTGAGCAAGAAGTGCATGAAGAAGAAGCTCCTCTTTTTAAAATGGATGTAAAAGATGAGCCTTCATTCGGATTTAGTCTTTTTGGAAATGATTTAGAGGAAGCTATTATTGAAGCGCCTCGAGCTGTAACTCCTCAAGTTGTAATTCCTCAAGTTGAAGTGCCACCGATTGCAGTTTTCAACGAACAAAAAATTCAAGAAGAAAAATCCTTTGTTGAACAACCAATGTCTGAAGTGGAAAGAGCGCATGCTGAAAATTTAGCACGCTTTTTAGCTAAAAGTAAAGAAGTTCAAGAGGCAAGTTTTCAAGCATCAATTCCAGTTATTGAATCTGTAATTCCTGTAGCTCCAAGTCCATCAGCTCCAAGTTTTGAAAAAGTAGAATCTTTCTTTTCACCTAAAATTGAAACAATAAAAGAACTTCCTATTGAAGAAGAGGTAGTGCCTGTTTTTGTTCAAGAAGTTGTTATTGAGAAAGTTATAGAAACAATTCCAGTTGTTGAAGTATCGAATGATCCTGTGAAAGTTGTTGGTCAACAATCATCTTACAGTTACGGAGATTTAGCGCAATACATTCATAAATATAATTTGGTAGACAGCGGTTTAGCTTCTCAATTTGGAGTAACCAAAATAAATTCATTGATTGGTTCTTTCGGATTAAATGAACGTTTACAATTTATCAATGAATTGTATGATGGTTCAAGTGATCAATTTTCTGAAGCTATCAAAATATTAGACATTCAAGATTCGTCTGAAAATGCTCGAACGAAAGTGGCTGAATTTGCTTGTTCAAATAATTGGGATGTTGAAAGCGAAACAGTTGTTGAATTTATGCAAAAAGTAATTCGTAGATATGCGTAAATTATTTACGTTCTTTTTATTTTATCAGTTACTTAGTATTCATTCAAGTTTCGGACAAATTGATGAAGTTCGAAGAATAACAAAAACGCTTTGTTCTCCAGAATTTAATGGTAGAGGTTATGTAAATGGTGGCGACTCGATTGCTGCTGTTTTTATCGCAAATGAATTTAAAAAATTAGGTTTAAAAAAAGTTAAACGTAACTTCTTACAATCTTTTAAATTTGATGTAACTACTTTTCCAGGTGAAATGGAAGTTTTATTGGGAGATAAAAAATTAATTCCTGGAGTTCATTTTTTGGTTGACCCTTCTTCAAATGGTGGCAAGTTGACCTTGAATCCGAAAAGAATTTCGGCAAAAGGTGCACTGAACAAAGAGTTCTTACTGTCTGAGATTAAAGCAATAAAAAGTGGTACTTCTCCTTATAATTCAATTGTTTTAGAATTTGGTAAAACATCCAATGATACTTTAAAATTAGTGGTTGGTTTATCCGAACAAATTGCTGAAATACTTCCCGTAATCGAAATAATCAATAAAAAATTTACATGGTCTGTTGGTAGAAATCAATTGGCAAATGTTCTTTTTCAAGTACAGGATTCTATTTATAGTTCAACAAAAGAATGGCACATTGATATAAGATCCGTTTTGGTGAAGAACCATACCGCAAATAATGTGATTGCCTATTTACCTTCAAACACCAAAAAAGCCAAAACAATTGTTTTTACCGCACATTACGACCATTTAGGTAGAATGGGTCAATCTACTTATTTTCCTGGAGCTAACGACAACGCCAGTGGAACAGCGATGCTGATAAGTATGGCAAAATATTTCAAAGAAAACCCTTCTCATTGCAACATCTTATTCATCGCTTTTGCAGGAGAAGAAGCGGGATTAGCAGGTTCAGAGTATTTTGTAAAGTACCCAACTTTTCAATTGAAAAAGATGGATTTCCTTATCAATTTAGACATTATGGGAAGTGGTGAAGAAGGGATTACAGTAGTAAATGCAACTGAACATGAAGCCCAATTTACTCAACTTCAGTCGATTAATGAAGAATTTAAATTGCTCTCAATTGTTAAAAAAAGAGGTCCAACCAAAAATTCAGATCATTATTGGTTTACTACAAAAGGAGTTCCTGCATTCTTCATTTACACCCAAGGTCCAAATAAAAATTACCACGATGTTTTTGACACCTACGAAAACCTGAGTTTCGTTGAATATGAGGATATTACGAAATTGCTTGTAAAATTTGTCGGGAAGTTTTAAGCAAATATAAAATCATCTGCGTTATCTTCTAGCATGGATAGAATATCTAATATTTCTTGAAGATCATACGTTGATACTAATTTTAAACGGTGTTCTTTGAAATGAGCAATTCCTTTAAAATAATTTGTATAGTGCCGTTTCATTTCATTAATCCCTAAGCCTTCGCCTTTCCATTGAACACTCATTTGAAGGTGATCTCTTGTAGCTTGAACTCGTTCTCTAACTCCTGGTGCAGCTAAATGTTCTCCCGTTTTCATAAAGTGTTTTACTTCATTGAAAAACCAAGGATAACCGATACTAGCTCTACCAACCATTATTCCATCTACACCATATTTATTACGGTATTCAACCGCTTTTTCAGGAGTTGTAATGTCGCCATTTCCGAAAATTGGAATGTGCATTCTTGGATTGTTTTTAACCTCACCGATCAATGTCCAATCTGCATCTCCTTTGTATAATTGTTGACGTGTTCTGCCGTGAATTGAAATTGCCTCAACACCAACATCTTGCAATCGCTCAGAAGTATCTACAACAAATTTCGATTTATCATCCCATCCCAAACGCGTTTTAATGGTAACAGGTAATTTTGTTGCTTTCACAATTTCATCCGTCATTCGGATTAATTTCGGAATATCTTGCAACATTCCAGCTCCAGCTCCTTTACAAGTCACTTTTTTGACAGGACAACCGAAGTTTATATCAATAATATCAGGGTTTGTTTTCTCGATAATTTCAGCTGCTGTTCTCATGCTGTCAATATCATATCCAAAAATTTGAATTCCAACCGGACGCTCATATTCGTATATATCCAATTTTTGAACGCTTTTTGCTGCATCTCGAATCAATCCTTCAGAAGAAATAAATTCGGTATACATTAAATCAGCGCCGTGTTTTTTACATAAAGCGCGAAAGGGTGGATCACTCACATCCTCCATCGGGGCAAGTAAAAGCGGAAATTCTCCTAATTCAATATTTCTAATTTTTACCATTATCTTTCCATTTCCCACTCTCCTGTTGAGTGGTATTGATATATATCATCTGAACCTTCGATTGGTTCTTCTTCTAGAATTTCCCAATCGCCTTCCCATCTTCCTTTATTCGGATTAAAAGTGCCATTGTAAATTACATCATGCCCTTTTTTAGAAGCATCAATTTGAACCTGATCATTTTCGTCCGTTGAATAGGATATAGGATAGGTTACTACAAAATGAATTTTCGTTTCGGATACCTCCCCTTTTACAAAAGCCAGTTCTTCGCACAACTCTCTAAATTCTTCATCATATACTTTTCCTTCAAAATTTTCACCGTTGAGTTCTACATACATTTCAAAAAGCACATCGTCAACAATTCCATATTCAATGGGATTGTATGAAAATTTACCTTTCCAAATATGCGACGTAGAGTTTTGTGTCATTTTTGAATATATAGGTTTAAAGAAATTTCTTTACTTCTAATATTTTCGCCATTTCTTCTTGTAGATTTTTAGCCTCTACTGCTGCTTTTTCAGCAAAATCTAATCCGTTGGATGCATATAAAATCCCTCTTGAAGAATTCACTAATAAACCACAATCAGAATTCCAACCATAGTTTGCTACATCTTCTAAAGAGCCGCCTTGTGCACCAACACCAGGAACCAAGAAAAAATGCTCTGGCACCAATTTTCGAACTTCGCCTATTCCTTCTGCACGTGTGGCACCAACTACATACATTATATTGTCTGCGTTACCCCATTTCGAAGATTTACGAAGTACTTTTTTATACAATTGTTCTCCTTTTGTATCGGTCATAAATTGAAAGTCTAACGCCCCTTTATTGGAAGTTAACGCAAGTAGAATTACCCATTTATTTTCAAATTCCAAGAAAGGTGTAATACTGTCCTCTCCCATATATGGGGCAACTGTTACAGAATCACAGTTTAAATATTCGAAATATGTTTTAGCATAATAGGTTGAAGTATTTCCTATATCTCCACGTTTAGCATCTGCAATTGTGAAAATAGACGACGGAATATAATCCAATGTTTTCTTCAACGACTCCCATCCTTTTGGTCCGTGACATTCATAAAAAGCAATGTTTGGTTTATAGGCCACACAGAAATCTTTCGTTGCGTCGATAATTGCTTTGTTGAATTCAAAAATAGGATCTTCTGTATCTAATAAATGAGTAGGAATTTTAGAAATATCTGTATCTAATCCTATGCATAGAAAAGATTTTTTAATTCGAATTTGATCTACAAGTTCTTGACGCGTCATTCTGTTTGAGTATTTGAGATGCAAATTTAAGCAATCCATCATAATTTGTCCGCTTTAATATAGAATTTAAAAAGAGTGTATCCTTTTTTCTCATTATGTGAACCGTTACTAAAAAATGAGAAATAGTAATTAACGTGTAAAGTCATAGTTGAATAATACTAGAATCTCTTATATTTACTATCAATACTGCTATTTTTTGGATTTTAATAAGAAGATATAACCCTTTGTTTGTTAATAACTTATGTATTGTTAATTAAAAAGTTTTTCTTACTTTGATGAAAAGAATTAAAACAAACGACTATGGAAACTCTTACATATACAGCGATTACAAAAGAAATTATCTCTTCATTGTCTTTTAATAGAAAAAAACAAATTTATCAAAAAGAAAACGTTGTACAGAAATTGTTAAGCGCAGCAATTCTTGGAAATGTGTACCATTCAAAAGTTACCATTTTTTTCCATGACGACGAAGGGCCAAAAAAGGTGAGTACCACAATTTGGGCAGCTGGAGAGAAATACATCCGTTTAAAAGGAGGAACATTATTACCAGTTGAAAAAATTTCAGACGTAGAATATAATTTTTAAGAAGGAGTTTAAGTTCTTTCAAAAACAAAAAATCCTAGAATACTATTCGGTAGTTTCTAGGATTTTTTTGTTTATATAGTATTCTTGTAACTATTTTGATACTGTATCGGCAGTAAACGAATTTATTTTATTCTAGTTACTAATTATAAAGGGTATTACATCCTGCACTTCTTGTTATTGTTTGATAACCTTAAATGTTTTCTTGTCAATATTTACAAAATAGATTCCGTTTTCCAGTAGTGAAAAATCGATAGTAAAAAATTTATTGTTTGATGGTGTGCCTGTCAAAATAGTTTGTCCTGCTATATTTTGAACAATGTATTTTTTATCAAATAAATTACCGTCTGAATATATAGTTACAATTGATGAGGTCGGGTTAGGATAAATTGAAATGCTACTATTTTCTTTAACTTCATTTATGTTCGTTGTAATTACAGATGTTAGCATATATGTCCAAACTGCATTGTTTATTAAACTGAATTTAGTTGTAGTGTTGTGGTAAAGAATAGCATTTCCAGGAGTTTGAGTTGTATATAAACAATGTGAATTGCTATAAGGAGAACTTGAAATATCAACGTTCGTTGTATCGTATAATGGGTAAAGGCCCAATCCTTGAATGTTGGTTAGTTGTTTGTTAAACGGCACTATTTCATCTAATAAATTTAGATATGCAAAATGTTTGCTCATTACGGTACTACCTGAAGTTCTTATCCAATTTGCAGAGTTAGAATAAAAGTTGCTATAATCATTAGGGCTTGAAAACATAAGAACTCTTTCAACATTATTAAATTTAGCAAAATAACAAGCGTGTCCGCCACCTTGCGAATGCCCACCAACTAAGATTTTAGTCCAGTCGAGTGTAGTAGGGTTAATTAAATATTGATTCCAATTTTGGTTTGGATATGTTGAATTCAAATAGTTTAAGAGTTTTACTGTCCGTGTGTAGATAGAATTTAATGTATCAACTGCTACATCAGTACTTAATGGTGTTCCATAACAAACTTCTTGTCTGTATTTATTGAAAACCATACTGTCAGAACTGCTACCCAAACTGGCTGCAGCAACTGTATTTGGATAGGAAATATTTATTACATCGTAACCGAGGTTTCCCGCAAAATTACTTATGGTCTGATAGGATTTAGTATTGCTGCTTGTTCCACCTATAAACAGAAAAAGTTTATTAATATTAGTTGTAGTATTTCTTACAACCAAATTGCTGTCCTGAATGGCAGCATAATTTAAGTCAGTCTCAATAGGATTTACAAAAAATGTATTGATTTGAGAAAAGCAATTCGCTTGAGTCAATAATAATATTAGTGTCAAAATATTTTTCATCGTTGTTTTGGGTTGTATATAACGAATCGCTATACGCATATTGCGTATATTTTCGCTTTATCTGTAGTTACTAATTTGCATTTAGTCATCTCAAAAAGAGTATAAAACCCAACAATCATCGGATGACTAATTACTTTCAATAAATTCAATCTCAAATTTTTCATTTCGATAATTTAAGCGAGTTAAACCTTGCAACATAAAAATAACCTTTTTTCTGAAAGTAGAATCTATATTTCCAAATTACCCAGCGCACTGTTCAATTGATCAAATTCTTTTTGTGATACTACCGAAAAGGCATTCAATACCGTGCAATTAAAATTGTCTAATTTTCATACTATATCGGCAGTATATTAATTATTAAATAGATTTGGTGTTAAAATCAGAAAAGTCACTCAAAAATGAATGACTTTTCACTTGATATATTTCTAGAATACCTAAAAATTATTGAAAACTCATAATAAAGCTGTGTTTGTCTTCCGAAGCACTTTTTAACAGGATCTTAAACCGCAGTTCCGCTTTCGCTTCTCAGCGTTTAAGCCTTATATGTTGCGCTGTCGTTCATCTTGTCAAAGTTTGATTGTTATATTAGTTGTTAGCGAATAATTATTGTTGTCATTTGTAAATATTTTATCTTTTGAGTGAAACATTTTGCCCTCAACTCTAAATCGGATTTTGTCGTTTAGGTCAAAGTCTATGTTTGAAGAAAGTCCATAAGTTTGGAAACCATTTATTGTACCTGTCGAAATTATAATTTGCTTGGGGTCATTGTAATATTCTCCTCTTAAGGCAATTCTTGTTTTTTCGTTTAAACTGTATCTAGTTATTAAAACTGGAGAATACCAAGTTCCATATGTATTACTATTAAATTTGTCCATTCCAATGTCAAAACCTGCAATTATTCCAAATTTATTTGTCAGCGCATATTGCATATAAAAGTTATGGAAGTTTCTAACGGAATTAATACTATCACTAGTATCTGAACCAATAAACGTACTGTAATTAATAACAATTTTTGCGGTCGGTTTATAAGTTATTTGAGTTCCAAAAGAAGGTTTTTGAATATAATCTGGTTTGCTAATTTTTTGCCAACCGTTTAAATACATCGCAGAAATATTTAATTTTTCATTTTTTGAGGTGTATGATAATTTAATACCTGTTTCATAGTAAGGTGAGTTTTCAGCAAGTAAACTTCTTGTCAAAGTCCAACAGTCGGCACTAATTGCACTTTCAAATCCAATATGTGAAGACATAACTCCTGCATCTATCCAAATATTTTGTTTTTTTGAGATTTTAACACCAATGTTAGCCTCATAAATAAATTGAGCCCACGTTGGTTCTGTATTTAAATTATATTGAGCATAATTTCCTGCCATTAATCCAATGTTGGCTCTATAATTTTTGTCTAAATAGTTGGCTTTTATTAAAAGTAGATTTGCGTTTACTTCATTGTGTCGTTTGTGATTGTATAGAAAATTAGATTTTTCGTGATTTTGGGGATTAGAAAAATCATAGCTATAATATAAGTCTCCAAAGGCACTAAAATTCAACTTTTTTAAAGTGTCATTCTGTGAAAAAATTTGTTGTGATATTAAGGATAAAAATACTAAAATTCTGAATTTCATTAATTGTCTATTCGTTGTAGAGTCGTTTTAAAATTGCTCATAACAGCAGTACGTCTAAAAACCCTAAAAAGTTCAAAAGCGCACCGTTTTTTTGATAAATATACTTGATTTACAGATAGTAAAATTTATTTTTTTAGAACCTGTGTTTTTTAATTGGCAAATAATATTTCTTTAGAATCTTGAATTCAAGTCGTAAATGCAACTTTTGAAGACCATTTTAAACCCAAAATCAGCTAAATCAAATGAATTATCATCAAACGTCAGATTTTCTAAATTGCCTTGAACATAAAAGAAGTTTTCATTGATTTTTTTAAATTATATTTGATAAACTTTTATAAAAAAATAAAAATTTTAAATAGACATTTTCAAATTCCAATCATAAAAAACAAACTATATATGAAGAAAATTTATTTAGTTGCCATTATTATATTTCCGTTATTTTCATTCAGCCAAAACAGTGATTTAGGAAATTGGTTAATCTATTTTGGGAATAAAAAAATCAATGAAAAGTTAAATTGGCACAACGAAGTTCAATATAGAAATTACAATGCTGTTGGAGATTTAGAGCAATTATTACTAAGAACAGGTGTTGGTTATAATTTAACTGAAAAAAACAACAATGTACTTTTGGGTTATGGTTTTATTTTAAGCGAAAATTACGTATTAAATACTGACAATAAAACAAGTATTAACGAGCACCGTATATATCAGCAATTTATTTCAAAACAAAATATTGGTAGAGTTAGTGTTCAACACCGTTATCGATTTGAACAACGTTTCATTGAAGAAGATTTCAAAATGCGTTTCAGATATTTTCTAACACTTAATATTCCTATTAATCACAATAAAATGATTGATAAAACAGTTTACATTTCAGCCTATAATGAACTATTTCTAAATTCAAAAAACAACGTGTTTGACCGAAATCGTTTATATGGTGGTCTTGGCTACATGTTGAATGAAAGGGTAAGATTTGAATTAGGATATATGAATCAATTCCTCAATAAAGGGAATAGAGATCAAATAAATATTATTTCATTTATTAACTTTTAAATAGCATTCCTCTTAAATCATTAACTTCAATTTTACAAAAGGTATCCCTAAACAGTTTCACCAATAGAGATACAATACCTTGAACAAAAGAACTGTTTATTCATCGTTTAGAGGAGACCTCGAAGAAAATTTCCTGAATTATTAGGTAACTAAACAGGAGAACAATAAGTGAAATTTAGCAAACTTAACATGACAGAATTAGTTCAAAAATCAAAACGAATTGAATCGATTGACATCCTGAGAGGAATAATCATGATTATTATGTGTTTAGATCACACTCGAGATTATTACCATGATTTGGCTGCCGCAGGTAACCCTATGAATATCGACTCCACTAGTCCTGCTCTCTTCTTTACAAGGTATATTACTCACTTTTGTGCTCCAATTTTCGTATTACTTTCTGGAACTTCTATTTATTTACAATCGTTAAGAAAAACGAAAAGTGAATTGTCTATTTTTCTTTTAAAACGAGGAATTTGGTTACTATTTTTGGAAATTGTATTGAATAATTTTCTTTGGCAATTTGATGTATTCTTTGACATCATTGTTTTTCAGGTGATTTGGGCAATAGGAGCTTCTATGATCATTATGGCTGCTATCATTCACTTAAATAAGTATGCTATTCTTACTCTTGGTTTAACCATCGTTTTCGGTCATAATTTACTTGATTCAATTACAGTAAACAGTAATAATAGTATCACTTTTATTTGGCAATTAGTTCACCAAACTGGAAGCACTAATTTTGGTGAACAGGGTCTTTTATTTATTGGATATCCAATGTTACCTTGGCTTGGAATAATGGTAATTGGCTATGCTCTGGGAGAATTATACAATAAAAAAGTAGATAAGAAACAAAGGGTTAAAGTTCTTCTCTGGACAGGTGTTGGATCCCTATTACTTTTTTGTTTGCTAAGAACTTTCAATTTATATGGTGATCCTGAATTCATCTTCGAATTACAAGATAGTTTTTTCAAAAATGTAGTTTCTTTTCTTAGGGTATCAAAATATCCTCCCTCTCTTCACTATTCACTTATTACACTTGGTATTGCATTTCTCTCGTTAATTGTACTCGAAAAAATGAAACCTAAAGTATCTCATTTCTTTTTAGTTTTTGGAAAAGTCCCTCTTTTCTTCTACTTCGTGCACATTGCAGTTATACATTTATCAAGTATGTTCCTAAAACCTTTTTTTGGTGACGTAATGTATTCTTCGGTAGGAAATAATGAAAATTCCCTTAACGGTAAGGAAATATATTTAGGCGTAGATCTGATTTACGTTTATATAGCTTGGGTAATTATAATAGGAGTTCTGTATATTCCTTGTCTAAAATACATGAATTATAAAGGCATGAATAAAGATAAGAAATGGTTGAGTTACTTTTAATTCTTTCAGTTATTTTTAATAAATAACTGAAAGAATTAAAAATGAAACTAACATTAAGTTAAACCGATAACTCATTAAATACAACTCTATCTACCTTGAGTAGAAACCCAATTTGATTTAAAATCTTCAATTTCCGGATCTGTAAAACCATAAATTGTTTTTAATTTTGAAATGATTTGTTGAAGCTTAGCCAACTCATTAGCAGAATCAGTTGCAAACTTATATACCGATGCAGTTGAACTTGCTGGCGCATTGAATAAAACTAAAACCTCGTCAATTTGAGTATCTGTTATTGTTCTATATGACTGGTTAACCGTTTTAATACCTTGAATAAAACCAATACCCTCATTAATTGCATGAAGAGAATTAGAGATATCAGAAACAGTTGGATTCGTTTGACCTAATTTAGATATTGGAGAATGACAATAATTAATTACAGTTGCAGCATTTATTTTTTCCCAAAGAGTTTTAATATTAACTAAGGCAGTATTTTTTTCAGTAATATATAAATCACCTCCTTTTAAAGCAGCTTGAAGTGTAATGAATTCTTTTTTGATTTTCGTGTACATTCCATTACCGTCCATTTTATCTCTTCTAGCTCCATAATTTGCCATAGCAAGGTCTTTATTAACTCCACCTTTATCAGAACCTGAATTTACAAAAGAAGGTTTTGCTCCAAAAATTGCTACTAATTGATCAACAGTAGCCAAAGTTATTGTTCCAGACATTAGTTTAACAGCATGGTTATATAAAGTCGCTCCAAACTGTCCTTTTTCAATCAATTGTTCGATTTCTAAACCATTTTCATCGTATAAGTATGAACCATATACACCTCCATTTGATGTACCATCAGGAGATCCAGGTGTCCAAGATTTCCCACTAGATTTTGCTAATTCATCAAACCAACCATTGGTTCCTTCTAACTTTGTTTTAAAATAACTGGTACATTCATTCGAAAGAGAAGGATTACCAACTATAAACAAGTTATCTAAGGCTCCCTTAACAACTGTGTTATCAACAATTCTTCCTCTTTTAGCTTCAGAGGTAAGTGCAATTAACTGATTTATTAGTAGTAACTGTTCACTAGTATTCTTTTCAAAGCTAGAGCCATCATAGCTATCTGGAATTACAAGATTAGTGCTCACAGGTGTTATTGGTTTAGGCGTTTCTTTTCTACAAGATGAGAACACAAATGATGTTGCTAAGGCCCCAATAAGTAACGATTTTAATTTCATGCTATTTAGATTAAATATAAATAATAAATTTTTTGACAAAATAATCGATTTTTTAAACGACTTACAATACCCTGTTTAGGGTATTTTTTTTTAGAATATTAGAAAATTGATATTTATGTTTTCCTAAAGGAAAAATAGGTTCGATTTAGATTCTTTGTAAAGGGGGTAAATTTAATGGATATCACAGAGTTGTCTAATCGATTAGCGGTTTGTTGTTACTTTTTCAACTTTACTGAGATGTTTAAAGTATGCTGTCAATTTATTATCGTTTAGTCAAAGTTATAATAAGAAATATTAGTCCACTGAAAAGAAGTCCTAACCCAAGACCCAAACAAATGGTGCTTGTCGGATGTCCCAATGTCGTTATCCAGAAATTCTGATATCGGTTTATTGTCAAGTCGCTTGTAAATAATCGCTATACGCACATTGTGTATATTTCCGCTTTATCTGTAGTTACTAACTTGCGTTTAATCTCCTTAAAAAGAGCATCATACCCAATAAATATCGGGCAACTAATTACTTTCAATAAATTCAATCTCAAATAGTTCATTTCGATAATTTAAATGTGTTAAA
>Ga0105053_10000366_pt1 | contig 67640 bp, 59 predicted proteins | sample BON01_FD_78093 | JGI IMG/M metagenome (GOLD analysis project Ga0105053, IMG submission 78093) | Freshwater microbial communities from Lake Bonney liftoff mats and glacier meltwater in Antarctica - BON-01 | ecosystem: Environmental > Aquatic > Freshwater > Ice > Glacier meltwater | place: Lake...
ACAAACTGTGAAGCTGACACCTAGATCATCGCCGAAGCTACTAGGCCGATATGCAAACAGTCAAACGCCGAAACGTCCAAACCGCCCACATATCCCTTCAATCTCATTAACTTCAAAGAGCATGGACACAAAAGAAGCAGCACGCTGAACTAGCCAGCGTAACAACCGCCTTGCCTCCGGAATTATCGCGCCAAGGTCTTCGCCTTCGCTTCCGCAACTTCCAAATCCACGTTTCCGCGTCTTTTCCGCTTCGGTGAGGCAGCTTCTACGTCCGCAGATCAGGGGCCGCAAGAGGAAATTTGCGTGATCTTGCGAATTTCTTGTTGGCCCCTGCAAAACAAGGGGAATTATCGTAGCGCGCCCCTGCCCTACCCCGAAATCCATCGGGGCAAAGCAGGCAAATCTGTGGATAACTCAAGCGAATCCCGGGGCTTGATGGGTGATCCGCCCCCCAGCGATGGTCAAAGCGATTCCTGTCGCTCCGATTCCGTCTACAGGAATCACTTCGATATCGCCGTCGATCAGCACCAGATCGCCGGCAAGCCCGACACGCAGGGTTCCGGTCACATCTTCCATATGCGCCGCCCAGGCCCCACCCGCCGTATAGGCGTATAGCGTGTCCATCAGACCCACCCGCTCATCCGCGCAGCCCTCAAACGGCACCCGCGTCAGCGCGGCCTGAATGCCCCGCATCACATTCACATCCGTCACCGGCCAATCGCTGGCATAAGCCAAAGGTGCGCCATGATCCGCCAATGACTTCCACAGATAGGCATCTTGCCAGCGGTTCCGCGCGAACACTGTGTTCATCGTCGACAGCGGAAAATCCATCACCCCGGGCGGATGCGGCGGCTGGACCGATGCGGTGATCCCCAAAGCGCCCAGACGCGGAATATCGCCCCGATCGATCAACTCGATATGCTCGATCCTATGGCGGCTGTCTCGGGGGCCATTGGCCTTTTGCGCGGCTTCATAGCCATCAATTGTCACTTGCACCGCGCCATCGCCAATCGCATGGACAGCAATCTGCAAGCCCCGACGGTCAATCTCGGCGCAAATCTCTTTGAACCGGGCAGGCTCAAACAAAGGCTCCCCCCGCGCCGTCGTGCCGGGATAATCGTGCAGCATATACGCGGTGCGGCTATCCACCACGCCATCTTGAAACATCTTCACAAAGCCAGATCGCACCCAGTCGCCAGTAAACTCCGCCGTCATGGCCGAGGCGCGGTCCAACTCGGCCAACTCCATATGCGGCTTGAAATGGAACGGCACCTTGACCCGCGCCGTCAAACGCCCCTCCGCCTCCAGCTCTTTCAGCAAGACACAGGTATAGCGGTTGCCATCCATATTCACCATCGAGGTGATGCCATGACCCGCGCAATGCGCCAGCCCCGCCGCCACCTTATCGCGGTCGGCGGCCCGCAACGCCGCATCCGGCCAGGGCGCAGGCTCGCCCCCCGTCGCAATCCCCAATTGCAGATGCGCCTCACCGCCCAGCGCCAACACCGGGCCAAAGGCCGCAAACTCGCGCAACTCGCCCGCTGCTGTGCCATCTGCCGCCATCACCACCTCATGCCCATGCGGCATCACGGCCCCGTGCAGGATTCCGGCTTGGGTCAGCGCCAGCGTATTCGCCCAAACCGTATGGTGATCCGGCGACATCATCGCAATCGGCCGATCCGCCAGCACCGCGTCCATATCCTGACGCGTCACTGCAGCGCCCAAAATCTCATAGGCCGCCCCTTGCGCCATCAACAACGCCCGGTCCGGGTTCGCCGCCGCATAGCCCGCAAAGGCCGCCTTCAGCGCGGGCATTCCCGCAACCCCGCCCAATTGCAACTGAACCAACTCAGCCCCGCCCAAAACCAGATGCAAATGGCTTTCAAAGAACCCCGGCAACAGCGTCCGCCCGCCCGCATCAATCACCTGGCATCCGGGCCCGGCCAAAGCCTCCACCTCAGCCCGCGATCCTACCGCCAGAATCTTGCCGCCCGCCAAGGCCACGGCCTCGGCCCTTGGCCGGTCCTTGTCCATCGTCAGCACGCGTGCATTGGTCACGATCATCTCAGCTTGCATCCCGATCCCATCCTCTATCTCTGTCTTGCCCTAAAACCGGGCCCAATCATGGCGAGTCACCCCCACCACCCTTGCGGCCATCCAATCAGACCCACCCCCTGCTTGTCATGCCCCATTCGCCCCGCCCCTTTGCCGGAAATCCGCCGGTCTGCATAAGAAAGCACCAGAGTCCCCTTGACCGCACCGGGGGGAAAGCACCTTATCAGCGAGTGCCAAACAGGATTGATCCGATGTTTTCGAAGACCGCCGACCCTACCGCCGCCCCAACGACCGCTTCGCCGGTCGCGCGGCCTGCCTCTGGCACCAATGCCAGCAAGTCAATTCTGGGCAGTGATCTGAAGATCACCGGAGAGGTCAGCTCCTCCGGGACCGTCGAGGTGTTCGGCGAAATTGACGGAAACCTATCCGCAGACATTATGACCATCGGGCAAACCGGCCGGGTTTCCGGCTCTGTCACGGCAGGGGCTGTTGAGGTCTTGGGCCATATTGATGGCAAGGTCACCTCTGACAGTTTCACCATGCGCGCCTCTGCGCAGGTCACGGCAGAGGTCACCTATTCCACCCTGATCATCGAAAGCGGCGCGCAGATCGACGGGCGGTTCTCAAAGCCAAAGGTGTAATCCGGCGCCTTGCTCATCTGGGGGCCCAAGGCGGAAACGCCCCCAACCGCCCCGATACAACCGCGAGGCCGCATGACAGAGCCCCTAATCCTGCGCAGCGATGTGGATGGCATTGCCACCCTGACCCTGAACGCGCCAGCCAGCCTGAACGCGCTGTCCACGCCGATGTTGCAGGCGCTGGACGCCGCCTTTACCGCACTGGCCAAGGATGCCACCATCCGGGTGATCGTGATCCGCGGTACAGGCCGGGTGTTCTCTGCCGGGCATGATCTAAAGGAAATGCAAGCCGCCCGTGCAGCACCCGACAAAGGCGCTGCCGCCTTCAAAACCTTGTTCGACCTTTGCACCCGGGTGATGACCCGCATCCCCGCCCTGCCCCAACCCGTCATAGCACAGGTGCATGGGTTGGCCGCAGCGGCGGGCTGCCAACTGGCCGCCTCTTGTGACATGGTCGTCGCGGCTGATGATGCCCGCTTTGGCGTCAATGGCGTGAACATCGGCCTCTTTTGCTCCACCCCGATGGTGGCCCTCACCCGCAAAATCCCCGCCGCCGTGGCGTTTGAGATGCTGACCACAGGCGAATTCCTCACCGCGCCGCGCGCCCGCGACGTGGGTCTGGTCAACCGTCTGGCCCCACCCGAAGGGTTAGAGGACGCAACCCTTGCGCTGGCCCGCACCGCTGCGGGCAAACTCGCCTGCGCCGTCAAAATCGGCAAATCCGGCTTTTATGACCAGCTGGGCCTGTCCTTAGACCAAGCATACGCCCAAACCGGCGCGGCAATGGTCGAAAACATGCTCTGGCGCGACACCGATGAGGGCATCGCCGCCTTTTTGGAAAAGCGCAAACCAGACTGGCAGCAGGGCTAAAGCCCGTAAATCGCCCCGAACTTCGCTTCCAGATAATCCAGCAACGGCCCCGCATCCGGTGCGCGCCCGCAAGCCTGCGTGATCACCTCACGCGGCTCATACAAACCCCCATGCCGCTGCACCTTCTCGCGCAGCCAACCGGTGGCGGCAGACGGATCCCCCTTGGCCAGATCACCGTCCAACCCCGGCAAATCAGCCCGCATCGCACGGTTCAGACAACCCGCATAAAGATTGCCCAAAGAATAGGTCGGGAAATAGCCAAACAGCCCCACCGACCAATGCACATCTTGCAGCATCCCATGGCTGGGCTGATCCACGACCACCCCGAAATCAGCCCTAAAGCGGTCATTCCAAGCCGCCTCCAGATCGCCCACAAGCAAATCGCCCCTCATCAACGACCGCTCCAGATCAAAGCGCAGCATGACATGCAGGTTGTAATGCACTTCATCCGCTTCGGTCCGGATATACCCCGGCTGAACCCGGTTCACGGTGGCAAAGAACGCCTCAGCCGAGCCCACGCCAAACTCGCCGAACCGCTCGCGCATCTGGCCGTAAAGCCAGCCGGTAAAGGCCGCACTGCGCCCCAGTTGGTTCTCATAAATCCGGCTTTGGCTTTCATGCACCCCCATCGACACACCATTGCCAATCGGCGTCAGCGCGTAATCGGGATCAATTCCCTGCTCATAGCAGGCATGGCCAACCTCATGAATAGTCGAATAAAAGCAGTTGAACGGGTCCGCCTCGGCCACCCGCGTGGTGATCCGCACATCAGAGCCAGAGCCGGAACTGAACGGATGCACCGCCATATCCAGCCGCCCGCGCGTCCAGTCATAGCCAAAGGCCGTCGCAAGATCGCGCGCCAACCGCATCTGCGTATCGGCACTATAACTGCCGGTCAGCGCGGCGGGGCGGCGGTCAGATCCCAAAACCTTCTCACGCAACGCCACCAGCCGGGGCCGCATAGAGCCAAACATCGCCGCAATCTCATCGCCCGTCATGCTGGGCTCATAATCATCGACCAAAGCATCATAAACATCGCCGCCTTGGGCCAAAGCCGCCCCTTCTTCACGCTTCAAAGCGATCACCTCGGCCAAGGTCGGCAAAAACCCCGCCACATCCTCGGACGCGCGCGCGCCTGCCCAGATGCCCTGCGCCAGACTGGTCACTCGCGCCAATTCCTGCGCCAAAGCCACCGGCACCTTGGACGCGCGCCGATGCGCCCGCCCCACGGCCCGCAACTGCGCCGCCCCGGCTAAATCCGGCGCCTCGGCCGCCTCTAGCAAATCACCCAGCCGCGGATCACAGCGCCGCGCATGCAGCACGCCTTCCATCGCCGCCATCTCTTCGCCGCGCTGCTCGGCCGCGCCGCGTGGCATGGTGGTTTCCTGATCCCAACCCAACCGGCCCGCCACCTGTTCCAGCGCCGCCGTCTGCCGCGCCATCCCCATCACTTCGCTAAAAGCATCATTCAACATCACGCCGTTCCTTTCGCGATAGATCCCGCCACCGGGTATTGCGCCAAGTGCCGGGCCCGCAAGATCAGCACCCACAGAACGATGGCGCCCAATTGATGGGTGATCGCCACATGCAACGTCGCCGCTTGCAACACCGTCACAATGCCCAATGTCATCTGCACCAGCATCATGGCCATCACCATATGGAACGCCGCCCGCGTCTTGCCATGCGACGACCGCCGCCCGCGCAACCAGACCACAATCCCAAACACCAGCAGCAAATACCCTGCCATCCGGTGAATAAACTGCACCAACCCCGCGTTTTCAATAAAGGCCATCCAGACCGGCAGGCTGCCCCCCGCCCCGTCCGGCACATAAAACGCATCCGCCGGAAAGAACGTCTCACCCATCAAGGGCCAAGTCGGAAACGCCCGCCCCGCATCAATCCCGGCGACCAAAGCCCCCAAGACAATCTGCAAAAACGCAAAATGCATCAGCCCGGTGGACAAGGAAAACAACTTCCCCTCCCGCCCGCGCCGCGCCGTCATCAACTTCGCCTCGCTGCGGCTCAGATCCATCACGAACCACGCCAGCACCCCCAGAATGGCAAAGGCCAGCCCCAGATGCGTCGCCAGCTTCCACGACACCACATCGACCCGCGCGGCCACCAACCCCGAGGATACCATCCACCAGCCGATCGCCCCTTGCAGGCCGCCCATCGCGCCAACCGCCAAAAGACGGCCTTCCCAGCCCGGAGGAATAGCTTTGCGCAGCCAAAACCAAGCAAAACCAACGGCCCAAACCAGCCCGATCAACCGCCCCAAGGCCCGATGCCCCCATTCCCACCAATAGATGGTTTCAAATTCTGCCAGCGTCATATTGCTGTTTTGCAGCTGGAATTCCGGGATGGATTTGTACTTTTCGAACTCCAGCAGCCAAGCCGCCTCACTCAATGGCGGCACTGCCCCGGTCACCAGATTCCACTCGGTAATCGACAGGCCCGAATCCGTCAGGCGGGTCAACCCACCGACCAAAATCATGATCACAACCAGCGCAAACAGCAGCACCAGCCAGCCCCGCACTGCGCGGCGCGCACCCTTGGGCCCAGCGTCAATGCCGCCACTTTTGGCGGCAACGGCAGGCGCACCGGCCCCGACCTCTTCGAAAATACTGCGTTTCCCAGCCATCGCGTTTGCGGTCCTCTTTGGTTACGGGCCGGACACTAGGCCGCCCCCCCCGCCCCTTCAAGGGCCGAAAGGGTCGCAGCCCCTACCCCCGCTGGCCGTAATACAGCCCCACCACATGCTCGGCCTCGGCAAAGAACAACCACCGCGCCACCAGTGCGCCGATGATATGAAAGCCAAAGGCCATTGGCCGCCCCACCGCCTCGGGCAACAGCAGCGCCAGCGCAGGCAGCACCGCCACCAAGACCAGCGCAATCCCCCGCAGCTTCACAGCATGTCGCCGCCCCACCACATGGATCATCTCGCGCATCAGATAATTCCCGCCGGTATGCGGCTGCTCAAACACCGACGGCACGCCCAACTGGCCAAGCCCGGTGGCCGTCCCCAAGGTCGCGCCCAGCGCCGCAAAGGCCCCATCGCCGCGCTTGAACACCGCCGCCAAAACGCCGCCCAGCGCCAAACACCCCAAAGCCGCCGCCCAGACCGGCAGCGCCAAAATCCCGCCCCCCACCCCCGCAAAGCCCAGAAACATCACCGAAGTCAGCCAATGCTGCCAGCGCGGCACCGTCTTCATCTGTGCGTAGATCATCGAGGTCGTGAAAACCGTTGCCAAACACAGCGCAGCACCCAAAACCCCAATCCCGCGCCACCATCCAAAGCCCAGCCAATCCGACAAAGCCATCGGCGCCAGACACAGCAACGCGGCCACAGAGGCAATCGCCTCCCGGCTCAACCAACTGGATCGCCACTGCGTAAACGCCAGCAACGCCCGCTGCGGATTGCCCAAATGGAAGGTCGAGGCCAAAAGCCCCGCCACCGCCATGCCATACGCGAGGCCCCAAAGCGCAAACGCCGCCCAGCCCGAGACGGCAAAGACCCCAAGGCCCAGATAGGCCAACAGCCCAAACCCGGCCCCCGAAAACACAGTAAACACAATAACCGACGGTGCAGGATGCATCAGATCTTCCCCAACAGCCGGTCCAGCCAGCCCACAAACCCCACCGCCTGCACATCAACCAGAGGAGTCAGCGGCCCAGCCAAAGCCGCCCCCTTTTTCCGCGGCGGCAAATAACGGTTCACCGGCGCCGTCCCCATCTCGGGCATCAACGCATAGCCCCCCCGCTCGGCCACCAGCATAGACACCGCACTGCCAGGATCTGACAGATCGCCAAAATGCCGCGCCCCGGTGGGGCAGGTGCGCACGCAAGCAGGCTCGCGGTCCTCCTCTGGCAATTCCTCATTATAAATCCGGTCCACGCAGAGCGTGCATTTCTTCATCACCCCCGCCGCCCCGTCCATTTCGCGCGCGCCGTAAGGGCAGGCCCAGGCGCATAACCCACAACCGATGCAGGCATCTTCATTCACCAGCACAATCCCATCCTCGGCCCGCTTATAGCTGGCCCCGGTTGGGCAAACGGTCACACAAGGCGCATCCGCACAATGCAGACAAGAGCGCGGAAAATTCACGATCTGCGGCGGGGCATCCGGCACATCCACCTGATAGGAATGCACGCGGTTCAGGAATACCCCCGACGGATCAGCCCCATAAGGATCCTGATCCGACAAGGGCGCACCATACCCCTGATCGTTCCAGCCCTTGCAGGCTGTCACGCAGGCCTGACAGCCCACACAAGTGTCCAGATCAATCACCAGACCCAAGGTCCGGTCAACCTTTCCCGGCAAACAGGTCATTGCTTCCCCCTCCCCAAATCCGCCAGCGCCCCAAACCCCGGCGCAGCCTCGGCAGGCCGCTCCGACGCAGGCACCCGTTCGATGCGGACCCGGCAGTCAAACCACGCCGCCTGCCCCGTCACCGGGTCAGAATTAGACAACCGATGCCCCTTATCAGGCAGCAATTCCGAGATCAGATGGTTCAGCAAAAACCCCACCGTCGCCTCGGGCGCATCGGCGTCCAACCCCCAGGCCCCCTTGCGCTTGCCGATCGCATTCCATGTCCAGACCGTGTTGTCATTCAGCGCCGCCATATGCGCCACCGGCACCACGATATGCCCGATCCGCGAACTCACCCGCGCCCAATCGCCGTCTTCAAACCCCTGCGCCTCCCAGATCTTCGTCGGCAGATACAAGGCGTTGCGCCCCCTGATCTGGCGCAGCCACGCATTCTGACTGCCCCAGGAATGATACATATCCATCGGCCTTTGCGTCAGCGCATGCACCGTAAACCCAAAGGCCGCATCCTCATCCCCAAATGGAGGATACCAAACCGGCAAAGGTGTCATCGCCTGCTTCAAACGCCCCCGTAAATGATCCGGCGGTTGGCGCGGCCCGATCCCCTCAGCCGCCATCTGGAACCGCCGCAAAGGCTCTGACCATATCTGGAACAGATAGGGCTGAGGGCTTTCAAACAGCCCGATCTTCACCGCCCAGTCCTGATAGGCCGCATTCCAGGGTTTGAAAAACGCAGCCTCCTGCGGCACATGCGCCTGATAGAACGCCCCGTTGTCGATATACCGCTGCAACTGATCGGGGTTCGGCGCCCCGCGTCCCTCGGCCGTCCCGTCGCCGCGAAACCCCATCAAAGGCCCGACACCGGGGCGCCTTTGATGGTTCACAATATAATCCGCATAATCGCGAAACTTCGGCCCGCCATCCTCCTCCACCATCCCCGGCAAGCCCAACCGTGCCCCCAGATCCAGCAAAACCGATTGGAACCCGCGCACATCGCGGTCCGGCTCCATCACCGGCCAGCGGATCGCATCGCCTGCTGCATCCGGCTCTGATATTGGGCGATCCAAAAGGCTGATACAATCATGCCGCTCCAGATAGGTCGTATCGGGCAGGATTAGATCGGCGTAAGCCACCATTTCCGACGCATAGGCATCGGAATAAATGATCCGCGGGATGACATACTCGTCGCCGTCTTTCGCCGTCAGCATCTCCATCACAGCGCCCGGATTCATCGACGAATTCCACGCCATATTCGCCATATACAGAAACAACGTATCAATCCGATACGGATCCCCCGCATGGGCATTCGGGATCAGCATATGCATCAACCCATGGGCTGACAGCGGGTTTTCCCAGGTGAACGCCTTGTCGATCCGCGCGGGCGAGCCATCCGCCAACAGCGCCAGATCCTCCGGCCCCCGCACATAGCCCAGATGCGGCCCCGACAAAGGCTTGCCGGGCGTGGCCACAAAATGCGGCGTCGGATGCGCCTCTACCGGCTTTGGATAGGGCGGCTTCAGCCGATACCCACCCGGAGTCTCCACCGCCCCCAGCACAATCTGCAACAGATGCAGCGCCCGCGCCGTCTGGAACCCGTTGGAATGGGCCGAGATTCCGCGCATGGCATGAAAACTGACCGGCCGCCCGACCATCCGGTCATGGCGGTTGCCGCGAAAATCCACCCAAGGCTGCTCAATCACCACAGGCGCATCAAACGCCGCCGCCGCCAATTCCGCCGCCAATCCGCGAATGCGCTCAGCAGGAATTCCCACCCGCGCCGCCACCGCCTCGGGCGCATACTCGGGCGCAAGATACTCTTCCGCCATATGTCGAAATACCGTCCGGTTGCCCTGCCATTCGGCCCCCAGATCCGGCTCCACCCCCTTGCCATCCCAAGCCGCAGGCGCACCAGACCGCCGATCAATCACAAAGGGCGTGCTTTCGGCATTGCGCAGAAGCAGCCCCTTTTCCGCACCGTCCTCGACCACCAACAACGGCGCATTGGTCCATTGCGCCAGATAATCCAGATCGATCTTCCCCGCCTCAAACAGACAGTGGATCAGCGCCAAGATCAGCAGCCCATCGGTGCCCGGAGTGACCGCATACCAATCATCCGCCACCGCCGAATAGCCGGTCCGAATGGGGTTCACGCTGATCACCCGCGCGCCGCGATCCTTCAGGCTGCCGATGCCGATCTTGATCGGATTGCTGTCGTGATCCTCGGCCACGCCAAACATCACGAACAGCTTGGTGCGCGCCCAATCCGGCTGGCCAAACTCCCAAAACGCGCCGCCGATAGTATAAATCCCACCCGCCGCCATATTGACCGAACAAAACCCGCCATGGGCCGCATAATTCGGCGTGCCGTACGCCTGCGCCCACCATCCGGTCAGCGATTGCGACTGATCCCGCCCGGTAAAAAACGCCAGCTTTTCCGGCGCGGTTTCGCGCAGCGGCGCCATCCACTCCACGGCCAAGGCCAAAGCCTCATCCCAGGATATCTCCTCAAACGCCCCAGACCCACGCGGCCCAACCCGCCGCAAGGGCGCGCGCAACCGGGACGGAGCGGTCACTTGCATGATCCCCGCCGCCCCCTTGGCGCACAGAACCCCCTTGTTCACCGGATGATCGCGGTTGCCTTCAATATAGGAAACCACCCCCGATTTCAGATGGACATTGATCCCACAGCGGCAAGCGCACATGTAACAGGTGGTCTGGCGCACCTCATCAGAGACCGGGGCAGAGGTGTTCACAACCGGCTGGTTCATCTTTGTGCTTCCATTACCAAAGCGGCTTCCAAAGCAATCTGCCGCTCTTCTTCTGCTGGCACCACATGAACAGGTTTTCCCAGCGCAATCCAGTCCAACCCGGCCAGAATACGCCCCCGAACCGCGGCGTCATTCTCTCCGATCCCGCCAGTAAAGGCGACCGCATCCAGCCCCCCCATCGCCGCAATCATGCTGCCCGCGTGCCGTATGGCCCAATAGCAAAAATGCTCCACCGCGAAAGCCGCCTCCGGCGTGCCTGCCGCATGCAAGGACCGCATGTCATTGCTGCCGCCCAGCGCCCTCAGCCCCGCCTCGCGGTTCAAAATCCGTCCGGCGTCAACAACCCCATGCCGCGCGCACAGATCCATCACCACCGCCGGATCCAAGCCCCCCGCCCGCGTCCCCATAGTCAGCCCATCCAGCGGAGAATACCCCATCGTCGTCGCCACAGACGCCCCATTGCGGATCGCACAGATCGACGCGCCATTGCCTAAATGAAACGCTAGCAACCGTCCAGGCAGGCCATTTCCGGTCATTTCTTGCACTTTTCGAACAAGTGCCGCGTAAGACAGCCCATGAAACCCATAGCGCCGCAGCCCCAGATTACGCTCAGCCAAAGGCAAGGCATAGGTCACCGCAACCGCCGGATTGGTCGCGTGAAAGGCGGTGTCAAAACTGGCATATTGTGGCAAGGCCGGCGACAGCGCCGCAACCGCCCTTATCCCCAACAAGTTCGCCGGATTGTGCAGCGGCGCCAGCCCCGCACACCCCTCAATCACCGCCAGAACGGCCGCATCAATCCGCACCGGGGCCACCAGATCTGCCCCGCCATGCACCACGCGATGCGCCGCCGCCTCAAACCGCTCAATCCCCAAGCCCAACCGCACCAAAGCCAGCCCCAGCGCCGCGCCATGCCCGCCCGCAACCACCTCTTCAACAGAGGCCCGCGCCGCCTCCCCCCCCCCGTCAAACGCCACCAGCTTGACCGAGGATGACCCGCAATTCACCACCAAAAGCATCAGATCAGCGCCTTTCCCAATCCCAAAACCGCAAGCCCCGCCAAGAGCAAAATAGCAAAGCGTCGGAACTCCTTCGGGTCCGTGCCAAAGAAGTGTCTGCCCCCCAACCAATTGCTCAACAAGGTCAACGGCAGCAGCCACACCACCGCCAGCCCAGTGTCCCAACTGACCAGCCCGTGAACCCAGTATAACGGTGCGGCATAGAGATCGAGCAACGGAAAATACGCGATCAACGTCGCGCGAAACACCGATGCCGGCATCGGTTGCGCCGCAAAGAAGGCAGCCACCGGCAGCCCCCCCATCCCCGGTGCATTGGCCACCCCCGACACCAGCCCCGCAACCACATTTCCAGCGCCCCGGACTTCGCGCCGCAGCCGCCAGCCCACCAGCAAAACCGCGCACATCACCAGCACATAAATCGAAATCACCGCCCGCGCCGCATCTGCCGAAATCGAGGTCAAGGCCCAAAGACCCAAAGACATTCCCACCGCCGCACCCGCCAGCAGCAACAACACGCGCCGCCAATCCACCGCCGCCCCGGCGCCTTTCCACGATTGCGCCGACATGACCAATTCCAACAGCGCCACGACCGCCACGAAGTGCAACGGGTTGCTCACCAGCCCCGACGACGCAATGACCAGCGCCGAAAACCCAAAGCCGGAATAGCCGCGCACAAAGCCCGCGACCAACACGGCGAAAGCCATCCAGACCGCCGCCCCCAGCCCCAGATCAAACGGCATCAAAGCGCGGGATGACGCATATCCTCCGCCCGAACCCCCGCCACTTCCACCGGCTTTTTCATCGCATCGCGGCGGAATGGCTCGCCCAATTCCTGATTGATCAAAGCCTCGATCAAAGTCGTCTTGCCCGCCTTTTGATCGGCCAAAGCCTGCGTCAACTGCGCGCGCAACTCTTCCATCGTGCGCGCCACCACGCCTTGCAGCCCACAAGCCCGTGCAATTCCGGCATAAGACACCTGCGTATCCAGCTCTGTGCCCACAAAATTATCGTCATACCACAGGGTGGAATTGCGCTTTTCCGCCCCCCATTGATAGTTCCTGAACACCACCATCGTCACCGCAGGCCATTCGGACCGGCCAATCGCCGTCAACTCTGTCACCGCAATGCCAAAGGCGCCGTCGCCGGAAAAGCCCACGACCGGCACATCCGGGCAGGCAATCTTTGCCCCCACAATCGACGGCAAGCCATAGCCGCAAGGGCCAAACAACCCCGGCGCCAGATACTTCCGCCCTGCCTCAAACGTCGGGTAAGCGTTGCCAATCGCACAGTTATTGCCAATATCCGAAGAGATAATCGCCTCCTTCGGCAGCGCATCCGAAATCGCCCGCCACGCCATCCGGGGGCTCATCCAATCCGGCCGCGCCGCGCGCGCGCGCGCATTCCAATCGGTGCCGACATCGTCATCCTCATGGTCCATGCTGGCCAAGGCCTGCGCCCACCGGCTTTTGGTTGTCCCAATCAACGCACGGCGCGCCTCACGGCCCTCATCGCCCGCCCCTCCCGAAAGACGCGCAAAAATTCCTTCGGCCACTTTGCGGGCATCGCCCACAATGCCCACCTGAACCCGCTTGGTCAGCCCGATCCGGTTGGCATTGATATCAACCTGAATGATCTTGGCCGCCGCTGGCCAATAATCGATGCCATAACCCGGCAGGGTCGAAAACGGGTTCAACCGCGTGCCCAGGGCCAGCACGACATCGGCCTTAGCAATCAACTCCATCGCGGCGCGGCTGCCGTTATAGCCCAAAGGCCCGGCAAACAGCGGATGACTGCCGGGAAAGGCGTCATTGTGCTGATAACCCACGCAAACCGGCGCATCCAACCGCTCGGCCAGGTTCCGGCTGGCCTCAATTCCGCCCGCCAAAACCACGCCAGCCCCGTTCAAAATCACCGGGAACCGCGCGTTCGACAGCAGTTCTGCCGCCTCGTCCATCGCATCCGCGCCGCCCGAAGGCGTCTCAAACTCCACGATCCGCGGCAGATCAATATCAATCACCTGAGTCCAGAAATCCCGTGGCACATTGATCTGTGCCGGGCCCGAGGCCCGCTTGGCCTGAATGATCACCCGGTTCAGCACTTCGGCAATCCGCGACGGATCGCGCACCTCTTCTTGATAGGCGACCATGTCCTTGAACAGCGCCATCTGCTCAACTTCCTGAAATCCGCCCATCCCGATGGTCTTGTTCGCCGCCTGCGGGGTCACCAAAAGCAAGGGCGTGTGGTTCCAATAGGCGGTCTTTACCGCCGTGACGAAATTGGTGATTCCGGGGCCATTTTGGGCGATCATCATGCTCATCCGGCCAGAGGCGCGGGTATAGCCATCGGCCATCATCCCGCCAGAGCCTTCATGCGCACAGTCCCAAAAGGTGATTCCCGCCCGCGGGAACAGATCCGAGATCGGCATGAAGGCCGATCCGATGATGCCAAAGGCATGCGCCACCCCATGCATCTGCAAAACTTTGATAAAGGCTTCTTCAGTGGTCATCTTCATGGATCAAGTCCTCATTCGCTTCGGTCTGGAACTGCCCCAAAACCACCAAGCCTTTCCGCCATCTTGATCCATTTTCAAGGCCAGTCTTAGGGCCAACCACCTTATGCGCATGTTGCCAGTTTCACAGGGCTGTCAGATAGCTAAATACGGCTGGGCTGTTCCCGCTCTCAGACCCGCAGATCGTCGAAAAGGTTGACAATCCCTTAAAGTGGTCAGGCTAAGCCTTTGATACTATTGAAACCAGCAGAGCGCCCCTAGTCGGGACGCTAATGCCCCAAGGCCCGCCCGATCCGCGCGATGCCTTCCGGGATGCGCGCCGGAGAAATCGACGAATAGGCCAGCCGGTAAAACCGCCGCTCCTCTCTGGCCGGATCAAAGAACCCCCGCCCCGGCTCGATCAGCACCCCATCGGCCCGCAACCGCCGCGCCAGATCCTCGGTATCCACCCCAACTGGCGCCGCCATCCAAAACGATGACCCGCCATACCCCCCCTGCCCCGCCACGCTCAGCCCCGCAACAGCAATCGCCTCCTCCATCACCTGCCGCCGCCGCTTGAAGGCAATCCGCATGCGATTGATCAACGCATCATAATGCCCCTCGGACAGAAAATAGGCGACCGTGCGCTGAATATGCCCCGGCGGATGCTTCAAAACCATCGACCGCAAAGCGCGCGCCTCTGCAATGAAACTGGGAGGGCCAACCAGATAGCCCAACCGCATCCCCGGAAAGATCGACTTCGAGAACGACCCCGCATAGATCACCCGCCCCCCCTTATCCAAAGACTTCAAAGCAGGCGAAACCGGCTTTAAAAAGCTCATCTCAAATTCATAATCATCCTCGACCACAACAAAATCATCCCGGCTCGCCGCCTCCAACAACGCCAAACGGCGCTCCAAAGGCATTGTCGCGTTGGTCGGGCATTGGTGGCTGGCGGTGGTGAAAACCACCTCGGCTTTCGGCAAAATTGCGGGTAATCCGCCCTCATCCACATCCACCGACGCCACCGACGCACCAGAGGTTTGCAAAATTCGCCGCTGCCCCGGATAACACGGGTTTTCCACCACCGCCCGCCGCCCCGGACCCAGCAAAACTGTTGACGCCAACCACAGCGCATTCTGCGCGCCCATGGTGACCAAAACCTCTTCGGCCCCCGCCGCAATCCCCCGGCGCGGCAAGATCACCCGGCAGATCTGCTCGATCAGCAAAGGATCATCGCGTTCGTAATAGTCCGAGGTCAATGCATCGAAATCACGCCTGCCCAAAGCCCGCAGTGCACAGGCCCGCCAGTTTTGATGATCAAACAAGGTCGGGTCGGTCTGGCCATAGATGAACGGATAAGCAAAGCGCTCCCAATCCTCAGGCCGCTCTACGCCCGCCATCGCCCGGGTGAATCGCGCCGAAGACAGGGCAGCATAATCCACCTCTTCCGTTGGCCGGGCAGAGGCCGGAAATTCCGGTGCGCGCGGCGCATTGTCTGAGACATAGTAGCCGGATCGCCCTTTAGAGGTCAGATAATCTGATGACACCAGATCCGCATAGGCCAGCGTTACAGTGATCCGGCTGACCGCCAGATGTTGTGCCAACCCGCGCGAGGACGGCATCTTTTGCCCAAGCCGAAACCGACCGGCCAGAATGCCGGTTGTCACCATCGCCCGGATCCTGCGTTGCAACGTGCCCCCGGGGCCGGCTGTCAAAAAGAAGGCCTCAACAGGAATCGACATGACTGGCCTCATGCAGCTATAGATCTGGCCCTATCAAGCGCGCGAAGGTCACCATAAGTCAATCCCGCTCCGCTCCTTCCTCTCTGCCAGAAATATCCCGGGGGAGAGAGGCTTTTGCCCGCAAAAGCCTCTTGGGGGCAGCGCCCCCCGCTCTTAAGAAAAGGCAATGCGCCCGCGGCTCTTCAGCCGCGGGCGCTCCTTTTCCTTACAGTTGATGGATCAGCCAAAGACCTTGGTCAGCGCGTTGTCGATGGCGCCGGTGATCGCGTCGATATCATCTGCCGTCGCAATCAATGCCGGGCTCAGGCATAGGGTGTTGTTCAACCCTGGAATGCTGCGATTGGTCATCCCGATGATCACGCCTTGTGCGTTGCAATCGGCCACCACGGCGGCGACTTTTTTCTCGTCCATCGGCTCTTTGGTCTTGCGATCGGCCACCAGTTCCGCGCCGCAAAAAAGGCCCGCCCCGCGCACATCGCCAATCACCTTGTGCTTTTCCATCAGTGCCCAAAGGTTATCAACCGTCCGCTTGCCCATGCGCAGCGTGTTGTCGAGCAGGTTCTCATCTTCGATGATCCGCATATTCTCCATCGCCGCCGCCGGGCCCGCCGTGCAGCCACCAAAGGTCGAGATGTCGCGGAAATAGCTTAAAGGATCGCCCGCATCATCCTTGAACATATCAAACACTGCATCGGTGGTGACGGCGCAGGAGATGGCAGCGTAGCCCGAGGCAACCCCCTTGGCCATCGTCACAAAATCCGGCTTGATTCCATAATTCTGATAACCAAACCAAAGGCCTGTGCGGCCTACACCACAAACCACTTCATCAATATGCAACAAGATACTGTATTTCTTGCAGATTTCCTGAACCCGCTCCCAATACCCCGCAGGTGGCACGATCACGCCGCCGCCCGCCGTTACCGGCTCCAGCACCAGACAGCCCACGGTATCGGGGCCTTCGCGCAGGATCACTTCTTCGATGGCATCCGCCGCGCGCTCGCCATAGTTCTCGACATCCCATTGCTTGCGATATTCCAGGCAATGCGGGACCATCACGAAGCCGTCGGGATATGGCCCATATTGTGCCGCCCGTTCTGCCTGACCCGAAGTTGCCAGCGTGCCTATGGTGGTGCCGTGGTAATCCCGCTCCCGATACAGGATCTTGTTTTTCTTGCCGCCATGGTGCCGATGCGAGATCTGGCGCACCATCTTGTAGACCTTCTCATTCGCCTCGGATCCCGAGTTCGAATAATAGACCCGGCTCAGCCCCGGCATTTTCGAGATCAGCTTTTCGGCAAACAAGGCACCGGGAATCGAGCCGCCAACGCCTGCGAAATAGTTCATCTTGATCAGTTGGTCGCGCACGACATTGGCGATGCTCTCGCGGCCATAGCCGACGTTCACCGTCCAGACCGCGCCCGAAACCGCGTCGATATATTCCTTGCCCTTGGCATCCCAGACCCGCAGGCCCTTGCCCTCGACAATGATCCGCGGATCAACGTTTTCAAAGGCTTTGTGGTTAATAAGGTGATGCCAGACATGGGCGCGGTCCGCCTCGACCACGCGGCCAATGTCATTCATTCCGCTGATGCCTTCCATGGCATGTCCTTTCCGAAGAGAAATTGCTTGCCCCAGTATCCGCCAAAATAGGCCCAGCCTTTACGTCCAGACGCAGCGCCCGATTAGCGCCAGATCACTTGCCATAATAATCGCGATACCAAGCCACAAAGGCCCGCATCCCATCGCGGATATCGGTTTTCGGCGCATAACCTGTCAGGGTTTTCAACAAGCTGGCGTCGGCCCAGGTCGCAGGCACATCACCCTTTTGCATCGGCATGAAGTTCTTGACCGCCGTCTTGCCCAGAACCTCTTCAATCGCCTCAACAAAATCCATCAACCGGACCTTGTCGGAATTACCGATGTTGACAATTCGGTAAGGCGCATCCTTTGACAGGCTGTCGCCTTCGGGCACGGCCTCACCGACGCCGGGCCGCACCGGCACGGCATCAATCAACAGCCGGATGCCTTCGACCAGATCATCGACGCAGGTGAAGTCCCGCCACATCTCACCATTGTTATAGATATCAATCGGGCGGTCGTTCAGGATCGCATCGACGAATTTGAAATAGGCCAGATCGGGCCGCCCCCACGTGCCGTAAACCGTAAAGAAGCGAAACATCGTCGTCGGCAGGTTCCACAGATGGGCATAGGCATGGCCCATCGACTCGGTCGCCTTTTTCGTTGCGGCATAGATGGTTAACTGGCCATCAGCCTTGTCGGTCTCGGCAAAGGGCATGTCTTCATTCGCGCCATAGATTGAACTGGTGGAGGCCATCAGCAGATGCTGCACCCCCAGCCGCCGTGCCGCCTCCATCACATTAAATGTGCCAACCACGTTGGATTCCACATAGGAGCGTGGGTTCTCTAAACTATAGCGCACCCCCGCCTGTGCTGCCAAATGGATGATCACATCGGGGGCAAAGCCATCAATAGCCGCGTCAAGCGCGGCCACATCCTCAAGCATCGCTTCGGTCGCTGCAAAATCGGGTGACTGCAGCAGCCGCGCATGGCGCGCGTGCTTCAGACCGACATCATAGTAATCGGTGATGCCATCATAGCCATGCACCCGCCAACCATGCCGCAGCAAGAGCGCCGCAAGATGATAGCCGATGAACCCTGCCGTGCCCGTTATGAACGCCTTGCGCACTGTTTTACCCACCCGTTTTCGTTGTGGTGGACGATGCCCGCCCTACCCAGCAGGGTCAAGCCACCCGGTCGATACGTTTCAGCCATGGGGCAGAAGAAAGAATCTTTCCGGCCCCTGTCACAAAAGCTTGTCAGACTCGCCACAGCTTCGTTACGGTTGCCTGTGACAAGCCCCCGAGCAGCCGCGTAATCGGCCGTAATCGGGGCGACATCGTTTAAGCTGCCAACCGGAGAATGAAAATGATCAAGAAAACCACCCTCGCCGCATCGGTCAGCGTGCTGGCCATGCTTTCGGCTACCTTCGCCTCTGCCGATGCCATGGCCGATCTGGAGGCCGCAGCAAAGGCCGAAGGCATGCTGACGACCATCGCCCTGCCCCACAGCTGGTGCGGCTATGGCGAAGTCATCGCGGGCTTCAAGGCCAAGTATCCTGAGATCGAAGTGAACGAGCTGAACCCGGATGCCGGTTCCGCCGATGAGATCGAGGCAATCAAGGCCAACAAGGATAACACCGGCCCGCAGGCGCCCGACGTCATCGACGTGGGCCTGTCTTACGGCCCCTCAGCCAAGGCCGAAGGTCTGATCCAGCCTTACAAAGTCGCCACATGGGACGAAATCCCAGACAATATCAAAGACGCCGATGGCTATTGGTATGGCGACTATTACGGCGTGATGTCGATGCTGGTGAACAAGGATTTGGTGGCAAACACCCCCACCGATTGGGCCGATCTGTTGAAGCCGGAATATGCAGGCCAGGTTGCCTTGGCCGGTGATCCGCGCGCGTCGAATCAGGCGATTCTGGCGGTTATGGCGGCTGGCATGGCCACGGGCGCTGCACCGGGTGAAGCCGCTGGTCTGGCGGGGCTTGAGTTCTTCAAAGAGCTGAACGCTGCCGGAAACTTTGTGCCTGTCATCGGCAAGGCCGGCACTTTGGCCCAAGGCACCACGCCCATCACCATCATGTGGGACTATAACGCGCTGGCCGCAGGCGACACGCTGGCCGGTAACCCACCGATCGAAGTGGTTGTGCCACAGTCTGGCGTTCTGGCGGGTGTCTACGTCCAAGCCATCTCGGCCTATGCGCCGCATCCGAACGCCGCGAAACTCTGGATGGAATACATCTATTCCGACGAAGGTCAGCTGTTGTGGCTGAAGGGCTATTGCCACCCCGTCCGCTTCAACGCGCTGGTTGAAGCTGGCAAGGTTCCGCAAGAGCTGTTGGACGCGCTGCCCCCGGCAGAGGGCTATGCCAAGGCTATCTTCCCAACGCTGGAAGAAGTTGATGCCAACAAGGTCGCCGTGACCGGTGGTTGGGATGCAACGGTCGGCGCCAACGTCGAATAGACACGCAACCGCCCTGCCCCCTTTGACGGGGGCGGGGCAACCCAAGGGGCCGCAGATGCCCCATGCAAAAAACACCACGGGGAACCCTGCCGATGCCATCAACGACCCCAGACCCTGGCCCCAGCCAGCTGGGCGCACAGCGCTTTAGACGCCTGCCGTTGCATTGGCTGGGGCTTTTGCCCTTTCTGATTTTCGTGCTGCTGTTCCTACTTTTGCCAACGATGAAGATCGTTGTGGGCGCGTTTCAGACCCCCGCGGGCGGCTTTACCTTTCAAAACATCGTCGATCTGAACACGGATTCGATCCGGTCCTCCTACATCACCTCGATCCAGCTTTCTTTGATCGCCGCCGGATTGGGCTGCCTGATCGGGTTTGCGATGGCTTTGGGCATGGTGCTTGGCGGCTTGCCCAAATGGGTGCGCGGGCCGCTGCTGACCTTTTCGGGCGTCGCATCGAACTTTGCCGGTGTGCCGCTGGCCTTTGCCTTTATCGCCACGCTTGGCCCAGCGGGCCTTATCACGCTGTATCTAAAGACAGAATTCGGCATCAACCTGCGGGCGATGGGATTCAACCTGCTGTCCTTCTGGGGCCTTGTGATCACCTATCTGTTCTTCCAGATTCCGCTGATGATCCTGATCATCACCCCCGCCATCGACGGGCTAAAGCGTGAATGGAGAGAGGCGGCCGCCGTTCTGGGCGCCAGCCGTGCGCAATACTGGCGCATCGTGGCGCTGCCGATCCTGTTTCCGTCCCTCCTTGGCACCTATGCGCTGCTGTTTGCCAATGCTTTCGGCGCCATCGCAACCGCCTATGCCTTGACCGGGCCGCAGTTGAACATCGTGCCGATCAAGCTGTTTGCGCAGATCCGGGGCGACGTGTTGGGTAACCCCCACCTCGGCTATGCCTTGGCCTTTGGCATGATCGTGATCACCGGCATCGCCAATGGCATCTATATCTGGCTGCGCGCACGGTCCGAGAGGTGGCTTAAATGACCCGCTTTTTCGCGTGGAGCGCGCTGATCTTCGGCCTGCTTTACTTCTTCCTGCCCTTGGCAGGGATGGTCGAATTCTCGTTGAAAATGCGCCGGGGCGTATATTCGTTGGATGCCTATGTCGCCGTCCTGCAAGACCCACAATTTCAGGCCACCTTTGGCTATTCCGTCTTCATGGCGCTGGCCACCATCGTCTTTGGTGTGCTGCTGATTGTGCCCACCGCCTATCTTGTGCGGCTGAAACTGCCGCGTGCCCGGCCGTATATTGAATTTCTGACCCTGCTGCCCTTGGTTATCCCCGCCATCGTCATCGTGTTTGGCTATATCCGCCTCTACAACACCTCCAGCTGGTTGCCGCTGACGGGCACCACCACGGGCACCAATGTCCTGTTGATGATGGGCTATGCGACGCTTGCCATGCCCTACATGTACCGCGCCGTCGATACCGGGTTGCGCACCATCGACGTGGGCACCCTGACCGAGGCCGCTCAATCGCTGGGGGCCAGTTGGTTCACCATCATGGCCCGGATCATCCTGCCCAATGTGCTGGTGGCGGTGCTGTCGGGCGCCTTCCTGACCTTTGCCATCGTGATCGGCGAATTCACCATGGCGGCCCTGCTGAACCGGCCCGCCTTTGGCCCTTATATGCAGATCCTTGGCGCCAATAAGGCTTATGAGCCGCCAGCCTTGGCCGCCATTGCCTTTGTCATCACATGGGCCTGCATGGGTCTGATCCAGCTTGTCACCCGCTTTTCCAAACACACACGGGCGCAGAATTGATGTCTTATCTTGAAATCCAGCGGCTCGAAAAATCCTTTGGCACCAATCGCGTGGTCAAGGATTTCAATCTGTCGATCGAAAAGGGCGAGTTTATCTCGCTGCTCGGCCCGTCAGGTTGCGGCAAGACCACCGTGTTGCGCATGGTTGCGGGGTTTGAGACGCCTTCGGCCGGAACGATCCTGATCGACGGTCAAGACGTGACCTATCAGCGCCCAAATCAGCGCAATATCGGCATGGTGTTTCAATCCTATGCGCTGTTTCCCAACCTGACTGTCGCGCAAAACGTCGGCTTTGGCCTGAAGGTTGCGGGCAAGTCAAAGGCTGAAACCAAAGACACTGTGCAAGAGATGCTGGAGCTGATCGGGTTGCCCACCCTTGGCACCCGCTTTCCATTCCAGCTGTCGGGCGGCCAGCAACAACGCGTCGCCCTTGCCCGCGCTCTGGCCGTGCGCCCGCGCGTTCTCTTGCTGGATGAACCACTCTCGGCCTTGGATGCCAAAATCCGCGTTTCCCTGCGCACAGAAATCCGCGAGATTCAGCAACGCCTTGGCATCACAACCCTTTTCGTGACCCATGATCAGGAAGAAGCGCTGTCGATGTCGGACCGCGTGGTGGTGATGAACGGCGGTGTGGCCGAACAGGTCGGTGCGCCATTTGAGATTTATAACCGCCCAAAGACCAAATTCGTGGCCGATTTCGTGGGCACCCTGACCACCTTTGATGCCGTGGTCGAAGATCCGACCAAAGGGAAAGTCACGCTTGGCAAGATCGCGATCACCCTTGCAACCCCAATCAACGCCGCAAAAGGCCAAAGCCTGACCCTGGCCCTGCGCCCCGAAGCCGTGCATCTGACCGCTGCACCCGGCCATGACGTGGCGCTGGAGGCGACAATCACCGAAGTCGCCTTTATGGGCTCGATCATCCGGATCAAGGCCCGGGCTGGTGGCACCGATATCTCGATTGATACGTTCAACCGCCCCGACAGCCCGCCGCCGCCGGTGGGTGCAAAAGTCACACTGAACATCGCTTCTGGCGATTTCATCCCCCTGACCTGATCCCGGCCAAAGCCGCTTTCCGCTGGTCCCGGCACAAGGGTGGCATGTTTCCGCCATTGGCACAGTCTTGTGACGGGCAATGGCCGCTTGGGCAGTTGACCTGCGTGCCGGAAAGCCCCATCTCGCTCCTTCATCATGCCGCCTTGCAGAAAGCGGGCCTGCGCCGCTTGCATGGCTGTCATGCATCCAGCGCATCTCCACTTTTTGTGAGCAATGTCCGATAAGCTACGCTCTACGCATAGTTTTTCGCGAATCGAAGTTTGGAGTTCTCATGCCGGTTCATCCGGGTTCACCTGCTACCCTACCGCGTCGCGCCTTTTTGGCCGCAGTGGGTGGCATGGCTTTGCTGCATTGCAGCACCATTTTGGCCGGGCCAGCCCGAGCTGAAACTGCCCCGGCACCCGACGCCGCCGGGCAGCCCTTTGATTTTGACCGTCTGACCGCCACCGCCCGTACGCTCGCCGAAGCACCGCCCGTGCCTGCACCCAAGGCCGAAGGCTTCTTTTCCAGCTTCACCTATGACGATTACAACGCGGTTCAGTTCAACCCGAAACAGGCCCGTTGGTCTGGCACGGAATCCGGCTTTCAACTGCATGCTTTTCACATGGGCTGGCTGTTTGCCGAGCCTGTGACAATGTTCGAAGTCGCAGGTGGCATGGCCAAACCGCTGACCTTCTCAACCGAAGATTTTCTGTATTACGACCGGGTCAAAGAGCGGGTGCCGATGCACGAGCCCCTGCCGGGCGTGGCTGGCTTTCGGCTGAACGCCCCTTTGAACCGCGCCGATCTGTTTGACGAAGTGGTCGCCTTTCTGGGCGCCAGCTACTTCCGCGCTGTGGGCCGTAACACCGGCTATGGCCTGTCGTCGCGCGGGCTGGCCATTAATACCGCGATGGGTGAGCCCGAAGAATTCCCCCGCTTCTCGCAGTTCTGGGTTGAGAAGCCAGCACCGCTTGCCCGCACGATCATCGTTCATGCGCTGCTGGAAAGTGCCAGTTGCGCGGGGGCTTATCGGTTTGAGATCACGCCCGGCACCGATACCGTGATGGACATCACCGCCCGCTTGTTCCTGCGTGGCGAAGTGGGCCAGATCGGCATCGCGCCTTTGACTTCGATGTTCCTGTTTTCCGAAAAGAACCGCGCGGATTTTGACGATTTCCGCCCCAATGTGCATGACAGCGACGGGTTGATCATTCACCGCCGAGATGGCGACCACATCTGGCGGCCGCTGAACAACCCGGTGCGCCTGTCGGACTCGTGGTTTGCCGAAGACAGTCCCAAGGCCTTTGGCCTGATGCAGCGCGACCGCGATTTCGACAATTACCAAGACGCCGCCGCGCATTACGAACGCCGCCCGTCGCTGTTGGTGGAGCCGTTGGGCGATTGGGGCCGCGGGGCCATTCGCTTGGTCGAAATCCCGACCCCATTGGAAGTGAACGACAATATCGTGGCCTTCTGGGTGCCAGAGGCCAAGCCCGCCCCCGGCCAGATGCTTGAAGTCTCTTATCGCCTGCATTGGGGCGCGCTGCCGGTCGATCCGGCGGCTGACATTGCCTATGTCGCGGAAACCCGCGCGGGTGTGGGTGGCGTCTCGGGCGTGGAAAACACCGATGGCGCGCGCAAATTCGTGGTGGATTTCAAGGGCGGCCTGCTGGCATCTTTGCCCGCGGATGCCAAGATCAAGCCGATGATTTCGATCACCGGAGGCACGATTGCGGTGCAAACGCTGTTCAAGATCGACGGCATGGCCACTTGGCGCATGGTCATTGATGTGCTGCCTGATGATGGTGGCGTGGTGGAATTGCGGACCCATATCGCGGGTTACGGGCGCAAATTGACGGAAAACTGGTTATACCAGTGGGTGATTTCATGACCAACCAAATGCTGATTGCAACCGCACAGGCCTTGCCTGTGGGCGATACTTTTGCCCCCCCCCATGCGCCCCTTGCGATGCCAACCCAAGTGTTGGCCCGCCGCCCCGGCGCGCTGCGCCGCGCGTTGCGCCCCCTGACCGGACGCTTTGCGCTGCTGAAACGCGGCTTTCGGCGCATCGGCTGATCCATGGCCCGGGTCGCAACCCCGAACCGCACCACCGCCAGAACCCGCGCTAGCGGGGCACGGTTGCTTGCGCTGTCGGCCAGCCTGCTTGCGGCTGTCGCGGCCGGGATGGTTTTCCTGATCTACGGGGCCGTTGATGGACTGTCTTTGATTGATGCCGCCCGAGCCGGGTTGATTGCGTTGTCCACCTGGTGGCTGGCCTGGGGGGCGGCAACGGCGCTTCTGGGGCTGACCTCACGCCTGCCGCGCCGACCTGCCGCGCAGACCGGGCCGATCCATGGCAAAACCGTTGTCATCGTGCCGGTCTATAACGAAGACCCCGTCACCACCTTTGCCGCCATCGCCGCGATGGACGAGTCCTTGCGTGCCTGCGGCCCCCTGCCCCAGATTGATTTTGCCGTCCTGTCCGACACCCGCGACCCTGCCATTGCCGCACTTGAACGCCAATGGTTCGCCCGGCTGATCGCCCGGCAATCTGCCGCTGGCCGGATGTTCTATCGCCGCCGCGCCCTGAACACGGGCCGCAAGGCTGGCAATATCGAAGAGTTCATTGCCGCCTCGGGCGCCGCTTGGGATTATGCCGTCATCCTTGACGCCGATAGCCTGATGGAGGGCGCGACCCTGTTGGAGATGATCCGCCGGATCGAAGCTGAGCCGGATCTGGGTCTGTTGCAAACCCTGCCAACGGTGATCGGGGCACGGTCTATCTTTGGCCGAGCCATGCAATTCGCCGCAAGCTTCCACTCGCCCGCCTTTGCGCGCGGCCTGGCGGCCATGCAAGGCGGCGCGGGGCCGTTCTGGGGCCATAATGCCATCGTGCGAATCGAAGCTTGGGCCGAAAGCTGCGGCCTTCCGGTGCTGTCTGGCCCCGCGCCCTTTGGCGGCCATATCCTTAGCCACGACTCGGTCGAAGCCGTGCTTTTGGCCAGCAAGGGCTGGGCTGTGCGGCTGGATGATGATCTGGGCGGCTCCTATGAGGGCGGGCCAGAAAACATCATCGACCACGCAAAGCGCGACCGTCGCTGGGCGCAGGGCAACTTGCAACACATCAAGGTCCTGACCGCCCCCGGGCTGATGGGGTGGAGCCGCTTTGCCCTGTTCCAAGGCGTTTTTGCCTATCTGGCCCCGTTGATCTGGCTGGCCTTCATTGCCGCCTCGGTTGCGGCGATCCCGCTGGCAGGCAGCCTGAATTACTTTCCCGATGCGCATTCGCCTTTGCCGGTCTTTCCCGATGATCAAACACCAAAGGCCATCGGCCTTGCCCTTGGGATCTTTGGCCTTTTGGTGATGCCGAAACTGCTTGTGGCACTTGATGCCATTGCCACGGGTCGCGCCCGCAGCTTTGGCGGGGCGGGCAAGAGCCTGCGCGCCGTTCTGGCCGAACTGGCGCTGTCATCGCTGATCGCGCCTGTGCTTTTGGCCTTTCAAAGCCGCTCTGTCGTTCAAGTCTTCTTGGGCCGCGATGGTGGCTGGCCCACCAACAATCGCGGCGATGGCGGGCTGAGCTTGCGCGATGGCTGGGCCGCCGGGCGCTGGATCAGTGTCTGTGGGTTGATCGGTAGTGTCATCACCCAAACCGTCGCCCCGATCCTGACACTGTGGCTGTTGCCCGTGGCCTTGCCGATGATCCTGGCGCCCGTGCTGATCTGGTGGACCTCGCACCCCTCTACAGGTCGGGTCTTCCCTGCGCCTGCTGAACAGGCCGTGCCGCCCGTGGTGGCCCGCCATCACGCGATCTTTGCCAGCTGGTCCGCCCCCGACGCGGTGCGCCATGTTGCCTAAGCCCCCCCACTCCCGCGACAACCGGATCGATATGTTCCGCGGCCTCGCGCTGGTAATGATCTTTATCAACCACATCCCCGGCACGATCTGGGAGAATGTCACCTCGCGCAATTTTGGCTTTTCGGACGCCGCCGAAGGGTTTGTGCTGATGTCTGGCATCGCCACCGGGCTGGCCTATGGCCCGGCCTTTCTGCAAGGCTGGCCAAAGCCGGGCATCGCCTTGCGGCCATGGCGACGGGCGCTGACCATCTGGTGGGTCCATGTGCTTGTCGTCTTATGTGTGCTGGTGATGTTTGCCGTGGTCTTCGCCCAACCGGGCATCGAAGAGATGGCCCAGCGCCGCAACATCTTGCTGCCCTTGACAGACAAACACTGGATGCTGCTGCCGCTGATAACCTTGGGCCACCAGTTCGCCTATGCCGATATCCTGCCGCTTTACATCGTGATGATGCTGCTGGCCCCCGGCCTGCTGCTGATCTGCGCACGCTGGCCCAAGGCGGCGATGGCGGGCGCTTTGGGCCTGTGGTTCATCGTTGGCCTGTTCAGAATTCGGACCCCCACATGGCCCACCGACAATGGTTGGTTCTTTAACCCGCTCAGCTGGCAAGTGTTGTTCATCGCCGGCATCCTGACCGGGCTTGCTATGCGCCAAGGCAGGCGGTTGCTGCCGGTCCGGCGTTGGGCGCTGGGTCTGGCAATCGGCTTTCTGGTATTGTCAGCCCTTTGGGTGCAGGTGCCTGTCCTGAGTGCATGGGGGGGGCATGGGCTGTGGATCTTGCATGAATACGCCTATGTCCCGCATGTCTTCACCTCCTTTGACAAAAGCTATATCTTCCTGCCGCGCCTTTTGCACATTCTGGCGCTGGCCTATATTCTAAGCGCGCTGCCCGTGGTCAAGACCATTGCCGCGAACCCCAGACTTCAGCCGTTGGCCCTGCTGGGCCGCCACTCCCTACCAGTATTTGCCACCAGCACCGTGCTGTCTTATGCCGCCCAGTTGATCCGGGCGATTTATCCAACGACAGTCCTGCAAGACACCCTCTTGATCGCTATCGGAGTTGCTTTGCTCTTTGCCATCGCCCAATTGCGCGACAAGCAAAGACGCCCCAAAACCGTCGCCGAGCGAGCCATTACAGGCTGATCCCTGCGCAATCAGCGGCATTGGTGACAGGGCGCAGGACCCCGTTTGACACCGCGGGCAGATCACAGAACCTGCAAGGCGCGGTTGACCGGATGACCGGGTTTCTGTTGAAGCAATAAGTCCAGCTCGGCGGAAGATATGATGTGCTTTTGGCCGCCACCGATGCTCTGCACCAAGGCTGCGAAGCCGCCGCAACGTTCATTGAAGGCCACGCGGGCAAAGGAGAGCAACTATGGCCCTTCGTCCACCGTGCTGCTGCAAACCCTTGCGCGGGCGATGCGCAGCCAACGCTCTGCCGGCGATGAAATCATCGTCAGCGACGCCGATCATGACTCTGACCTACGCCCCCGGATCAGCTTGCAAGCGTTTGGCATCACTCTCAAATTCTGGCCCTTGCCCCAGACACCTACGTGCTGGATCAGGCCGACATTGCCCACCTTGTTCACGACCACGGCGCGCAGATTTTCGATTATATGCCGGGGCCTGCGCCCCGCACAGCGCCATCAATGTGCAGGTGCCCGGCAGGCGCATGCAAAGCATGTCGCCCAGCGGGCATGAACAGCTTTGTTGATCGTTCCCGCTCGGCCATCAGCGCATGGAAGGCCGGGCGCAGAGAATGCCTGTAAAAACGGCCACCAGAGTCATCCTGCCGCAGTCCTTCCACCCCCTCTGGCACTCGCGCTCCAATCGTGCGAACCCGCCGCCAATCAAGCCCGGGCAAACAAGGCCTCAGACGGCGCATGGTTCAGCAACATCAGCCGGTCCGTCACGGCGAGCCATATAAGCCTATCCTCTTGCAGTTGTTTGCACGCCATCCCTTGCCCGGCAACGATGTGCGGGCAAACCGCGAAAGGGATCAGCCCGGTCCGGCGCCATGACCACAGGGTCCAGTGGCGTGACCATGGATTGCCCAGTAACGCAGTTTCAGCCCCTTTCTCACACATGTAGGCATGTGTTTTGGCGCAACGGATCCGCCTTCTTGGCCCCGAGAAGCAATAGACCGTTCCCCTGTCGGTGCATGCGGTGCATTCACCTGCCCGCTGTCCGGCAGCGCATCACAACAATTTTGGAAACCGTGGGCTACAGTTGCGCCGCCTTTGACGAAATCCTGCGAAAGGCGGCATTGGGATGTTCGATCTGGTCGGCAACCTTGAACGGCCGGGCACCATAGCCCCCCGCCGATGCCACCACCCGTCTTCATTGCCGCCGAACGCGAAGCGATGATGGAAACCATCCACGCCCGCAAACCCGGCGCCAAACGTTCCAGCCGTTACCCGTGCGAATGCACCATCGCCGTCAGCTCTGAAACGCACCCAACCTTCTGGGATCAATAGAAAAACGCGCGACCCGCGATGGCACTTTGCATCACAGCGCGGATTACTCGCCCTATGAGGGGCCTTTGATGCAGGGCTCGCCGATAACGATGACCCTGCGCGCAGAAATCGCGGTTGATCAGGCCGAACCGTGCCTTTCCTCCGGGGCCGGCAGCTATTTTCCAAAGCATCGCAGCGCTGGTTGCCCTACGCCCTAACCTACCCTTTTGGGGGGTATGCAAAGCCGTGCCCAACCTGCATGACTTTGGCGCAAGACTTGGAATCGGAGGATGAGATGCGAAACCTGACCGTTGCGGCGACGCAAATGGCATGCAGCTGGGATGCGGATGAAAACATCCACAAGGCCGAAAATCTGGTGCGGCAGGCGGCCGAAGACGGCGCACAGGTGATTTTGTTGCAAGAGCTGTTCCAGACGCCCTATTTCTGTCTGGAGGAAAAATACGAACACCTGTCGCTGGCCCGCCCCTTGGCCGAAGATCGCGCGGTGCAGCATTTCCAGACCATCGCCAAGGCGCTGGGGGTGGTTCTGCCGATCTCATATTTCGAACGCGCGGGCGAAGCGGCCTATAATTCTCTGGCCATTCTGGACGCAGATGGCAGCCTGCTTTGGAATTACCGCAAAAGCCATATCCCGCAAAATCCGGGGTATGAGGAGAAGTTCTATTTCAGCCCCGGCGATACCGGGTTTCGCGCGATTGACACCAAATATGCCCGCATTGGCTGTGGGATCTGCTGGGATCAATGGTTCCCCGAAACCGCCCGTTCCTTGGCGCTGCAAGGGGCCGAAGTGCTGTTTTTCCCCACCGCCATCGGGTCAGAACCCGAAAACCCGCAGGTGGATTCGATGCCGCACTGGCAGCGCGTGATGCAGGGCCATGCGGCGGCCAACATCATGCCGCTGATCGCCTCGAACCGCGTTGGGCGGGAGGTGTCTGGGGCGGTTGAATGCACCTTCTACGGCGCGTCCTTCATTGCCAACCATGTCGGCGAAAAGGTGGCCGAAGCGAACCGGGTGGATGAAACCTATCTGACCGCAACCTTCGATCTGGATATGATCCGCGATTATCGCCGGGGTTGGGGGGTATTTCGCGATCGCCGCCCCGAGATTTATGGCACCTTGCGGACGATGGATGGCGTAACAGTCTTGGCCTGATCGGTGGGATTAACCCTCCGATCAAAGCACTTAAGCCGCAGGCATCCTCGCTTCGGCCATTCCGGCATACCAGCTGGAGCCGAAGGGGATGGCATTGTCGTCAAAGTTATAGGCCGGATGGTGGACCATTGCGGTGTCACCATTCCCTAGGAAAATATAGGCGCCGGGGCGTTCGTTCAGCAGATAGCTGAAGTCTTCGGCGCCCATCAGGGGGGCCGTGTCTGTATCCACCTGGCCCGAGACGGCGCGGGCGACATCGGCGGCGAAGATGGTGTTTTCTTCGGCATTCACCGTGACCGGATAGCCGCGATGATAGTGCAATTCTGCCTTTGCGCCCAAGGCCTTGGCGGTTCCTTCGACAATCTCTTGCAGACGGATCTGGACCTGATCCTGCACGGCCGCATCCATCGTGCGGACGGTGCCCTTCATCGTCACCACTTGCGGGATGACATTATGGGCGGTGCTGTCGGTGGCCACGGTGCAGACCGAAACAACAACCTGCTTTAAGGGATCAACACTGCGGCTGGCAATCGTTTGAATTGCCACGACAATATGGGCAGCGACAACGGTGGTATCAATGCAGTCATGCGGTTTGGCAGCGTGGCCACCCTTGCCAGTCACTTTGATTTCAAACTGGTCAGCGGCGGCCATCATGGCACCGGGGCGGATAGCGAAATGGCCGACGGGGATGCCGGGCATATTGTGCATCCCATAAACTTCGTCGATGTTCCAACGGGTTATCAGGCCATCTTCGACCATCACCTTACCGCCGCCGCCGCCCTCTTCGGCGGGCTGAAAAATGCAGACGACCGTGCCGTCGAAATTGCGTGTCTCAGCCAGATATTTGGCGGCACCCAAGAGCATCGCCGTGTGGCCATCATGGCCGCAAGCGTGCATCTTTCCGGGCGTTTTGGAGGCGTATTCGACTCCGGTTTGCTCATTGATCGGCAGGGCGTCCATATCGGCACGCAGGCCTATGGTGCGGCCTTTGGTGTCAGATTTTCCTTTGATAACAGCCACTACACCGGTGCGGCCAATGCCTTCTGTCACCTCATCACAGCCGAAGCTGCGGCACAGATCGGCGACTTTGCCAGCGGTGCGGTGAACGTCGAACAAAAGCTCTGGATGCTCATGGAAATCACGCCGCCAGGCGGTGATTTCGGGCAGGAGTTCGGCGAAACGGTTCTTGGGGGGCATGGGACTCTCCTTTTTTGCAAAGGTGGACCTGTCGCCGGGATAGGGCAAGGGGGCCTTGGCTAAAGGCTGGGGCCGGGCGCGATTTTGCTGCCGTCGGAAAAGCGCGAAAGGCGAAAGCGCGACAGGTCATGGCCGATAGCACCGCCTGCGACCAGATCAGCGATGACACGGCCCATGCCGGGGCCGATGCCAAAGCCATGGCCGCTCATCCCCGTGGCGATGGTCAGGCCGGGGATCGGGGCGTGATCAACGATGGGGACCACGTCTGGCAGCGTGTCGATCATCCCGGCCCATGCGGATTTGAGGCGGGGGCGACCGAGGGTTGGGAAGGCTGCGGCGAAGGCGTCTTGGACTTTGCCAAGGGTTTTGAGGTTGGGGGCGGGGTTGAGGATGCGTTGGCGCTCAAACGGGCTTTCGGCGTCATCGGACCAGCGGCGGGGCGTGGCCCATGCGTCAGGGAAACCTGATGGCGCGGCGGCGCGGAAGGTGGTGGCCTGGATGTCGTTTTTGAGAACGGGAAGGTAGGGGAAGAAGCTGGCGAAGGCGTCGCGGCCAAGGAAGAAGTCATGGGCAGAGCCGCCGGGGGCCAGTGAATAGCAGCCATCGGCACGCCTGCGAAAGGCGAAATCATCATCGGCGGCAGCACCGGGGAAAATCTCGGCCATGGGTTCGGTCGCAGCGACAGAGGCGAGGACGGAGAGTTGCGGGATTTTGACGCCATAGCGGTGCAGGAAAAGGCGCGACCATGCGCCAGCGGCGACCACAACGTGATCGCAGGCAATGCGGCCTTTTTCGGTGATAACGCCAGCCACCTTTCCGGCAGCAAGGTCAAGGCCACGGACGGCGCAGGACTCAACGATGGTGACGCCCTTGGCCTCGGCCTCAGCGGCCAGCATGGGGACGGCGACCCACGGCTCGGCTCGGGCATCAGAGGGGGTAAAGAGCGAACCTTTCCATTGGGCTGAGGCGCCTTTCAGCATTTGCGCGGCCTCGGCCCCTGTCATCATGCGGGTGTCGAGTTGGTGGGCGCGGGCGTGGTCCATCCACGCTTCAAACCCATCCAGTTCCTTTTGGGTTTTGGCCAGATACATGACGCCGGTTTGGGTGAACCCCAGCCCCGGCCCCATCTGGGCCGACAGGCGTTTCCAGATGGCCAAGCTTTCGGTCATGATGGGCAGTTCAGACGGGTCGCGGCCCTGTTGGCGGATCCAGCCCCAGTTGCGGCTGGATTGTTCGCCCGCGATGCGGCCCTTTTCGCACAGGGTGACGGACAGGCCCTTTTCACGCAGGAACCATGCGGTCATCACGCCGATGACGCCGCCGCCGATGACGACGACATCGGTTTTGGTGGGGAGTGGGGCGGTGAAGCGGACGGGGGTGGCGTCAGATATTGGAAAGGTCACGCAAGAGACTCCACCAGTTTTTCCATGAATTTCTGACCGGCTTGGAATTGGGAAAGTTCAAGGTATTCGTCGGGTTGGTGGGCTTGAGCGATGTCGCCCGGGCCGCAGACAACGGCGGAATATCCGGCGTCCTGAAATTGGCCCGCCTCGGTGCCGTAACTGACGACGCCGGTGGCATTGTCGCCGGTCAGGGCGCGGGCGATGGCTTCGGCCTCGCCATTTTCTTCGGGTTGCAGGCCCGGAACGGTGAAAAATCGGGTCAGGATGACACCTGCGTCGGGGTGGCGGGCCCTTAGGGCTGCATCCAGCTTGGCGGCCTGCGCCGCAAAAAGGGTGGCCTGACCTTCTGGATCATCATCGGGCGGGCTGCGCATTTCCACGGCAAATCGGCAATCAGCGGCGGTGATGTTATTGGCGGTGCCGCCTTCGATGGTGCCGATGTGCAGGGTGGTAAAGGGCGGGTAGAACTGGGCTGATATCGGTTTCGGTGGGCTGGCTTGCAACTCCGCGTTGCGGTCGTTCACCCAACCAATAAGCCGCGCACCTTCCATAATGGCCGAGATGCCATCGGGAAGAAGGGACGAGTGAACCTCATACCCCTTTACATGAACGTGGTAGCCTGTGCCGCTTTTGTGGCCGGTGATGATTTTCATATTCGACGGCTCGCCGATCAGGGCGGCGGTGCCTTTGGGGACGGTTTCTTGCATGGTCTGAATCATCGGGGGCGCGCCGGTGCAGCCGATTTCCTCGTCATACGACAGCGCGAGTTGGAGCGGGCGTTTCACGCCTTTGCGTTGGGCCTGAACCAGCGCCCAGATGGCCAGCGCGACGTAGCCCTTCATGTCGCAGGTGCCGCGACCGTAAAGGCGGCCATCGCGTTCGGTGACGGTCCAGGGGTCGGTGGTCCAAGTTTGCCCATCGACAGGGACAACGTCAGAATGGCCGGAGAGGACGATGGCGCCTTCGGTCCATGGTCCGGCGTGGGCGATGAGGGCGGCCTTTTGACGATCATCGTTCCAATGGCGAAAGCAGCGGATGCCGTGGGAGGTGAGGTAGATTTCCAGCCAATCGACCAGCGCCAGATTGGATAGGCGGCTGACTGTGGGGAAAGAGACCAACTGGTCCAAAAGCTGACGCGGCGTCAGGATCGTCATCATCGGCTCCGGTTCTGATGCAAGATATTGGGGGAGCCTGGGCTTTGGCCCAAGCACTGTCAATATCTGGCGATGTTCGCGCCCGCAGGCAGGGCGGAGCGCAAAGAAACAGGATTGATAGCATTCCAAAAATGGAGAACAGTTGTGGCAAGATAGTGGGGCGAAAAAGTCTGACCACAAAAAGAACAAGCAAGACGACGACTTGGGGGAATGCTGCATGGCCGACGGGGCCGATCCTGTCCTGGATGTCCGGGGTTTAAAGACCGTGTTCCGCACCCGAGGGGGCGACGTTCATGCCGTGAACGACGTCAGCTTTGCCCTCAAAAAGGGCGAGTTGTTGGGCGTGGTGGGCGAAAGCGGCTCTGGCAAATCGGTGACGATGATGTCGCTGTTGGGTCTGCTGCCGATGCCGCCCGCTCAGATCCGGGGCGGTGAGGTGCTGCTGTCGGGGCGCGATTTGCTGCGGATTCCGGCAGCGGAACTTCGCGGGGTCCGGGGCGCAAAGGTAGGCTTTGTATTTCAGGACCCGATGACCAGTCTGAACCCGGTGTTCACCGTGGGCATGCAGATCATGGAGCCGTTGCGCAAGCATCTGAAGATGAGCAAGGCCAAGGCCGAAGATCGGGCTGTGGAATTGCTGGATCTGGTGGGAATACCGGATGCGCGGGCGCGGCTTTACAACTATCCGCACCAGTTCTCGGGCGGGATGCGGCAACGGGTTATGATTGCGATTGCGCTGACCTGTGACCCGGATGTGCTGATTGCTGATGAGCCGACGACGGCCTTGGATGTGACCATTCAGGCGCAGATTCTGGAACTGGTGAAAGAACTGCGTCAAAAGCTGGGCATGGCGATCATCTGGATCACCCATGATCTGGGCGTCATTGCCGGCATCGCCGACCGGGTTTTGGTGATGTATGGCGGGCAAGTGGTCGAACATGCGCCGGTGAAAGATCTGTTTGCCAACCCGCAGCACCCCTACACGCGCGCGCTATTGCAAACGATCCCGAAGATTTCTGGTGATCGGGAAACCCGTTTGAAAGTGATCGAGGGCCAACCCCCCATCATGATGCAGGCCCCTGTCGCTTGCCCGTTCCGGGCGCGGTGCGAGCATCGACATGACGCTTGCGACCGCGAGAACCCGGTGCGGCGCGCGGTGGATTTGGCCCTTGTTGGCCAAGGCCATGATGTGGCCTGCCATTGGCGGGCTCCTGCGGCCGGGCAGAAGGCAAAGGTGGCCCATGCGTGACACAACCACCCCTGCGCCGCTGGTTCAGGTGGACGGCCTGAAAATGCACTTTCCGATCTATTCGGGCCTGTTGCGCCGCCAAACCGGGGCGGTAAAGGCAGTGGACGGGATATCTTTTTCCATCCAGCCCGGCGAGACGCTTGGGCTGGTGGGCGAGTCGGGCTGTGGTAAATCTACGGTCGGGCGCGCGGTGTTGCGGCTGTATGACCCCACCGAAGGCCGGGTGATCATTGATGGCGAAGACGTGGCCACGCTGTCGGCGGAAAAGCTGCGCCAAAAGCGGCCCATGATGCAGATGGTGTTTCAAGACCCGCAGGCCAGTTTGAACCCGCGCATGACGCTGGCGCGGATTATTGCGGAACCTTTGGATGAACATACCACCTGGACCCGCGCGAAAAAGACCGAGCGGGTGTTTGAGTTGATGGATCAGGTGGGCCTGAACCGCCGGTTCGCCAACCGCTATCCGCATGAATTCAGTGGCGGGCAGCGCCAGCGGATCGGGATTGCCCGCGCGCTGGCTTTGAATCCGAAGTTTATCGTTTGTGATGAGCCGATTGCGGCCTTGGATGTGTCTATTCAGGCGCAGGTGGTGAACCTGCTGGAGGATTTGCAGGAAAAGCTGGGGCTGACCTATCTGTTTATCAGCCATGATCTGTCGATGGTGCGGCATTTGGCCGATAAGGTGGCGGTGATGTATCTGGGCAAGATTGCCGAGTTGTCGCCCGCCGCTGATCTTTATGCCAGGCCCTTGCACCCCTACGCCGAGGCGCTGCTTTCAGCGGTGAATGAGCCGGACCCCGAACTGGCGGCCAAGCGCAACCGGATCATCCTGAAAGGTGATGTGCCATCGCCTTCAAACCCGCCCAAAGGATGCAATTTCTGCACCCGCTGCCCCAAGGTTTTCGATCTGTGCAAAGAAGTTAAGCCCGATTTGCACGAGGTAGAGCCGGGCCGCTTTGTGGCCTGCCACCTCTATACTCATACAACCGACGCCGGACCAACCGGCGCATCCGAGGCCAAAGAGCATAATCAACAAGGAGTGACACAATGAAACTGAGAACCGCCCTTTTGGGCGCTGCGGCCATTATCGGCTTTGGCACTGCTGCCATGGCCGAGCGTGGCACGGACGGCAACGTCAACGTGCTGTATTGGCAGGCGCCATCCACTTTGAACCCCTATCTGTCCTCGGGCACCAAGGACGTTGAAGCGGCCTCGCTGGTCCTGGAAGGCTTTGCTGGCTTTGACCAGAACGGCGAAGTGATTGCCCGTTTGGCCGTTGATGTGCCCACGGTCGCCAACGGTGGCATCACCGAGGATCTCAAGCAGATCACCTGGAAATTGCAGCCGGGCCTGCTGTGGTCCGATGGCACGCCGGTGACCTCGGCTGACGCCAAGTTCACCTATGAATATTGCACCGATCCGGCTGGCGGTTGTGCGCAGGCCGCGCGATATGAGGGCATTGCCGCGATCGAGACACCGGACGCAGAGACGCTGGTGATCACCTTTGTCGATGCCAAGCCAAATCCGTATCAAGCCTTTGTCGGCGGCACCTCGCCAATTTTGCAAGCGGCACAGTTTGCCAATTGCAAGGGTGCTGCGGCCTCCAGCTGCTCGGACCAGAATTTCAAGCCAATCGGCACCGGCCCGTTCATGGTCACCGATTTCAAAGTGAATGACGTGGTGCAGCTGGCGGCCAACCCGAACTACCGCGATCCGGCCAAGCCTGCTTTCGCCACGATGACGCTGAAAGGTGGCGGCGAAGCTGTGGCAGCCGCGCGCTCTGTGATGGAAACGGGCGAGTTCGACTATGCCTGGAACACCCAGATCAACCCCGAAATGCAGGCGCAGATGGCGGCTGGCGGCAAGGGCGTTTTGCTGAACGGCTTCGGCACGCTGGTTGAGCGGATCGAGATGAACATGACCGATCCGTCGCCGGATATGGCCGAGGGAGAGCGCTCGACCACCAAGCATCCGCATCCGGTTCTGTCGGACATTCGCGTGCGTAAGGCGCTGTCGATGGCGATTGACCGTCAGGCGCTGGTGGACATTGGCTATGGCGCGGCGGGTCGTCCGACCTGCAATCTGGTGCCAGCACCTGCCATGTTTGCAAGCCCGAACACCGATTGTCTGGTGCAAGACATGGAAGGCGCGAAAGCGTTGCTGGAAGAGGCCGGCTGGACCGACAGCGATGGCGATGGCATCCGCGACAAGGATGGCAAGAAGCTTTCGATGGTCTACCAGACTTCAACCAACCCTGTGCGTCAGGATTTCCAGGTTGTGATCAAAGCCTGGTGGAATGCCATCGGTGTTGAAGTCGATCTGAAAAACATCGATTCTTCGGTGTTCTTTGGCGGCGATGCGGGCTCGCCCGATACATTCCAGAAGTTCTACGCAGACGTGGAAATGTATGCCAACAACTTTGACGGCACCGATCCAGAGCCCTACCTGGCGCAATACCTGTGCGACAAGATCCCCGGCCCGGACAACCAATGGCAGGGCGAAAACATCAACCGTTTCTGCGATCCGGCCTATGACGTGCTGGTGGCAGAACTGGCCAAGACATCCGACATGGCCAAGCGCGGCGAAATTGCCATTCGCCTGAACGAGATGCTGACCAAGGACAGCTATGTGATCGTGCCTTTGGTCGATCGTGGTCGTCTGTCTGCAGCGTCGAACACGCTGGGCGGTGTGGTCTTGAACACCTGGGATACGGAACTGTGGAACACCCAAGACTGGTTCCGCGTGAAGTAAGCCGATCAGGGGGCGGTGGGTCTTAGGCCCGCCGCCCCTTTTCGCCTGCCGGATTTCCCCGCTGACCAAAGGCCAGCCCATGTTGAATTATATCTTTCGACGGCTTCTGATCGCCATTCCCACGTTGATCCTGATCTCATTGGTGATCTTCTTTCTCGTCGATCTGGCGCCCGGCTCTCCGGCGTCTGAAATCCCCTTGACGGTGCCGCCTGATGTGCGTGCGAAGATGATCGAGGCGATGGGGGTCAATGAGCCGGTCTGGGTGCGCTATGGCCTGTGGATGAAGCAGTTTTTCTATATCGAGCCACTTTATGGCCTTGATGCAATGTTCGGCACCAACTGGGCGCAGAACGCGCCGCGGTTGATCTCCTATTCCTCGAAAGTGCCCGTGTTTGATTATATCGGTCAGCGTCTGCCGCAGACCTTGACGGTAATCGGCACGGCCTATGTGCTGGCGGTGATCATAGCGCTGCCGATCGGGATCTATTCGGCCTATCGGCAATATTCATGGTTTGACCAGATCGGCACCTTCGTTGCGATGATCGGCTTTTCGGTGCCAACGTTCTTTACCGGTCTGTTGTTGATCATCATGTTTACGGTAAATCTGCATTGGTTCCCGTCGATCTATGACACCACGCTGACGATCACGGATTGGCCCAGTTTCTGGGCGCAGGTGAAACAGATGACGCTGCCGGTGATCGTGCTGGCGCTGTTCAACTCGGCCGAGATCAGCCGCTATACGCGGTCTTCGATGTTGGAAAATCTTGCGCAGGATTATGTGCGCACCGCCCGTGCCAAGGGTATGGGCGAAGGCACAGTTGTGTTGAAACACGTCTTGCGCAATTCGCTTATTCCGGTGGTTACTGTGATTGCCTTGGGCATTCCCACCGTCTTTGGCGGCGCGATCATAACCGAACAAGTGTTCAAGATCAACGGCATCGGGGCGGCGCTGATAGGGGCCATTCAGGTCAATGACCTGCCGGTGGTGCAGACCATTGCCTTTCTGACGGCTATTCTGATCGTGCTGTTCAACCTGTTCGCCGATATTCTCTATGGCCTTCTTGACCCAAGGATTCGTTATGACTGACACTAACAGTTCCGAAGGCCAGATCGAGGCCCCCCGCAGCCAGTTCCGCGACATATGGGACCAGTTCCGCACCCATAAGGGTGCCATGGTCGGGCTTATCGTGCTGATCTCTTTGATCCTTTTCGTGCTGGTCGGTCCGTTTTTATGGACAAAGCAAGCGATGGGGGTGAACCCTGATCCGGTGCAGATGATGCTGTCGCGCAACTTGCCGCCCAGTTGGGAGCATCCTTTGGGCACCGATTCCGTCTCGCTAGACCTTTTGGCGCGGATGATGCTGGGGGGCAAAGTCTCTCTCGCGGTGGGGTTGGTGGCGATGCTGGTGGCAGTGTTTCTGGGCACCTTTGTCGGGGTGCTGGCGGGGTATTTCAAGCGGCTGGACGGGCCGTTGATGCGGCTGACGGATCTGTTCTTGTCGCTGCCGCTGCTGCCTTTGCTCTTGGTGATCACCTTTCTTTACGGGCCTTGGGTCAAGGGGCATCTGGGCAATGTGATGGGTAGTTTCGTCTTGATCGTGGTGGGGATTGGCGTGACCTCCTGGATGATCGTAGCCCGGATTGTGCGGGGTCAGGTTCTGGCCCTGAAAGAGCGCGAGTTCGTGCTGGCGGCGCGGTCGATCGGCACGCCAGCGCGGCGGATCATCTTGCGCCACATCCTGCCCAATGTCCTTTCACCGGTGATGGTGGCGGCCACTTTGGGCATCGCCAATGCGATTATCACTGAATCGGTGCTGTCGTTTCTGGGTCAAGGTTTTCCGCCTGATTTTCCAACCTGGGGCGCGATGTTGACCAAGGCGAAAGACAATCTGACCTATCCGATGCAGATGATCTGGCCGGGGCTGGCGATTTCCCTGACGGTCTTGTCGGTGAATTACATCGGTGACGGGTTGCGCGACGCGTTGGACCCGCGGATCCGGGGGCGCTAGGTCTTAGTGCAACGATTCGCGGATGCGCCGCACCATCAGCCAGACCAGACCGATCACTGGTAGAACCAAGGCGGCGGTCAGCGTTTCTTTGTCCATCCCGGCCAGTTTGCCAAAGGGATAGGCCAGATAGGCGGCAAGATTGATCGCATAGTAGCTGATCGCAACCACCGACAGCCCCTCGACCGTACGCTGCAGCCGCAGTTGCTGATCCGCGCGCTGATCCATTGATTCCAGCAATTTCTGGTTCTGTGCGGATCGTTCCACATCCACCCGCGTCCGCAACAGTTCAGCCGCACGCTCTGCCCGCTCTGACATCTCGTGAAGCCGCTTTTCAGCAGATTTCACTGTGCGCATTGCCGGGTCGTAGCGACGCATCATGAATTCGGCGAAGGTCTGGCGGCCCTCGATCCGGTCTTCGCGCAGGACCTGGATCCGCTGATTCAGGATCGCCTCATAAGCCGCCGTGGCGCCAAAGCGGAAGGTGAATTGCACCGCCAGCCCTTCCAACTCGGCCGAGATCGCCAGAAGGTCATGCAGCATGGATTCCGACGGGCGGGCATCGGAATCCATCGCCGTCACCAATGCGGACATGCGCGGATCCAATGCGTTCAGCCGCGTGGTCAGTTGCCGCACCCGCATCAGGCCCAGCATCGACATGGCGCGGTAGGTTTCCACCTCGCACAACCGCTGGACGATGCGGCCGACGCGGCGGGCTGATGTACCCGGCGCGATGAAGACGGCAAAGCGCATATGTCCCGCCGGGTCGATACGGAAATCGCCCGCGACCACGGCTGCACCGTCGACCACGCGGCTGAGGACCATGCTTTCGGGCACGAACCAGTCTTCGCATCGGGTCAGGATCGTCTCAAGCGTGTCCGGCATCGGCTCGACCCGGATCAGGACCGAGACAAGACGTTTGCCCGGGGCGGTGTCGATCCAGTCGGGGGGGAAGATATTGGCTTCTTCCGGGTCAAAGGCGCGGGCGGACAGGCCGGGGGTGAAGGCGGAATAGGTCACAAATTCGGTATGGCTTTCCCATTTCAGCTGCGAGCGCCCGATGGCGCAGGAATGATGGGTTGCCTCGGGTTCCGGTCGTGTGCCGGCGTGGCGGTCGATCAGGGTCTCAAGATGCGCCAGATCATGGGCGCGGTCGCGGTTGGCCGCCCCTTCGGGTTCCTTGATGGCAAGGAACACGGCCATCGAGGGCACCTGCAGCACGGGAAAGGGCCGGGCATGTAATTCGTTGACCGTGGCATAGCGTTGGGGGTGGTCGGATGGGGTCATGGCGGGATCCATTCGGGCGGGTTACCCGAGATATGGCCTGCTGGGCGCACATGACCAGTGCAATCGCAGCATACGCGCGTATGCGGGCCGGGTGTTGCGCGGATGCAAAAGGGTAGGATGGGCAATATTGCCCATCCTACGGGCAGGTCAGTCGATCATCGGCATCAAGGCATCAAGGCTTTTCTTGGCGTCGCCATAGAACATCCGGGTATTCTCCTTGTAGAACAACGGGTTCTCGATGCCGGAATAGCCAGTGCCCTGCCCGCGTTTGGACACGAACACCTGCTTGGCCTTCCAGCATTCCAGAACCGGCATGCCGGCGATCGGGCTGTTGGGGTCTTCCTGTGCGGCCGGGTTCACGATGTCATTCGATCCAATGACGATGGCGACGTCGGTGGTGGGGAAATCTTCGTTGATCTCGTCCATCTCCAGCACGATGTCATAGGGCACGCGGGCTTCGGCCAGAAGCACGTTCATATGGCCGGGCAAGCGGCCTGCGACGGGGTGGATGGCAAATCGCACGGTTTTGCCCTTGGCACGCAGCTTGCGGGTCAGTTCGGACACCGATTGCTGGGCTTGGGCCACGGCCATGCCGTAGCCGGGGATGATGATGACGGAATCGGCATCATTCAGCGCCGCCGCCACACCTTCGGCGTCGATGGCGATCTGCTCGCCCGTGACCTCCATCTGCGGGCCGGTGGTGGTGCCAAAGCCGCCAAGGATAACGCTGATGAACGAGCGGTTCATCGCCTTGCACATGATATAGGACAGGATCGCGCCGGAAGAGCCGACCAGTGCGCCCGTGACAATCAGAAGATCATTCGACAGCGAAAAGCCAATCGCCGCAGCGGCCCAGCCGGAATAGCTGTTGAGCATCGACACGACCACCGGCATATCCGCGCCGCCGATGCCCATGATCAGGTGGTAGCCGATGAAAAACGCCAACAGGGTCATGCCAATCAGCGCAAAGACCGAGCCGGTTTGCAGATAGACGATCAGCAGGATCAGCGAGCCAGCAGCAGCCCCTGCGTTCAGCATATGGCCGCCGGGCAGTTTGACCGCCTTGCCATCCACTTGGCCCGCCAGCTTGCCGAAAGCCACGATTGAGCCGGTAAAGGTAACTGCACCGATAAAGACACCAAGGAAGGTTTCGACCATCAGGATTGAAATCTCGGCCGGGGTTTTGGTCAAAAGGGTCAGCACGAAGCCCGAGGGTTCAGTTGACATCATCGCAAGGGGATCGCCACCGCCGAAGAGCGCCGCAAGGCCCGCCAATTCCAGATGGGTGTTAAAACCGATCAGCACGGCGGCAAGGCCGACAAAGCTGTGCAAAGCCGCCACCAGTTGCGGCATTTCGGTCATCTGGACGCGCACGGCAACCACATAGCCAAGGCCCGCGCCGATGATCAGCATCAAGGCGATCAGCCAGTAATGGCCCACGCCGGGGGTGAAGACGGCCGCCACAACGGCCAGCGCCATACCGGCGATGCCATACCAAACGGCGCGTTTCGCGCTTTCCTGACCGGACAGCCCGCCAAGGCACAGGATGAACAGAACCGCCGCCGCGATATACGCGCCGATGACAATTCCGGGGGCGCCGACATGTGCGCCAAGGGATCCCAAACCAAACATTTCTCTACTCCCGGCCCTTAGGATTTCTGGAACATGGCGAGCATGCGCCGGGTGACAAAGAAACCGCCCACGATGTTGATCGCAGCGATCAGCACGGAAATTCCGGCAAGGATCGTGACCAGCCAAGAGCTGGAGCCGATCTGCGCCAAAGCGCCCAGGATGATGATGCCGGACACCGCATTGGTGACGGCCATCAAGGGCGTGTGCAGGCTGTGGCTGACGTTCCAGATAACCTGAAAGCCAACGAAACAGGCCAGCATGAAGACCACAAAGTGGCTCATAAACGAGGGCGGAGCGACATAGCCCACGGCAAGGATGAGGGCGGTGCCAGCGGCCAGAACCGTCACTTGAGTGCGGGTTTGCGCGGTGAAGGTGGCCACCTCTTTGGCGCGGCGTTCCTCGGGGGTCAGCTCTTTCGCTTTTTCCTTGGGTTTGGCGGCAGCGATGGCGGCGATTTTGGGCGGTGGCGGTGGCCATGTGACATCGCCGCCATGCGCCACGGTGGCCCCACGGATCACGTCATCTTCCATGTTCTGGTTGATCACGCCGTCTTTCTTTGGTGTAAGATCGGCCAGCATATGACGGATATTGTTGGAGTAAAGCGTTGACGCTTGCGTAGCCATCCGGCTGGGGAAATCGGTATAGCCAACGACGGTCACACCATTGTCCGAGACGATCTTTTGATCCGGCACAGTCAGATCGCAATTGCCGCCACGTTCGGCCGCAAGGTCGATGATCACCGATCCGCGCTTCATCAGGGCGACCATATCCGCCGTCCACAGCTTGGGCGCGGGGCGGCCGGGGATCAGGGCAGTGGTGATGACAATGTCCACCTCAGGCGCCAATTCGCGGAATTTCTTCAGCTGGGCTTCGCGGAATTCTGGTGATGAGGGGGCGGCATAACCGCCAGTGGCCGCACCATCCTGTGCGGCCTCGGCAAAATCGAGATAGACGAATTCGGCCCCCATCGATTCGATCTGCTCGGCCACTTCGGGTCGCACGTCAAAAGCCAGCGTGATCGCACCCAGCGAGGTGGAGGTGCCGATGGCGGCAAGGCCCGCGACACCTGCGCCAACGATCAGCACTTTGGCAGGCGGCACTTTGCCCGCTGCCGTCACCTGCCCGGTGAAAAAGCGGCCAAAGTTGTTGCTGGCCTCGATCACCGCGCGGTAGCCGGCGATATTGGCCATCGACGACAGCGCATCCATCTTTTGCGCGCGGCTGATTCGGGGCACCATGTCCATCGCGATGACGGTGGCGCCTTTTTCGGCGACGCTTTTCAGAAGGGCCTCATTCTGGGCGGGCCAGAAGAAAGAAATCAGGGTCTGGCCGAATTTCAGCGTTTTGGCCTCTTTCTCCTCAGGCCCGCGCACTTTGACCAGCACATCGGCGGCGTCGCCAACGGCTTTGGCGGTTTTCAAAACCTCGACCCCGGCGGCCTTATAGGCGTCATCGGTGAAGCCTGCTTTGGTGCCTGCGCCTGCCTGAATGCAGCAGCTGTGCCCCAGCTTTTGCAGTTGCAGGGCCGAATCCGGGGTCATTGCGACCCGGTTCTCGCCGTCGAATATCTCTGCCAACGCGCCAATTTTCACTGATATCTTCCCCCGTATCATGCCCGCTACATTCAGGCGTTGCGGGGACATTGCCTGATTGCAGTGTCGGAATTCAACAGCCGATTGTCGCCTGCGGCACCTTAGCTTGCTTTGCGGCCCGCCCAACGGCCGGTGCGCGCGGCCCAAAGGCTGAATTCGGCGCCGAATGTTTCGGTCAGGCGCTGCTCTTCGCCATCGATAAAGCGGTGGCGCAGGATCCAGGCAAACACGCCAATCATCGGCAGTGCCCATGGCACTTGCAGCCACAGCATCGCACCGGCCACGACCAAGGCATCACCCAGATAGATCGGATTGCGCGAGTATTCAAAGATGCCCGAAGTGACCAAGGCGGCAGGCTTGCGGCGCGGGATCACGGTGGTTTTGGCCTTGGTCATTTCCAGAACTGCCACCAGCATGGCAGCCAACCCGGCAAGGATAAGAACTGCGCCGAAGACCCTGCCGGTGACGCCCAAAGGCGTCCAAGGCAACATAAGCGACGCGATCCACGATAAGGCAAGGGCAGCCCCGGTCCAGACCGGGGGCCAATCGAGCATTTGAAGGGAAAGTCCGGTGTTTGGTTGGGTCATGTTTGGCCTCCTCTGCCCCCCTTTTCCCGTGCAATGGGTTGTTGAGCAAGGGCTGAGGTGGAAAAACGGCCTCGCGGATACTTCAAGCTTGAAATTCCCTCGACTGGCACTTGCAAGGGTGGGGTCAAAGGAGTCAGATACCAGACAAGGGAGACCACAATGACCACAGATTTTGCTGCCACCAAAGCCATGTTCGATCTGCCTGCGGGCGTGATCTATCTTGACGGGAACTCACTGGGGCCATTGCCGAAGACGGCGGCGGCGCGGGTGGCGTCTTGTGTGACCGATGAATGGGGTCAGATGCTGATCCGGGGCTGGAACAAGGCTGGATGGATGGATGCGCCTGCAAAGGTGGGCGACCGGATCGGGCGGCTGATCGGGGCAGAGTCAGGCGCGGTGGTGATGGGCGATACGCTGTCGATCAAGGTCTATCAGGCGCTGGCCTCGGCGGTGGAAATGCGACCCGAGCGGCGTGTGATCCTGTCGGATACCGGAAATTTCCCTTCGGATCTGTATATGGCCGAGGGGCTGGTGCGGACTTTGGGCGATGGCTACCGGCTGAAAACCGTGGCCCCTGAGGATGTGGCCAGTGCGATGGATGACGATGTGGCCGTTCTGATGCTGACCGAAGTCGATTACCGCACGGGGCGGCGGCATGATATGGCTTCGCTGACCGTGATGGCGCATGCCAAGGGCATCGTGACGGTCTGGGATCTGGCCCATTCGGCAGGGGCATTCCCGGTGAATCTGGCGCAAGCGGGCGCGGATTTCGCGGTGGGATGCACTTATAAATACCTGAACTCCGGCCCCGGTGGTCCGGCCTTTATCTATGTGGCCCCGCGCCATCAGGCAGCGACGCGCCCTGCCCTGTCAGGCTGGCTGGGACATGAGGCGCCCTTTGCCTTTGACATCGGGTATCGCCCCGGCCCGGGGATTGAACGGATGCGGGTCGGCACACCGCCGGTGCTGCAACTGGCCGCACTGGAAGCGGCCTTGGACATCTGGGAGGGCGTGGATCTGAAGGATCTGCGCGAGGCCTCATTGGCCTTGCAAGACCGCTTTATCGCGGCGGTCGAGGCGTCGTGCCGAACGCTGACACTGGCCACGCCCCGCTCACATATGATGCGCGGATCGCAGGTCAGTTTCCGCCATCCCGAAAGCTATGCGATCATGCAAGCACTGATTGCCGAAGGCGTGATCGGCGATTTCCGCGCGCCAGATATCCTGCGCTTTGGCATCACCCCCCTGTTCATCGGGCGGGCCGAGGTGGACCGCGCAGCGGCCATTCTGGCGCAGATCATGGCCAATGACACTTGGGACCGTCCGGAATTCAAGACCCGCTCTCGGGTGACATGATGCGGTTGGCGCTGGCGATCGGAGCGGTTTTGCTAGCGACTCCGGTCGCCGCGCAAAGCGCCGCTGACCGTTTTGCGCCCAAGCGCGGGTTGAACTTTGAGATATGGTCACAGTGGTTGTCGGCTGACGATATGGTCACAACCCCCGGATTTCTGAACGAATATCCCGATTGGCGGCGGCTGGCGGCGGGTGACAGCATTGCGGGGTTGGCCCCGATGGACTTTGATTTCGTGCGTCTGCCGATGGACCCGGCCCCCCTGCTGCGGCTGGGCCCGGGTGCTGCGCAGGATGCTTTGATTGCCGAGATCGTCGAGGGTGCTGCCTTGGTGCAGGGCATGGGGCTGAAAGTGATTGTCGACATGCACTCGATCCCTCGGCCAGACGAGGATTGGGGCACCGACAGCATTGTCGGCGACCCAGCACTTTTTGACGCACATGTGGCCTTGGTGGGCAAGATCGCAGAGACCCTGCACGGTATGGACCCGGACCGCACCGCGCTGGAGGTGTTGAACGAGCCGACAAACGATTGCGATGCGCTCTATGCGGGGGCCGGCGAAATGCGTTGGCCCGGTCAATTGGACCGGCTTTATGCCGCCGCACGGGCGGGTGCGCCCGATCTGCCGCTGGTGTTGTCGGGTGCCTGTTGGGGCGGGGTGCTGGGGTTGCAGGCGCTGGACCTGACACACTTTGGCGACAATGTGCTGTGGAGCTTCCATTCCTACGATCCGTTCTTGTTTACCCATCAGGGCGCAGTCTGGACCGACGGCCCGAATGCCTATTTTCGTGGCATCCCCTATCCGCCCGAAGTGATCGAAGATGCGTTGGCCGCAGAGCTGGTGGCGCAGGCGACAGTCAGGGCAGAGGGCGCATTTTCAGCCGAGGAACTGGCAGAGGCGATGGCCGAATATCGCCGCGCGGGCCGGGCCGTGGTGGGCGCGGAATTGGCGGCGGCGGCAGACTGGGCAGACAGCCATGGCATTGCACGCGGGCGCATGATCCTGGGGGAATTTGGCGCAATGCGTGAGGATATGGCAGGGGTGCGCCTGGACCTGGCTGCCCGCGATGCTTTCCTGTCTGACAAGCGGCAGGCAGCGGAAAACAATGGCATAGGCTGGGCCGTCTGGGTCTGGACCGGCAGCTTTGGCATCGCGCGTGATGACACCTTGCGCGACCTTTCGCCGGCAACCTGCGCAGCCTTGGGCCTGTCATGCTAGGCCTGCCGCCCGTCTGCCGCCCAGCCGGTTGGATCGCCTTGTGGCGGCGGATGGGGCAGTTGTCTATCCTTGATGCAAAATCTGCGATTCTTCTCTGAACCCATTTATTTCAAAGGAGAATATGAAAATGACAGACCGACCAGATCCCGCCGCAGATGGCGCCCAGATGTCCTTTGATGGCCGCATGTCTTACGGCGATTATCTGTGCATCGACCAGATCCTGACCGCGCAAAACCCGATGACCGGAGCGCATGATGAGATGCTGTTCATCATCCAGCACCAGACCTCAGAGCTGTGGATGCGCCTCGCCCTGCACGAATTGGACGCCGCGCGCAAAATGGTGGCCGCCGACCGCCCGCGAGAGGCGTTCAAGATGCTGGCCCGCATCGCAAAGATCATGGAGCAGTTGAACAACGCCTGGGACGTGCTGCGCACCATGACCCCGGCCGATTACACCACCTTTCGCGAAGGGCTGGGGCAGTCCTCGGGCTTTCAATCCTGGCAATATCGGCTGGTGGAATTTGCCGTGGGCAACCGCAACAAGGCGATGCTGGCGCCCCATGCTCATCGCGCCGATCTGACCGAAAAGCTGCTGGCAGAGTTGGCTCGTCCCAGCCTTTACGACGAAGCGTTGCGCCTGCTCGCGCGTCAAGGCATGGCCATTCCGGCGCATGTTCTGACCCGCGACCTATCAGCACCTTGGGAGTTTAATGCCGATGTCCAAGAGGTCTGGGCGCAGGTCTACCGCAACCCGCAAGCGCATTGGGAGGCTTATGAGCTGGCCGAAAAGCTGGTGGATTTTGAGGATTTCTTTCGCCGATGGCGCTTTAACCATGTCACCACGGTGGAGCGGGTGATCGGCTTCAAACGCGGCACCGGCGGCACCTCGGGGATTGCCTATCTGAAACGGATGCTGGAGGTGCAGCTTTTCCCCGAACTGTGGTCGCTGCGCACCGCTCTTTAGGCCAGAATTGGGCCAAAGACACGGTGCGCAGTCACGAAACCGTCATCGGCGGGCAGCAATACGCGTTGTCCGCCCATCACGGTTTGACGCCTAAAGCCGTGTGGGATACTATATATGGGATGGATTCCGGGGGCTGCCTTCCCGGATAAGAAACAAGTGAGCCTTGCATGTCCCTGATCGGTGAAATTTCTTTTGGCAAGGCCTCGCGCTTTGCGGTGTCAACGTTAGCATTGATTGCGGTGATGGGGCTTACGGCGTGCGTTGATCCGGTGACAGGCAAACCGGTGGCGACAGCGGCCCCAACCACGCCGGACGCCCCGCCGCTGCCCGCCGCGGATGAGAATGTCTATCTGGCCAAATCGGATGGGAGCTTCTCGGTTCCCGCCCTGCCGGTAGATCAGATCCCGGAGCCCTACCGCCGTCAGGTGGTGCAATACACCACCGACCAAGTGCCGGGCACGATCATCATCGACCCGAAAAACAGGGTGCTTTACTATGTGATGGGCAAGAATCAAGCGCTGCGCTACGGCATCGCCGTGGGCAAGGCCGGGTTCGAATGGTCTGGCGAAGCGGTTGTTTCGGAAAAGAAACCATGGCCCACCTGGACCCCGCCCAAGGAAATGATCGAGCGTAATCCCGAATTGTCGAAATGGGAAAAGGGCCAGCCCGGCGGGCCGACCAACCCCTTAGGCGCACGGGCGATCTATCTGCTGTCGAACGGCGTTGATTACGGCTACCGCATCCATGGCACGCCGGAATGGCAGTCGATCGGGCGCAACGCCTCTTCGGGCTGTATCCGGATGATCAACCAGGATGTGATGGATCTGTTTGAGCGGGTAAAGGGCGGCGAGAAAGTCATCGTGCTGACTGCCTCGGGGGGGATGCCTTCAGGCCTGTCGATCCCGAAACCGCCCGCCGTGAAAAAGAAAGCCACCCCGGCAAAGCCAGCTGCTGTAGTTGTGCCGGTGGCAGCACCCCCCCTGAAAGTACTGCCGTCGCCCTCGATCACGTTGGGTACTCCTGCAGTTACCCCCGCTGCGGTGACGCCGGTGGTTCCAGCGGTGACACCAACGCCGTCGGTAACTCCAACGGCCCCGGCCTGCGCCGTGGCTTTGGTGAATGGGGCTTGCCCGCAAGGCTGACCCGCACCGCCCAAAACTCAAAAGGCCGCCCCTTCAACCGGGCGGTCTTTTCTTTGGGATCGGGCGTATCGCCCCCTCCCATTTGCCCTTTTCCAAATACTCCCGCCGGAGGCGCCGCCGTTTGCCCCCAAGGCTGCGCTTCGGTGTCTATTCAGCCGCCATCCTAGCGCGTTGCCCCTTGGCCCAAGCCGCACAGGCCTGCCCAAAAGCCGCAAACAGCGGGCGCGAGACAGGATCTTGGCCTGCCCGCCATTCCGGATGCCATTGCACCGATAGGGTAAAACCGGGCGCATCGCGGACATAGATTGCCTCGGGCGTGCCATCGGGCGCGCGGCCATCCACCACGATCCGTGCGCCAGCGCGGTCGATGCCTTGGCCGTGCAGGGTGTTGGTCATCACCTCTGCAGCCCCCAGCAGGCCGTGGAACACGCCACCATCGGTCAAATGCACCGGATGGCGCAGGGCGAATTGCTCTTCCAGCGTGCCATCGGGGGGCATGCGGTGGTTCGCCCGCCCCGGCAGATCGCGGATCTCGGGGTGCAGGGTGCCGCCCATCGCCACGTTAACCTCTTGAAAGCCACGGCAAATGCCCAAAAACGGCTGGCCCCGCTCCACGCAGGCGCGCACCAAAGGCAGCGTCACCGCATCGCGGCACCGGTCGAAAGAGCCATGCGCCGGGGTTTCATCCTCGCCATATTCCGACGGATGCACATTGGGTTGACCGCCGGTCAGCAAAAATCCGTCGCACAGCGCCAGCAATTCGGAAACCGACACAAGACGCGGATCAGAGGGGATTATCAGCGGCAAGCACCCCGCCACATCCGCCACCGCCTCGGAATTCATCGTGCCCCCGGCATGCACTGGATAGCGGTCATTCAATTCATACGAATTGCCGATAATGCCAACAACGGGCCGTCGGCTGGTCAGGCAGGACATGTATATTTCACCGCAATTTGCCTCATCTTACGGGCAGATTAGCGCGGGTTTCGGCCTACGGGAAGGCTATTGATGCGCACACCTCCGCCGTCTGTTGCGCACGGCCCGCGCGGACGGTGCCGCAGGCGTGACTTGTCGCGAAGGCCAATGTTTCCTAAACTTTTCCCCTGTTCAAAGGAGAACCCGATGCCTCTTAAGACCCTGACACTCGTCGCCGCCCTGTGCCTGACCGCCCTGCCCCTTTGGGCCGAGGGCGAGGCTGAGCCGATGGTGATGGACCATTCCGCCCATACAATGACCGGCGATGAGACGCCTGCGACGCGGGCTTATATGGCGGCCAATGCCAAAATGCATGCCGATATGGCCGTGGCGTTCACTGGCGACGCCGATGTGGATTTCATCGCAGGGATGATCCCGCACCATCAAGGTGCTGTCGAGATGGCCAAGATTGTGCTGGAGCATGGCACCGATCCCGAAGTGCGCAAGCTGGCTGAAGCCGTCATTGCCGCGCAGGAAACCGAGATTGCCTGGATGACGGATTGGCTGGCCAAGCACCCGGCCAAGAACTGAACAGTATATGGTGGGTCGCTTTTGGGCAAGAGTGGTGACCCGCCCGTTTCTAAGCTGCCTTGATGAAAGAGCCCAACCCCTTGATCGGCATCGGTCTGATGCTGCTGGCCATGGCCATCCTGCCCCTCATCGACGTTTTGGCGAAATGGCTGGGGCAAGCGGGGATGCCGATCCTGCTGGTGGTCTGGGCGCGGGCGCTGTTTGGCGCGGGCATGACGCTTCCCTTTGCGCTGGCCAGTGACGGCGCACGCATTTTCCGCCCCAAACAGCCCTTGCACCATCTGGCCCGGGCGGGGTTGCTGTTTGCGGCGACATGGCTCTTTTTCACCTCGCTTAGAGATTTGCCGATTGCCGATGCCTTGGCGATTTTTTTCGTCAATCCGTTGATTTTGACGCTGCTTTCGGCGCTGGTTTTGCGCGAAACCGTCGGCCCGCGCCGGTGGGCGGCGGTGGCGGTGGGCTTTTTCGGCACGTTGATCATCATCCGACCGGGCATGATCGAGATGACGCCCGGCACGCTTTATGCCCTTGGCGCCGGGGTCTGTCTGGGCAGTTATTTCGTGATGACGCGGGCAATTGCGGGCAAATCAAGCGCCCATGTCCTGACCTTTCAGACCAGTGCCATCGGGGCCGTGCTGATGACGCTGACGCTGCCCTTTATCTGGCAGATGCCATCAGCGCAGGAATGGGCGATGCTGGCCGGGGTTGGGGTGATTGCAACTGTTGGCCATCTGCTGATCACCCGCGCTTATGAGCATGCAGAGGCGTCCTTGCTGGCGCCCTTGGCCTTTTCCGAGATCATCATGGCCACCGCCGTCGGCTGGTATTTCTTTAACGATCTGCCAGACCGTTGGACGGTTCTGGGCGTGTCGATCCTGATCGGATCGGCGGTCTATATCTCGGTCCGCGAACGGGCGCGGCGGGGCTAGTCAGGCCCCGGCCGCGACCACCTTGGCCGCCGCCTCGATCGCGCCAGGGCCGTGCGGAATTTGCAACGCCTTTAGCCCCGCATCCATCACCGCCAACGCGCCAAGGGTCATATGGGCGTTGACATGGCCCATATGGGCGACGCGCAAAAAGCCGTGATAGGCCGGATCGGTTGACGCCGCCATGCCAAGGCCGATGCCAAGGGTGACGCCTGCCTTTTTCTCGCACCAGTCGCGCAGGTGGGTTGCATCAGGCGCCGTCAGCCGCGCGGCGGTGACAGAGCGGCCGCGATAGTTGGGGTCCGTGACATTCATCGCGATGGCGGGGTTCCCCGCGCCCCAGGCGTCAAACGCCGCCCAAACCGCATGGGCCAGCACGTCATGGCGGTGCCAGACCTGCGCCATACCCTCTTCGGTCAGCATGCTCAGCGCCTCACGCAGGCCATACAGATGCGCTGTGGGGGCTGTGCCGTCCCATAGGTGCCAGTATTCCGACGAATCCAGCCGCGGGTTCCAGTTCCAATAGGGTGAGGCCAGATCGCTGGCGACACAGCGCTGCCTAGTTTGTTCGTTGAACCAGACAAAAGACATGCCGGGCGGCGTCATCAGCCCTTTTTGGCAGGCGGCAACGGTGACATCGACGCCCCAATCATCCATCCGGTATTCATCGCAGCCCAAGGATGCGATGCCATCCACCGCCAACAGCGCAGGATGGCCCGCCGCATCCATCGCGGCGCGCAAGCCTTTGATGTCGTTGCGGATGGTCGATGCGGTATCAACATGCGTGGTCAGCACAGCCTTGATGCTATGCGCAGGGTCTGCACGCAAAGCGGCCTCTAGCTGGGCGGGATCAGCGGGCGCGGATTTGCCAAAATCCAGCACCTCAACCTCTACCCCCATCTGGCGGACCGATGCGGCCCAACTGTGCCCAAACTGCCCGCAGGCCAGCACCAAAGCCTTGTCCCCGCGCGAGAACATGTTGGCATTCGCAGCCTCCCACGCGCCATGGCCGTTCGAGATATAGGCCGCCACATGCCCCGCCGTGCCCGCCACCGTTTTCAGATCGGGCCAGAGGCTGGCGGTCATCTCCAGCAACTGACCTTCATAGATATTGGGGCTGCCGCGATGCATGGCGCGCTGTACCCGATCCGGGATGACCGAGGGGCCGGGGATGGCAAGATAGGGGTGGCCGTGGGCAAGAGTCATATCGCACCTGAGTTGATTGCACGCCATGGCTAGCCCTCCGTTACAGGCCCGTCAACGCCCAGCAACGCGCCCGCCGCTTGAGCAAGGCCCTTGGTTGGGCTACACCACCGGATGATCCGAACCGGGAGCCAGCGATTGGCCGAGATGTCCCCCGCCTCAAACCGCCTGTTCACGCGCTATTGGCGCGATTTCCTGCGCCCGCGTGCCTGGCTTTTGGCGGCAGCCATTGGCGTGTCGGTGATTGAGGGCAGCACGCTGGGCGCGTTGTCATGGCTGTTGCTGCCGCTGTTCGATCAGGTCTTTGCCTCTCGCTCAACCGCCGCATTGGCTTGGGTCGGGGGCGGCATTCTGGGGCTGTTCGTGATCCGGGCGTTTACAGCGGTGATCGGGCGGTCCTTGCTTGCGCGGGTGAACCAGCGCACGGCGGCGGCGATGCAGACCACGCTTTTGGCGCATCTGCTGACGCTGGATGGTGGTTTTTTCCAACGCAACCCGCCCGGCAGCCTGATTGAGCGGGTTCAGGGCGATACCATCGCGGCCCAAGCCGGCACGCAATTGGTGATTGCGGGCTTTGCGCGCGATCTGGTGGCGCTGGCGGGTCTATTTATCGTGGCGATGAGCATTGATGTGACATGGACGCTGGCGGCCCTGATCGGTGCGCCGTTGCTCTTGCTGCCCGCCGCGATCTTGCAGCGCTATATCCGCCGCAAGACCTTGCAAATGCGTGAGGAATCTGGTCTGCGCGCCACCCGTCTGGATGAGATTTTCCATGGCGTCGCGCAGGTGAAACTGAACCGGATGGAGGGCTATCAGACCGCCCGTTATGGCCAGATTGCCGACCGCATCGTGACCGCCGAGGTGAAGTCAGCCACCGGCCGAGCCGCCATGCCCGCTTTGGTCGATATCGTCACGGGCATCGGGTTTTTCGCGGTTTTGATGCTGGGCGGGCGTGAAGTCGTGGCCGGAGAGCGTTCCACCGGCGAGTTCATGGCATTTTTCACCGCAATGGCGCTGACCTTTCAGCCCATCCGCCGCCTGTCGGACCTGTCGGGGCAATGGCAGATTTCGCGCGCGTCGTTAGAGCGGCTCTATGGCCTGTTCGATCTACGATCAGCGATGGCGCGGCCTGCGGTCAGCGCGGCGCAGCCCGATACGCGGCCCCCCGGCATTCGGTTTGACGATGTGCGCTTTGGCTATGACGATACGCCCGTGCTGAATGGGCTAAGTTTCACCGCCGAGGCGGGAAAGGTGACGGCGCTGGTCGGGGCCTCGGGCGCGGGGAAATCCACGGTGTTTCATCTGCTGACCGGGCTGGCAGATCCGCAATCTGGGGTGATCACGATTGGCGGCGCGGATGCGCGCGCGATGACACTGCCCGACCAACGTGCGCTGTTTGCCGCCGTGGCGCAGGATGCCGCCCTATTTGATGAGACGCTGCGCGAGAACCTGATCCTTGGTCGCGATGGCATTTCGGATGCACGGCTGGGCCATGCCTTGACGGACGCCAGCGTGGCCGAGTTTCTGGCGCGTTTGCCCGAGGGTCTGGAGACCCAAGCAGGCCCGCGCGGATCGGCCCTGTCGGGCGGCCAGCGGCAGCGCATTGCGATTGCGCGGGCCTTGCTGGCCGATGCGCCAGTGCTGCTCTTGGATGAGGCAACGAGTGCGTTGGATGCCGCTTCGGAAACCACCGTCACCGCGGCCTTGACGCGCGCGCAAGAAGGCCGCACAACGCTGGTGATTGCGCATCGTCTGGCCACCGTGCGCGATGCGCATAAGATTGTGGTACTAGAGGCGGGCCGCGTGGTCGAAGAGGGCCCGCATGACGCGCTGATGGCCAAAGGCGGGCTTTACGCGCACCTGCATGCTTTGCAGTTTCGCGACTAGGGTGCCCTTCCCTGCCCGCGCTGCGCTGCCTATATCTGGGATCAAGGAGACTGTGATGACGGGCGAAGCGATCCAAGGGCGAACCATTCTGCGGGTGTCGGGGACCGATAGCCTGACCTTCCTGCAAGGTCTGCTCAGCAATGATGTGATGGGGTTGGCCCAAACCCCCGGGATGGTCTGGGCAGCACTCCTGACACCGCAGGGCAAGTATCTGGTCGACGGCTTTGTGATCCGCCGGGGCGATGACCCCGAGGGCGATCTGCTGCTGGATCTGCCAGAGCCGCTGGCCGCGACCACGCTAAAGCGGTTGCAGATGTATCGCCTGCGCTCGGCCGTTCAAATTTCGCAGACAGATCTGCTAGCGGCCCGTGGCTTAGGCGCAGCCCCCCTGGGCGCCCTGCCCGACCCGCGCAATCCCGCCCTTGGTTGGCGCATTTATACGCAAAAGCCCGGGACAGCTCCAATCAACGATTGGGACGCATTGCGGGTGGCCCATCAGGTTCCGGAATACCCGGAGGATTTAGTGCCCGATGACAGCTATATCCTTGAAATGGGGTTCGAGCGTCTGCACGGCGTCAGCTTTCGCAAGGGCTGCTATGTCGGCCAAGAGGTGACCGCCCGGATGCATCACAAGACCGAGTTGAAAAAGGGTCTGGTCCGCTTGCGAATCGAAGGCACCGCCCCACCCGGCACGCCAATCACCCTGCCCGATGGGCGCGAGGCGGGGCGGCTGGGCACTGTGGCGGGCGGACGAGCCTTGGCGCATCTGCGGTTTGACAGGCTGGACGGCCCATTGATCGCAGACACGGCCCGTCTATTCGCAGAATAGCCGCGTCTGTTGCCGTGGGGGAAAATGCGGCTAAATCTTGATAAAAGGTTGAAAGATTTGCGGCAGACCCCATATCAACGGTTGATGTTGACGATGCCGCACACAAGATAAGGTAAGACTATTTCGATGCCATGCGCTATACGCATGGCTGTCATTCCAAACGGGAAACCCCGAATCGGGTGTAAACGGTTACAACATCAGGACGCTCAAAAGATAAGCACTAGATCAGGGATAAGCTGATGCTCGACTCAATCGACAGCACGGCCTTCAACTTCGAACAAGGCCAACGTGCTCGCAAACTTTTTGCTGCCGTTGTTTTGGCCGCGTTGGATGATGCAATCGCCGACGACAAGAAATATGGCAACGGTCCCGACCAGATTGCTCGCTGGGCCCGCTCTCGCGATGGCCGCGAGGTTCTGTCGTGCTCGGGCATCGACCCGAATGAGCGGGTTGTGAAAGGCCTGATGGAATTCGTCGCCAAAGGCGTGCGGACCAGCGTGGCTTTGAGCCGCGAAGAATCAGAGCGCCGTCACGCAGCTGAAGCAGAGCAGGCCGAAGCCGCCTGATCGCCGACACCGCAAATGCAAAAGGCGCGTCCCTTGGGGCGCGCCTTTTGCATTTTCTGCTGGGAAATGCGTTAAGGGTCGCTTATTCAAACTCTCGCGCGGTCAGGGCGCGGTTGATCTCCACCCGCACCAGCTTGCGCACATTACGGGTGATGCGTTCACCTAAAGCGCCGGCCAGCTCTTCACGGATGATGTCGCGCACGATGTCACGCAAGGCTTCTTCGTCAATCTCGGATTCATCGCCCTCAAACAGCTCTGCGGTGCTGGCTTCGGCCCGTGGCTCCACCACATGGGCGCGGGCGGCGGCCAGTTTGGCCTCCAATTCGGCGCGCACTTCAGCTTCGGCGCGGTCGGCCCAAGCGCGGGCCAGCGGATCTGTGCTGCTGGCCATAGCGCGGGGATGGGCGACAAAGGGCACTGGATCGGCCTCAGACTCTGCCCAATCAGCTTCTGCCTCGGCCCAGTCTACGTCGGACACATCCTGCGTGGTCCAATGCCCGTGCGGATCTTGCATAGGCGTCGTATCGGCCAACACATCGTCAGAGGCGGGCATGATCAAGTCGGCCTCGGGCACCGCCTCTCCGGGGGCGGACCAGATCAGCTCATCCGTTTCCCCTTCGGGTGCGGCGGGCGTGCTGCTGTCCATCAAGGCCTTCAGCCCGCTGTCGCCCTCATCCAGACCAAGGTCGTCGTAAACGTCATCCAAGGGCGCAAAGCCCGCCATCGCCCCTGCAGAAGACACCTCGGCCGGGGCAAGCCCGTCTTCAAGGATGCTTTCTAGGGTCTCTTGCGCGGTCAGTTCGGGTGCGGCCGCAACCTCTGGCGCGGGCTCAGCTGGCAGTTCGATCTCAGCTTGCGGCACGACCCGCAGGGCCGGGGTCAGCATTAACTTTCCCGCCTCAGGCTCGGCGCGTTTGGGCGCCGTTGCAGCGGCTTGACGCACAGCCGGGCGCAGATCTTCGGACACCAAGCGGCGGATAGAGGAAAGAACATCCTCAATCTCGTGCGAAGTCAGGGGTTCCGACATGAATTTCTGCCTGTTGATTATTAGCGGTATTTTGCAGCTAGCTTACCCAGAACAAGCGGCCATGACAAGAAATTGGCGCAAGCACCGTTAACGATTGGTATAGTCGCGGCGTTGGAGCAACGGACGGCCCAAAGCGATCTGATCAATTGCCGATTTTGTCCAGAATTGCGTCCAGCCTCTTGCCTTGGGCCGAGGTGGCTGGCGCGGTCTTGACCGCGTCATAATAGGCCTCTGGGTCATAGGTCGGGATGCCCAGCTGAAGGTGATCCACCGTCAACAGCCCCATCGAAGCCAGCACCTGATAGACCGCGATATAGCGGCCCGCTTCGGCCTGCAGCCGCGAGGCGCGGGCGTCCAGCAGTTCCTGCTCGGCGTTCAACACGTCCAGCGTGGTGCGCGCGCCCAAGGTCGCCTCTTCGCGCACGCCGTCAAAGGCGGTTTGTGCCGCACGGATCTGGCGATCAGACGCCTCGATCGAGGCGGCAAAGACCGCCAGATTGGCCCAGGCGTTGCCGACGTTTTGCAACACGGCGACGGTGGTCTGGCCCAGTTTCGCGCGCGATTGATCCTGCCCGGCCAAGGCTTTGCGAAACAGCGCCGACAACCGGCCCCCGGCATAAACGGTTTGGTTCAGGCTAAGCCCCAACTGCTCTGTCACAGACCCGTTGTCGCCCAGCGTCAGCGAGGCGCCAAGGCCCAGCGTGGGCTTCATCCCGGCGTCGGCAAGCGCCACTTGCGCTTCGGCCAGCGTGACCAGTTCCTGCGCCTGTTTGATCAAAGGATGGGTTTTGCGGGCCACGGCCTGCGCCTCTTCCAGCGATTTGCCGAACTTGGGCGGTTTTGGCAAAGCCGACAGCCTGCCCGGATAAGCGCCCGTGGCGGCCTTGTAGCTTTCGCGGGCCACCATCAGATCGCCCTCAGCCGCAGCCAAGGCCGAGCGGGAGGCGGCCAGACGGGCCTCAGCAATCGCCACATCGGTGCGGGTGACTTCGCCCACGTCAAACCGGTCTTGTGCCGCGCGTAATTCCTGCGTGATCAGGCGCACGTTCGATTGGCGCAAGGCAATTATTTCGCCGCTTAGCCGCACTTGAACATAGGCGGCAAGCGCCTCCAGCAGGACTTGCTGTTCTACGTTCACCAGCGCCTGACGGGTGGCCAAGACGCTCTGCTTGGCGATGGCAATGCCAAACCCGCGGCGGCCCCAGTCATAAAGAACAAACTCTGCCGACAGATCCAAAGAGGCGGTCAGGTTGGTGCTGTAATTGCCCACCCCGAACAGCGTGGAATTGGTGCGCCGGGCCCCGGCCAGTGCCGTATAGGACACCACAGGCCGCAAGGCCGAGACGGCAATGGCGACATCTTCATCTGCCGCGCGCAGAACGGCCTGATTCTGATCCAACAGATGCGAGTTGCGGTAGGCGGCAATCAAGGCATCAGACAGCGTTTCCGCCCCGGCCTGCACACCCATAACGGCGATTGAAACCGTTGCCACCAAATTGCGAAGCCAATGCCGCATCGTCTGCCTTCCTGTCTTGTGCCCTCTGCCCCAACCGGGCGGCGGCCCTCTCCGCACCCGCGCTTACAGCGCGAAACTGGCCACGCGGCCAAATCCGGCCAAAACCGGGGCCGAAGCGTTGAACGCAAAGCGCCAGGTGATCTGGCCATCTTGCTTCAGCCCGGTTTTCACCGTGCCAAGCGCGCCTTGCATGAAAATTGCAGCAATCCGCCCGCCGTCTTTCAACTGCGCCAACAGCGCCTCGGGCACCTGTTCAAGACCGCCCTGAATGGTGATCACATCATAGGGGCCATGCTTGGCAGCCCCTTCGGTCAAGGGTCCGGCCACGACAACGGCGTTATCGACGCCCTCATCCGACAAAGCACGCTGCGCCTCGGTCGCCAGATCGGCGTCATCCTCAACCGCCACAACCGTATCGGCCAGACGCGCGATAACGGCAGCCGAATAGCCCAGGCCACAGCCCAGATCCAACACCATCTCGCCCGGCTGAATATCCAGTGAATCCAGCATCTTGGCCAGTGTCCGTGGCTCCAGCATCACACGGCCGGGGCTGATCTCGACATTGGCGCCGATATAGGCGGCTTCCTGACGGTCGCGCGGCACATAGACTTCACGCGGGACGTGCAGCATGGCTTCGATGATGGGAAATTTGGTCACGTCCGAAGGCCGGACCTGTGTATCCACCATCGTCATGCGGCGGGAGGCGAACTCGCTCATCCTGAACCCTTCGGTTTATATATCGTCTGTTAAAAATTTAATCACATCCCGCACCCAAGGGCAACGGGGCATGCCAAGGTCTTTGTGCCGCAGTCTGCGGGATTTTGCCAGAGCCTTGGCCACGAAAAGGGCCGCAACGGCGCGGCCCTTTGATCACAATGTTTGAAAGCGCGTGTTGCAGGGCTTAGTCCCCGCTTGCCGCCCGGCGCCCACCGGCCCAAGTCATTGCCTTTTCGCCAATCTTGCGGAACTTGCCCGAGGCATTTTCCAGTTTCGCCTCCCATTCCGGGTTGGGCGTCTCGCCTTCGGTTTCCTTGAAATAGACCTGCAACAGGCAGGCCAACGCAAACGGCTCAATCAACGCCGCCTTCACCGCCCAGGCAAACAGCACCGCAAAAACCATCATCGCCGCCGTCGCCTTGCCGGGCAGCATGTAAACCACCGCCGCCGCCGGGGCCAGCATCAGCAAGAACACCACAAAGGCCAAAAGCCAGGCAATCAGCGTCAGCCAAGCCGCGTTCACCAGCATCGGCCGGGCGTTCTGGGCATAAAGCACCAGCGCCTCTTGCGCCGATTTCCACGGATTGGTCGCCTTGGTGCGAAAGGCGTGGGCCAGAATCACTTCATCCACCAGCCCCACCGCCATCCGCAGATAGGCCCGCACCACCGACATCAGCCGGTCAAGGCCGGGAATGGGGATGATGCTCAGGATGCCTTCCAGCAACCCGGTCACCGCGCGCACCACGCCCTTGATCAAAAGGTCCAGCGCGAACAAGGCGTTGGCTTGGCCAAAGCGTTCAGTCACCATGGCGCGCGCATAATCGATCTGGCCTTTGCCACCGGGAATCTCACGGCCCTCCATCAATTCGACCATGACGGCAATATGGCCGGCCTTGACGATATAAAGGATGTAATCGCGCAGAAAGAAGATGACGGCGGCGGTCAGACCAAAGCCGCCCACAGCGCCGTAACCGATTGCGCTGGCACGGAATTCTTCATCGCCAAAGGCACCCACGCCATAGCCGACCCCAGCCCCCGTGCCGGTGGCAATCACCAACGCGGCCGAGATACCGAAATAAACGATGACCCTGAAGATGATGAAAGGTGCCGTCCGCGCCATCAGACCCAAGGCCTTGCCGATGCTGAAATCCCACATTTTATGCCTTTATGTCCGCCTGAAATACTGGGTGGATCCTGCCCGGGCGGGGAGGGTTTGGAAAGTCTTAGCCGCCGAAAATCGCCTTGCGATGGTCTTGCAGATAGATCCGCAGCCAAGCCGTGTAGTTTTGCGGGCGGTCCGCTACATCCTTGGTCAACAGATCCAGATCGGCCCATCTTGTGGCCGAAACCTCTGCCGGGTTCAGCGTCAGGGGCATATCAGGCGGGGCTTCGGCCAGAAAAACATCAACCCGCTCATGCTCAATCATGCCATTGCCAACATCGGCGCGATATTCCAGCTGGCCGCCCGGGCGCAGGGTCAGGCCGGTGATGCCCAGCTCTTCGCGCAGACGGCGCACGGCGCAATCGGCCGAGGCTTCGCCCCAATGCGGATGCGTGCAGCAGGTATTGGCCCAAAGCCCGGCAGAGTGGTATTTTCCCGCCGCACGCTGTTGCAGCAATAGGTTCGGCCCTTGGGTGACAAAGATCGACACCGCCATGTGCCGCAGGCCGCGCAGATGCACGTCCAACTTGTTCATCGGGCGCAGAATGCCTGCCTCCCATGCGGGAATTAACGTGTCGGTCACTGTCTGCCCTTTCGTGGCGGCATCGATACCCTTTGCGCGTTGATTTGTGCAAGCCCCACCGGGTTTTTGATCGGTCGCTAACGCGCGCTTAACCGGGCCCGCGCCATGCTGACTAATCCACCCAGAATCGCACCAGAAAGGGGCCAGTTGATGACAAAAGACTCCGCCAGCCTAAGCCGACGGCTGAACCGCATTCGCGCGCAAATCAAACAGCTTTTGCAGCAAGAGGTGGCGTTGACCGCCGCCCTGACGCTGACCTCTGCCGTCCAGCCGCCGCAGCCGCGCCCCGGTTGGCCAATCCAGCGCCTTGTGCCGGATGCCGTCGGAATCAGTCTGCATTAACCGCGCAATTGCGCCAGCAGATCAAGGCTGGGCACACCGGTGACTGCAAGGCCACGGCTGGCCTGAAATCCCTCGATCGCGGCTTTGGATTTCGCGCCGATGACGCCATCTGTGCCGCCGGTGTCAAAGCCTTTGGCCGTCAGCAGCCGTTGCAGGGTTTGCCGGTCATCATTGGTCAAGCCATTGGCATCGGGGCCGAAACTGGCCTTGACCGGGCCGCCGCCATTGATCCGATCGCTAAGGTGGCCAACCCCAAGAGCGTAATTCTCGGCGTTGTTATAGCGCAGAATGGCGTTGAAGTTGCGGGTGACCAGAAAGGCCGGACCGCCGCTGCCTGCGGGCGCGATGATCGACCCTGTCGCCAGCGATTGCCCGGTGGCAGAACGCACGCCAAGGCCGGACCATTCGCCCGCCGATTTGCCTTTGCCACGGCCCAGAAGGCCGGTGTTGAACCCTGCGGGCAGGCTGACTTCCATGCCCCAAGGCACCCCCGCCTGCCAGCCAGAGCGGCTGAGGTAAGCGGCAGTCGAGGCCAGTGAGTCCGATGGATCTTCGCCCCAGATATCGCGCCGCCCGTCGCCGGTGTAATCGACCGCGAATTCCAGATAGCTGGTCGGGATGAATTGCGTATGCCCCATGGCCCCGGCCCAAGAGCCGACCATCTGGCCCGCCGTGGTATCGCCGTTTTGCAAAATGCGCAGGGCGGCAGTCAACTGACCTTCAAAGAACTCTCCGCGACGGCCCTCATAGGCAAGAGTCGAGAGGGCCGAGATCACCGGAACATTGCCGCGGCGGGTGCCGAAAAAGCTTTCCAGCCCCCAGACGGCGGCAATGATTTGGGCATCAACGCCGTAGCGCGATTGCAGACCGTTCAGGGTGCTGCGGTAGGTGGCGAATTTTGACCGGCCGAGGGAGACACGTTCGTCCGAGGCGGCGATGTTCAGATAATCTTCGGTGGAGCGTTTGAATTCGGTCTGGTTGCGGTCTTTTTCGATCACCTCGGGCAGGAAGCCTGCGCCGCTAAAGGCGCTGTTGATGGTGTTGCGCGAAATGCCACGGGCGGCGGCGCGGTCTTTATAGGCGGCGACCCATGCATCCCATCCGGCGTCGGGGACGGCGCGAGGGGGGGCTGCTTCGCCTGAGGGGCCCTTGGTGCCGCCAGCAAAGCGGCTGGCGGTGGGGGTGCAGGCGGCGGTGAAGGCTGCAAGGGCGGTGGTGGTGAAAAGGCGTCGGGTGATCATGGGCTGCCCTCTGAGTTTTATTTTGCGGTCAGGGTAGCCGATATGGCGCGGGGCGCAAAGGGGGCGTCCCGAGCAGGGACAGATTTCCGCCCACGCAAAAACAATCACTTAGCCGACCGAATTAAAGGTTTGTTTACTTTTCGCCGCCGTCAGACCCCTGCCCTTTCAAGGCAAAGGCGATCTGGCGCAGCATGCCGTGAAAGGTTTGCACCTCTGCCCGGGTCAGGGCCAGACGGCCCCACATGTTGCGCAGATTGGATTTCATCGCAGGCGCTTTGGTGTCGGGAAAGAAGAACCCGGCATCGCCAAGACGTTCTTCATAGTGATCGCCAAGCCGGTCAACCTCTTGCCGGGTGGCGAGGTCTTTGCCTGCCAGCTCCATCACCGAGGGCGGCATGTCAGAGCCTTGGCGGCCCCATTCGTAAGACAGCAAAAGCACGGCTTGGGCGAGGTTGAGGGAAAAGAAATCGGGGTTCACCGGCACGGTCACGATGGCGTTGGCTTGGACAATATCATCATTTTCCAGCCCGGCGCGTTCGGGGCCGAACAGGATGCCAACTTTTTTCCCTTGGGCTGTCATCGCGCGTGTCATCGCCATGGCGCGCTCTGGCGTGACGATTTCCTTGACCAATTCGCGCCCACGCGCGGTGGTGGCAAAGACAAAATCGCAATCGGCCACGGCGGCGGCAACATCGGGAAAGACCCCGGCGTGATCCAGCACCCGCCCCGCGCCCGAGGCCATCGCGACAGCCTTTGGGTTGGGCCAGCCATCGCGCGGATCAACGATGCGCATGCGGTCCAGCCCGAAATTCAGCATCGCGCGGGCAGCACCGCCGATATTTTCGCCCATCTGCGGGCGGACGAGGATGATGGCAGGTGAAATCATGGGCGCACCGTCTGGGATAAGGATACGCGTCTGATACGGCAGGCCCCCCCGTAAAACAAGGCGGGTGGGGCGGTTTAGCCATGTAGTCAAACCCGCAAAAGGCTGTTAATCGGGGCGAAAGATTGACCCGAGGATCATCATGGCCGCTGACGACCGCCCGCAAATCACTTTGATCACCCCGCCCGCTTTTGAGTTGGAGGCATTCCCCAGCCAATTGGCGCGGGTGCTGGATGGCGCGGAAATTGCCTGTTTGCGGCTGTCTTTGGCCAGCAAAGACGCCGATTTTCTGTCTCGGGCGGCGGATGCCTGCCGCGAGGTGGCGCATGCGCGCGATGTAGCGATTGTGATCGAGGCGCATCTGGGAATGGTCGAACGGCTCGGTCTGGACGGGGTGCATTTGTTGGATGGCGCGCGGTCTTTGCGGGCGGCGCGCAAGGAATTGGGCGCAGATTCTATCATCGGCGCGCTTTGCGGCGTGACCCGGCATGAGGGCATTGCTGCGGGCGAAGCGGGCGCGGATTATGTGGCCTTTGGGCCCGTAGGCGCGACCGGCTTGGGCAATGGGGCGCTGGCGGAGCCCGAATTGTTCCAGTGGTGGTCTGAGATGATCGAGGTTCCGGTGATTGCCGAAGGCGGTTTGACCGCCGATCTGGTGGCGGCGTTTGGGCCGATGACGGATTTCTTTGGGGTCGGCCCCGAGATTTGGGGCGCGGAAGATCCGGCGGCGGCGTTGAAGGCGTTATTGGCGCCTTTGGGGTAGGGTTCAGGGCAGAATATGCGTGGTGCGAATGACATTTTCGCAATATTGCGCCAGCTGTTTGCGATCTGCAAAGCCATCGACCGGGACGGGCGGGTGCAAGATGACCTCGACGTGCCCGCGCCCCGGAGCTGTCAGAATTTTCCACAGATGCGGAACAAATTCCATATCGCCCCACCAGCCGTAAAAACGCGGGTCCATGCCCTTTGCAGCGTGATAGATCACGGTAACCGGTTGAATATGCATGGTTTGCTCTAGGCCGTGGGTAAAGAAGGCCTGAAACAAGGACGATTTGAAGGACAGCACGCGCAGGGCATCGGTTGAGGTGCCTTCGGGGAAGAACAGCAGTTTGTGACCGGCGCGCAGGCGGGTTTCAAAGATGGCTTGCTGGGCTTTCGCCTCGGTTCCCTTGCGGGTGATGAAAACGGTGCCGGTGGCGCGGGCGAGGATGCCGATGCCGGGCCAGCCAGAAACCTCTGATTTCGCAACGAAATAGATGGTTTGCACGGCGTTGAGGGTGAAAATATCTATCCAAGAGGCGTGATTGGCGACGATGGCGCCTTTTTCGGTCATAGGCGTGCCGCGCAGGGTGAGGTTTAGGCCAAGGATGCGCAGGGCAACTTTGCAGACAAATTGAGTGATATGGGGGGTGACCGGGCGCGATTGGCCGCAAAGGGGCCATTCGACCAGCCGGACCAAGAGCAGGATTATCAGCCCGGTATAGGTGACAAGGCCGAGGGCGAGGCCGCGAAAGCCGCCGCGAAGCGCGCCGAGGGCGCTGATTTTAAGCGGTTGTGCGGGGATGGATTGCCAGTCTTCGGTCATGGAGAGCCTTGTTTTCGCAGGTAGAAATCGCGGTGTTTGGCCGACATGCGGGCAGTGTCCATCACGAGGCAAACATCAATGGTGTTAAAGGCGTGATCCACCCAAGCGCCGTCGCCGACATAGCCGCCAAGGCGCAGGTAAGCTTTGATCAGGGCGGGCATGGCGCCCATGGCTAGGCTGCGGTCAAGATCGGCGGCGGGGATCTGGGTCAGCGGGGTGCTGTGATCGGGCCGGGCGGTGACGCGCATGTCAGGCGGGGCAAGGTGGTGGTGGCCGAGCCATGACAGCGGCATGGCAAGGGCGGTGGTATCGGTGCCGTGGAAGGACGCGGTGCCGAAGAGGATTTCTATATTGCGATCAAGGATATAGGCGGCAAGGCCGTTCCAGAGATGTAACATTGCGGTGCCGCCGCGATGGTCAGGATGCACGCAGCTGCGGCCAAGTTCCAGCAGGCGGCGGTTGGACTGGCGCAGGGGGGAGAGGTCGAATTCAGCCTCGGAATAGAACGGTTGGCCGAGGGGGAGGCGGTCTGAGGGCAACAGGCGGTAAGCGCCGATGACGTGATCGCCTTGGGCGGGGTCGGCGGTGTTGTCGATCAGGATCATGTGGTCGGCGATTTGGTCGAAGGCGTCTTCCTCGGTCTGGGCGGTGTGGTTGATCAGCGGGCCGGTGGCGCCAAGTTCGCGCACGAAAACCCGGTAGCGCAGGCGTTTTGCGGCAAGGACATCAGAGGCGGAAGAGGCGAGCCGCAGGGTATAGGGGCTGGTTTCGGCCGGCATCGCGCTCCCTTTCCCGAGGTTGCTTTGCACTTAGCCATGCGGGGTGGGCATTGCAACGGGCGGCGGAGGGTGTTGCGGGCGCGCGGCTATCGCTGGTTGCAAAAGGTAGAGGAATGCACAGTATGGTTGTTATGTCTGGGCAATCGGGTGAAGGAGGATGTGGGTGCCATCGATCACGACTTTGCCGGCATGTTCAAAATTCACCGTGATGCGGGCGTTGATCACCGATTGCACCTGGCCCAGGCCCCAATCGGGCTGGTCGGGGTGGCGCACGATCATGCCGGGTTCCAGATACGCGTTTTTCATTCCCATCAAGACAGGCTCCTGAATATGCAAGACAAGCCCGACCTCGCCGCCCTTATCGGATCGCGGATCTGCCATGATCTTATCAGCCCGATCGGCGCCATCGGCAATGGGGTGGAGTTGATGATGATGGATGGGGCGGCCAAGACGCCCGAACTGGCGCTGATTGCCGAAAGCGTGGCCAGTGCCAATGCGCAGATCCGGTTTTTTCGGGTGGCGTTTGGGGCGGCCAGCGGGGATCAGCGGATTGCGCGGGGGGAAGTGGCGGGGATTTTGGCGGATCTGACGCGGGGCGGGCGGTTGACGGTGGAGTGGTTGAGCCCGGCCGATCTGTCGCGGCCGGAGGTGAAGCTGGTGTTTTTGCTACTGCAATGTCTTGAATCTGCAATGGCTTATGGAGGAAGGGTTCGAATAGAACGGGGCGATGCGGGCTGGGTGATGCAGGCCGAAGCGCCACGGTTGAAGATTGACCCGGCCTTGTGGGAAGTGCTGACCGAGCGCCATGCGCCGCCGGAAATTGGGGCGGGTCAGGTCCATTTCGCCTTGGTGCCTGAGGCCTTGAAGGATCAGGGCAAGCGGCTGGTAGCGGAGTTGCGTGAGACGGAGATCCGGTTGAGCTTTTAGCGGCGGAGGCGCCCTGCGCGGGAGTATTTAGAAAAGGGCAATTGGGGGGCGCTAGTGTTCTGAATCTGACGCTTGCTACCTGTTTCCTCTGATTTCATCGAGTTTGTCCAGCGCGCGTCGTTCCCGGGTTAGGATATCCTCAGCCGTTTTGGTCCAGGTGAAGGGCTTCGGCT
>Ga0105053_10000370_pt1 | contig 67497 bp, 57 predicted proteins | sample BON01_FD_78093 | JGI IMG/M metagenome (GOLD analysis project Ga0105053, IMG submission 78093) | Freshwater microbial communities from Lake Bonney liftoff mats and glacier meltwater in Antarctica - BON-01 | ecosystem: Environmental > Aquatic > Freshwater > Ice > Glacier meltwater | place: Lake...
CCTGAAAACCAAACACCAACCTTTTAAAAAACGAAAATCTGTAGTACACAAACTTGAAGCTAAAAAAACAGAAGCTAAAGAAAATCAGACACTTCTGAGCGGTTAGCTGCAATGTGGGTTAAATTCAGTTCCGGCTAACAATATTGAAAGTATCACCGTCCTTAAAGATGCATCTGCAGCAATTTATGGTTCCAGGGCCGCCAATGGGGTCATTCTGGTTACCACCAAAAGTGGTTTGAAGAATACCCCCGCAACCTTCAGGTATGAATTTTACGAAGGCTTCCTTTCGCCCACCATGGTTCCGGAAATGGCTGATGCCCCTACGTATGCACAAATGATCCAGGAAATGCAATCCTATAGGGGAGCTGACGAAGCTAATATGTCCTTTTCCTTGGAAGATATTGAAAAATACAGAGCGGGGAATTTACCCTGGACCCATCCCAATACGGATTGGTTTGATGCTGGACTCGCAAATTACAGCAGAAACAGTAGCCATAATTTCTCGGTTAGCGGTGGAGGTGAGTCAGTTAATTATTATGGGGCTTTAGGTACGCAATCTGACGGTGGAATCTATACCAACTCTGCAAATTCGTTTAACAGGTATAATTTAACAGCTAATGTAGATGTTAAAGTCAACGAATATTTAGATGTAGGCATTAATATTATTGCTTCTCAGGAAAACAGGATGTTCCCCACCAGAGGTGCAGGGACGGTATTTGCACATCTGATCAGAGGTTATCCTACAGAAACTGCAATTTGGCCCAACGGCTTACCAGGACCTGATGTTGAACGTGGTGACCAACCCCTTGTGATCTCCTCATTTGAACCGGGGTACGATGACGACAAACGTTACCGGAGCAATAATACGCTTTCTGCTAATTTAAAAGTTCCCGGAGTCGAAGGCTTGACATTGTCCAGTTTTTATGCTTATGATATTTATTTTAAACAAAGAAAATTGTTCGAAAGACCATTTATGCTTTATCATTTGGACGAGGGCGGGTATTTAGCTGCGGGAAATACCGGAAGTGAAGATGGATCAGCTTTTCTTACTGGAATTCTTAGTGGTCAGGCACCAGAACCGAGACTAAGGGATTTCTTTGACAATACTATTACAAATACTTTTAACTTTAAGGTGAACTATGATAAAACCTTTAATGAGGTTCACAATATCAGCACCTTTGTTTCCTATGAGAATTCTGAATATACTGGTCAGGGAATTGAGGCGTTCAGAAGATATTTTGTTTCAGATAAGCTGCCGTACCTGTTCGCCGGTGGTGATGCTGAAAAAGATAATGACGGATGGATTGATATAGATGCACGCGTAAACTATTTTGGAAGGTTTAGCTACAATTATAAGGAAACCTATTTATTCCAGTTCAGTTTTCGAAGGGATGGTTCCTTGAGGTTTTCGGAAGAAAGTGGGCGTTGGGGAAATTTCCCTGGGGTGCTTGCCGGTTGGAATATCTCTAATGAAGAGTTTTGGAAAGATAATATTGGCTTCATCGATTTTTTAAAAGTCAAAGCCTCCTGGGGTAAGATGGGGAACGATCTGGTAAATCCATTCCAGTACCTCACCAGTTATGAATTTGGTCAAGGTACCGTATTTGGATCAGGGAGGAATTACGCTACCGGTCTTAACTTAAGCGGCACACCCAATCCTTTTATAACCTGGGAGGTGGCCAATGTATATAATGCAGGTTTTGAATCAAATTTTTTAAACGGGAAGATGAGTTTAGATGCCGAATTTTTTTATGAAAGAAGAAACAACATTCTTGTCCAAAGGAGTGCTTCGGTCCCCAACTATACAGGTATCTCCTTACCCGACGAAAATTTTGGCATCGTCGATAACAAAGGCTTTGAAGTTATTCTGGGATACAACGACCAAAAACCTAATTTTTCCTACGGAATAAATGGAAACCTCTCCTTTGCACGTAACAGTGTGGTTGAATTTGACGAACCGGAACGGAATGTACCATGGCAGGTCCAGACTGGTTATCCTCAAGGTTCTGCCCTGCTTTATCGATCGATAGGTGTTTTCAGGGATGAAGAGCATGTGAATTCCTTGCCGCATGTTCCTGGAGCACGCCCTGGTGATATTATCATCGAAGACTATGATGACAATGGTATCATTAATAACGACGACAGAACCTTGTTTAACAGGACAACCAACCCTGAAATCACCTATGGTGTTTCTTTTAATTTTAAATATCAAAATTGGGAACTGAGAGGGCTGGTTCAAGGTGTGGGAAGAGCTATGAGATTAATGTACACTTCATTACAGGGCAGTTCGGGTAATTATTTTCAATATGACGCAGAAGGAAGATGGACTCCTGACAATATTGATGCAGATAAGCCAAGGGCATTTGAAAGGGAAGAGGAATATTGGAGGTTAAATTTCAGAACAGACTATTCCTATCACAACACTTCTTATGCCCGCTTAAAGAACTTACAGCTTTCTTACACCATTCCTACGCACCTTGTAGAGGTAATTAAAGTCACCAATGCGAGGTTGTTTATAACCGGTCAGAACTTATTCCTGATCCATTCCGGTACTGAAATTATGGATCCTGAACTGGGGAATTTGAATAGCTATCCGATCATGAAAGTCCTTTCTTTTGGCGCAACCGTTTCCTTCTAATCTGATATAAAACAACCGTTATGAAAAAATATATAAATATTAAAGTATTATCAGTTCTTCTGCTTTTGCTTTCCTCCTGTGTAGAAGAAATTTTGGATAAAACCCCTTTAGATAGGTATTCTGAGGAGCTTGTTTGGTCCGATATCAACCTTGCCAATAGCTTTCTTAATATCGCTTATCGAAATATGTCCAGTGGATTTAACTCAAATTTAAATCTTGCGGGAGTGTCTGACCACACCTTCTTTATCCATATATATGGAACAGATATTTATGTGCAGGGGAATATTACCCCTTCCAATATGGGGCCATTCAACCATACTAGGTTTAGGTTTCTAAATTGGCAGCTTTTTGATAATATTCAAATCATCAACACCTTCCTTGCAAATATCGATGAGGTGGTAGAAAACACGAAAGAAACTGAAAGAGAAGCTGTTGAACAAAGAGCTGAAATTTTGAAAGGAGAGGCCTTATTCCTCAGAGCCTTTGCCTATGCCCAGATGGCCCGTACTTTTGGCGGCCTTCCCATTTTAACAGAGCCTTTCGGTATTGGGGATGATTATTTATCTATTCAAAGAGGATCATTTGAGGAAACGGTCAATTTTATTGTGCAGGATTGTGATGCGGCGGCTGCCCTTCTTTTACCAAAAGATGAAATGGAAATGGGCAGAGCGACCAAAGGGGCAGCATTGGCTCTTAAGTCACGGATCTTGTTGTTTGCGGCCAGTGACCTTACTGCTGATGGTACGGCTGAAAATAAATATGTGGGTTACGAAAATCCCGATAGAACAGCACTTTGGACTGCAGCAAAAAATGCAGCTAAAGCAGTAATGGATCTGGGTACCTATTCCCTTGCAGATTTTGGAGCCCCTGACAAAGAGGCGGTGGCTAACAATTATTATGATTTCTTCAGACAAAAAGATCTTTCCAACAATGAGGTGATATGGGGTAAAATGTTTTTAGCAGATGTTGGGGAAAGGCATAGAAATAACTTATGGCAGGGGCCCAACGGATTAGCAAACTATGGCAGTAATAATCCTACCCAAGATTTGGTGGATAGCTATCAAATGGAGGATGGATCCAGCTTTTCAGATCATTTCATTTTGAATGAAAACGGACTTTATCAAAATATATCCGGTAAATATCCCAATGAAAATCCCTATCATCACCGCGAACCAAGATTTTACGGGTCAATTTTATATGATAGTGCTAATTGGCAACCGCGTTTTTCTGACCTTCAAGAAAGGGATCCTTTGGGAATTTATGACAGACGGACCCGGATCACGATTGAGAATGGAAATGTAAAGAGTGACCTGGTAGGTATTGATACCCGCCAGGGACCTGTCCATGCGTGGAATGCCGGATATACCGGCTATCTGATGAAAAAGATGATGGACCATGAAGTTATTGGCAAAGACGAATTCAATGAAAATGTATGGATTTGGCTCAGATACGCTGAGATACTTATGAACTATGCTGAAGCCAGCCTGGAGCTGGGTGAAACCCAAGAGGCGGCAACATATATCAACATGATCAGAAACCGGGCCGGCATGCCAGATTTCACCGGGAATATTGAAGAAGCACTTCGTTATGAAAGAGAAATTGAATTTACTTTTGAAAATATCCGATGGTTTGATATCAGGAGGTGGAAAATTCTTGAGGAAAAACTGGTAGATGCCAAGGGAATTGAGATTGTCGAAACCAGGAATTTGGATGAAGGAACGGTAAACACTATCTGGAGGCGATTAACTGTTCAGGACCGTACCGTGGAACAAAAGATGTATTGGATACCCATTCCAAATGATGAAATGAATAAAGCGCCCCAGTTGGTACAGAACCCTGGCTATTAGTGTCAGGGACAAGGTAAGTTGGTGCTGTGAAAAAGAGGAGAGAAACCACTCAAAATTAATGAGGATGTAAAAAGAACCAGATATATTATCTGGTTCTTTGAGAATAAAGATGGAGCTGTCGGTGTCCACCGAAAAGGGGGGGGGGCGAAATTTCACCTTTTATATTTCTTCTCGGGTTTTAAAATTGGACCCCTCTTTTTTCAAGCTTATATTTATGCTAAATCCTATTACTTACCTAGATTAGATTAAGATTGGCAACGAAAAGAAACTTTTTCCATGTAATTTCAAAACCGTTCAAAATGAAAATAATGAAATAAAAATGGTAAGTCTTATCAACTTCATTCCAAATTAGATTGGTATGGATTTAAAATAGGGACGATGACCATCAAATTGTTGACCATGCCCAATGAAATGATCGCCAAAAGATTTGCCATTCTGAATGCCCATGTCATTACCGATAGGGTCAAAAATGGCGAAATTGTGGTGGGAATTTGCGGCCATTTTTTCAATTGGGAAGGGCATTTATTGTCTTATATCGGAAATGTGGACAAACGCTGCGAAACCATTTATATGAAAGTCAACAGTACTTTTTTTGAAAGGTTGATGAAAACCATCCGAAGCCGCATGGGAGGGGATCTTACTGACCGTGGGGTCTTCCAAAGAAAGTACTTAAGAAATAGAAATAAAAACAGGCTGATCGTCCTGGCGGCGGACCAAAGGCCAAATTATTTGGATATAAGGTATTGGACTACCTTTATGAACAGAGAAACGGCTTTTTATGAAGGTGCAGAAAAGCTGGCAAAAAGATTTAACCACCCCGTGGTCTATGCAGAAGTAAGCAAGCCCAAAAGGGGCCATTATGAATTCAAATATCAGTTATTGGCTACGCCACCTTATGGAGAATCGAAGTCCCATTCCATCACAGATGCATTCATCGAACTTGTTGAAAGGAACATCAAAAACCAACCATCCCTTTACCTTTGGTCCCATAAAAGATGGAAAATTAAAAAACCTATTAAACCAAATGATGGCGCCCCGACGGCAAAGTCATGAATGATCTTCCAAATTAGCCCTGGTATCAGTTTAAAATAGGGATGGATGAACATCAATGAAATCATTTGGGATGCCAACGAAGCCGCCCTAATGAAAATACCATTGGGCAGGGACTTACTTCAGGGATTTTTCTTATACCGGTACCATAATTCGATTGGTCAGAAGGATTGTTAAAAGGAAATGGTAACTTTGCCCAAGCCATTTATTACCACAACCTATTTTGGGTGCATACAAATTGATTTTATGGATTATTTAGCCACCCTTAACCCTCCTCAATTGGAAGCTGTAGAAAAAACAGATGGTCCAGTTATGATTATTGCAGGAGCAGGGTCAGGAAAAACCAGAGTACTTACCTATAGGATTGCCCATTTGATCCGTCAAAAAAAGGTGGACGCATTTCAGATTCTCTCCCTTACATTTACCAATAAGGCTGCCAGTGAAATGAAGCGGCGAATCGAAAAACTTATTGGGCTGGAAGCCAGAAATACCTGGATGGGAACCTTTCACTCTGTGTTTGCCAAAATTCTGAGAGTGGAAGCATCGAAATTAGGCTACCCCAGTAATTTCACCATTTATGACAGTGACGACAGCAAATCACTCATCCGGTCCATCGTAAGAGAAATGAAGCTAGACGATAAAGTCTATAAAGCCAATACGGTACTTTCCAGAATCTCTGGTGCCAAAAACAGGCTGATAGGATGGGAAACTTACCTAAAAGATCCCTACATTGCAGCAGACGATGAAGCCGCCATGAAACCAAAAATGGGGGCCATCTACAAAACCTATCAGAACAGGTTATTCAGGTCATCTGCAATGGATTTTGACGACTTGCTTTTCAATACTAATGTTTTGTTCCGTGATCACCCTGATGTATTGTACAAATACCAGCAGCGATTCAAGTACGTAATGGTGGATGAGTTTCAAGACACCAATCTTTCACAATACCTTATCACAAAAAAACTGGCGGCAGTTCATCAGAATATCTGCGTAGTGGGTGACGATGCACAGAGTATTTATGCCTTTAGAGGGGCTGACATTCAAAACATCCTCAATTTTGAAAAGGACTATCCTGACCTTTTTGTGGTTAAATTGGAGCAGAACTACCGTTCCACAAAAAATATCGTTGAAACAGCTAATTCCATTATTGCCAAAAATAAATCACAACTTCAAAAAAATGTCTGGACTCAAAATGACTCGGGAGATCTGATCGAATTGATGAAGGCTAATTCAGACAATGAAGAAGGCAGAATGGTTGCGGCAACAATTTTTGAAGAGAAGAACAACAAGCAATTGAGTAACAGTGATTTTGCTATATTGTACCGGACCAATTCCCAATCCAGATCCATGGAGGAAGCCCTTAGGAAATCAGGTATTGCTTATAGGATCATTGGAGGACTTTCTTTTTACCAAAGAAAAGAGATCAAGGATCTCATGGGTTATTTCAGGTACACTGTCAACCAAGAAGATGAGGAAGCTTTCAAAAGAATCATCAATTATCCAAAAAGAGGGATCGGGAATACAAGTGTAGAAAAACTACTTGTCGGCGCCTATGAGCATGACATTTCGCTTTGGAAGGTGCTCACAAATAGCAACAGTTTCTTGTCTGGAAGAGGTGCCAATGCTGTTTCCGATTTTTGCACCACAATCAACAGTTTTAAAATGGAGATGGAAAGAAAGGATGCTTTTGAAGCTGCTACTTCTATCGCCAAACAATCTGGTCTGTTGCGCGATTTGTATGAAGATAAAACCATAGAGGGGCTAAACAGGTACGAAAACGTACAGGAATTGCTCAATGCAATTAAAGAGTATGTAGACAATCCAGAGAATAAAGACAAATCCTTAGGGGCATTTCTTCAGGAAATCGCCTTACTGACGGATGAAGACCAGAACAAAAACAACCAGGACACCGTTACAATGATGACCATTCACTCCTCCAAAGGGTTGGAGTTCAAGTATGTTTTTGTGGTAGGAATGGAGGAAGATCTTTTTCCCTCGCAGATGATGATGCAAAGTCGGGAGGACCTGGAAGAAGAAAGGCGCTTGTTTTATGTCGCCACCACCAGAGCCATGGAGAAGTTGTACTTCAGCTATGCTCTGACCCGCTACAGGTATGGTAGATTATTAAATTGTGAGCCCAGTAGGTTTTTGGAGGAAATTGATCCAACATTTATAAAAGTTAACAAAAAAATAAGCAGCACGCTCTCCAGTTCCTTCAGAGAGAGCGAGGGCAGACAGGGTTTTGTAGGGCTAAAGAAAAAACCTGCCGTGAGAAGCACAACTACAAAATTACATGATCCTGGGCCGGACTTTAAACCTTCCAATACCAACTCTTTGCTAGAGGGCATGAAGGTGGAACATCCTAAGTTTGGCTTTGGAAAAGTCCATGCCATTGAAACTGAAGGAACCAACAGAAAAGCACATATTCATTTCGAGTATTTTGGAGATAAAACATTATTACTTAGCTTTGCAAAGCTTCGCATAGTGGAATAGAGAATATCCATAGACATCAGAAGTGCCAGGAACTTACTAATGCATATTTTTTAGTATATTGACATTAGTATATTGACAAGAGTTCAGGAAACTTAAATGCAGGTGTCATGGTAAATAATGAAAAGCCTAAAAACAAAGTTATTTTGAAAGAATACGGAAAAAACATCCAAAAATTAGTGGACTATGTAAAAACTGTTCCAGAACAAGATAAAAGAACAGAATACGCTTATGCCCTAGTGGAATTGATGAAACAACTCAATCCATTATTAAAAACCGAAAGTGATCAAAAGCTTTGGGATGACATGTACATCATGTCCGATTTCTCACTAGAAGTCGATGCACCTTTCCCAATGCCTGCCAAGGAGCTATTAGGTAAAAAGCCCCTACCGATAGGTTATCCAAAGGGAGAAGTTCGATTCAAGCATTATGGCAGAAACATTGAAAAACTCATAGAAAAAGCCATTGAAATTGAGGATGATGATGAGCAGGAAGTTGCTTTGGTCTATATCGGACAGCTAATGAGAAGCTTTCACTCTACATGGAACAGGGAAAACTTCGATGATGCCATCATATTAGATGACATCAAGACCCTCTCCAAAGGAAGACTCCATATAGACCTTGAAAAAGTTAGGGAGAATGGCCTTTTTGAGACCAGCATGCGTAGAGATTTCAAAAGTAATATTCCAACTACACCTGTAAGTAATAATACCGGCGGCGGAAGAAGGAACTATACTGGAGGAAAAAGAAGAAATAGCGGTTCGAATAGCAAAAAAAGAAGAAATTAATGGCCTCATTCCGGGTAAACGGAGGGACAACACTAAAAGGTGAAATCACTCCTCAAGGCGCAAAAAATGAAGCCTTGCAAATTCTTTGTGCCGTATTACTTACACCTGAGGAAGTCATTATTAACAACCTCCCCAATATAAGCGATGTCAATAAATTGATAGAACTGCTCTCTGACATGGGTGTAATCGTGCAGAAACGTGGTCCGGAAAGTTATTCCTTTACAGCCAAAAACATCAAGCTTTCCTACCTAGAAACCGAAGAGTATCTCGAAAAAGCCTCCGGCTTGAGAGGGTCTGTGATGCTTTTGGGTCCATTGCTTTCCAGATTTGGGAAAGGAAGAATATCCAAACCAGGAGGGGATAAAATTGGCAGAAGAAGAATGGACACTCATTTTACGGGTTTCCAGAATCTCGGTGCCAAGTTCCATTATGACGCTAAAAAAGAGTTGTATAAAATTGATGGCAGCAAATTAAAAGGAGCCTACATGTTACTTGATGAAGCGTCTGTAACAGGCACTGCAAACATCATCATGGCTGCTGCAATGGCTGAAGGAAAGACAACCATCTACAATGCAGCTTGCGAGCCCTATATACAGCAGCTATGCCTAATGATCAATAGCATGGGCGGTAAGATAGCTGGAATAGGTTCGAACCTTTTAGAAATTGAAGGTGTGAAAAGCTTTAAAGGTACTACGCATACGCTTCTTCCTGATATGATAGAGATTGGCTCTTTTATTGGCTTAGCAGCCATGACCCAATCCGAAATCACAATCAAAGATGCTCAAGTAGGCAAATTGGGAATTATTCCTGATACCTTTAGAAGGTTAGGCATTGAGCTTGAAATTAAAGGGGATGATATTTTCATACCTGCTAGAAAACATTTCGAGATTGAAACCTTTATTGACGGATCTATACTGACTGTCTCAGATGCTATCTGGCCAGGTTTTACTCCTGATTTGCTGAGTATAGTATTGGTAGTGGCTACTCAAGCCAAAGGGACCGTCTTAGTTCACCAGAAAATGTTCGAAAGCCGGTTGTTTTTTGTGGATAAATTGATCGACATGGGTGCCCAGATCATCTTATGTGACCCCCACAGAGCCACTGTAATCGGCTTGGACAGGAAGTATCCGCTTAAGGGCATTCGGATGACCTCTCCCGATATACGGGCAGGAGTATCCCTCTTGATTGCGGCCATGTCTGCTGAGGGAGTATCGATTATAGACAACGTAGAACAAATTGACAGGGGCTATCAATACATCGATCAACGCCTAAATGCCCTTGGAGCAGACATCGTAAGGTTTAACTAACAGATTGAAATAATGATTGTGATTGGTTTAAAAGGTGCCTTTTCATAGAGGTAGGGAAATTTCATTTACTTTCAGTAGGTATTTTTTATTATTGCAGTTTGTAATTTTTACTGCTTTTCAACTATTTAAAATAATAGACGATTTAAATCTAGCATTTTGACAAAACAGTTGAAAATGAGTACTTGTAAATGAATCAATTGTAGTTCTCTATTATAATTCTTTATGGCGTCAAGATATTTTTATAACTTAAAATCATGAAAATCCTAGTAATTGAAGATGAGAAAGAATTGGCAACAGATATTGTCAATTACTTGACTTCTGGAAATTACCGTTGTGAGGTAGCTTATGATTTTAATTCTGCATTAGAAAAAATAAGCTTGTACATGTACGATTGTATTTTACTAGACCTCATGCTACCTGGAGGAGATGGCTTTCAAATTTTGAAGGAATTACGCAGCCAAAACAAGCAGGATGGAGTAATCATTATTTCTGCTAAAAATACTTTAGAGGACAGAATAAAAGGTTTAAATATCGGCGCTGATGATTATTTAGCGAAACCTTTTCATCATTCCGAACTGGCGGCTCGAATCCACTCAGTCATTCGAAGAAAGCAATTTGATTCTTCAAATTTAATTGTATTTAAAGAGCTGAAAATTGATCTGCTTTCCGAAACAGTCATAATTAATTCACTGCCCATTGTCCTTACCCGAAAGGAGTACCAATTATTGTTATTTTTTGTAGGAAACAAAAACAGGGTTTTGCCCAAAAGCGCATTAGCAGAGCATCTGTCAGGAGATGTAGCTGATATGTTTGATAGCTTTGATTTTGTTTACGCTCACGTGAAAAATCTTAAGAAAAAGCTAAATGAACAAAATTATGGCGGCTACCTTAAAACCATTTATGGCACGGGATACAAATGGGAAACACCATAAACTTCTGGATGGTCCCTTTAAGGCATTTTCAGTTTATTCTCTTGCTATTTTAGTACTCAGTATCCCTATTTATTTTCTGGTGATTGATTGGATTTGGGTTACCGAAATCGATGATCATCATGAGATAATCATGGAGCGTATCGAAAATAGATTTGATCAGGTGCATTTATCTGATAAAGATTTAGAGACAATATTAAACACATGGAACACCTTACAGCCCAGTTCATCTATTACCAGTCTCAATAATTTAAATGCCAAACCAGACAGCGTTTATGAAGTCACCAAATACAATGAGTATGAACAGGAATGGGATCGTTTTCGAGGATTGCAATCTGTAATAGAAATTAACAAAAAGCCCTATTTACTCAACATCGAAACCAATGTAGAGGAATCCTATGAAACAATTTTCGCCATCGGTTTAATTACTTTACTGATGTATGGACTGCTTGTAATTGGCTTTATTCGGTTAAATAAAAGTATATCGATAAAAGTTTGGAAACCCTTTTATCTCACCCTCTCAAAGTTACGGTCATTTGACATCAATGAAGGAAAGCAAGTAGTATTTGAAGAAAGTGAGATTGAAGAATTTAATGAGTTGAATCAAACCATTGGTGCTCTGATCAATCAAAATATAAATGCTTATAATCAGCAAAAATCCTTTGTAGCGAATGCTTCTCATGAGCTACAGACACCGATTGCTTTGCTAAAATCTAAGCTGGACATCCTCCTTCAGAAGGAAAGTCTCTCACAGGAATATGCTGATTTAATACAAGGAATTCAACTCCCATTGTCCAGATTAACCCGGGTAAATAAAAACCTTCTCTTACTTGCCAAAATTGAAAATAGCCAGTTTGGTGATTTGGAGAAAGTAGACTTTCTGGTTCTTCTCGATAAAAGTGTGGACTTGCTCCATGATTATATTGAGGAGAGAAACATTGGGTTTGAAAAAAAAATCGGAGATTTTGAAACCGTTTTTTGTAGTAAATTCTTAGCGGAAACTTTAACCAACAACTTACTCTCTAATGCAATAAGGCACACTCCTGTTGGTGAATCTATTACAGTGAAATTATCCAACCGGGTTTTGACTGTTTCAAATTCCGGTAAGCACAAATTAGAAGAAAAAGCACTTTTCGAAAGATTTTCTATAAGTACCACTGCTACTACCAACAGTGGCTTGGGCCTGGCTATTGTTAAGGAAATATGCAAACAAAATGGTTGGACTGTAGGGTACGGATTTCAAAATTCTACTCATATTTTTTCAGTACAGTTCTAAAATTCAAAATATCTTCCAATTTCATTGCCACATTTGATCAATTAAATTTCTGCTGAGTAGCAATAAGTCAAGTCACCTTTTCTTGGGTAAGCCAGTAAAAATAGGGATTTCCAAATGTACAGGAGAAAAATTAGTGACGAGCTAGTGGATAAATGAATGGCATTCAACAAGGTTCATGTTTCCGTGTCAATAAAACTCCTTATCCAATATTATTGAGCTTTCAAAATGCATTTTGGGCATTTGAAATCCATGAGATATTCAAGGATGAAAGATACTATTTGATCTTTTATACCAGGAACTGCCACAGGGTTGCTCCTTTGCATCATTATATAAAGAAATTATGAGAGTACTTATTTGTTTATTATTTGTTTTTCTGAAGCTTACTCAAGGCGTTCTGGCTCAGGAGCCGAAAGTGAAGATTTCAGGAAAGGTATTGGATCAGGTTTCATTAAAACCCATATCCTTCGCCAGTGTAATTTTAAATAACAAAATCGGCAATCGCTTCATCACTGGTACCATAAGCGATGAGGAGGGTTTGTTTATCTTGACAGAAATAATTCCTGGAGATTATTATTTAGAAATCCGCTTGGTTGGGTATGAAGTTCAGAACAAAGCGGTATTTATAGGGTCAAATTCCCCATATTTAAATATAGGAGAGGTATTGATAAAAGAAGCATTACAAAACCTCCAGACAGTGGAGGTAATTGGCATTCAAGAGGGGCTAAACCAAAAAATGGATAAGAAAACATATAATTTGGCCACCAATATAAGTCAAAGTGGGGGATCTGTCCTTCAAGCGATGCAAAATCTGCCGGGCATTAGTGTTCAGGATGGCAAAATTCAAATCAGAGGAAATGACCGAATTGCCATTTTAATTGACGGTAAACAGACTGCTTTAACTGGTTTTGGTAACCAATCGGGATTAGACAACCTACCTTCCTCCTCCGTAGAAAGAATTGAAATTATAAATAACCCTTCTGCTAAATATGATGCAAATGGGAATGGTGGAATCATCAATATAATTTTAAATAAAGAAGAAAAGGAAGGATTTAATGGGAAAGTCGGGCTGGCATTGGGACAAGGTGCCCTTTGGGAAAAGAAGGCAAATTTGCCAGGGATAAGACCACAATACTCCAGAACCCCAAAAATCAACCCCTCAGTAAATCTAAATTATCGGAGCAAGAACATTAATTTCTTCCTTTCAGCGGACAACCTATATACCGAAACGCTAAATAAAAATGAATTTGTAACAAGAGAATATGAGAATGGTTCCATAATTCATCAACAACTTAAAAGAAATAGAAACACTAATTTTTTCACCTCCAACTTAGGATTGGACTGGCAGATTAATCCTTCAAATACTTTTACCATTTCAGGTCTTTTTGGAAGTGAAAAAATAATAGATAGAGGAGACCAGCCCTTTTTCACGGAAAATTATCTGGAGCGTTTGCGACTTTGGCAATTTCTGGAAGATGAAATAAAAACCACAGTTATGGGTTCACTCGCATTTACCCATCAATACGCAGATCCCGGGCACACACTTTCTGCTGCGCTCAACTATACATTTCATAGAGAGGATGAACAGTATTTTTTCACCAATACTTTACCCAACACTATTGGTGAAGATGCTTTTAAATTACTCTCGGATGAAAATGTCGTGGATGCCACTTTTGATCTTGTAAAGCCTCAAAAAAATGGTAGGTATGAGGCTGGATTTAAAATTAGGAGAAGATGGATTCCAACCAATATGCAGTTTTTCCCAGGAATAAATTCACCAATAGATTCTCTTGCAGGAGGAGCTGCCACGTATAAGGAAACTATTCCAGCGGTGTATGGAAATTATACTTTTGAAACCAAAAAAATAGCTGCAGAACTAGGAATTAGACTTGAGTATGTCCAGTTAAAATACAATGTCAATCCCAATCATCCCACCTACACAAGTGATGGATACAGTTACTTTCAACCTTTCCCAAATTCACGAATAGCTTATAAAATCAATGGGAATAATAAAATTACCGGATCGTATAATCGAAGAGTAGACAGGCCCAATGAAGTAGACATTAGAATTTTTCCAAAATACGACGATGCTGAAATTATTAAGGTAGGGAATCCCGCCCTTGAACCACAATTTACGAATGCCTTTGAACTGGGTTGGAAAACTGTGTGGAATTCAGGTTCTCTTTATTTTGCGGGTTATCATCGATGGGTGAATGGAACCATCACCAGGATATCAACCACCTATGGCGCAAGCAATTTAATCTATGCAATATTCCAGAATGCCGGAAAAAGCTTTAATTCAGGAATGGAAATAATTTATGACCAGGATATTAATAATTGGTATTCCTTTGATTTAAATATACTTGGTTATAAAAACCAGATCGATGCTTTTTCGGTAGAAAACCGCTACCCCTATCCTCACACTTTCGCTGCAGTTAAGCAGGAAATTTTCTCCGGAAATTTTAAATTGAATTCCAAGTTTAAAATTTCTGAGTCTACTACAGGACTATTAACTATAATTTACTTGGCACCTGATATCATCCCTCAAGGAAAAATTAAGGGTAGGTTTTCAATGGATATGGGAATAAAAAAGACCATTCAAAAAGGGAAAGGAGAGTTATATATTAATGCTACGGATATTATGAACACTATGATTGTACATAAAACAATAAACGGGAGTAATTTTAGCTACATTAGTGCAGACTATTATGAAACTCAAGTTGTAAGAACTGGCTACAATTACAAGTTTTAATCGTATTACAGTGAATGAAACGCCTAATAGTATTACTATAATTATTCCTGTTTTCAATGAAGAAGCTGGTATTGAAAGGATTGTTCCTGCTTTTGAATATTATCTCTCCCATACTACTTTAGCTGTCAGCATTCTTTTTGTAAATGATGGTTCTACAGACTCGAGTTTGGTTCAGATTAAAAAGGTTTGCACCCAATATGATTATGTAGATTTTATCTCTTTTGAAAAAAACCCAGGGCTTATTAACGACACCCATCGTGTCACAGATTGGATTTCTGTCCACAAACAGGCAGAAAGTCGCGTTTACATTTATGATAAACGACTACCATCAGTACTTTTCAATTCCAATCTCCAGGTGATTTCTGTTTTTGATGGAGATGAAAGTTTGAACAGAGAAACCCAATTTCAACAAGATCAAACTTGGAAATCCCAACTTATAGACCTGAAGTCAAACCCTAATTGGATTATTTCATCTGCTCCACATAGATCCATTTGGATAGTGAAAAGTAAAAAGCAATTGCCCGAAACCGAAGGGAACGTAAGGTGGCAACAACTAAAGGAAATTGATGGATGGAGAGTGGTAAGATTATTAAAAAAATAAACCTTTAAATTAAAGGCTTGTTTTTTGAAAAGACGTGAGGTATTTACTCCTCCACTCCTATTTCTTCTAGTAGCTCTGCATACCATTTTTCCCCAAACTTCCTCACCAGGGCATCTTTCAAAAATCTATACAAGGGCACACCGAGGGAATTCCCTAGGGAACAGGCAGGGTCGCAAATTTCCCACCTGTCATAATTCAATGCCTCATATTCATCGTATTTCGTGATCCTGATAGGATACAAGTGGCAGCTGATAGGTTTTTTAAAAGTTGATTTCCCCTGATTATAAGCTTCCTCCATTCCACACTTTAAGATGCCTTTATCATCTGTTATAGCAAATGCACAAGCACCATTTTCGCCCACTGTACTGGTTCCCTTTTCGTTTTCTTGATCGATCACCCAGGTTCCTTTTTGGGCAATTGCTTCCCTGCCTTCTTCTGTCAGAAAAGGGGCTATGGAAGGATATTCTTTATCCAATATTTCTATTTCTGTATCTGTGAGGGGTGCACCGGCATCACCTTCTACGCAGCAAGCACCTTTACATTTTCCTAAGTCGCAAACAAAAAATTGCTCCTTTATGTCATCACTGATTACCGCATTACCAACTAATATCATATACTCATTTTTTACAAAGGTATCGTTTTCCTGAATAGGTTAAAAGTAAAAAGTAACCTATGGAATAATTCGGTAGATTATTTAATAAGGATAGCCACTTTAACTGCATTGGCCCAAGAGGAACCAAATCAAGATAAAAATTAGGATCGTGCTAAAACATCCGCCACCTAATTTGTAGGCACCATATCCGGCGATTAATCCTTTAAACAAATTTCTCATAATGCGCGTATGTTAGTGGAAGTTTAGTAATCTTTGAGAAATATAAATAAAAAAATTGAGTCGGAGAATAGGTTTTTTTGAAATCACAGAAAATTCTATTAATATATCAATTAGTAGGTTTTGTGCTGAGTGAGGGGCATTCCCTTTGCTAGGACTATTTTATTGAAAGCGACTTTATGAGATTTAAGGTCTAAACAACCAGATTGTTAGATTTATAAACGTATGGATAAACTTAAACCATTAATAAAAACCGACATCATTGTGAATAATGGCTTTATTTAATTTAATTTTGTGGAGTGCAGGCTGGTTTGTCGCTGTTCTTGGTGTTTGCACCAAGGAAAGAGGAAAGTCCGGGCAACATAGAGCGCCATACTTCCTAACGGGAAGGTGTTCTGGTAGGAATACCAGAATAACAGACAGTACAACAGAAAAAAAACCGCCACAGCTGGTTTTCCGGTTGGGGTAAGGGTGAAATGGTGGGGTAAGAGCCTACCGGGTACCGGGTGACCGGTATTGCAAGGCAAACCTTATGGGTTGAAAGACCAAATAGGCTCCGGTCACTGGGCTGCTCGTCCAAATCTAACAAGATAACCGGAGTGGGTAGGTCGTTGGACCTTTTCTGTGAAGAAAAGGCTAGATAAATGACAAGCACTTTGTGAAAAGTTACAGAACCCGGCTTATAGGCCTGCACTTTTAATTTTACTAAATAACGGATCGCTTTAAATATGCCGAAAATTTTGATAATAGATGATGAAAAAGTCATCAGGTCTACGCTTAAAGAAATTCTTGAGTATGAAAAATATGAAATCTTTGAAGCCCAGGATGGTGAAAAAGGTCTCGAAATGATAAAAAATGAGGATTTTGACTTGGTTCTATGCGATATCAAAATGCCAAAAATGGATGGAATGGAAGTTCTTTCCAAAGTAAGTGAACTTAGCAAGCAGCCTCAGTTTATTATGATTTCGGCTCATGGATCCATTGAAACAGCAGTTGAAGCTACCAAAAAAGGTGCCTTCGATTTTATTCCTAAACCTCCTGATCTGAATCGCTTGTTGCTGACCGTGAGGAATGCCTTGGACAAAAAGGATCTCGTTCAGGAAACGAAAGTGCTGAAGAAAAAGCTTTCTAAAAAGCTGGACATGGTCGGTGAGTCCAAAGCCATATCTATAGTTAAAGAAACCATAGAAAAAGTGGCCCCTACAGATGCCAGGGTCCTAATAACAGGCCCTAATGGGACTGGGAAGGAATTGGTTTCGCATTGGATCCATCAAAAAAGCAACCGAGAAAAAGCCCCATTTATCGCTGTCAATTGTGCCGCCATACCTACAGAATTAATTGAGAGTGAATTGTTTGGCCATGAAAAAGGGGCTTTTACATCAGCTGTAAAACAAAGGCAAGGGAAATTTGAGCAGGCAAATGGTGGAACACTTTTTCTGGATGAGATAGGTGACATGAGTCTTTCAGCTCAAGCCAAAGTACTTAGGGCATTGCAAGAACATAAAATCACTCGTGTAGGAGGTGACAAGGACATTAAAGTAGATGTTAGGGTATTGGCCGCCACGAATAAAAACCTTAAAAATGAAATTGCAGAAGGTAATTTCAGGGAAGATCTCTATCATAGAATTAGTGTCATACTTATCCAGGTACCCCCTCTAAAAGACAGAAGAGAAGACATACCATTGTTAATAGACAAATTCTTAGGGGACATTGCCGGAGAGTATGGCACCGCAAAAAAGGAAATAGAAAAAGCAGCCATTCAAAAGTTACAGGAATTTCCATGGACAGGAAACATCCGAGAACTCAGAAATGTAATCGAAAGATTGGTAATACTCGGCGGTAAAAGCATCTCAACCGAAGACATTAAAAAGTATGCAGATTATTGAATAACCGCTTTGTATTTACCCATTTGCTTCTATGCTACCCGTCTTTGCATATGCAGGGCAGGGCTTGCTAGAAGCACATGAAGACAATACCAAAATCGCACAAGCTACCAAAATTGTCATTAAAGTTTTCATAATATCAAATTATTTAAGCCAAATATGTGTAAATACTAAATAAATACAAAATTAATTGATCATTAAATTACAGCCTCTTGTTTCACTGTTATCCATTCTTCCCAAAACTGTGAAGCTTCCGTCTTGATTCTGTAAGCCCAGATCTTCAGTTTCAATAAAGGAACAAGAGTGAAAATTGGCCAAATCTATGACATTTATCGCACCTGTGGTGCCAGAGGTATAGGCAAAAGGATCGTAAATATCTCGTATCAGCACTTTCATAAAAGGAGAACACCAAAACTTACCATCCCCTGGAGAGTATGCCTGAGACATAAGTTCGGTCATCCCATATTCTGAATGAATGTGCTCCACCTTAAACGCAGCCTGGAGCAACTTGTGGACTTCCTCTCTTATCATTTCCTTTCTCCTTCCCTTCATACCACCAGTTTCCATAACGATCACTTCTCCAAAATCTGTTTGTCCGTTGGTGATTTCTGCTAAATCTAACAATGCAAAAGTCACACCAAGTAATAAAGTTTTTCTCCCATCATTTTTAAGGCTTTCCATTTTATCCAATAATGCCTCATGTTCATATAAATAAAACCCTGATTGATCGGATTTACTTTTCTCAATAAAATGTGCTGCCATGACTACAAGGGAACTCCCTTCCCTTTCTAAATAAGAAGGAAGCAATGCCAACACATGAAAATTTTCTAAGGAGCCATAGACCGCCTCAAAATTATTAACACAATGTTCCAAGTAAAAGCCTTTGGACCATACATAGTGTCTGCTGTTTTCCTGCCCCGTAGTACCGCTACTGGAATACCAGGAATCATATAATTTTTCAGGCCCTGAGATAACCTTAGAATTTTTGAACATTTCTATAGGGAGAAAAGGAATTTCCTGTACCTCCGTAATGTTTTTTTGTCGAATTCCCCTTACCTCAAGATACCTCTGGTAAATTTTATTGTGGGTCGACTGATAGATAAATGAATCCATAGCCATGGCATCAAAATCTTGGATTTTTCCTGATTTAATTTTTTTACAAAAACTTTTAAAAGAATTCATCGTTATTTTATGGTAAAACCCAAAATTTGATCATTTTTACATCCACAGAGGCGGAAGTGTAAAATTACGGATTACCTATGAAGTTAAAAAATCACACCATCATTACCCTGCTCTTACTTTCAGTATGGGTTGGATGCATTTCCCCACCGGATAATTTTCCAACGGTACCGCAAATTGATTTTAATAATCTGGAATTTGTTCAAACGCCAGGGTCAGATTCATTAATTGTCACTTTAGGCTTTCGTGATGCCGAAGGAGATTTAGGGTTAAATGCCAAGGATATATTCCCTCCTTTTAACGAGCTTAATTATTTCACCAATGATGCTGGTGAATTTATCACCTATAGTGAACGCCCTGAAAATGCACCAGATTTCAACAATAGGGATTGGGTTATTTTTCCATTAATCAACAATCAGGAAATCAAAGACACCTTATGGGTATCAGAGAATGACGATTACTATAATATATTGATTAAATTCTTCATCAAAAGAGGCGGGAATTATACTGAGTTCAATTGGTCTGACCCTCCCTATTTCACCACTTTTAATGGTCGCTTTCCCCGAATGCTTGAAAACGAACAGTTGCGTGCGATAGAAGGGAAGATCAGGTACTCAATGTTGTCTTTGGGCTGGAATAGCATTTTCCGAAATGACACCATAAAACTAGAGTTGAAAGTCAAGGACAGGGCGTTAAATGAAAGCAATGTAGTAACCACTCCTGATTTCACCTTATCACAGATCGAACGCTGATTGAAGAATTAATGTTTTTTAATATATTGAAGGATATTTTTTAGGGTCTGCTTCCTGCATGACACCATATACTTTCTCAACAACATCATCCGCACTCGGTTTGGAGAAATAATCCCCATCAGAGGAATAGGCAGGTCGATGTTCTTTGGCAGAAAGAGTTATTGGTTGTGAATCGAGATAATAATAAGCATTTTGCATTTCCAGCACTTGCTGCATCATAAATGCGGATGCTCCGCCAGGAACGTCTTCATCCGCAAAGATCACCCGATTGGTTTTCTTTATCGAATTCAAAATTACCTGATCAAGATCAAAAGGCATCAAAGTCTGCACATCTATTACCTCAATATAAATACCTATTTTAAAAAGTCGTTTTGCGGCTTCCATTACAATTCTGCACATGGAACCATAGGTCACAACAGTAATATCTTTTCCTTCTTGTAATATTTCAGCCTTTCCTAGCGCTACTTTAAACTCCCCAATATTGGAAGGCATTTTTTCTTTAAGCCTGTACCCATTCAGCGTTTCGATAACGATGGCTGGCTGATCTGATTCTAAAAGCGTGTTGTACATGCCTGCTGCCTGCGTCATATTTCTTGGCACACACAATAAAATCCCTCTAAGACTACTTAAAATCATACCAATAGGCGAGCCTGAATGCCAAACGCCTTCAAGTCGATGCCCTCTGGTCCGAATAATCAGGGGTGCTTTTTGCCCACCCTTGGTCCTATAATGCAGGCAAGCCAAATCATCCGATAGCGTCATTAACGCATAAATCAGGTAATCGAGATATTGAATCTCGGTAATCGGTCTTAATCCTCTCAATGCGGCACCTATTCCTTGCCCTATGATGGTCACTTCACGGATGCCCGTATCTGTCACGCGCAATTCGCCATGCTTGGCTTGCAAACCGGCAAATGCCTGATTTACATCTCCAATCAAACCTACATCTTCACCAATTACAAAAACCCTAGGGTCTCTTGTGAGAATAGCATCAAAACAAGCCTTTAGTATTTCACGTCCATCCAACAAAGCTGGCTGGTCAGCATACGTGACTTCCACAGAAGGAATTGCTTCAACCCTAAACTCGGATTCACTGTATTGATGACTTGAATACCTTTCCTCATTTAATTTCGATTGATTTTTATACCAGTTCTGAAGCCTCGCCTTAACCTCTACTGGTTCTTCTCTAACCAATAACAAGGCTTTTCGGACTGTACTAATGACATCCATCCGAACAGGGTTTAGCGTCTGCATAAGCTCATGTGCCATATGAACAAGCTCCTCATTCCCTTTGCTATTTTTTGCTAATTCATTCAACAAGCCTACTGCCTCGTCTAATTCCTTTTTAATCGAAGCTGTAAAAGCTTTCCACGCTTTGTCTTTGCTTTCTTTGACAAGTTGCTTTGCTTCAGCATCAATTTGATCCAATTCCTCCTCAGAGGCAATTTTATTATCTAAAATATATTCTTTGAATTTAATGACACAGTCGTGTTCAGCTTCCCAGACAAGTCTATCTTTACTTTTGTACCTTTCATGAGACCCTGAGGTAGAATGTCCTTGGGGTTGGGTCATCTCTATTACATGCACCAATACGGGCACATGCTGTTCCCTAGCGACTTTGTTAGCCCTACTGTAGGCATTAACCAAACCTTCATAATCCCAGCCTTTTACGACTAAAATTTCATACCCTTTATGTTGATTATCTCTTTTGAATCCCTCTAAAGCTGCGGAAATACTTGCTTTTGTTATTTGCAAATCATTGGTGACAGAAATGCCATAATCATCATCCCATACAGAAATTACCATGGGTACTTGTAAAACCCCTCCAGCATTAAACGTTTCAAAAAACATTCCTTCAGCCGTTGAAGCATTCCCTATCGTACCCCATGCCACCTCTCTTCCTTTATTGGAAAAATCAGTCATGTGTTGTAGCGAAGGGTTTTCTTTATAAAGCTTGGATGCATAGGCAATACCAAGCAATTTGGGCATTTGCGCTGCGGTTGGAGAAACATCAGCAGTTGAATTTTTTATTTTCATGAGGTTTTTCCATGTCCCATCCCCATTTAAAGATCTGGTCGAAAAGTGACCGTTCATTAAACGCCCGCCGCTCGCTGGCTCTACCTTAATATCTGTATGTGCATACAGTTGGGCAAAATATTCCTGAAGGCTAAGTTCTTCCATAGCAAACAGCAATGTTTGGTCTCGATAGTATCCCGACCTGAAATCCCCCAACTGAAAAAACCTGGCCATGGCTACCTGTGCCAACTCCTTGCCATCCCCATAAATACCAAATTTAGCCTTACCCATAAACACCTCTTTTCTTACTGTCAATGACGCATGCCTGCTTATCATGACCAATTTGTAGTCATTAAGGACACTTTGTACGCCAAAAGGGTTTACGCTTTCTTTCGTAAGTGTAGGTAAATATTCAGTATTCATTAATTAAGCCATTTTTCATCATTTGAAAATCCAAGGATTTCAAAAATACACATTTTTTGGAGTTATCCCAACTTATAACAGGAGCTAAAATGAATATAAAACAATATTATTTCGAAATTATTAAAAATAAACGGTATGTAAAGAATATTATTTCGAATTAAGAATGAAAACTTTCTCAATTAACAGCAAGTCTACTAAATATTAATTGCATAATCCTCATTTTAAGTGAACTAGTGATTAATTCAGATAATAAAAAAAGTAAATAACAATAAATATTTTTTTTTTAACGAAACGTTTTCCTTGTGGAGATGGACTGGTTATATTTGATTAATTCGTCAACTCTAAAGCTACTACCATGCGCATTGCTGTCCCAAAGGAAATAAAAAACAATGAAAATAGGGTGGCCCTTACGCCTGCAGGTGCCCAAGAATTCACTAAGAATGGTCATCAGATATTTATACAGGAATCAGCAGGACTGGGTAGCGGATTCCCTGATGAGGCCTATCAAAAGGCTGGTGCTACCCTATTATCCTCCATAGAGGAAACCTACAGTAAGGGGGATATGATAATGAAAGTAAAAGAACCTATTGAATCAGAATACCCACTTATAAAGGAAACCCACCTGCTGTTTACCTATTTTCATTTTGCTTCCAATAAGCCCCTTACCCTGGCCATGATCAAAAGTAAGGCGATCTGCTTGGCTTATGAAACGGTAGAAAAAGAGGATAAAACCCTTCCATTATTGATTCCTATGTCAGAAGTGGCTGGTAGAATGTCTGTACAAAAAGGTGCCAACTACCTGGAAAAACCACTGGGAGGTAGAGGTATTTTATTGGGAGGAGTGCCAGGAACACTTCCAGCCAAAGTGATAATATTAGGAGGGGGCATTGTAGGTACTCAGGCAGCATGGATGGCAGCAGGCCTTGGAGCAGATGTGATTATTTTGGACGTATCTCTTTCCAGAATGCGCTATTTATCTACTGTAATGCCCAAGAACGTCAAAACAATGATGTCGAATGAATTCAATATAAGAAATCTCATCCAGACCGCAGACCTGATCATTGGCGCAGTTTTGATCCCAGGAGCTAAAGCCCCACATTTGATCACCAGAGACATGCTCAAAGAAATGCTTCCCGGGACTGTTCTGGTGGATGTGGCGGTAGATCAGGGAGGCTGTATTGAGACTTGCAAGCCAACGACTCACAAAGACCCTACTTACACCATCGATGGCGTGTTGCACTACTGTGTAGCCAATATGCCTGGCGCAGTACCTTACACCTCCACGCTAGCCCTTACCAACGCAACTCTCCCATATGCTCTGGAACTGGCCCAAAAAGGATGGAAAAATGCTTGTGACAAATTCCCTGAACTATGTTTTGGCTTCAATATCATTAAAGGGGATATCGTGTACCAAGCCGTGGCAGAAACTTTCAATCTCCCGCATGTGCCTGTCAGTTATTATTTGAATCACCACTAGCACAAGGCTTTTTAATACCCTGTTGGTAAAAAAAATATGATCTAAATCAGTATAATTTCTCATTGTCATCATCCTTTTTTGAGTTAAGTATCGGGAAATTTGTGTCACAAACCAATTTATTGTGGTCATGATGAAGCCTTCCCTGATAGAAAAATACAATGTCCCTGCTCCAAGATATACTTCTTACCCAACGGTACCCCACTGGAACAATACTGTCAACCCTACAAACTGGGCAAAGTCCTTTACTAGTGCCTACCAAAATTTTGGCCCTGAAGAAGGTATAAGCTTATACATTCACCTTCCTTACTGTGAAAGCTTGTGTACTTATTGCGGATGCAATAAACGGATTACTAAAAACCACAAAGTTGAACTACCCTATATTTCCGCATTAATGAAAGAATGGGACATGTACGCAAAGTTATTGGGGGAAAAACCAAAATTAGCCGGAATACATTTGGGTGGGGGGACTCCCACCTTCTTTTCTCCCTCCGCACTTAATGTATTGATAAACCATATTACCCAAGGATCTACCAAAATGGATGAATTTGAGTTCAGTTTTGAAGGCCATCCAAACAACACAACAAAGGAGCATCTTCGGACACTGGCAAGATTTGGCTTTGATAGGGTCAGTTATGGTATTCAAGACTTTGACAGTAAAGTTCAACTGACCATTCACCGGATCCAACCCTTTGAGAGAGTAAAATATGTGACCGAGGAAAGCAGAAAAGCTGGGTACAGCTCTATAAACTTTGACCTCATCTATGGACTCCCCTATCAAACCCAGGAAACTTTAAAGAACACTTTTGAAAAAACCAGAGAATTACTTCCCGATCGTATAGCATTTTATAGTTATGCGCACCTTCCTTCAGTATTTCCTTCTCAAAAACCCTTCGAAAAGGACCTTCCAAATGAAAGTGAAAAAAGGATGCTGTATGAACAAGGGAAAAGCTGGCTCAAAGAAATGGGCTATGAAGAAATTGGTATGGATCACTTTGCCCTAGCAGGAGACCCATTATTGAAAGCCAAATCAAACCATACCCTACATCGAAACTTTATGGGTTACACCACATCGCCCTCCAGAATCCTGCTTGGCTTGGGATGCAGCGCCATAAGTGACGCCTACTATGCTTATAGCCAAAACGAAAAAAACATTTCTGCTTATTTGGAGAAAATAGAAAGTGGTGAATTCCCTATAATTAAAGGACATGCTCAAAGCAAAACAGATTTGATTACCAAATCTTTTATTATGAATTTGATCTGTAACCACAAAGCCCCCTGGGATAGGTGTGATAAAATCCCAGATTCACTTATAACGTTTTTGAACGAAGGTTTAATCTCCTTTGAAAGTGGTGAAATAAACATTACTGAAGAGGGTAAACCATTCGTAAGAAATATTTGTATGGCCTTTGACCCAAATATTCAAAATTCAGAAGAATCAAGCCCTATCTTTAGTAAAGCCATTTGATTGTTTATCTTCGAGCAAACCTTTTCAAAAATGAAAATCAGCGCCATTTGCACCGATATCGACGGTACTCTTTTAAATAAAAGCAGACAAATATCAGCCAGAACCCTTGATGCATTTGCTGCTTTGCCGGCAGATTTCCCCATTATTCTAGCTTCTTCTAGAATGCCCAGTGCCATGGCTCATTTGTTGGAAGAGTTAAGGAGAATTGACAATCCGCTGATTTGCTACAATGGGGGATTTGTGATTCGTTCCAAAAACAAGGATTACCAGCAAGTTGATTCAACTTATATATCGACAGAAACATGTCGTGAAATTTTCAACCTTGCCGGGGAAATCAAGGTACATGTCAGCCTTTATTCAGGTGACAACTGGTATGCTCCTACCAGGGCCAAATGGGCCATAAAAGAAGAAATGGTCACAAAAGTTAAGGCAACTTTTGACAATCATCATGCGGTAATTGGGGACTGGGAAGAAAATAGTAGGGGAGCACATAAGGTAATGTGTATGGGAAAAGCTGACGAAATCCAATGGCTCTATGACAAACTGATCGAAACCCAAGCCTCTTCCTTGCACCTTTACCGATCTAAAGACACCTATATTGAAATTGCCCCTAAGTCAATTTCAAAAGCCTCTGCACTCAGACAAGTTTTGGCTGAATATGCCATCCCAATGAGTGAAACACTCGCCTTTGGTGACAACTACAATGACATTTCTCTAATAGAAGAGGTAGGTTATGGAGTGGCTGTTGCCAACGCCAGGGAAGAAGTAAAAGCTGTAGCAAAAGAAATTACTGCTGCAAACACCGAGGATGGGGTAGCAAAAACTATTGAAAGACTATTGCTTTAGAGCAAAATATCTTCTTCATCAGCGGTGGAGATTGCCTTATTGAAAAAGGCTTGGAAGGGCCTCATTTGTGAAAAAGCTTCCAAAGAACTAGAAACATATGTTCCGGATCGGATTTCCTCATCCGAGAGCGGATGAGAAAGGATAAAACTTTTGTACCTTAGATACTCAATGTATAGATGGTCTTTCTCAAAGCCTTTTGGAGAGGTTTTAAGTTTTGCTCCTTGCATCTCCCCAAAACGCTCCTTTATCTTAGGAGACAAAAGCAACTTTTTCAATTCCTGACCAGAATAGTCTATTTCCTGTCTGATTTTCTTTAAAATCGGCGCTTGTGGCATCCAAATTCCCCCTCCAACGAAGGATCCTCTTGGCTGAACATGTACATAATATCCAGGTCCTTCTGATTTTTTACCACCTACTGAAAAGTAAGCAGCCATATTGATTTTATATGGCGCTTTATTGGCACTAAACCGAATATCCCTATTTTGTCTGAAGACACAATCCTTGGGACGCAATTCTGAAAAGCCCGGTTGCCATTTACTTAACTGGGCCAATATCTCAGCTACACTTTCAAGAAAGGAGGCTTTTTCTTGTTCATACCAGCTGCGGTTTTCATCCATCCACTCTTTGGAATTGTTGATAGACAATTCAGTAAGAAAATTTAACAAGTCTTTTTTTGGCATGTAAGTAGGCACTAAATTGAAGGAAGATTTCCTTTTGGTAAATTGGGTATACTTTCGGCAAAATCAAAAAATTTAAACACCAATCTGCCTTAAACCTTTTAAATATTCCTCAAAAAAAATGACTAAAAACACTTTCATACCTCATTGTGAAAAGTACTTTCTTATCCGTAATTAAAGGAGGGAAAAACATACCCAACATAGAATATAATGCAGCCTAGAATGACAGGTTTCATATACCTTTAACCCTGATATTGCCAAATTAGGGTTAAATTCACCTAACTTTACAACAATAATTCAATTGCATATTTCGGGTTAAATTTTTATCCTAAATTCATGAAAATACGCATCCATAATGACGCTATCCGGCTAAGGCTTTCCCAGACCGAAGTCAATCAGTTGGCAAAGGGAGTCGCAATAAGGGAGGAGTTGAAGTTCCCCGCTCCTTATCCCTCATTCGTTTATGCCCTAGAAGTCCTAGACAAAGGAGATGAGCTAATCATAAGCTTTGTAGGGGGGGAACTGAGCATTAACTTGCCGGCATCAAAAATAAATAATTGGGCCAATACTGATCAAGTAGGGATATCCGAAACCATTCCTATAGAAAGTGGGGTTACCCTTCAGGTTTTAATTGAAAAAGATTTCCAATGTCTTCATAAAAGGCCTGGGGAAAATGAAAAAGACAATTTCCCCAATCCCCAAGCCTAACCCAATTTATCGTTCAAAGGTGAAAACTACTTTTACCTGATCACTTAAGGTTTGCTCATCAGGTTGAATGGTAGGAGCTGTTCGCTGATTGTCTGCGCTTATCATCATGGCTTCAGACCTGTACATTTTTGGTTTATAGGAGCCACCATCACCATAAATCACTTGATGGACAGCTATTGTTCCCAATTCAAGCGAATTCGCTATTAATTCGGCTTTGTTTTTAGCATCCTTTATAGCTAACTGCAATAATTCCGTTTCGTGTTTTTTCCTTTTATTGTCAGACAATTGAAATTCCAATTGGAAGCCCATGTCGACATTATGGTGCAAGGCTTCTATGATTTTCATCAAGTCTTCTCCGGTATCTTTTACCAGCACTCTTAAGGTTTGGCTGGCAACGTAGCCACTATCTTTAGAAGTTCCTTTTGTATATACCCTGTTTACATTGACAAAATAATTATCAGCCTTTAATTCATAATTTTTTACTCCGCTTTCCTTGAGTGCCTTGGTTACCTCTGCTGCTTTTTTATTCAGCCCCTCAGTGGCTGCAGCTGTTTTCATCGCTTTCATTATAAGTGAAACCCGAATCAATGCTTCATCAGGCAAAACCTTAATTTCACTTTTACCATCTACCGAAATTTTCGAGGTATCCTGCGCCACAGACATCATCTGAATCCCCATTAATAAACAAACTATTGCGAGCAACTTTTTCATATCCCTAACTTCTATTATTTATAATTTAATCGTGTCAATTCAGTCAATCATTTAACAAATCACAGGCCAAAAATTAATTCTTGGTTTTGAACCCGAATTATACAGGAGGTTTAGCAATAGCCTGCCCCAACCTTTTTCGGGAACTGGTTGTAATCACAAAAAAATAAGACCTTTTAGAGATCGGGCTATGGTGACTCGGGAAAGCGATGAAACGACTGATCTTGAAAGGATTAAACTTCCTAATTGAATGGCAATAGAAAATTGAAGTTTTAACCTCTCAATTTATCCAAAAGGGTGTTGAGCTGATCTACTTCTTTTTCATCAAGATGAATGGTATCGATATTGAAATTTTTCACCTCAACATCCAGCAATTCTAAAAGTGTCAAGCCTTTTTTCGTGATCACTATATCTACCTGACGCCTGTCTTTTGGACATGCCGAGCGCTTCACCATTCTCTTTTGTTTTAGCTTTTCGACCAATCTGGAAGCATTGCTCATTTTATTAAGCATCCTTTCCTGAATGGATGAAACGGTGGTAGGATTGGGAAACTGCCCTCGCAAAATCCTGAGCACATTGTATTGCTCAGGTGATAAATCATGAGGCTTAAAAATCTTACTTTGGCGGGTAACCAAATAACTTTGAGTAAATAGTAAATTTACAAATGCTTTTGCATAACCGTCTTTGAATGGATTTTGTCTTATTTCCTCTTCAATTTTCATTTGATTTACTTGTATCTAATTTAGTTACATTGAATATATCCAAAAGGTTCCTTCATCAATTATTGATTCCCATTTACGGAGTTGCTAAGTCCTCAAAATATCCATCGTATTTGCTTTTAGAATATTCAAACTATTTATCCACCCTAAAAACACCGTAAGCCCCGTGATCAGACCAAACACCAGAAATAATGGTTGCCAAGGCAAACTAAATGCAATTTCAAAAACAAAATAACTGAGTAAGAAAGAAGCAAGAACGGACAGCACTAGCCCTCCACCTGCCGCTAGGCTACCAAGAAAGAGGTATTCCAAAATATTAATCTTTATCAACACTTTTCTTTCAGCCCCAATTGTCCTTAAAAGGATATTTTCTCTAACTCTCTGAAATTTACTAATTAGCAAGGAGCTAATCAGTACCAATATCCCAGTCAAAATACTGAAGAATGCCATAAATTGAATAACAAATCCAATCTTACCCAAAAGATCCTCAAGGGTTTCTACAATCATACTTAAATTCACGACGGATACATTCGGAAACTGTCGGACGATCGTATTTTGGATATTTGCAGAAGCTATGTCATTTTTTGTTTTGGTAATTAGTACATGGAATTTTGGTGCATTGTCCAATACTTTGTCAGGAAAAACCACAAGGAAATTTGTAGAGACCCTTCTGAAGTTAACTTTTCTTATACTTCCAACATAGGTTGTCAAAGGTCTTCCTTGCACGTTAAAAACTATTTCGTCTCCAATGTTCACATGGTTTCGCTCCGCATATCCTTCCTCCATGGAAACAAAAATACTATCTGATTCCGCATTGTAAGGTCTAAGTACCCCATCCACCAATTCTTCTGTATTTATCAGGCTATCCCTATAGGTAACTCTAAATTCTCTGTTGTAAAAAGAACCTGATCTTCTCTCTTCGTCCCCAAGTTCTTCATTGTCCATTTTTGAAAGTCCATTGACCTCAGAAACGCCCATAGTAATAATGGGCACATGCTGTAGGATTGGAAGACCTTCGGATTCAAGCACTGTTATCATACTGTCTACCTGACTGGTCTGAATGTCAAAAAACAGCATGTTGGGCTGATCTTCTTTGTCCGCAAAACGAACCTCATCCAGAAGTTGGTCTTGAATAAAAAACAAAGTACCAATCATGGCTGTTCCCAATCCTATTGTTGCCAAAAGGGAGACCGTTTGGTTATTGGGCCGGTATAAATTTGACAAGGCCTGCCTTACAGGATAGTTTAAGGATATTGGAAGGAAGGTTCTAATAGCTTTCATCACCCCCATGGCCAAGAGCCACAATGCTCCAAATGATAAAACCACAAAACCTGTGAACCAAAAAGTTTGGTCCCATTTTCCCAACAAGAAAAAGCTAAAAAGCAGGATAAAAACAATGATGGCGAAGAGAACAAATATCCTAGCAGGATCATTTCCAAAACCACCAGACTGATCATCCGATCTCAAGGTCATCATTGGGGAAACCTTTCGGATCTTCAATAGGGGGATTAAAGCAAAAAGGATGGAGATCATTACCCCAGTAACAATACCAACTCCTATGGCTCCCCAAGCCAATTGAACCGTCACTTCTACAGGTAGAAAGTCACTAAAAACCAAAGGCAGTAAAAACTGAAGTAAAGCGCCAGCTATCGCCCCTATGATAGAACCAACTAATCCCATTAAGAAAATTTGCGTTAAATAAACCACGATTATATCCAAGGCTTTCACTCCCAGACACCTTAAAACGGCAACTGAGGGAAGCTTCTCCTTTACAAAAACATTCACGGCGCTGCCCACCCCAACACAGCCTAATAAAACGGCAATAAAAGCCACAAGGGTTAAGAAATTTGAGAGATTTTCAAAAGATCTTCCAGTAGACTCCTTTTGGGATTGAACCGTATCAAAATTCACTCTGTCTTCATCCCATATCTCCTTATTATCCTCAATTAATCCTTGCAAATCAAAGGTCTCAGAGAATAAAAAATAATGGTTGTAATTGACTCGACTTCCATATTGCACCAATCCTGACGCTTCAAGTTGATCCATAGGAATATATACGGCTGGAGCAACAGTGGCAGTAATACCAGTTTGTCCCGGGACTTTTTGCAAGGCTCCTACAATCTCAAGCGTTACGTTTCCCACCTTTACACTATCTCCTACAACAGCACCAAACTGCGCCATCAAGGTCTTTTCTACCAAAGCCTTACTTCCTCCTGATCTAAATTCCCTTTCTGCTTCCTGGGGCAATGTCTCAAGGGTTCCGTAATAAGGGAATTCTCCTTCCAAAGCCCTTACCTGAGTCAGCCTGCTATCCCCTACTTTAGGAAAGTACACCATTGAAGCAAAGTTTATTTCGAATGAGTGTTCGCTGGCGATTTTTTCTATTTCAGGAAACGCAATGGTCTGATTTTTCTTCAGCAGCAAGTCTGCTCCTAATAATTCCTTTGCTTGGTTATCAATATCCTTACTTAAGTTATCCCCAAAAGAGGTGACGGCAACCAAAGCTGCAATGCCGGTAACAATAGCAGAAACAAACAAGATCAGTTTTGCTCCTGTTTTTCTAAACTCTCTTTTAGCCATTATAAAAGACCAACCCCAATCAACCATTGATAGCCTCCTGTATTTTTCCGCCTTTGATATGCAATGAATGGTGGGTTCTCGCTGCTAGCTCCAGATCATGTGTAACTAAGATTAGAGTAGTCCCATGCTGTTCATTAAGATTAAAAATAAGGTTCTCTATCAATTCACCTGTTTCTGTATCCAGGTTACCTGTTGGCTCATCTGCAAATAAAATTTTTGGTTCATTCGCAAAAGCCCTGGCAATAGATACACGTTGCTGTTCTCCGCCAGAAAGTTGATTTGGATAATGAGTGAGTCGGTCGCCCAATCCTACATTCTCTAAAAGCTCCTTGGCTTTTTCTTTGGCATCTTTTCGTTTCTTTAGCTCCAATGGAACCATTACATTTTCCAGCGCTGTTAATGTTTGTAATAGTTGAAAATTTTGAAAGATAAAACCTACCAACTGATTTCTTATGCCGGCTCTTTGGTCTTCAGTCATGTTTTCTAGGGGCTTTCCATCCATTAGCACACTTCCTGAACTGCCCACATCCAATCCGGCACATAGCCCCAAAAGAGTGGTTTTCCCACTGCCTGAAGGACCAACAATAGATAGGGTTTTACCCTGTTCGACCTTAAAACTTACCTGATCTAAAACAGTTAGCTCCCTGTTTCCGCTTCGGTAGGTTTTGGTTAGATTTTCAACGCTTAGTATGTTCATATCTTTCAAAGAAAAAAACTTATCCCTTTTGAACAAAAACAATAGTGGATTAAGTTTAGTATTTTTGATAATTGACTGTAAAAATATTTCAAATGTTAAGATTAATAAAAACAGCATTCACTGCCATTCTCCTGCTTGCAGTAATTTTATCTTTAACTGTTTCTTGTAATCAAAAACAGGAAAAAGAGAAAAAGGTTACACAAGCAACGACTAAAACTGAAGAAAAGAGTGAAAAAAAGTACATTCTATTCTATGGCAACAGCCTTACCGCTGGTTATGGATTGGATGAAGAGGCTTCTTTTCCCTCCTTAATTCAGTATAAAATAGACAGCCTCAAATTAAATTACCGGGTAATTAATGGTGGGTTAAGTGGCGAAACCACCGCAAGTGGGCTCAGTAGGTTAGATTGGTTTCTTGAAGACCAGCCAGAAGTCTTTGTTCTTGAATTAGGAGGAAACGATGGATTAAGGGGTATTCCTCTTGAAGAGACCAAAAAGAACCTCAATGCGATTATTTCTTCCGTATCAAAAAAATTCCCAAGCACTAAGATTTTGTTGGCAGGGATGCAAATTCCACCAAATATGGGGCTGGAATATTCCCAAGAATTCAAAGAGATGTATGCCGAGATAGCTGAAAAACAAAATGTAGAAATTATACCTTTTCTACTAGAAGGGGTTGCCGGCAATCCTGAATTAAACTTACCAGACGGCATCCACCCAACAAGTGACGGGCAACAAATTGTAGCCCAAACAGTTTGGAAACATTTAAGACCGCTGCTATAATTAATAGCCTGTTTTTAGCATTGGAGGTATAGTCCTTTAAAAATGTTTCTTTTTATTATCAGAAATTTATCTTAATTTTTCCGAGTAATTAATAAATACAAAGGATGAGTATTCAAATACAGACTGCCGGAGATGTTTACGATGTGATCATTGTAGGATCTGGAGCAGGCGGAGGAATGGCTTCCAAGATTTTGGCAGAAGCCGGATTAAAGGTCGCCGTAGTAGAAGCTGGTGCCGATTATGACCCCGCCTTAGAGGATCACAGGACCCAATTGAGACCACCCTGGGAATCGCCCAGAAGAGGTGCTGGTACAGTACGTCCATTTGGAGATTTTGATGCGGCCATTGGTGGATGGGATATCGAGGGAGAACCCTATACACGTGCGGAAGGCAGTGAATTTGACTGGTTTAGGTCCAGAATGCTTGGTGGAAGAACCAATCACTGGGGTAGAATCTCTTTAAGATTTGGACCATTGGATTTTAAGCGAAAGGATTTCGATGGTCTCGGCGAGAACTGGCCTATCAGTTATGAGGACATGGCGCCTTATTACGACAAAGTGGATCAATTAATCGGTGTATTTGGTTCCAAAGAAGGAATTAACAATGAGCCGGATGGCCATTTTCTCCCGCCTCCTAAGCCTCGTTTGCATGAATTATTCATCAAAAAAGGTGCTGATAAAGTCAATATCCCTGTCATACCGTCTAGACTTTCTATACTTACCAGACCTGTAAACAATGACCGGGGAACATGCTTCTTTTGCAATCAATGTAATAGAGGTTGTCAGATTTATGCTGACTTCTCTGCTGGAACTTGTCTGGTCAAACCCGCAATGAAAAAGGGTCAAGTGGATCTTTTCACCATGTCCATGGTAAGAAAAGTGATGACCAATGATCAAGGCGAAGCTACCGGTGTTACCTATATCAGTAAGCTCGACATGCAGGAATACAAGTTGTCTGCCAGAGTTGTGGTGTTGGGTGCATCCGCCTGCGAATCAGCACGAATCATGTTAAATTCCAAATCTGCAAACCATCCTGATGGACTTGGCAATAGTTCTGGTCATGTAGGGCATTATTTACATGACTCTACTGGAGCAGACAGAATGGGTATCTTACCAGACATGATGGACAGGGAAAGGTACAACGAGGATGGAGTAGGTGGAATGCACGTATATACCCCTTGGTGGCTGAATGAAAAAAACCTGGATTTTGCCAGAGGCTATCATATTGAGTATTGGGGTGGCATGGGAATGCCTTCCTATGGTTTTGGAGGAGGCATGGACACCATGAGACAACATGTCAAAGACGAGTTTGGAAATCCTGGCGTCAATGGTGGCTATGGTGAAGGACTAAAAAAGGATATTCGAAGATTTTACGGAAGTACTGTAGGAATGTCAGGCCGCGGGGAAAGTATTCCACGATATGAAAATTATTGTGAAATAGACGACCAGGTAGTAGACAAATACGGTATTCCTGTTTTAAAATTTCATTATACTTGGAGCGACCAAGAACTGAACCAGGCCAAACATATGCATGAAACCTTTGAAGAAATATTAACCAGCATGGGGGCAGTGATGCTGGGCAATAAACCTGGTGCTGACAAGCAATATGGTCTTCACAAACCTGGAAGGATTATTCATGAGGTAGGAACCACTCGTATGGGCAATGACCCTAAAACATCTGTTTTGAACAAATATTCTCAAGCACATGAGTGCAAAAATTTATTTGTAGTGGATGGTGGCGCTTTTGTTTCACAGGCGGATAAAAATCCTACCTGGACGATTTTGGCCAACTCCTGGAGAACTTCTGAATATATAATTGATCAACTGAACAAGAAAAATATCTAAAGCTATGAACAGAAGAGAAAACTTAAAACTTTTATTTACCGGTTCCCTGGCTTCAGGTATACTGTTTACAGGATGTGGGCCAGAAACTGCTGAAACCGTAGAAATTCCACACACTCCCAAAATTGGTGAGTTTGGAAGCTATGGCCGTACACCTCAAGAGATCATCCATAATGAAAATCTAAAATCCTCCACTTTTTTTACGGAAGACGAGCGGAAAAAATTAGACATTCTAGTTGATATGATTATACCTGCGGATGACACCTCAGGAAGTGCAACTGGCGCTGGTGTACCTGACTTTATTGAGTTTATGGTGAAAGACATTCCAAGCTATCAAACACCGCTAAGAGGAGGTCTTTTATGGCTTGATCACAAATCAGATGAAATGTTTGGAAACATATTTCTGGAAATATCTGAAGATCAACGCATACAAATCATAGACCTTATCGCCTATCCTGATACTGCCAAGCCTGAAAATCAAAGTGGGGTGAAGTTTTTCAATAACCTCAGAAACCTAACTGCAACTGGCTTTTTTACTAGTGAAGAAGGCTTTAAAGATTTAGGATATGTAGGTAACCGACCAAATGCATGGGATGGCGTGCCTGAAGAAGTATTGGCCAAACATGGTTTGGAAAACGATCCAAAATACAAAGACGTATACCTTGATATAAGTAAAAGGGGAACAATTGCCCAATGGGATGACAATGGCAACCTGATCGGATAAGCTTGTCCGAATACCTATCAATATTTACAGGGGAGCGTCTTAGCAGGTGTTCCCCTGTTTGCTTTACATTTCAGCTTAACCATTTATACCACTACATTATGAAACCTAATATTATTCTGACTTCATTGGTCTTTTTACTTGTACTCTGTCCTTCAATGGCACAGCATTTACCCATTTTTAATGGGAAAGATCTGTCTGGATGGCATGTGGATGTACCAGAGCACGACACGAACCCAAATGCAAGCCCTTCCTTTATCGTCAAAGATGGATTGCTTATAAGTATGGGGAATCCGCAAGGCCACCTGATTTCTGATGATGAATATGAAAATTATAGGATTACAACTGAATACCGGTTCCCAGAAGCTACTGGCAATTGCGGGATCTTAGTACATGCCTCCACGCCAAGGTCACTTTATGAAATGTTCCCCAAATCTATCGAGGTTCAAATGTATCATGGAAATGCTGGGGATTTTTGGTGCATTGTAGAAAATATCGAAGTGGACAACATGGTGGAGAGAAGAGGCCCAAAAGAAGAATGGGGTGTAACAGAGGGTAAGAAAAGAAGGATACTAAATCTCACTGATGGTTCCGAAAATACCCCGGGATTATGGAATAGAATGGTAATAGAATGTTTGAATGATAGGGTAAAAGTGTGGGTAAATGGAGACTTTGTAAACGAAGGATACAATTGTACGGCATCCAAAGGACAGATAGCAGTCCAAGCTGAAGGAGCAAAAGTAGAATTCAGAAAACTAATTCTCGAACCAATTACGGAACTTTCCGAATAATTTCAAGCCCTGATAAAGTCACCCATAGAAATCAGAAAGTCTTGCAAGGCCTTTTCGATTCAATAAAATGATTTTCTTTCCCTGTAGGTCTATAAGTTTGTCCTTTTTAAATTCGGACAATAACCTAATGACTGTTTCAGTTGCTGTACCAACTAGCCCAGCAATTTCTTCTCTTGTCAGTGCTATATCAAGCCTCTGTCTGTCGCCACCGTCAACACCATAGCTATCTCCCAATTGCAGCAACATCAAAGCAAGTCGTTCTCTAATAGATTTCTGAGTCGCATCTGTCAACTGGCTTTCCATTAGCCCCATGTCATGACAAAGCGCTTGGGTAAGCCGCTGATGAAAATTATTATCCTCCGTCATCACCTTTAAGAAAACCTCTTTGGGCACAAAACAAACCCCTGCATCTTCCACTATGGTAGCAGTAGTCGTATAGGATTCCTCACCTATCAAAGATGAATACCCTACCAAATGACCTTTTTGGGCAAGCCTAATTATCTGATCCTTACCATTAGAGGCAGTTTTAAAAATCTTAACCACACCACTGTTAACGCAGAAAACACCTAAGGGCTTGGTGTTTTCATAATAAAGGATTTGACCTTTCTTGTGTGATATGAAATTTTTCCCCTCAGAAACATTGCATAAATGCTCGTCTCCTAGTTCAGAGAATAAGGAGAATTTCCTACTCAAGCACAATTGGCAAGGTGTACTTTTAACTTTATTCATCATATTGAGAATCCATTTAAGTAAGTGACTAGTCAAATTTAGTAAATTACATGACTATCATCACTTTTATTTTCATAATTCAACGTCTTAAAATACTGATAGTTATTCAAACACGGGGAAATGACTAATTTGTAAATATTTGCCTGTTTCCGGGTCTCTTTGAAGACAGAAATGCATACGGCCATTGCTTATGCAAATAAAAAGAGCTTTGAATGTGTTATTGTATAGGCAGACCTGCTCAACAGTCTTTTGGTTTAGTTTGACATCCGGAGCTTTACACTCAATCAAAAAAAAAGCTGCCCCAGACCTGTCCAATACCAATATATCAAAGCGCTTCTGTAAGGCATTGTATTTCAGCCCTTTTTCCAAGGAGATCAAACTTCCAGGGTAATTCAAATGCTTGACGAGGTAATGGGTTATATGTTGCCTCACCCATTCTTCAGGTGTTAAAAGAAGCTTTTTTTTCCTAATCGGGTCAAAAACGTAATATTTACCTTGATCTCCCTTTTCAATATCCATAGGATAAGCGGGTAAATTCAGCTCAATTGTGGCCAAATGTTGTACCAGATCCTTCATTTGGTAAATTTCCAACAAAAAATCAGACGGCAAAACCTTATGGCAAGAATAAAAATCAAAACGTCAGATAAGGCGTAATTCTATTGACCCAAGCTTCGTTGAATATTTTAATATTTAACAATTCTTGCGCTGAATCGTAAGCTCCATGTTGTTTTCGATAAGCCAAAATAACTTTAGCCGCTCCATAGTCAATGTAGGGATGTTTGATTAACTGTTTGAAATCTGCCACATTGATATTTAGTTGACGGTTTATCTTGGGTTGGAAAGAGAATACAACATAAATTTTCTCTGCCAATTCAGCATTTACGCCGTATACTTCCAAAAGTTGTTCAGGGGCATAAAAACCTCCTAAATTATCTCTGTATTCATCAATTCGTGATGATAGAACAGGTCCTACACCTTGTACCATTTGCAATTCTATAGCAGTGGTTTCAGCAAAAGATATTTTGTTAAAGCCGGGTTTAGTAGGCTTTTTAAGTTTGGGTATAGAAGTGCTGTTCTTTTCATTTGCCGTAGTTTCCTGTATTGGTTTCGGATTTTCTTCCTGGGAGGGAATTGGTGAAGAAGCTCCTTGAGTAAATAAAACTTTATTCTCAGCAATATAGGCGAGGTAGGAAGTCTGAGCAGCAGAACGGTTATACATTTCAATGAAATAAGGTGCGGCATACAACAACGTTAAAACTGGAATCACAAAGACGAAGCCACGCATTTCCCGTCGGGTAAAACCCAAATAAGATTTAAATATATAAAACCATTTATCCAACATAGATTTTCTCTATTGCTGAGTTAAATTAAGAATAATGGAATGTTATTCCAAAAATTCGCCTTATTGTATTAGGAATAAATTGAGGACACATTTATTTAGAAGCATTATAAATTAAACTCCCTTTGCTGAATTAATTCATTTCGTCCCAATTCTATAATAAATTTGTAGCAGAAAGTTGGTTATATGCAGTCAAAGTTTAAAGCTTTAAGTCTATCATTTAAGAATGCCCCTGTAGCAATCCGGGAGTTGGTTTCTTTGGACGAAGGGGAGGTACGCTCACTTTTGGGTAAATTGAGAGAGTTTTTTAGTCTTACAGATACCTTAATTCTTTCTACCTGCAACCGAACAGAGATCTATTACAGCCACGAGCTGGATCTTTCTACAGAAATCATCAAACTTGTTGGGCTAGAAAAGGGCTTGGTGGACACCATCTCTTATCTGGAATATTTTGACATTTTTCATGATGATAAAACTGCCATATCCCACCTTTTCAGGGTGGCTATGGGATTGGAAGCTCAGGTAATCGGTGACATGCAAATATCCAATCAAGTGAAAAGGGCTTATCAGGCTGCTGTGGACATGGACATGGCCGGACCATTCCTACATCGCCTCATGCATACCATATTCTTCACCAATAAGAAAGTCGTTCAGGAAACGGCCTTTAGGGACGGAGCAGCTTCAGTATCCTATGCTGCGGTAGAGTTAATTGAAGAACTTACCTCAAATACCCACCAGCCCAGGGTATTATTAGTAGGCTTGGGAGAAATTGGTGAAGATGTAGCCAAAAACCTGGTTTACCTGAAAGATGCAAAAGTAAAGATTGCCAACAGGACTTACTCTAAAGCTTTGGAATTGGCTACTGAATATAATTTCGAGGCCATTCCCTTCGAAAATTGTTTTGAAGCAATGAAAGAGGCAGATGTGATCATTTCCTCAGTAGCAATGGCTGAGCCATTAATCAGCAAACAATTAATCAGCAGTTTCAATATTAGAAGTTATAAATTACTGGTAGATCTTTCTGTTCCCAGAAGCATAGATACATCAGTGGAAGACCTTCCAGGAGTATTGCTCTATAATGTGGACAATATCCGGAGCAAGGCTAGCGAAACCTTAAGCAAAAGGAAAGCAGCTATTCCTCATGTAGAAAACATTATTGTAGAAAACATTAAAGAATTTTACGACTGGAAAAAAGAAATGATGGTCTCCCCTACCATCAATAAGCTTAAAAACAGCCTTGAGCAAATCCGTAAGGAAGAGCTTGAAAGATACCTTAAGAATGCCGATAGTCAGCAATTCGATATCATTGACAAGATGACCAAAAGCATGATGCAAAAAATCCTAAAGGTACCCGTTGTACAATTAAGAGCTGCCTGCAAACGTGATCAAGCTGAAGAAATGATCGGTATCATCAATGACCTTTTTGATTTAGAAAAGGAAGAAGTCAAAAAAACAGATCACTAGTTAAATCCCATCTCCCGACAGATTTTAATTTTTTATGGGGCAATTAAAATAGCCTCATTGTTTTATTCGGAAAGCTGTAATTTCTTTTTTACTTTCACCCCAAAACACGCTAAAATGCACAAAATACACCTATTCAAATTTTTTATGACCTTGCTATTGCTTGTTATGTTTGCAAAGGTAGGATCCACTCAAACCTGGGAAGTATTTGACAGCAACTTTCACTTGGAAAAAAAGCTTTCAAAAGGTGAAATTTTCTTGCTTGGAAATAGCCTTAGAATCAATGTTTGGAACAATGATCTTTCTTTTTTGGATTCAAAATATGAACCCTTTACAATTATAGAAAATGCTTCACTTTACCAATTTCTTGAGCCCTGGATCATTATTAAAAACAATGACAAATTTGGAGCAATACATGAGTATGGGGAGCAGGTTTTGCCAGCCATTTACGATGAGATAGATTCTTACTACACACTATTACTTGCCAGAAAAGGTGAGGAATACTTCGTATACGACCGAGGTAAAAGAGTTACTTTTCCGATTGGAAATTTTGTTTCCGCCAGAATAGCCAGAAATGGACAGGTAATTGCAAAAAATAGCGATGGAAGCTTTACTTTACCACTCTCAGAGACTCCTGATCACAAGTATGAGTCACTGACAGATCCTACCGACGATGTAATTGTTGCTAGGGAAGCGTCAGGCCTTGGGCTAATAAATATGGAAGGCAAATACATTCTCAAACCAGTGATTGATGAATTAAGCCATTTGGAAGACAGTTACTTTTACGCCAAAAACAGCAATGAATACCTTTTGATCAATGCCTTGTCCACGACTGCTGACATCAGGTACAATAGCTTTCAACGGATCAGTATCGAACATGATGTGATGGTAGAATACATCCATGGAAAGTTAAGGCGCATTATGAAAAATGACGGTATCCTGCTGGATATTGTGGGAATGGATTCTGTCAGAAAATCAGGGGATTATTTCAATGTTCACTTCAGAAATGGCACTACAGGATTACTTAACAAAGAAGGTGAATGGGAAGTAAGGCCAACAAAAACCGCTACAGAAATTTTACCTGGAAATGAAGGTGCTTATGGAGCGAAAATCGGGGATGGTTTTGGGTTTATCAATGCCAGTGGGGACACTCTAGTATCTCCCAAATTTGATCAGGTAAAAGTGTTTTCTGAAGGTATGGCAAGTGTCAAAACTGGCACTAAATGGGGTTATATTAACCAGCAGCAACAGCTGGTTATTCCATACACCTATAACTCAGTAGGGCCATTCATTAAGGGCGTAGCTATCGTTCAAGTAGATGGCACCTACAACTTGATCAATAAAAGTGGCGAATCTTTGCTTGAAATCCCGTGCAAAAGAGTCAGCAGAATGATGGATGGGTATTACTTCTTGGAGGATAAGGGACTCTTTGGACTTGCAAAACCTGATGGCACCATTATAAGTAACCCTGTTTTCGAGGAAATCAGAAGGGAAGCAAAGGATAAAATATTAATAAGGAAAGGAGATAAATACGGTGTTATAAAGGAAAATGGGGATTTCGAATTACCCCTTTACTACAACGCTATTCTGTTTGACAATAAAAACGATAAGATTTTGGCAAAAAGTAAAACAGAAGTTGTCCCTGAAATATTGAGTAAAAAAGAATTGAAAAAAAGAATGAGAAAGAAGAAAGGGGCTTAAAGCCCCTTTCAAATTTTGTTATTTATTTTTATCGTTTCCTCGTGATCTGTCTGATGATTTATTTTCATCAGATTTTGCTATTGAATCACGCATACTGGTATCAGATTTTACATTTTCCATTTTGTAATAATCCATTATACCAAGATTACCGGATCTAAAGGCTTCCGCGATAGCTTTTGGAATCTCGGCCTCAGCTTCAGTTACTTTCGCTCTCATTTCTACATTTTTAGCCTTCATCTCTTGTTCCAGCGCCACTGCCATTGCTCTTCTTTCCTCAGCCCTTGCTTCAGCTACTTTCAAATCTGCAGTAGCCTGATCTATTTGGAGTTTTGCTCCAATATTTGACCCAACATCAATGTCTGCAATGTCGATGGATAATATTTCAAATGCAGTACCAGAATCAAGTCCTCTTTCCAAAACAAGTTTTGAAATTTTATCAGGGTTTTCAAGCACACTTTTATGGTTTTTCGCAGAACCTATAGAAGTCACTATTCCTTCACCAACCCTTGCCAATATCGTTTCTTCACCTGCTCCACCTACCAGCTGAGCAATGTTTGCTCTGACAGTCACCCTTGCTTTAGCGATAAGCTGAATACCATCTGCTGCTACCGCAGCCACGTTTGGAGTATTAATCACTTTTGGATTTACAGAAATCTGTACCGCCTCAAATACATCTCTTCCCGCAAGGTCTATAGCTGTTGCCTGTTTGAAGGAGAGTGCTATATTCGCCTTATCTGCCGATATCAAGGCCCTGATAACATTGGGCACATTACCTCCTGCTAGAAAGTGCGTCTCAAGATCATTTGTAGTCAGATTGAGTCCTGCCTTGGTAGCTGTGATTAGTGAATTGACAATCACCCCAGGTGGCACTTTCCGAATACGCATACCCACCAGTTCCAATAGTCCTACCTTTACATTAGAGAAAATGGCGGTAATCCAGAGATTTACTGGAACGAAATAGAGAAATACAAATAATAAAATTAGACCGCCAAAGGCAGCGACCAATACTAATACCGAATTAGAAATATCCATAATTTAAGGTTTTATGATGATTTTATTGTTTTCAATTTTTGAAATGGTAATGCTTTTTTTTGAGGGAATAAACCCTCCCTGAGATTTCGCCTCATAAATTTTATCTGCTATAATTATTTTCCCATAGGGCTTAAAATCAGAAATTGTCTCCCCTACTTGACCAACTTTAAGTCCAAGCAAACGATCTTCATGGGCACTTCCATGGGAGGTATCCTTAAGTGCAAAACGATCCCATACTCCGGATTTAAACCCATAAACGATCATCCCGAAATTAATTACTGCAGCCGCTGCCAATGCGCCATAAGCTACTAAGGGAGTGAAATTTTGAAAAGCATGATAAATGCCCAATGCCGTAAAAACCAGTCCCAATATTCCAACAACAGTCGTCCCTGGAACAAAAATAACTTCCAGCATTACCAAAAGTGCACCAAAAACTATTAAACTTATTAATATTAACCAGTCCATGAAATTCGTTTTATAAAGTTACCCGTTATATGTATGAGGTAAGCTTTCTGTAAAATTACAAGAATTCGTTACAATAGGAAGCCAAATGATTCATTTCATTTGGCTTCCTATTGTAAAATAATCCAAAAAATTCGTAAGCTTTTCCAATACTTAACTAAAACCTACTCAATATTAGACCCGCAATGTACATTAATAATTTTATTGGCATTGAAATGCTGCTACAAACAACTCACCTAATTTTTCTTTTAATCTCAACAGGCACTACAAAACCAATTGAATGGGAAATAGACAATAGACATTCTATTACAGAATGTAATCAATCCACGAAAAAAGATCCGAGAAGGCTACAACGAACGCTATTCCATAATCCGTTTTGAATAAAATGGATTGTGCACTTTTAAAGATCAATATGCTCTTGCGAATAGCACCCTTCCTGTAGAAGGTTTTCCAGTAACAACACATTGTCCATTCTCCGCTACCTGATCAAGAGGAATACATCGAATAGTGGCCTTCGTTTTTTCCTTTATTTTTTCCTCAGTTTCAGCGGTACCATCCCAATGAGCAGCTACAAATCCACCCTTGTTGTCCAAAACATCTACAAATTCCTTCCATGTTTCAACAGAAGTCGTTTTTTCTTGGGTAAACGATTTGGCCTTTTGATAAATGCTAAGCTGAATATTATCCAGGGTATCTTTAATTATAGTGATTAAATCTTCTGTTTCAAAATTGACAACGGTTTTGGAAAAGTCGTCTCTACGGGCAATCTCTACCGTTTTATTTTTAAGGTCTCTGGGCCCTATTCCAAGCCTCAACGGCACACCTTTCAGCTCATACTCAGCAAACTTCCACCCTGGCTTATAGGTGTCTCTGTCATCAAATTTTACAGAAATACCTATTTCGTCCAATTGATCCACTATTTCCAAAGCCTTTACTCTAATTTCTTCGAGTTCTTCCTCACTTTTAAATATAGGTACTATTACCACCTGGATTGGCGCTAATTTTGGAGGTAAAACTAAGCCTCTATCGTCAGAATGAGCCATTATCAAGGCACCCATCAATCGGGTACTTACACCCCAACTTGTACCCCATACATATTCTAAGCCTCCTTCTTTCGTAGCAAACTTCACATCAAAAGCCTTGGCGAAATTCTGTCCCAAAAAATGAGAAGTACCCGCTTGTAAGGCTTTTCCGTCTTGCATCATGGCTTCTATACAATAGGTAGTCTCTGCACCTGCAAATTTTTCACTTTCGGTTTTCACTCCTTTTATAACGGGAATCGCCATAAATTTTTCAGCAAAATCCGCATAAACATTTAATATTTGTAATGTTTCTGCCTCAGCTTCTTTTTTGGTGGCGTGAGCAGTATGTCCTTCTTGCCATAAAAATTCTGTTGTCCTAAGAAAAAGCCTTGTTCGCATCTCCCAGCGCACCACATTGGCCCACTGGTTGATAAGTAAAGGCAAATCGCGGTAAGATTGGATCCAGTTCTTGTAAGTACTCCAGATGAGAGTCTCTGAGGTAGGTCTAACAATCAACTCTTCCTCCAATTTCGCCTCTGGATCTACAATCACTCCTTTTCCCGAAGGATCTGTCTTAAGTCGGTAATGCGTCACGACTGCACACTCCTTGGCAAAGCCTTCAACGTGGCTTGCTTCTTTGGATAAAAACGATTTTGGGATGAATAATGGGAAATAAGCATTGCTATGACCCGTTTTTTTAAACTTTCGATCCAGCTCGGCTTGCATTTTTTCCCATATACTAAAACCGTATGGTTTAATCACCATACACCCTCTGACGGCACTATTTTCAGCTAGGTCAGCTCTTTTAACCAATTCATTGTACCACAGGGAATAATCCTCACTACGCTTGGGTAATCCTTTACTCATTATTATTTCTTTGTTGTAATAAAAAAACTCTTTATCTTGGGTTCTTGATTTGTGACAAATATAAATTAAAAAATGATAACCCTAATGCTATATCCTCGTATAAAGCAAGTAGGGAATAAACTAAATATCTATATGATTAATTTCAATCCAATTCGGACAATGAGCGCATTTGCGATTTTAGGCCTCGCTGCCTGTAGCACCAGCTACCAGGCAAGTAATGTAGGCGGAGAAGTCGACAACTTATACTTTATGGCTTCAGATTCAAGAATAGCGACTGAATTTGCTGTGAAAAATAATAATCCGGAAAATTTTAAGGAAATTGAACAAATCCGTGATATTAACGGAGAAGAGGAAAATTTTTCTGCTAGGAATGTAAATCCGGAATACATAGCTAAATACCAACGGTCAGCAGTTCCAGCTGCAGAAGAGTCTACGGTTTATTTCGATGACTCCCAAAGCGGAACAAATCTAAAGACTGAAGATCCAAACATAAACGCCTACGATAATTATACAGGTTCAAATGGGAGTGGATCTGTGAATAACAACAATTTCTTCATGAACCCAATGATGGGATATGGTATGTCACCTATGATGGGTGGCATGTTCAATCCAATGTTCGGCTCAGGTTTTGGAGGATTTGGAGGCATGGGAGGATTTGGAGGCATGGGAGGTATGGGATTTTATGATCCATTCTGGGGTCCTGGATTTGGTTTCAATCAAGGTTTTGGTTTCAGATCGGGATTTAACATGTCCCTAGGGATGGGATTTGGTTTTGGAAGTCCAATGTTCGGAAGAGGATTAGGTTTTGGAGGTCCAATGTTCGGAAGAGGACTAGGTTTTTATGATCCATTCTGGGGTTCTGGTTTTGGTTTTGGACCTGGATTCGGTGGGATGTACGGCGGCGGTTTAGGTTTCTATCCCCCAGTAATTGTTCTACCGGGTGGGTCTGATGGAAACAGAAGGCAAATAACTCAGGGAGCTAGGTCTTTCAGATCTTCTTCATTAGCAAATTCAAATACCTCCAGCAGAAGTAGAGGTATAGCAAATCCAACATCTTCCAGAGCAACTGCCAGAAGAGATGCCTTGTCTAATAATTCCAGCGCAGTATCCAGAAATAGATCTTCTGCAACTAGGAATTCATTCAGCAGATCTCAAAATGATTATTACAACTCAGCATCTGCTTCTCCCTCCAGAGGGAATATTAATTCTCCTGCAATGAACAGGTCTGGAAACACTTCTACAAGAAGTAGTTATGGGAATACAAGGAATAGCAGTACTTACAGATCGTCTGCTCCTTCAAACAGCAGGTCTAGGAGTATCAATTCTACAAACAACAGCAGGTCTCAATATGCTGCACCTAGTTCAAATAGTAGAAGTTCCTCCCCTTCTTATAATAGAAGCAGGAGTACAAGAACAACTACACCAACTTATCAACGTTCTTCTACACCAAGTAGAAGCAGTACTTATTCAGCACCTTCCCGATCTTCTTCATCCGTTGGCGCTCCTAGCAGGAGTAGCGGGGGATCTTCAAGAAGTTCAGGAAGTAGCAGTGGCGGAAGTAGAAGAGGGAATTAATTCCCTCTTTTTTCTTTTCCTCATAAATCGCACCCATCGTCAAATACTTATTTTTTAAGCTTTAATCCTCAACCTCGGATGTAAGTAGCATTCCCTTATGGACTTTATTTACTTAAATACCTACCCTTGAAGTAACGTTTTACCTTAACCTAATTACGAGATTATCCATTTGGAATAGTATTGCTTCATTATTTCAAAACCTATGAGGAAAATGAGAGCGTTAAAAACATCTCATATATAAACGCATTTGGTATCATAACAAAAAAAGGATTTAATAGAATTGACATGAAAGGATTTAAATTGATTTTATCTTTAACTGCTTTGCTTGCATTTCATTTAAGTGATGTCAAAGCTCAAAGCGGATACGTCGAAGATGCACTCAGATTTAGCCAATATGGTTCTACTGGTACAGCTAGAATTAATTCTCTTGGAGGAACTAGCAATTCACTAGGAGGGGATTTAAGTAATATTCACAACAACCCGGCAGGTTTGGGGTTTTTCCAGAATTCAGAATTCAGTTTTACTGCAGGATATAGTGAATGGTACGCAGCGACCACTTTACTAGGCCGGTCGAATAATTTTAACACTACAAATTTCTCTTTACCAAACCTGGGAGTGGTTATTAGTAGAGCAAAAGGTCCATTGGAAGTAGGCGACTGGCGAGGCGGTTCCTTCGGCCTTAGCATTAACCGTCAAGCAAACTATAACACTGATTTTGGCTATTTCTCAAACCAACTTGACCAGGGGTCTATTTTAGATTATTACGTTGATGTTTATAACAATCAAGGTGTTCCTGGTGGAACTGATGGGTTGTTTTTCGATGCTTTTCTTATCAATCCTATTACTGGAGGAGGATATGATTATTCTCCCAATGCCACGCTATCTTTAGAAAAAACGGAAAAAGTACAAAATGAAGGCAACATGTCTCAAATTGGCTTTTCCTATGGAGGCAATTATAAAAATAAATTATTTATTGGCGCATCCCTGGGAATCAATTCCATTTCCTATAGGTCTACAAAAACTTATAATGAGGAATTCCTAGATGACAATAACCAAACCTCCCTTTTTAGCTCATTACAAGAAAATCTCAACCTAGATGGATCAGGAATCAATGTTGGCCTTGGAATAATTTACAAACCAGTGGACCAATTAAATGTAGGATTGAATTTCAAATCCCCCACCTGGACGCAGTTTAATGAGGAATATGACGCAGATATATTTGCCAATTTCTTCCCTCCTTACCAAGACCCTGAATCAGGAAATATTTCTGAATCCGATGCGCAAACTGACCTTTTCGTAAGCAGTTATAGTTTGCGAACACCAATGCGTATTGGAACAGGAATAACCTATTTCTTTGGAAAAAATGGATTCCTTACTGCAGATGCCAACTTCTTGGATTACAGTTCAGCCAACCTTAGGTCCAATGTATTCAATACGGATCAGGACAATGCTGAAATCAGTAGTCTTTATGGACAAACGATAAATTATAGTGTGGGTGGAGAATTGAGAATAAAAATGTTTAGGGTAAGGGCCGGGTATGCCTATTTTGGCGACCCTATTGCAAACCCTGGAAACCTTGACCGCAGTACCAATCAACTTTCAGGAGGTATAGGAGTGAAATTATCGAGTTTTAGTGTAGACCTAGGTCTTGTAAATAGTAAGTTTAACAGTTACTATTCCTCCTTCCCTGGTGCTGAATTAGCCACTATAGACAATACCCAAACTACAGGAATGCTTACCCTAGGGTTTAATTTTTAATAAAGGCAACCAATTAGCTATTAATAACTCAGGGGAACTGTCTTCTCCCCTGAGTTTTATTTTGGCCATTTCATAAAATGCACTCCTTTGGGAATGTATATTTTTAAGCTTTAGAATTATTTGAGGAGTATCCAAACTTGAGAACAAAGGCCTTATGGATACCTCTGTATGGATTAACCTATGAAGTATGCAATTCAAAGGGACATCAAGGTAGACTGAAATGCCTTTTTCATTGATCAGATCCATATTGTCATTATAGCAAGGGGCTCCTCCCCCCGTTGCTAAAACAAACGCCTCTTCTTTATTAAGTATGTCCTCCAAAACTGTTGACTCCAATTTTCTAAAATACCCCTCACCATGTATTGAGAAAATTTCAGCAATTACTTTTCCTGCTGCAGCCTCTATTAAATCATCTAAATCATAAAAGGGCCAATTTAACTTCAGGGCAAGTGTCTTTCCCAAAGTTGATTTACCGCTTCCAGGCATGCCTACAAGTACAATTTTCTTTGAATCCATTATTTAGAAAATATGTTTTTCGCTATTTCAGGTGATGGTGTATTTCGATAATGAAATTTTTTGAGAATGGTTCCTTCTTCCAAAAATACCAACCCTGGATTAGACCTAATGATGGTCTTTACTACAGTAGCATCTGCCATATAATAACCAATATGGAGGCCTTTCTCCTTGAGATAGTTTTTCATTTCCTCCTCCGATGAAGCCGCTACCAATAGCACATTTACTCCAGTCCCTTGAAATGAATTGATTAAAGCACTAATCCTGTCTAATTCACCTACTGATAGTGCTGTTTTTTGTATATTACTGGATAGGATCAATAATTTTTTACCTTGAAGAATTTCATCCGTATGATCCCCAGCATCACTCCAAACAGCAAAATCAGAGATTTTTGGGAGCACTTCAGGATTCTTCAACGTCATTTCCAAAAAGGTATAACTCTCATCTGAAGGGTATTGATCAAATGAAATTTTTTCACCCTCTTTCTCCATAAGATAAGAATATTTTAATTCGGCCGATGGCTGCATGGCTTGATTGATATTAACACCTTCTTTAAACGCTCTAAAATCAATAAAAGGGAGATTTCTAATGGCATAAATGGCCATTATTAAAGAGACAACGAAAGTGCCCATAGTTAACCATTTACCAAAACGCGTATAGTTACTCGGAAGGTATTCCTTAAATACCAGCATAAATACGATTAGCACCAATAAAACAATGTCCTTATAAAATGACTCCCAAGGCGTTAACTTTATAGCGTCACCAAAACACCCACAATCAGTTACCTTATTAAAATAAGCAGAATAAAAAGTAAGGAAAGTAAAAAACAGGATCATTGCGAGTAAAAGGAAAATTGCGCGCTTTAATCGCCAGCCAACCAGAAGCATAACACCTAAAGCAACCTCCATCACCACCAGAAAGACGGCTATAGGTAAGGATATTGCTTTCAATGGTTCGAATATGGGGGTAATATCAATGGCAAAAACATCGAAATATTCTTGCATTTTTATGGAGGTGCCAACGGGATCATTTACCTTGATTAGCCCTGAGAAAATAAAGAGCCCTCCCACCAGAACACGGGAAACCGTGAATAATGTTTTAATGATCATCTTGATTTAATTTTATCATACAAAAAACAGCATAATTAAGCATGTCCTGATAGTTGGCCACTACCCCTTCAGACACAAGCGTTTGTCCCTGATTGTCCTCAATCTGTTTTACCCGGTACAGCTTCATCAGAATAATATCTGTAATCGAAGAAACACGCATGCCTCTCCAGGCTTCACCATAATCATGGTTTTTATTGGCCAATAAATCTTTGGTGTCCTCTACCCATTTATCATAAACAGGCTGTAATTCATCAAAGCTTAATTCCATCCTAGAATCGGCTGCCAAATCATTTTGTATCAATGCAATGAGGCAATAATTGATAATTCCAATAAACTCATCCTTTATAGGATCCTTTACCTTCTGGGTTCCCTTTTCCTGAATGGACCTTATCCGTTGGGCTTTAATGAAAATCTGATCCGTCAATGAGGGGAGTCTAAGAATCCTCCATGCTGTACCATAATCTTGGGTCTTCTTCTTAAAAAGTTCTTTACAAAGGCCAATAACTTCATTATATTCGCTTGCGGTTTGCGTTTCCAAAGCACTGGTGTTTTATGTTAGAAAATTCACATTCAGTTTACAAGTTCGAAGATACTTTATTTCCCCCAAAAATAACACTTCAAATTAAAGGAAAGCTTTTTGCTTTGGACGAGCCTTGGATAATGGGGATAATAAATAGCACCCCTGATTCCTTTTACAATAAGAGCAGAACTACTGGCCAAGAACAGGAGGTTTTAGCGAAAGCAGCTACAATGATCAAAGAAGGTGCTCATATTTTGGACATTGGAGGCTACAGTTCAAGACCAGGCGCTTCACCTGTATCAGAAAAAGAGGAACTTAAAAGAGTAATTCACGTTATTAGAAGTATAAAAGATAGGTTTCCTGACAACTTGGTTTCTATTGACACTTTTAGATCTAAAGTTGCCAAAGAAGCTGTATTAGCAGGAGCTGACATTGTTAATGACATTTCAGGTGGTGAACTTGATTCCGAAATGTTTGATACAGTGGGTAGTTTGGGTGTTCCATATATATGTATGCACATGAAAGGAACCCCTCAAACAATGCAACATTTTTCTGATTATATCGATATCGAAAATGAAATTCAATATTTTTTTTCGGAAAAAGTTAAAAAATGTCATAAAGCTGGCATAAAAGATGTAATACTTGATATTGGATTGGGATTTTCCAAGACCTTGGATCAAAATTACGAACTTATTAAAAATTTTTCCTATTTTAAATCATTAAAATTACCCATGCTAATAGGGGTTTCGCGGAAATCCATGATTTATAAATTGTTAAAAACCAGCCCTGAAGAAGCGCTAAATGGAACCACAGCCTTACACATGGCTGCCCTCATTAACGGTGCAAACCTATTAAGGGTACATGATGTTAAAGAAGCAAATGAAACTTTAAAATTATATAAACAAATCTACACTTGAATTTACTCTTTAAAATAGGCTTTCTAGACATCTCTCTGGTCAACCTGATAGATATCACACTGGTTAGTGTGCTCATTTATCAGGTATATAAGTTGATGCGAGGAAGTGTGGCCATTAAGATATTTTTAGGATTTCTTTCCATTTATTTAATCTATTTGGTTGTAAGTGCTGCCCAAATGGAGCTCCTAACGATAATTTTGGGACAGTTTATGGGTGTAGGTGTGTTGGCCGCAATTATTTTATTTCAACAAGAAATCAGGAAATTCCTCCTCATTGTGGGTAAGTCTTCCATATTTTCAAATGAAAATCTATGGCAAGAATTATTATTTTGGAGGAAAAGAGAAAGTCAGGCATTCAATGTAACCCCAATTATTGAGGCCTCTAAAACCCTTTCTGGTAGTAGCACAGGCGCTTTGATTGTACTGTCAAGAAATTCTGAATTGAAATTCTATGCAGAGAGTGGGGACTTGATAGATGCGCTGGTTTCCAAACGCCTTTTGGTGTCTATTTTCAATAAATACAGCCCACTACATGATGGTGGAGTGATTATATTTAATGGCCGAGTAAAAGCAGCGAGATGCATCCTTCCTGTAACGGAGCGGGAAGTGCCTGCACAATTTGGGCTTCGCCACAGGGCAGCCATTGGCATGTCTGAGGCTACTGATTCTTTGATTCTTATTGTATCAGAAGAAACTGGACAGGTTTCATTGGCCAAAAACGGAAAAATTCTTCACAATCTCTCCTTTCAGGAAGTAAGAGAAATGATAAATAATTACCTGACTGGTGAGGAAATTGATGATAAATTTGAACCCCTTAATCAATCGGAAAGAAGGGCTGAATTAAAGAGAATCTCAGAACTTTAACAATCATTCAATTACCCCTAGGGATTTCCCTACTTCCTGAAATGCATTGATCGCTTTATCAAGATCTACTTTTTCATGGGAAGCAGAAAGCTGAACCCTGATCCTTGCTTGTCCTTTAGGCACTACTGGGTAATAAAACCCAATGACATAAATGCCTTTCTCTAACAATTGATCTGCTATTTTTTGTGCCAAGGGTGCCTCATATAGCATGATCGGCACTATGGGATGCGTTCCTTCTTTTATTGCAAAGCCAGCTTTCTGAATTCCAGATCTAAAATACAGCGTATTTTCTTCCAGCTTATCCCTTAGCGCAGTAGTTTCTGATAGCAAGTCCAAAACACAAATTGACGCCCCAGTTATAGCCGGTGCCAGTGTATTGGAGAACAAGTATGGTCTTGATTTTTGGCGAAGCATTGATATGATTTCTTTCCGTCCGGAGGTAAAGCCACCCGAGGCACCCCCCAGGGCTTTGCCCAAAGTCCCTGTAATGATATCTACCTTTCCCATTACACCCTTAAGTTCATGGACTCCCCTACCTGACTTTCCAATAAACCCTGTGGAATGGCATTCATCTGTCATTACCAATGCCTTGTATTTTTTTGCGAGTGTAACAATTTTGTCCAATTGAGCAATTGTACCATCCATTGAAAAGGCACCATCCGTCACGATCAACTTTTGCTCTGCACCTTTTTCGTCAGCGGCTTTAAGCTGCTCCTCCAAATCTCTCATGTCATTGTGCTTGTACCTAAAGCGCATGGCTTTACATAACCTTACCCCATCTATGATAGAAGCATGGTTCAAAGCATCAGAAATAATCGCATCTTCGGGACCAAGAATAGGTTCAAATACTCCCCCATTTGCATCAAAAGCGGCAGCATAAAGAATGGTGTCTTCCGTACCTAAAAACTTTGTGATCTTGTCTTCAAGGGTTTTATGGATATCCTGTGTTCCACAAATAAACCTTACGGATGACATCCCATAACCATGACTATCAATGGCTGCTTTGGCCGCTTCAATTACTCTGGGATGACTAGAAAGACCGAGGTAATTATTTGAGCAAAAATTTAAAACTTCACGGCCACCCTCAAGGGTAATTCTTGCCCCCTGCGGAGATTCTATAATTCTTTCACTTTTGTAAAGCCCTTCAGTTTTAAGGCTGTCTAATTCTTTCCGAAGTTTTTCTTTTAATGTGCCAAACATAAGCCTAAAATCGGTTAATTAATGGGAAAAGTTAATAAGTTTAAATAGACCCTAAACTTACGATTTTTAAAGATTAATGACACATAATTGTAATATAATTCTGAAATTAGCATTTGAGACACACCGAATCAAAATAAAGCCGATGGACAAAATACTGGTAACCGGATCTGCAGGACAATTGGGGACTGAACTTACACAAATGCTTTGTGAGGTCTATGGGCCTGATGCTGTCATTGCTTCTGACATTAATCAGAAGGCCGCAGCAAAATTTCCTTTTTGCCCATTTTTGCCGCTGGATGTGATGGATCAAGTGAGTTTGAGAAAAACTATCATTACGGAGAATGTTACCCAAGTTTATCACCTTGCCGCTATATTGTCAGCCTCAGCCGAACAAAAACCACTCTTGGCGTGGAAATTGAACATGGACAGTTTATTAATTTTACTTGAGTTGGGGAAAGAACTAAAGTTAGATAAAATATTTTGGCCCTCCTCAATCGCTGTATTTGGAAAGGAAAGTCCAAAAGAAAACACAGCACAAGATGCCGTACAAACCCCAAATACAGTATATGGGATTTCAAAAATGGCAGGTGAAAGGTGGTGTGGTTACTACCACCAACACCATCAAGTGGACATACGAAGTATTAGATTTCCGGGGCTAATCGGATATAAAGCCAAACCTGGAGGTGGGACCACCGACTATGCGGTAGATATCTTTCATAAAGCAATGAGTGGTCAGTCGTTTCAGTGCTTTCTGAAAAAAGACACCCGATTACCTATGATGTACATGCCGGATGCTATTCAAGCCGCTTTGGATTTAATGCAAGCCCCTATGGAAAACATCACCGTTAGATCCAGTTACAATCTGGCGGCCATGAGCTTTACTCCGGAAGAAATTTATTTGGAATTGAAAAAATATTATCCGGATTTTAATATAAATTATGTCCCCGATTATCGACAGGAGATTGCAGCCAACTGGCCTCAAACCATTGATGATCAACAGGCCAGAAAAGACTGGAATTGGCACGCAGAATACGACTTATCCCAAATGGCCAAAGACATCTTAAAAAAACTGCCTAATTGGCTGGATAAAAACTAAAAACCCATGAAGAACCAACTAATAATTATACTGGCACTTATATCATTTGCTTGTGACAGTCCCACCGAAGAAAAAAAATACGAAGGGGAATCTGAACCCTCAGCTGAAAAAGAAATTGTTCTTGAAAATGCTGGAACTACCTGGATGTATTATTCAGGTGTACTTCCCTGTGCAGATTGCTCAGGAATTAAAACCGAATTGAAACTTGAGAATAGCCCGGAAAAATTGGAGCGCACCTATGAATTATCAGAAACTTATCTCGAAACCAAAGACGGTGACCGTAAATACATGACTTCAGGGATTTATGAAGTCATTTATGGTCTTGAAGACAATCCTGGGGCAATGGCCATCAGGCTTCTGGATGATACCTCATCTCCTGTCAAAAGCTTTTTGCAGGAAAAAACCGGGAAATTAACCCTTCTTGACCAGGAAGAAAAAACCATCTCATCCGATCTCAATTATTCTCTAGAAATGGTTACTCCATAAACTTAAAAGGATTGAAATCGGTCAATCTTAAACCCCTTTACCCTCATTTCATGATCTAAATTGGCTGCGGTGGTAAGGGGCAATAAACAAGGGCCTGACTTACTGCCTTCCCACTTTAGCCATACTTTGTTGTTTTTCTTAAGCCATAGCATCCATGTGAGGTAAATCTCTTTACAGTTTTATAGGCATGGCTTTAGGTTTGGTGATTATTAGGCATAAACCACACCGCATTCATGCTATTGAATAGGCAGTAGTTGAAATATATAAATCAGATTTTCATGTATCACAGAAATTTGGGTTTTATATTATTCTAACTTTGCCATTAACTTATTCATAGATAGAAACTTGGTAATCCAGGCATTTCTGAGTAATTTTCAAAGAAAACTTAATAGTAAAACCCGCATGAAAAAAATGGGGCCCTTATGGGGCATTAGCGTCATTGTGGTCGGCCTAATCATTTACGCTTCCACCAGAAAACAAGAAGTAGACTATAGTACAGATGTTAAACCCATTCTTAACCAACACTGTATTTCCTGCCACGGTGGTGTGAAAAAAAATGCAGGCTTCAGTTTACTTTTTGAAGATGAGGCCATGGCTGCGACCGAATCAGGACATCCGGCTATTGTTCCAGGAGACGCTGATGGCAGCGAGTTTATCTCCAGGCTCAAGGAAAAAGACCCAGAAGTGCGTATGCCCTATAATAAACCTCCACTCAATAAGGAAGAGATAGAAATATTGACCAATTGGGTCAATCAGGGAGCCAAATGGGGGAAACATTGGGCCTATACTCCACCAGTAAAACCTTTCGTACCAAGCACTACCCTTCAGGCCAGCATAGGAGCTGCTACTTCGAACCCCTTTATTCAAAACGACATTGATCACTTTATAGCAGACAAATTAAAGGAAAACAAGCTACAGCCTTCGGTGGAAGCCGATCAAATGACGCTGTTACGACGATTAAGCCTTGATTTAACAGGTCTACCACCAAATGAAGATCTGGTTAAGACTTGGCAATCCGGACAAATTAGCTACGAGGAACTGGTAGATGAATTGCTGGACAAGCCCGGTTACGGAGAGAAGTGGGCTTCATGGTGGCTTGACCTTGCAAGGTACGCCGATACCAAAGGTTATGAGCGAGATGTAGGCAGAGAAATCTGGTCTTACAGGGATTGGGTAATTAAAGCACTAAATGCAGACATGCCTTTTGATCAATTCACCATCGAACAATTGGCGGGGGATCTTCTTCCAAATCCAAGCATGGGTCAACTTACAGCTACTGCCTTTCATAGAAACACCATGAATAATGACGAAGGTGGCACGCAGGATGAGGAGTTTCGAGTGGCAGCAGTAATGGAAAGGGTCAATACTACCTTTGAGGTTTGGCAGAGCACCACCATCTCCTGTGTACAATGCCACAGCCATCCTTATGACCCTATTGAATTTGAAGAATATTATAAAGCCCTGGCATTTTTCAATAATACTCGGGATGAAGATACGCATGGAGAGGAACCCAAGCTAAAATTTTATCCAAAAGAGGACAGTCTTCAGGTACTGGAGATCAAATCATGGACGAGACAGTTTGGGAACCAGAAAGATGTAATTGCCATAGAAAAAACACTTTTGTACCAGGAGCCGAAATACCATGCCCACTTAGCGGAAGATTTCACCAATGGAGAGCTGATTGACACCAAATGGCTGGGTCTTTGGGACGATGGTTCTTGTTATATCCGGGACATAAATACCGGTGGCAATCCCTACATCTACCTTAATTATTGGACGGGAAATGAAGGAAGTGTATTGACCATCAGAAAAGAGGGGCCTGAAGGGGAGCTTTTATCCAAATTCCCCCTTGAAAAAACCAATGGAAGAGTCATTAGACGCTTTCCTATTAAGGAGATTACAGGGAAAACAGATCTTTACCTCCATATGGAAAATAAATCTCTGGGCAAACAGGAGACTACGTCTGCCATCAATTGGTTTGCTTTTTTCCCAAGCATCCCTGGCCGTGAAGAATCGGATTACGAAACCATTGACAAAAAATTCCAAAAGTTGCTCAATACCGATACCCCAACAGTACCAATTATGGCTGAAAACCCTGAGTTCATGAAGCGCCCTACGCAGATTTTTGAACGGGGAAATTGGCTTATGAAAGGGAATGAAGTCGTTGCCGGGGTACCTGAAATACTTAATGCATGGAATGAAGATTGGCCAAAGAATAGACTTGGCCTTTCCTATTGGCTGACGAGCAAAGAAAATCCACTTACTGCCCGAACAATGGCCAATAGAATTTGGGCGCAGATTTTTGGCAGAGGTTTGGTAAATACACTGGAAGACATGGGAACGCAGTCTGATCTCCCCAGCCATAAAGAATTGCTAGACTGGCTATCAGTACGCTTGATGGAGGATCATGACTGGAAACTTAAACCCCTGATCAGGGACATAGTGCTTTCAGGCACCTACCGTCAGTCCTCAGTATCCTCTTCCGAACTTCATCAAAAAGATCCTGAAAACAAGTGGTATGCACGTGGCCCACGTTTTCGCCTAAGTGCCGAACAGGTAAGAGACCAAGCCTTGGCCACTTCGGGTCTTTTGAGTAAAAAAATGTATGGCAAGGGGGTCATGCCTCCCCAACCCGATAACGTCTGGCAAACTGTTTACAATGGACAATCCTGGAAGATCAGCGAAGGTGAAGACCGGTACAGAAGGGCAGTATACACTTATCTTAAACGTACCAGCCCATACCCTTCCTATATAAGCTTTGACGCGGGAAGCCGTGAAATTTGCTCCATCAACAGGACAGTGACCAATACACCGCTTCAAGCATTGGTCACAATGAATGACCCAGTATACCTTGAGGCTGCTTATCAACTGGCCGTTCAAATGGAATCCCAACAAAAATCTATCCCCTGGGCTTACGAAAAATTAGTCTTTCAGGAAATAAGTCCCACTAAATTGAAAAACCTGGAAGACCTCTACCATTTTGCGCTGGAGGATTTTAATAAAAAGCCAGAATCCGTGAAAGAATGGCTTCAATTTGCACCCCAAGAGAAACAATCTGCTTCTCTTGCCGCCTTTGCGGTAGTGGCCAATGCTATCATGAACCTCGACGAATACTTAACCAAATCCTGACATGGACAATTTGCACAAACTCATGGTCGAGCGCTTTGAAAGAGAGCTAAAAAACCAAACCAGAAGACATTTTGTGAAAAACTGCGTGAGTGGTATGGGAGGATTGGCTTTAGGTTCCTTATTTTCCGGCTGTCAACAACCCAAGCCGGCCGGCATTAAACTCACAGAAAGAGACCTCAACCCTTTGGCTTCTATGGCTCCTCCTTTTTCTCCAAAGGCTCAATCAGTCATCTATCTGCACATGGCAGGCGCTCCTTCCCAATTAGAAATGTTTGATTATAAACCCGAATTGGCCAAGCTTCACAATCAGGAGTGCCCTGAATCGCTACTTCAAGGAAGAAAATTTGCTTTTATCAGAGGGAGGCCTAACCTTTTGGGTCCTCAGGCCAATTTTGAACAATCTGGGGAATCAGGTAACTGGGTGTCAGATTATATGCCCCATTTCAAACAAGTCGTGGATGAGGTAGCCTTTCTGAAGGCTGTTCATACCGATCAGTTCAACCATGGACCCGCCCAACTTTTTATGCAAACTGGCAGCCCAAGAATTGGCAGGCCTAGTATTGGCTCTTGGGTGACTTACGGCCTTGGTTCAGAAAATCAAAATCTTCCAGGATTTGTCGTGCTTACCTCAGGAGGAAAAACACCCGATGCTGGTAAAAGTGTATGGGGCAGCGGCTTTCTCCCTTCCGTGTACCAGGGGGTACAGTGCAGGGCCAAAGGAGATCCAGTCTTGTACATAGACGATCCAAATGGCGTGTCCAGAGATGTCAAAAGAAAGATGCTCGATGCCATTAAAGGTATCAACGAGGAGGAGTTTCAAACCTATGCCGATCCCGAAATTCTAACGCGTATCAATCAGTACGAGATGGCCTACCGCATGCAAATAGCAGTTCCGGAGGTGATGAACATCAATGACGAACCTGAATACATTCACCAACTCTACGGAACTGAACCCGGTGAAGAATCCTTCGCTAACAACTGTCTTTTGGCCAGGAAAATGGTAGAAAAGGGGGTAAGATTCGTGCAGCTTTATGATTGGGGCTGGGATGCGCATGGCACCGACAAAAGTACCGCCATTGACATAGGAATGAGGGATAAATGTCGCCAAATAGACCGGCCAATCACTGCTTTATTAACTGACCTGAAACAAAGAGGTTTACTGGACAACACCCTTGTGGTCTGGGGAGGAGAGTTTGGCAGAACACCTATGCAAGAAAACAGAGAGGGTAAGACCCAAAGCTATATGGGCAGAGATCACCATGTAGATGCGTTTACCATGTGGATGGCAGGCGGTGGTATCAAAAAAGGCGTTTCTTATGGACAAACAGATGACATAGGTTTTTCAGGAGTAGATGAAAGAGTATCGGTACATGACGTACATGCCACCATCCTTGAGCTACTGGGCTTTAACCATGAGTCTTTTACTTTTGATTTTCAAGGAAGACCCTTTAGGTTAACAGATGTAGCAGGGGAAGTTATCCGGGATATTTTGGCTTAATGAAGCAATAATCTCACTAGGAATATCTTCGATAACAACATTTGGTGCCTAAATTAACGGGAATTGCATTCTAAAATTGATGAAAACTACTTCAGAAAAATCATTAGGGATTTTGAAGAAGCACTCAAAAAAGAATAAAATGTTATATAGGTATATTCTATCATTCACAATTGCATTACTCCTGATCTCTTGTGCAAAATCAACGCAGCCTAAGCTTGTTATTCCCTATTCCGAAAAGGAAATAAACGTAGATGGTGTAATTGATGCCGAGGAATGGGATCAAGCTGCCTTCATTGAAAAATTGATTGCACCCTGGGAAAAAGGTGCCACTGATAAAACAAAGTTTAAGGCTTTTGTATCTAGCAATTATTTCAATTTCAGCTTCCACGTTTGGGACCATACACCTATTACAATACCCTTTGAAAAGGAATTATCTGTGGCGGGAGGAGATCGGGTTGAGCTGTTTTTTTCCAGTGACACCGCTTTGGTAAAGTATTACTGTATTGAAATTGACCCAAGAGGAAATATACTTGATTATTCAGCCAAATATTACCGCGATTTTAATGACTCCTGGGATTTTAAAAATATAAAGGTAGCAACAAAAATCACAGACACCGGATACATTGTGGAAGGAAGAATTTCTTTAGCGGAACTAAGGGAATTGGGAATTTTAAACCCCTTTTATCTAGGTATTTTCAGGGCTGATTATAAAAGCAACATGTCTGAAGATGTTAGCTGGTATTCCTGGATAAAACCTCTAAATCCAACTCCTGACTTTCATATTCCATCTGCCTTTGGAGAAGCTGAATTTACAAAATAACACAAGTAAAGTCCTTCTTCTTAAGTTGCTATTCTTTGAAAATAGGATATCCCAAGCAATAGATATCCTCCAATTTGAGTGGATTTAAATCTTTTTCAAATAATAGAGAATACAGGTTGACGAAGAAATTCAAATCAGCCTTTGCACCCATTGCAACGGTCAGTTTTTTAAATTAAATTAACCATTCAAAGCGCAAAACCTAAAAAATTATACAATGGGGAAAACGTTAAACTTAAAATTTTAAGCGCTTAGGTAAATCCGTTTCAGCTGGGCTGTTAATTCACCCGACAGTTGCTTTAAGCCAGATGAAAGCTGTTACCAATAGTCCCTTCCAATAACTGTATCGTAACCTTATTCCTTAAATGAATAAATAAAGATGAATTATCACGGTCAATCCACTTCAGAAATCTATCAACAGCTTAACACAAGCAAAAAGGGTTTGAATAGTGCAGAAACGGAAAAAAGGTAAAAAAAATACGGCAAAAACGAACTGGTCCAAAAAAAGAAAATTTCTGTTTTTAGCTTATTCCTTCATCAGTTTAAAGATATAATGATTTTTATTTTGCTGGTAGCAGCAGTAATTTCTTTCATTGTAGTGGATAGTGAAGATACCGTTGTCATTTTAATCATTGTTTTACTGAATGCGATTATCGGTTTTGTACAGGAGTACCGAGCTGAAAAAGCACGGTAATTACCAAAGGCAGAGGGGAAGGAATTGTTGTGGGCACAGGCATGAATACAGAAATTGGCCGCATAGCAGCGCTTTTACAAGAGGACAAAATAAAAACACCCTTGCAAAAACGATTGGCCTATTTTGCCAAGAAATTGTCTTTTGCTGTTATAGGTATTTGTATTGCGCTATTTGTTACTGGGTGGTTGCGTGGTGAACAATCTGTAAAAATGTTACTGACAGCCATTTCAGTAGCTGTAGCTGCCATTCCCGAAGCGCTGCCCGCTGTTATTACTATTGTACTAGCGCTGGGAGCAAAACGCATGGTACGCAAAAACGCGCTCATCAGAAAATTGCCTGCTGCGGAAACATTAGGTGCCGTCAGTTATATTTGTAGGGATAAAACTGGAACAATCACCCAAAATAAAATGACGGTCAAAGATTGTTGGATTTCACCGGAAGCCAAAGCAATCGATGATTATACACCCGAACAGTTAATGCTAATGGCGATGGAGCTTAATCATGATGTTACAACAGATGAAAACAATAAACTAAAAGGTGACCCAACCGAAACGGCCTTGGTTGACTATGCCCGAAATAACACGGGCTATAACGAACAATGGCGGACTGATTTTAAACGCGCCTATGAATTCCCCTTTGATTCAGAGCGGAAAAAAATGACCACCAAGAAAAACGAATGAGCGCATTTTTTCAGGAGGTATTGGGATCCACATACTTTGGGTGGGACTACTTATGGGTGCAGTGTGTTTAAGCACACAAGCCTGGGCTATTCACGTTGATAACCCCAAATGGGCGACAATGGTTTTTACAGGACTTAGCCTTTCACAAATGGGGCATGCTTTGGCCATCCGAAGTAATATTAAAGCTCTATTTACATTAGGCGTTTTCGGCAACAAACAATTGATTATTGCGGTGCTGATAACCGTTATTTTGCAGCTAGCTGTGATTTATTCGCCATTTTTACAAGGTATCTTCAGAACCCAAGCCCTTACTTTCACAGAATTAGCAATCTGTATCGGTTTGTCAAGCATAGTGTTTTGGGCCGTGGAATTCGAGAAATGGATGAAAAGGCTAAAAAAGAAAAGGACCCATTCTTGAAAAATACCCTGGGAAAACCATGCCCTGCAATGACAATTAAAGATTGCCTGCTAAAGAAAATTGAGCTTAGGTAAAAAGATAAAGAAACAAATTAATAAATTCGAACTAAAGGAAGACAATTCCCTCGCTAAGAAATCTGATATTTTACATGATTTTCTTTAGCAATAGTTAACAAGCAAATAAAAATAAATGAACAATAAAGCATTAGTAAAAAAATTCTACGCCTCTTTTTCTAAAGGTGATAGTACCGGAATGGCGGAATGTTATCATAAAAACATAGTCTTCAGAGACCCTGTCTTTGGAACACTCAAGGGTGATCGCGCATTCAAAATGTGGGAAATGCTACTCTCTAATAAAAAGAAGGATACAGAAATTAGTTTTGACATTGCCCGAATTTCTGATGAAAAAGGGAAGGTAAATTGGGTGGCAGAATATGTCTACGGAGAAAAAAACAGGAAAGTAATCAATAAAGTTAGTGGTGAATTTAAATTTAAGGATGGTGAAATCATTGAACATATAGATTCTTTTGATTTGTGGAAGTGGACCAAACAAGCGATGGGAACTGTTGGCTATTTGATTGGATGGACTCCATTTATGAAAAGTAAAATTCAAAAAACCACGAATAAAAAATTAGACAAGTTTATTGCAGATCAAAGCAAAGACTAGGATCAACAGCATTTATCCCTTTGAATGAGAAAGGCCGATTCTATCCTTCTGAAAATCTAAGCCCTTCGATAAAGTTAACCTTAATTGCCAACTGGAATTGCCATGTCACCAATGACCTAATATCACTTGCCCATCCCTTTTATAAAAGAGTTGGGTTTGAATTTGTTGAGGAAAGTGCTTTTAATGATGCTACTTGTTACATCTATGCGTTAAAATCGAAATTGGCAATAACTCCTCTAATCCATGATAAAGCATAGCCCATGAAAAACCTAATTTTTATCTTCTGCATTCTCATACTCTCTAGCTGCAAACAAGAAAGACCTATTGAAGCGGAAGAATCTCGTCCTAATATCATTCTAATTATGGTAGATGACTTAGGCAAGGAATGGATTAGTCATTATGGAGCAGAGGATATTTCAACGCCAAATATTGATGCATTGGCAGAAAGTGGGGTCTCGTTCAACAATGTATATTCAATGCCACAATGTACGCCCACAAGGGTCACCTTATTAACAGGACAATACCCATTCAGACATGGTTGGGTAAATCATTGGGATGTCCCACGCTGGGGAGGAGGCACACATTTCGACGAAACAATGAATCCGACCATCGGTAGAGAAATGAAAAAGGCCGGTTACACCACCTGTATTGCGGGCAAATGGCAAATCGATGATTTTCGAGTTGAACCAGATGCACTGACAAAAAATGGCTTTGATGAATTTTGTATGTGGTCCGGTTATGAATCAGGAATAGAAGCAAGTGCTAACCGGTATCAAGATCCTTATATCTATACAAAAGAAGGCAGTAAAACCTACAAAGGAGAGTTTGGACCCGATGTATTTAAAGGTTTTATTATTGACTTCATTGACAATAATAAAAAGAAGCCGATGTTCATTTACTTTCCTATGGTCCTGACGCATACGCCCTTCGTGAATACCCCAATTGACTCAGCTACGGACAATTTGGGAAAGCATAAAGCCATGGTAAAATACACCGATCGAATTACCGGTGAAATAATTCAAGCCCTAGAGGATGCTGGCATCAGGGACAATACCATAATTCTTTGGACCACTGATAATGGGACAACTGGAGCGATCACAGGGAGAAGAAATGGGTTGAATGTAAAAGGCGGAAAGGCAAAAACAATTGAATCCGGGATCAGTGCGCCATTTATTGTCAGCTGGCCTGGAATAATCAAACCGAACAGGATTTCGGATGCATTAATTGACTTTACTGATTTATTTCCTACTTTTCTTGATCTAGCAGGGGTAAAACCACAAAGGGAGTTGACAATTGATGACAAGTCCTATAAGATCGATGGTTACTCCTTTAAGGATGTTTTAATGAAGAACAAGGAGGAATCAAACCGAGAATGGATACTTGGCATGGGAGGAGGAAACAATGCCGCCCTCACAAAAAACGGGGTTGAAAATCAATACCTTTTCAGAGATAGGGTATTGCGAAACAAGAGATACAAGCTTTATATCAATTCGAAAAGGGAGCCCGAAAAATTCTTTGATTTAATTAAGGATAGCAAGGAAAGCAATAACCTGATTGATAGCCTAAATACGGAAGAAAGAAACAGTAATTTCAACCAGCTTTATAAAGTTTTAGAAACATTCCCTCAAAAGGACAATGACCCAAAATACCACCTCAATCCACCTCAAGCCTGGGACGTAAAAGTAACGGAAGAAAGCCAGCTTTGGAAAAAGTAAGTTTTGGAAATATAAATTTGTAAAAAAATATGTTCTCGTTTCTACAACGTAGTAAACATCAATTAATACTGATTTTTCCGGGTAATTTTTTAAGCTAAGCATGAGAATAGCTGCCTTTTAGCATTTAATAGGCGAAATAATAACTTTGGGTACTCACCTAATTTCAAATACCAAAAGCATTAAACCTCAATAATTCACATTGATTATCATAAATCTTTTTCCCTCGCCACCCAATTGACCGCATTGCTCAGGATTAGCTGAAACTCTGGAGCGCTAAAAGACTTGGCATCATGGCCTAAAAGGGTCTGAAAAACCCTCCCTTTTCCATAATTGTACGACCATGCCAATGGTTCATCGTTTCCTGTGACAGTGGACCTGGCACTGAATAGAGGCTCAACGGGTTGATCCCCCTTTTGATTAAAATACAATTCATCAAAAGTAGAAAAATCCTTTACTCCTGAAGTAATTGGATGCTTGCTATTCGAAATATTGACCGAAAATTCACCATAACTATCGTGCCCACTATCGGCATCGTGATCCCAAACCCTACGAACTATTTCCCTGTACTCGGGCCAATCCGATTCACCTGCATTGGGAAGAGAGAAGTGAAAAGCGCCATTGGCAAAATGAAGCACCATTAACCCTCCTCCTTGTTTCAAATAATTTATAAATGAATTTTTAGATGCTTCAGACAATGCATTGGGGTTTTCCCAATTCGAATAGTTCAGAATTAATGCGTCATAATCATCGAGATCATATTGAGAAAGGTCTTCAATGTTTGTGGAAATATCCACATAGAAATCACCATTGCTTTCAATGGCTGATTTAATAAGGGAAGAAGTTTCCTGCCACGGATGTGCAGGATGATGGTTTCCAGTTAATAACAATGCTTTCCGTGACTTTTGATAAAGATATTGGGTTACTTCTTCATCCTCAAAATACTTTGCTTCTACTCCGCCTTCGGGAACATCGGCACCTGAAGCCCAGACGATCCCATTAAGAATCATTTTTCTGAAATTAGCATTTTCCCAGTTTGAAAAAAAATGTCCCATGGTGGTGCTAAAACCTCTCCCACCATCTTGCCTTTCAACTGCCCAAGCCACTGCATTGCCATTGCCCTCTAATCCTTCCAATTCTGGAACTTCCGCTATAAGCTTTAAACGATTGTCATGGTCTTGAAAACGGATATTGAAATAATATTCGTCTTTCAATTTGAATGGTTGCAGACCAGATAAAATGGGGTGTTTGGCATTGGGAAACACAAGGTCGCTCTCCATCGTCTTTATAGCAGAATACCAATTTCTTTCCCCTTGATCATCCTGCCAATCAAAATAACCTCCTCCCCAGTCCATTACCTTCTTGCCCATTTCGTCTGATGCAAATGTTGAGAAATGAATCAAGGAGAGACCACAGCCCCTATCCATTTGTCTTTGCATTATTTTCATTCGCTCTTCGGTCATAAAAGGGACATCGGAACCCAAATGTCCGTCACGACCATCAGAAACAAAAAGTATTAGATCAGCCTCTTCCAAACTTTCTGGATCATCAGGCCACCCATTAAAATGGATCTCAGTGGCTATTCCTTTTATATTGGAATTGTCCAGCATCGTTTTCATCAGCCTGACAGATTTGATGTATTCATGGGCTTTAGGGCCATGGCTTTTTTGACCTGCAATCAATACTATTTTTTTTGCTTTAACAATTGGCCCTAAACCCACTGTCTCAGCAGGTAGACTAGTACAGGTTAAATAAAGCAATAACAGTAGCTGAAATGGAATTAATCTATTCATAATATGAATTGAATTTTCACTCATTTAATAATTTTTTAAAAACCATTATCGGCTGAAATTTTAATGCTGAATGCTTTTAGATCAACAATCCTTAAGAACATCCACGCCTCAATATAAATCCAATCTGTTTCAAATTGACTTTAATTTACGAAATCCTTTGCAACACAGTGTAATATGTTGGCCTTTTCTAAACTAATTTCAATTCTTTCAAATTTAAAGCACTAAAAAAACAATAAGAATTGCTAAAAGGGATAATGATATGTTTTTCATTAAGATTTTCATACCGCCTCGATTTTTTGCTGCGTTTTTGCAGCGAACTACTCCTTTCTTAGGAAGTATTGAAATCACGTAATCCCGGATTATGTAATAGGATTTCCTGACCTTTCTAAGTAAGTGGCGTAATCACAAGAAAATCAGCTCTTAAATCAATTTTTTATGGGCTTAGAGCAAGTTTTAGCTTATTCCCTCTGTTCATTTTTATTCCCGGTTTGCTTCGCTCGGGACAGGCTGTGACACAAAAACGAACCAAAAAAGTCAAGGCTGTCAAACCTTATTTCAAGGGTATACTTTTGTGGGTCGATAGGTAATGATTGGTTCTTTTCTTTAGGTTTCAACATTCATTTATAGTATTGATTTGTTCGATTAGGTTTTCTTAGACTTTTTCTCGAAAA
>Ga0105053_10000371_pt1 | contig 67481 bp, 49 predicted proteins | sample BON01_FD_78093 | JGI IMG/M metagenome (GOLD analysis project Ga0105053, IMG submission 78093) | Freshwater microbial communities from Lake Bonney liftoff mats and glacier meltwater in Antarctica - BON-01 | ecosystem: Environmental > Aquatic > Freshwater > Ice > Glacier meltwater | place: Lake...
GTACACCGAAAAAGACTTAATTGAGAAAGCACAAAAAGAACTCCTCCAATGGTTTGGCGAAAAATATGCTTGGCAACACCTTCGCACCTATCGCATACCCGAAGCCTTGCCGCAATATTTTGAACCAACACCTCCGTATAAATCCTTAAAAATCAATGATTTTATGTATCGTTGTGGAGACTACACCGCGTATCCTTCTTTAAATGCTGCCATGAAAACGGGGCGTGCGGTGGCGGAAATGTTGACAAAATAGTTTCACAATTAACATGGATGAAAGAAGCATTGAACATCGTTTGGTTTAAAAGAGATTTGCGGCTGCACGACCATGAACCAGTGATTCGCTTTGAGCGGTAAAAAAAAGCGATGAAAGTAAGCGGAATGGGAAGCGCATTTTAGCGAAGCATGTTATTCCGAATGTGGATAGGAAGGAATAACTGCAGTTTTTGGAATCGTTACAAAGATATAAGCGTTGTAGTTTGTGTTTATCAATATCAGCATAACGGTGGGGGCAATGAAACAAACAAGCACCAGGTCAACGGCGAAGCATTCATCGTGTAAACAGTACCTGACCCAATTGTCCCAATAGCCAACATTATTGAACGTGAAGGATGAAATGCGGCCGTGCTCGATGCCAAAAAACCTTCCTGGACAAAAGAATATCTGGATGCGTATGATTATTTCACCAAATAAATCCCATCTTCCTCCAACCGAACCAGACGCTGCTTGTAGAGCGTTCCGATGGCCTTTTTAAACGTTTTTTTGCTCATTTGAAAGAATTGCGTGATATCATCCGGCTCGCTCTTGTCGGTGAAGCGCAAGTAGCCCTGGTTGGCGTTGAGCATGGCGAGTATCTTTTCGCCCTCGGGTTCAATTTTGGCGAAGCCGATTTTTTGGAGGCTCACGTCAATTTTCCCGTCCTCCCGCACGCGCTTTACGTAGCCCTTGCAGCGGTCGCCCCGGCGCGCTTCATGGTAAATTTCGTTTGCATATACCAGTCCCCGGTAGAGATTGTTGATGATGACGTTGACGCCAAGTTCCGTAGGATCGTCGATGAGCAGGTCCACCTCCTGACCGGTTTGCAGGAGGATAAATTTTTCTTGAAAAAACCTCTGGTAGCGCCCGGAGGCGGTAAGGCGATCCGTTTCCTCGTCGAGGTACAAATAGACGAAGTACCAGTTGCCGGCCAGCATTTGGCCGGGTTGCTCCCGAAACGGCACGAACAGGTCCTTATCCAGTCCCCAATCGAGAAAAGCCCCGAATTCGTTAACGATTTTCACTTGCAGACAGGCAAACTCGTCCAGTTTTATCAAAGGTGTAGCCGTTGTGGCGATGAGGCTGTCTTCCGAGTCCTTGAACACAAAGACCTGAAGCGCTTCGCCTGGTTCCCAGGTTTTAGGTGCGTACTTGTTGGGCAGCAGGACTTCCTCGCTGCCTTCTGCGTCGGTCAGGTATAAGCCGTTCTGAACCTGCCTGACAATTTTCAGGTTATTGTATTTACCAAGATGTACCATAAAGTTTTGTATCAACATGAAAAAAGCCCCATATCAGTTCCCTGATACGAGGCTTTTAGTTGTGGCGGAGGCAGGACTTGAACCTACGACCTTCGGGTTATGCTTACCAACTACAACTTTCGTTGCTTCTAACAACATTGTCAGAATTTGTGGTCTGGACTGTACCTTCATCCTCGACTTAACGTTAGGATGTCCCATTACCAGTCTCTACACCTGTTCCAATTTCTTAGAACTCGGCTCGGTATTACCATCATTAAGAGGTTTCACCGAATTTAAGGGATAAACACATAACCGTTTCCGGTTATGCCGCCCATTGCTCAATCAGTTCCCAAGCATCGCGAAAAACACTAGATTTAGGCTTTCGTTGCCGCTTCTCGGTTTCGACTAAATGAATCTCGGAACCGTAACTTACAAACACCAAACTTGGAAACACATAGAACACATCAATATCATCGATGTAAACTATTGCAAAATCAAAATCTTCAACGCTGTATGAACTTCTAACCATCTGACGACGATTTGTTTTCGTACGGCGATTATCGACGACATAATTTTGCTTAACTGTATCCAACCAAGCAGATTTGACCTGAATTCTAACAAGCTTTCCGTCCACATCTAAAATAAGATCATACGGTAACCTGTCACCAATCGGTTTTGAAACTCCCCAGCCCATTTTCAGGGCGAAGAGCAAAACTGACTGCTCAGCAATATCTCTTTTAAGTTTGGTATCCATGAAATAAAGAACTAAAAAAACAGACTTGAGCCCGACGAGCTACCAACTGCTCCACTCCGCGATTTAGCGAGCGCAAAGATACAACAACATTGTCCAGCTTTTCAAATAGTTTGCAAAAAAAATCAATCTTTTTCTGAAATGAAGTTCCCAATTAGCTTTTGTCCTATCCTCCAACAGCAGGGGTCATAGAAATTCTCCCTCAAAGCGCCACTTCAACCATCGGAAATCATGTAATCTGGATTCGTCAATCAAAAAGGCCTAACCAACGATGCAATCTCCCAACCATTATCCGCCAGCTTGATCTTCTAAGCCCGCCAAAATCACCTCCTGAATATTCCCATACACCTCCTTCTCCGCTTCCACCCAAGCCCGCGGCTCTACCCAACGAATCTCTTCAATATCCTCTTCTGTCTGCGGAACAACCTGTGTATCCGTTGTTTTCATGCTGTACCACCAGGTCTTTTTCAAGATACGCTGCTCTTTGTACACGAAAGTATGGTAGGTATGCATCAAAAATGCTCCAAGCGCCACATGAACCAGCCCCGTTTCTTCCTGTACTTCCCGTACAGACGCTTCTTCCGGCGTTTCGCCTGGGTCAATCTTGCCTTTGGGCATATCCCAGGAGCCCCTTCTGTAAAAAACAAGCAGTTGGCCTTCGCTGTTCAGCACATAACCGCCTGCCGCCTCCTGAATTTTGTAACACGATTGAAAATCGGCCCATAACTCCTCCAGGTTTTCGGCGTACAGCGCTACCGATTCCACCGATTTATTCTTGTCGAGCAAGTCCAGATACTGCCGAATCATCTTTTTCTTGCCCACATATTGGCCAACAAAGTTGTTTTTGTCGGCTAAAATGCCAATTTCTGAGGCTTGAGCACGTTCTGCCAGGAAAACGGGTTTGCCGTTAATATAGATTTTATACTTTTGCAGCCCCATTGGGAGAGATTGGTTTTAGTGAAAATTGATACGTTACGAGGGGCAATGATACCCAACTACCCTTTTACAATTGAAAAAAATGCTGTGATGGAAGCCGAAGTAGCACGCAACTTATTGGAAATCAAAGCGATAAAACTCAGCCCGAATGATCCGTTCACTTGGGCTTCGGGCATTCAATCGCCTATTTACTGCGACAACCGTGTAACACTCTCCTACCCTGCTGTCCGTTCGTTTATAAAACAATGCCTGGCCGAAAAGTCTAGAGCGTTTGGCAACTTTGATGTTGTAGCTGGTGTCGCCACTGCTGGCATCCCACACGGAGCTTTGCTGGCAGATGCGCTGGAGAAACCTTTTATTTATGTGCGCAGCAGCCCTAAGGAGCATGGCCGCCGCAACCTTATTGAGGGCGAGCTGCATGCTGGTCAGCGCGTGTTGGTTGTAGAAGACCTAATCAGTACGGGCGGCAGTTGCATCGTAGCCGCAGAGGCAATCCGGGAAGCAGGCGCTATTGTTGTCGGGGTTTTGGCCATCTTTCAATATGGATTTGAAAAAGCAAAAACAGCATTTGCTGAGCGAAACATTGAATTTCAAACCCTTACAAATTACGAAGCGCTCATTCCAGAAGCCATTAAAATGGGCTATGTAAGCGAAAGCGACCTCAATACCTTGAAACAATGGCGTGAAAACCCAAATGGTTGGGGCGCCCTTTACGTTTAAACCTTATGGACGCGGTGTGTCCGTCAAACTAACTAAAATCACCCGTATCCAGGAATCCTCTTTCATCGCATGCAAATAATTACACCCAATTCTGAATCATTCCTACGCCGATACCTGAATAACGCCAGCCCAACTGGCTTTGAATGGAGTGGACAAAAACTTTGGCTCGAATACCTCAAACCGTATATCGACGATTGGAAACTCGATAATTATGGAACCGCGTATGGAATCATCAATCCAGGCCAAAAATTCAAAGTGGTCATCGAAGGCCATGCCGACGAAATCTCCTGGTTTGTAAACTATATCAGCGACGATGGATTCCTGCACGTTATCCGCAATGGTGGCAGTGATTTTCAAATCGCCCCCTCCATGCGCGTATGGGTACACTTGCGCAAAGGCGGGAAAATCGAAGGTGTATTCGGATGGCCCGCCATTCATACACGAACCGACAAAGATGCCAACCTGGCACCAGCCCTCGACAATATTACCATTGATCTTGGTGCAAAAGACAAGGAAGAGGTTCAAAACATGGGCATCCATGTAGGCTGTGTCGTCACTTTCCAGGATGAATTCACCATCCTTAATGATCGCTATTACACCGGTAGGGCCTTAGACAATCGCATTGGCGGCTTCTGTATCGCCGAAGTGGCCCGCTTGCTATTTGAAAATAAAATCAAGCTGCCCTATAGCCTCTACATTGTCAACTCGGTACAAGAGGAAGTCGGTTTGCGCGGTGCCGAAATGATCACCCAAACCATCAAGCCGAATGTGGCCATCGTCACGGACGTTACCCACGACACCCATACACCGATGGTGAACATCAAAAAGCACGGCGATGTGCGTACCGGAAATGGCCCGTCGGTGACCTTTGCGCCCGCCGTACACCAAAAGCTGTTGGACATTATTATTGACACAGCCACCGAAAAAGAAATCCCTTTCCAACGCGAAGCAGCCAGTCGCATTACCGGCACCGACACAGATGCATTTGCCTACTCCAATGGCGGTGTGCCTTCTGCCTTAATATCTTTGCCTCTGCGCTATATGCACACTACCGTTGAAATGGCCCACAAAGACGACGTAAACAACCTGATCCGCCTGATTTACGAATCGCTGCAAAAGATCGAAGACGGACATGACTTTAAATATTTTAATGAGATAATGTGATAATGTGATAATTTGATAATGGGTATCCGAGGAAGTAAAGAATTCGTGCAAAATCAATCGAGGTGCCAGGCGAGCGCGTCATTATCACATTATCGAATTACCACATTAGAAATTATCGAATTATCACATTATCCAATTATCTAATTATCACATTAAAGTTTTGGAATACGCAGCCTGTCAAGTCGCCATTGCCCCAATTCGCGCTCAAGCAAATGATAAGAGCGAGATGGTTTCCCAATTACTCTTTGGGGAAACAGTGGTCGTGCAGGACTCAAAAGACAGTTGGCGTTTTGTCGTGTGCGAATGGGACGGCTATACAGGATGGGTGGATTCCAAGCAGTTGATCCGCTTGACGGCAGCTGAGTTCGAATCCTATAGAGAACACCAAACCATCAATTTATCGCTGGTAGAAGGCTTGATGGCCGCTGATTATTTTGTGCCGTTGACCATGGGTGCGGTGCTGCCCAATTATGACGGGCTTCGCTGTCAGCTTGGAGAGCAGGTTTTCCAATTCTCCGGCCCCGTTGTCACACCAAATCAGCAACATCTTGGGAATGAATGGGTTGTAAAAATTGCAAGGCGCTACCTGCACGCGCCTTATCTCTGGGGAGGCCGCTCCCCTTTCGGCGTTGATTGCTCGGGGCTCACACAGATGGTCTTCAAAATTGCTGGTGTGCCGCTGCTGCGCGACGCAGCGCAACAAGTGACACAGGGCCGGCCCATTGATTTTATGGAAGAGTGCCAAGCCGGTGATTTAGCCTTTTTTGACAATGGCAAAGGGAATATTACCCACGTGGGTATCATTTTGCCCGATTGCCATATCATTCACGCCAGTGGCAAGGTTCGGGTAGACAAGCTGGATCATTTCGGTATTTTCAACCGCGAACTTAACCGGTATACCCACCAACTACGCATTGTTAAGCGCATGTTGCCCGATGCGCCTCTTTTGATGCAGACGGACCAGGAACAAGCTAAATTGGAGCATGAACTAGCTGGCCAATCGGTGTTGTTTGGATGACAGGCTGCCTGGTAGGCGATACAAAACCAGCTGATGCAGCAACGTTTTCCCCTATTATACGTTTCTCCAATAAATTGATGCCATGCGGCCTTCACTACTGATTTTCCTTTGCTGTACCATAGCCTATACTATTCAGGCACAACAACCAGATTCTCTTTTGTTGCGACGAGATTCCATGCCTGCCGTTGTGTCAGATTCAATGGCGATGCAGAAAAAACGGTCAAAAATTAATTCAAATACCCAAGAACTGGCGATATCTCCCAAAACCGACAGCAGCGTTTTGCAAAAAAACAAGGAGAGTTTTTTCTACCGTTACTATACGAAAAAATATCCCAATCCTCGTACTGCTGCCCTACTCTCGTTTCTTTTACCTGGCGCGGGACAGGCTTATAACAAGAAATGGTGGAAAATTCCGATCGTTTATGGCGCATTAGGCGGCATGACCTGGCTCGCATTGAGCAATGACAAGCAATACAAAGCTTTGAAAACCAATTACAAGTGGCTCGTAGATGGGGATGACTTAACCATGCCCACTAAAGCGCCCTACATAAACATGAGCGCAACGCAAATGAAAAGCTACCGGGACATTTACCGGGGTTATACGGAAAAGAGTTACCTGTTTTTAGGCATCACTTACCTCTTAGCGGTCACGGATGCTTTTGTGGACGCACATTTAAAGACTTTTGATGTGAGTGACGACCTAACATTGCGGGTTGTGCCTGACATTCAGTCAGCGCCCGGGGGTTTTGGCGCGTCTTTTGGCGTAGGAGTTTGCTTGGGCATCGGAAAGCCGACGTCCACTACAAGCTCTAAAAGGAATATTATTGTAACGCCCTGACCTTGACAGGATTCATGGCTTTGTAAGCAACACAACATACATGTCATTACTTGAAAGCGATTCGGATAGCCTTGCACTCACCCGCAGACATTTTATAGAGAGCCTGAAGTTTCCCTTATTGGCCGTCGCTTTTTTATGGCTGGTGCATCTTTGGCAAATGGCCGACAATTTTGACCCTGGCATGTATGGCATCATGTCGCGCCGAGTCTGGGGCTTACGCGGCATCGTTACTGGCCCCTTGGTACATGGCAGTTGGAAGCATTTATTTTCTAACAGCGTTCCCCTTTTTGTTTTGGCCTTCATAAGCTTGTATTTCTACCGAAAAGTTGCGATGCAGGCGTTTTGGTTGATTTATTTTTTAACAGGAGCAGCCGTGTGGTTGTTTGCCCGTCCGGTGTCGCACATTGGGGCCAGCGGTGTGGTGTACGGATTGGTTGCTTTTATATTCTGGAACGGTATTTTTCGCAGGAGCCTGCGCTCTATTGTATTGGCAGCCATAGTTATGTTATTGTACAGTGGAATGTTCATGGGCGTATTGCCCGATCAGGAGGGCATTTCTTGGGAAAGTCACTTGCTGGGCAGCTTGGTTGGCATTTTTGTGGCTTTTCTGTTCAAAGCAGAGCTAGAAGAAGAGGAGGAAGCCGCCGAAGCTGATCGCCATGTGCGCAATGAGCCTGAAATAAAAACGCCTTTCCTCGCTGCAGATGTTTTTGAGAAGACCAAAACCCAACGTGTCTGGGAGGCAGAAGAGGAGGCGCGGCGTCAAAGAGATGCCTCAGAATTTGTCCCTCCATTTTGGAATCAAGACAAGACTTGGTAAGTTTTTTACTCGAAAAGCTTTTGATTTTGGCATTCTGCCTATATTTGCGCACTTTTTCAAAGGGTGTGCCAATGGCGCTCCCTAAACGACTACTTTTTTCTCACATATTTTAGCACCATTTACTCCTTCGAGGTATGCAAAGCAAAGGCGTTGTACGATTTTTCCTCATTGCGCTCACGATAGTGTGCCTGTATCAATACCTGCTTGTCATCCCGACGAACGGAATTGAATCAGCAGCACGTAGCTACGCCGATAACTCTTCGGCGAAAGACCCCAGCACCAGTTGGCGCACTTATTATTCCGAATATCTTGACTCGCTTTCTACCGAGACAGTGTTTGAGATTCCGCTCATTAAAAAATTCACCTACGCAGACCTTAAAAAAAGTCAATTGGCCATGGGTCTTGACTTGAAAGGCGGCATGAGCGTTTTGCTCCAGGTCGATTTGCGCGATTTCCTTAAAAGTTATTCCGGCAACAGTACCGACCCTGTATTTCTCCAGGCTCTTGACAAGGCCACAGAAATGCAACGGACAGAGCAGGGTAACTACATCAACCAGTTTGGCAAGGCCTGGAAAGAAGTTAGCGGCGGTCGCCCAATGGCTTCAGTCTTCGCCCGTAACGAGACCAGTGGAATCAAATTTGACACGCCCGACGCGGATGTCATCAACATTATCCGCAAATCAGCCGATGGCACGGTTGGACAAACATACGACCTGCTCAAAAAGCGTATCGACAAACTGGGTGTTGTTCAGCCAAATGTAAGCCTTGATGCTACACGTGACCTGATCCAGGTGGAACTGCCAGGCATTCAAAACCCACAGCGTGCCCGCACGATGCTCCAAAGCCAGGCTAAACTTGAGTTTTGGGATACTTACCGCATTACGGATGAGGGCGTATTTAAAGGGCTCACAGATGCTGACTTGATGTTGAATGCTGGGGTAGACACCACGGTACTCGCCGTTAAGGATACCATTTATGAGTACCCTATTGGTGCAAACGGCCAACCTGACTCCAGCCAAGCAAAGATGATGAAGCTGGTAGACAAAGCCGCTGACCCATCTCAACAGAAAGCGGGACCACTTCTTTCCGTTATTGCCTTGAACCAACAAGGCGGCAATGCCGTCATTGGTTGGGTCGACAAAAATAAAATCCGTGTCCTGTCTGAATACTTTAAGCGTGCAGATGTAAAAGCAAAATTTCCTGCCAACCTGGAATTCAGGTACAGCCGCAAACCAGTTGAAGGAGAGACCGAGGCCGGTTTGACCTCACTCAATGGCAAATACCAATTGTATGCCATCAAAAGACTGCCGGGCTCTGATGCAGCGCCACTTGATGGTGCGGTGGTGAAAAATGCCAGCGCAAATCCTGACCCGAGCTCTGGAGACATTGCTGTCAGTTTGCAAATGGACAATGATGGCGGGCGTACCTGGGCTGAAATGACCACCAAAGCCGCCAATAACGGCAACCGTGAAATCGCAATTGTATTGGACGATGAAGTGGTTAGCGCCCCAAGGGTCATCAACCCCATTACTGGTGGCAGCTCTTCCATCACAGGCGGCTTTAAGCTGGAAGAAGCAACCGACCTTGCGCAAATTCTTCAAGTAGGTAAACTACCTGCTGGCACGCATATCGTTCAGGAGAGCCAGGTTGGCCCTTCCTTGGGTGAGGAGAACATCAACAAGTCATTGTTTACGATGATGTTGTCTGTTCTGTTCCTGTGCTTCTTCATGGTGGCTTATTACAACCGCGGTGGTTGGGTGAGCGTTATTGCCTTGCTTGCCAACATCTTCTTTATTCTGGGAACCTTGGCTTCCATGGGCACCGTTCTCACATTGCCTGGCATCGCCGGCATCGTATTGACGCTTGCGACTGCTGTTGACGCGAACGTAATCATTTACGAACGTATTCGTGAAGAATTACGAGAGGGATTGTCGATGGCCAAGGCGGTTACCACTGGTTTCTCGCGTGCGTTGCCCGCCATCCTGGATGCCAACGTAACGACAATGCTCGTTGCCGTAGTGCTCATTTACTTCGGCCTGGGCCCAATTAAAGGCTTCGGTATCGTTCTGGCTGTTGGTATCCTGACGTCTTTGTTCACTGCCGTACTGGTTGGTCGCTACATGACAGAATGGTGGTTGGAAAAAGGCCGCAGCCTTACCTATAGTTTCCCATGGTCTGAGAATTGGCTGGTAGGTTTCCACTATGACTGGATTGGCAAACGGAAATATGCCTATATGTTCTCTTTAGCTATCATAGCTGTTGGTGTAGGCTCTTACTTCCAACGCGGTTTTGAGCTGGGAGTAGACTTCAAAGGAGGCTACTCTTTCAACGTACAATTCGACAAACCAATTGGTTTGGAGCCATTGAATAACGCCCTAACTGGCGCATTTGGAAGCAATACCATCATCAAAACAATCAGTGGTGACAATACCTACAATATCACCACGCCTTACTTGATCAACGAGCGCGGCGATGATGTAACAGAACGTGTTACCGCAAAATTGCACGAAGGCATCACAGCTGCCGGTGTTACCGTCGACTACGATTCATTTAAGAAAACAGAAAGTACTGGCACCCACATCACCTCATCCAGTCAGGTTGGTGCTACCGTGGCCGATGACATTCGCAACTCTTCCTTCTGGGCAGCACTCTGGTCTTTAGGATTGATATTTTTGTACCTCTTAGTACGTTTCAATCGCTGGCAGTTCTCATTGGGTGCGGTATTGGCCCTTTTCCACGACGTACTGATCACCCTGACCTTCTTTACACTGTTGCACGGTCGTGTATGGTTCTCTTTGGAAATCGACCAGGCCATCATCGCGTGTATCTTGACGGTAATAGGCTTCTCCGTGAATGATACGGTTATTGTTTATGACCGTATTCGTGAGTTCATGGGCAACTATAGCGGTCGATCGAAACAGGAGGTGTTCAACATGGCAATCAACACCACGTTGAGTCGTACCCTGATTACTTCAGGTACCGTGGTTTTTGTAGTATTGCTGCTCTTTATTTTTGGCGGTGGCGCTATCAAAGGGTTCGCATTCGGTATGTTTATTGGCGTTTTATTTGGTACCTACTCGTCTGTCTTCGTAGCGTCGGCTATGGTGGTCGACTTTTTGAAAGAAGATGTAATTGAAGGGAAGGTGGTAGCTGCTAAGCCGGCTGTTGAGGCTGCTGTTAAACCTGCCAAAACAAAAAAGGCAAATGCTTGATTAATGTGATAATTTGATAACGGCCGTTTTGCTTTGGTATTTTGGTTGTTGTTTCACATAAATGTAGAAGAGCCATTCCGTTTGGGATGGCTCTTCTTTTTTCAGGAAAAGGCTGGTAGACATGGTACACCCAAAAAAAGCCGCCCCAATATCTGGGACGGCTCAATTTATTTTTTAACGCTGATTTTAATAACTTGTAGTCTAGTTTTCGTCGTCGTCATCGAATTTCCCGCGCTGGTAACCGGAATCTTCCATGGATTCGTTGTCTATTTCCCAGTCTTCACCACCTGCTGCAGGCGGGCGCTTGCCATTGGAAAGCCGTACTTTGTCACCGATCGGCTTACCTGCGGGCCGGTCGTCATCGTCTGCGCCAGGAAAGAAATCGCTGCTGCTGATGCTATTCCCGCCTGTTTCGCGCGGGGAATTCGAGCCAGTCATGTTTTTGCCATCAATACTTTTGGTGGCGTGCGGAACAAGCCTCAACCTTTCTTTACTGATGAGCAGGCCAGTAACGATACATATCCCATACGTTTTATTCTGAATCCGAAGGAATGCGTTTTTCAGATCCTGGACATGGCGCTGCTGCCGGGTGAGCATTCGTTGCAGCATTTCCAAATCGGTGTGCGCAGTACTGTCATCGTACCAGTCACCACCTTGTTGGTTAAATCCATTTTCGTTCAGATCCGCAATTTGCCTTTCCGTAGTATCTAATTCTTCTTGAGCTTGCGCCAATTTAGCGTCAACCAGCGCCTTGAATTCTTGCAAATCCTCGTCGCTGTACCTCAATTTCGGGTCGGTAGACATGAGTAAGTAGCCTGTTTAAGTTTCGTGATAAATGGTGGAGTTGTTTTCGGGGGGCAAAATTAGGGGAAATCGTCTTACTTTTGTGCGCCTTTCTAATAAAATTATGATTGAAACTAAATTGTCACGTAAAAACGACCTTTCCGCCACATTTTCTGATTCATATCGTCAACAAGTTCTTGTCGATTTTCGCTTATGTTGCCAAAGCCGGGAAGCTAGCATCATTGCCCGTAAAGAAGTACTCACGGGTAAAGCTAATTTTGGTATAATTGGCGACGGCAAAGAAGTCGCCCAAGTTGCCATGGCACGAGCCTGGAAAAAAGGTGACTTCCGCTCTGGCTATTATCGCGACCAAACCTTGATGCTGGCGTTGGAATTGATGACCCTGGATGAGTTTTTCGCTCAGTTGTATGGCGACCCATACAACGATCCCTTTTCCGGCGGCCGGCAAATGAATTGCCATTTTGCTACTGCTTTTGTAGACGAGCAGGGCAATTTTCTGGATTTAAAAAACAGGTATAACATCACCGCTGACATTGCCCCAACCGGTGGCCAAATGGCCAGGGGCCTGGGCTTGGCTTTTGCGTCCAAGAAATTTCGAGAAAATCCCAGCATCTGTGGCGACCTGAGTACCAGCGGCAACGAAGTCGCTTTTGTAACCATTGGCGATGCTTCTACCTCTGAGGGCGTCTTCTGGGAAACCATCAACGCTGCGGGAGTATTGCAGGTGCCTTTAGCCATCAGCGTGTGGGACGATGGATATGGCATTTCCGTGCCCAAAAAATATCAGACAACCAAAGAAAGTATCAGCGAAGCGTTGGCAGGTTTTAAGGCAGATCATGAAAATGATAGCAGTGGCATCAATATTTACACAGGGAAAGCATGGGATTACCCTGGACTTTGTATACTGTACACGGAGTCGATTGCAGCCATGCGAAAAACCCACCGGCCAGCTTTGTTCCACATTCAAGAGGTGACGCAGCAGCTAGGACACTCCACTTCAGGCGATCACCGTCGTTACAAATCTGCTGATCGGCTTGAATTTGAAGAAAAATTCGATTGCAATACACGCATGGCGGAATGGATGGTCGAGAATGGTTTGGCTACTGCTGAGGAAATAGATCAAATAAAAGCAGCGGCAAAACGCGAGGTCACCGAAGCTGCTGCACGTGCATACCGGGCTTATCACGACAAGGTAGCCGAATTCAAAGATGAGTTGTTGGGCTTGTTAGCGTCGCTGGAAATCGCACTGCCAGCAGAACATGTTGTCAAGGAAACCCTTACAGAGCTTAAGGAAAAACGTGAGCCATTGCGTTATGAATTGATTCAAGCCGCGCGAAGGGTATATTTTTCCTTGTCCGCTGGTGAGAACCCAGAAGCTAGGGCGTTAAAAGCCTTCATCAACAGAGAGCGCATTGAAGGCGATCAAATTTATTCCCATAATCTACTGAGCCAAACCTCAAAATCCCCCCTGGATATCAGCATTGAGGCTGCAACCTACACAGAAACGTCTCCCCTAAAAGATGGTTACGAGGTTCTAAACGCCTGCTTTGACCATAATTTCGAACGGGACACGACACTATTTGCCTTTGGAGAAGATGTAGGTCATATCGGCGATGTAAACCAGGGCCTGCGCGGTATGCAGCAGAAGTATGGTGTAGAACGTATTTTTGATACGGGCATCCGAGAGTGGACCATTATGGGACAAGCAATAGGCCTGGCCATGCGTGGTTTGCGGCCCATTGCAGAAATTCAATACCTAGATTACTTATTGTATGCTCTTTCAGCCCTTTCCGATGACCTGTGCACCCTGCGTTGGCGTTCTAACAACCAGCAAGTCGCGCCAGCCATTATCCGTACCCGCGGTCACCGTCTGGTAGGTGTTTGGCATAGCGGTTCTCCTATGGGCATGATGCTCGGCTCCCTGCGCGGCATGCATGTTTGTGTGCCACGCAACATGACCCAGGCAGCAGGCATGTACAATACACTGTTGCGTTCCGACGATCCAGCCATCGTGGTAGAAGTGCTCAATAGTTACCGTTTGAAAGAACGCTTGCCCGACAATGTAGGCACATTTACCGTTCCGCTGGGTCAACCAGAAATCCTTCAAGAAGGTTCGGATCTTACAATTATTACTTATGGTGCTTCTGTACGGGTTGCTGAAGATGCCATTCAAATACTACATGCCAGGGGTATATCGGTTGAGTTGATCGATATTCAGACCCTTTTGCCATTTGACCTGAACAATATTTGCATGGATAGCCTGAGAAAAACCAACCGGGTTATTTTCCTGGACGAAGACTTTGAAGGCGGTGCCTCGGCCTATATGCTGCAACAAGTACTGGAGAAACAAGGCGGTTATCGCTGGCTGGATTCAGCGCCAATTACCCTTGCCGCGAAGCCGCACCGCCCTGCTTATGGGCAAGATGGAGATTATCATTCAAAACCTCAAGTAGAAGATATCGTAGAAGCAACGCTCGGCATGTTGCAGGAAGCAGGTTTGTGAGTCAAGTATGTAAACCAGTTGTTTATACCTGACGGCACCTTTAATATGTCAGATTGAAGCATTTGCAGCCAGAAACGGCCTGTGTATTGTATCCTATTACAGATATTTGCCCACACACATTTACTTAAAGTTCGTTTCAAAATAAATTGGAACGATTCTTGCCTTCCTTCTTGTAAGTTGTTTGCAGCGTAATCCTCCCCTCTCTTGGCTTCGCTTTATTCGTCGAGCTGCGCTTTTTAATCCATCTTTCACCGGTTATTGACAAACACTCATGGTACACACTATGCTGCTTGCGAGCAATTACATCCCTGTTCGCAGCCCACAAATTCAGAATCTCTTTTCCTTTGAGCAACAAGGAATCCACTGTGACGTAGTTTTCGGCTCTCCCAGCGCGGATTGCAGTGGCACGGGCATTTGTAAAATTACCGGAACCAACGGTTTTTTTATTCACGATCAAAAAAAGGAATGTCAGCGAACACAAACTGTTCTCTTACAACGTGCCGACAAGAAAGGGCTGACGCTCATTTTCTTTCGCTCACTGCTTTGCAGTAAGTTATTTCGCCATCATTTTTGGAAAGGCGTCCTGAAAATGGACGAACCCTGTATGCTGCCCGCTGAAATTCGGGATCAATTGGAGACTCCATTCAGCAAAATGCTGCCTGGTAGGTATCGCGTGACAGAAGAATCAGGTTATTTCAAAGTAGATATTGATTGCGCAGAATAAAAAATGCAACCCTGCAAAAAAGCAATTTGGCAATGAACTGCAAGTTCATTGCCTGTTTAGGTAATAATTGGCCTGTAATGCAAATATCATTGGCAAACGATTTTCAACATTGATCGAAGCGTTAAAAGAATCAAGATAAGCAATGTTGCCCCCGTTTGAAGTATTAATTGTACTCGCGGGATTCAATCGTTGCAATGGAAGTTTGGCGAAAAATCCAAGCTCCCATTGCCGGCCTAGCCCGAGCCCAAACCCTGCTTGAAAATCAAATCTCCACCTGTCAAGACTGGAAGTAGCCAAGTCATTTAGGCTTTTGCTGTTTGGGTCAGCATTAGCATTAAATTTGTAGTTGGTAGAATAGCTTTCTTTTCGGGCTTTAGAATCAAGCACATAAGTGCTTGTAATACCACTAAACACCTTGATTCTATGGGGCAAATTGCATGAAATCAAAAGTGGGAGCTCTACCATACTTAATCTCGCAACCGGAATAATGATAGCATCAACTTGCCCTAAATAATTGCTTGAGCTTGGTAAGGTATTCCCGCCCAAATCCGTGATTACATATTCGGAGTTTAACGCCTCACTATATTGTTCATAATTTACACTGGCGGTTGGTTGAGACTTTTCCGATGGGAAATATTGCACATAATTCAAACCGCTTCGCAGCCCCCAACGGCGCATCGGCTGCCAATGGATGACCAAGCCAGCACCGAAGCTATTGAAGGCTGTAAAACGCTCGGTTCCAAGGGTAGTACCAACACCTAATGCCCAAGTTGGGCTTTTTTTCGTTGGAATAATGGTGTTTTTAACAGGCACAATTTCCACCATCGCTGGTGTTGGATAAATAGGGCCACGTTGAGACCGAACAAAGGGCGCTGAAATGGGCAGCATGTTGACCACGGTGTTTGTTGCAGGGACGACCACAGCTACGCTTGTTTCAGGGCTTTTAGAAGCCCCATCAAGCTCCTGCGAATTTAATTCTGGTTGAGCGATTGTTGAATTTTGGGATTCAGCGTTTAGTACGCGAGGAGATTCATTTCCTCGTGCTTCTTCGACAAGCTTAGAAGATGTATTGGGTAATGTTTGTTTTTGAACAAAAACCTTTTTTGTTGCCTTCGCTTCTGTATTTCTAATTTCCGTTTCTTCCGTTTCAGGCACTATTATGCTCCTTTTGATCTCACTATCGCTGGCAGCACTGTTTGGTTGTTCTGCGGCAAATGGCATACTTGGAGACACTTTTGGTTGCTCCACCGGCACCTTGTCCGATGATGCACCAACGCCCCAATACCATCCACCAACAGCAGTCAGCGGCAGGAGCAGCAAAGCGAACCACCACCAAATTATGCGCCGACGTTTTTCATCCCCAGGCATTTCCTGGTCCAGCAAAGCTTTCATGGAAGCCCAGCCTTTGTCGACGGTTTTAGGTTGAATATCTTCGTTCATCTCGTTCATATCATTTAAGAAATTCTTGCTTTATTGGTTTTGAACTCCCCATCGCGGGTGATCAAATCACGCAGTTTTTGCCGGGCGGTGCTTAGATGCCACTTTGAGGTGCCTTCGCTCATGCGCAAGCTTTCCGCTATTTCAGCATGACTGTATCCTTCAATCGCATACAACCGGAAGACCTCTTGCGATGTTGCAGGCAAAGTCCGCACAGCTTGTAGTATGTCTGCTTCATAAAAGGAATCGAGGCCTTTTGCTGCCACACCGCGGTCGTGGTCCTCCAGTACCAAAAAATGCAGGTATTTGGCGTTTTTTCTGTAGTAATCGGCCATGCAATGGTACACAAGTCGCCGAATCCAGCCTTCCAAACTGCCTTTGAATTCAAAGAGGTGTATTTTTTTGAAAACACGTAAAAAACCGTTGTTGGCTATTTCAATCGCCGTGTCCTCATCGCGGGTATAGCGGCGGCACATGCGCAGCATTTCCGGAAAAAAATGACGGTACAGTGCCTCTTGGGCACGACGCTCGTTGGCTGCGCAGCCAATAACGAGTTCTTGTTCCGTGTAGTTTTTCTTACCGAATATGGCCATGGTTATTAGCTTAACCACCGGGCACTACCCGATGATAATTATTACGCCCTTTCAGGACTAGTATTTGAGATTGCGGATTGGCTGGCATTTGTTTTTAATTACAGTAGAAGCCCGATTCCAATTTCTAGGCGTTTGTGGAGAATTTTGTCGGTACCCCTGATGCCCCACCAGTCATTTATCCAGTAGCGCGTTTTATGTTGCAACCGGATACCAAGGTGTACGAAGGCGTTATTGCCGATGCGGTATCCGATTTGCCCTTGCGCCATCCAACCACCTTTCCACCGTTCGCTGCCACCTTCCCAAGTCGAGTTGTCGCTGTATTTTTTGGCTAATCCAATACCTGCACCCAAAGCGTAAAACGGTGTGATCTTTTTTGGGAGCAAATATCCGCGCAACTCCACAAAGATGGGGTAAGTAGCGGTGACTCCGTCATAAGGGCCAAAATTTTCTACTCCAACGCCGAGGCCAATGCCAGCATAACGGTTTAGTTTGAAACCAGTGCTGTGTTGAAACCCTACCCCAGTGCCGCTTTCACCCGCCAAAACGGTGAAACGTGTGGCATGATACCAGCCTGTTTCCTTAAACGAATAGGGCCGTTGCGAAAATGGTACGTTGGCCTTTTTATCACCTTTGCACTGCTGCACGATACGTTTTACCGTGCTGCTTGGAACCTGCAATCGGGCACCGCTCCAACTGCTCATCACCAAATTGCTATCAGCAATGTATTCCAGGATGGTACCCCGGAGCACAGAGCCCCCTTTCAAGTAAACAACATCGTGGGAATCACCTTTTTGCGTTTGTGCGCCAATGGAACCTGCACACAGCAATAGAACGAATACAATTGGATATTTTGAATGGTCCATTGTTGGATATTTTAGTAGGCGCCGCGCAAAACTTGCTAAAGGTCAAACGCGGCGCCAAAGAAATTTATCGTGATACTGGTATCAAGCTCAATTGTTTAGGGCTGGACGGGTCGCTTACATCAAACTGAAAGAAACCGTCGTCGCCGATAAGCAACAGGTGGCTGTCGCTAAAAGCAATCACATCATAGGTGCTGATGTTTTTCAAGTGCGACAATTCTTTGAGTTCCAATGGGTTGGTTTTGTCATAAATTTTCAAGCCGTCATCGCAGAGGAACAAATGCTCGTTGGTAATGGCAAGCCCGAAGGGCCGCTTCATTTGGTAGGATTTCAACAAACTGGCACTGGGCAGGTTTTCAATGCCAATGATATCCAACTGGTTGAACGTGCCATTGCAGTTGGTACCATCGTGGATGGTCACGTAGGCGTGGGTGTCGTCACAAACCACAGGGTCGCAGCCTGTTGCGTGGCTAAAGGTGGCTTCCAGGGTTGGGTGCCCTGGGTTGGTGTTGTTAAAAATAAATACCCCATTTTGAGAGCCTACAAACAACCGGTCTTTCCAGGGGAAAATAGTTTCTGCATTCCAGCCTAGCCATACAGAATCGCTTTTGACAGGGCAAGCGGGGCTGGCCAGCGACCAAGAACGCAACAGCCAGCTGTCAACAGTGTACAAATACTCATCGGCCAAGCCAAAGCGGGCAAAAGAGCCAGCGATGCCAATATTGGAAGGCAAGCCAGCATTTCCATTTTTTATGCCACCTGTGTTTAATGTGGCACCATCGGCCCATATCGAGTTGCCCTCAAAAAACCAGGGTTCGTTCCAGCGGTTGTCGTCACAATTGACCTTTTCAGTAACCGTCGTCTGTTTGTAATCCACGATGAAGCCATTTGCCGGGTCAAAACCGAACAGCGGAAACACGTTTTCAGCACGGCATACCAATTGCGGGTTTTGAATGTCGCTGATGTCAATGGTCAGCAAATCGATGTACTGATCAGCATACAGGAATTTGTCGCGGATGACCATGTCTACGTTTCCCGGAATGCTCCAAAACGCAATCGTTTGCGGGTTGCTTGGGTCCGAGTTGTCGATCACGTGGATACCTGCTTGTTTTTCATTGATAAACAGGTAGTTGCCCAGAGCGTAAATTTTGCCAGGTGAATGAAGTGTGCGCGGCGATTCGGCTTTTACAGTCGTGCGGATTTCGGAGACGGATTTGTACACCGGGTCGAAACGAACATAGCTGCGCTCAGAAGTGCAGTCATCGCGCAGGCAGCCGCTGAACAGGGCTGCGGAAATAAGGGCAAGGAGGCTGAAGAAACGGTATTTCATACGATAGAATGTGTTTGTGTTTAAAGGTAGGTCGTTTGTACAAACGGTGTATCGCAAGGATAGACAGGGGGGGCGGGGGAAAGGTTGGGTTGATTGTTGTTCGTTGATTGTTGCGTGCCCGCCGTAGCTTTAGCGGAGGAGGGTTCGTTCCCATTCACTCGATTGGTTGAATGATCGAACCAAAAGCCGTTTGTCAAAATCAAAAGGCTCACTGTCAATTATTTTGATCCGATGAAACAATTCATGTCGCGGATTCAAGATAAAATCAAACTCGTCCTGAACCACTGCGGAGGGCACTTTTAAGAAGGTCATTTTTGTGTTGCGCTTTTGAAAGTCGAAAGACAATCATGCAAAAATGCCGTGTTCGATGCGCAGGAGCTCATCTTTTAAGATTTGGATGCCGAAAGTGCTGCTCAATAGCGATTTAGGATTCACCCCACCCGATGCGATATTGTCAGCATTGAGCCAATAATTGAAGCGCTTTAGGTCTCCAAAAACGGTTTCTCCCTTTTTTAAGACTTGTGCAATGCCGAGAACCCGCTCCGAATAGATGGGGTCAAGTGCTATATTCTCTGCTTTGTAGCGTTGCAAAGTGCGCTCGGTTAGGTTAACGAAATTTGTCTGTAAAAATGCGACAAGTTTCGAAAATGGGGTTGTTTGGCTTGTTGTTTATTTTGTGTGCCTAATCCGAAGCTTCCTCCAATGCAATGCTTCAACGATCCTGAAATCGACACTTTCATCGGCGACAATTTTCATACCGAAATCGATTTAGACCTTTAATCAACTGCGACGACTGTTTCATGCTGAATTGATTCAGCTGCAAAAATTAGGCAAGCCTGAATAGCCTGCACTGACACACGTGGATAGGCTTTCAATAATTCGGATATGGCCTCGCCCTTGCCCATTTTCTCCAAAATCAGGTGAACGGGCACTCGGGTGCCTTTGATAACAGGTTTGCCGAAAAGAATTGCCGGGTCAGCAGTAATATAGGCTTGCCAGAGGATGTCAGCCATTTTGAGTGCGTTTTGTTGCACAAATTTAAGCCTGTTGGTTCAAAGTTGTAGTGTTTTCTACCCCTCAAACACCATCGCATCATGCCCCAATTTCCTGAAATCCACAATCGTCACCGCTGAAACGCCCTGCTCCGGCATGTACACACCATATATAGTGTCCACTGCCGCCATGGTCGCTTTGTTGTGGGTTACCACGATGAACTGTGACTCTGCGGAAAACTGCCGGATGATGCGGTTGAATTTTTCAATGTTCGCATCGTCCAAAGGCGCATCCACCTCGTCGAAAATACAGAATGGCGCGGGCTTGAGCAGGTAGAGCGCAAAGAGCAGCGCAGTAGCCGTAAGCGTCTTTTCACCGCCGGAAAGTTGCGCAATGGTCTGCGGCCGCTTGCCTTTCGGCTTGGCGATGATGATAATGTCCGATTCCAGCGGATTCTCTGGATTGCTGAGCAGCAAGTCGGCAGAGTCGTCTTCGGTGAAAAGGGTGCGGAACACCTTGATAAAGTTCTCTCGCACCTGCGCGAAGGATTCGAGGAAACGCGCTGTGGCAGTCTCTTCGATTTCTTTCATGGTGAGCAGCAGGTTTTCTTTGGCCTGATTAATATCGTCGCGCTGCCCGGCAATGGTGTCGTGGCGTTCCTTGATTTCGTTGTAAGCCTCAATGGCCATAGGGTTGATCTCGCCGTAGTTGTCGAGCCTTCGTTTGAGGTTGTTGACGTCTTTTTCCAGCGTCTCGCGCTCGTACTGCGGGTTTGGCTCCTGATTGATGACATCATTGACACCAATGCCAAATTCCGCGCGTAGCCGCTCGCCGATGGCCGTGATTTCAAACTTCACGTCTGAAAACTTCTCTTTCAAACGGTTCACGAGGCTTTGCAAGTCTTGTTGTTTGCGGAAGTTGTCGCGCTGCTTGTTTTCCAGTTCGTGTATTTCGTTGCGGGCCTTGAAATAGGACTGCTCTACCCCACTGAGGGCCGCTTCCTTTTCTTTTTTCTCGGTGTATGCTGCAGTCAGCTCTTCCACGATGCGCTGAATTTCAGCTTCCAACAGACCAATTTCATCGGTATTTCGGGCAAGGTTTGTTTGGGCTGTGGTCAGGCTTTGGCGCAGGTCTTCCCGGCGGTTTTCGCGGAATGTCAGTTCCTGTCGAAACGTGCTGACCTTGTTTTGTTGCCGGATAAACTCAATGTTTTTCTGGTTGTAATCGGCGCTGGCCATACTGAGTTGTTCCGCTACGTCGCGGAAGGACCCATCGGCGTTGGTCAGGCGTGCGCGCAGTGCCTCGGCAGCGCTGGTTTTTGTTTTGAGTTGCTGCTCAATCAGGACATTGTTCTCCGTCAGGCTGCTGATGCGTTGGTTGGCATCGCCCGCCTGAGCGTCAAAGTTGCTTACAAAAGCGGCGATATTGTCCAGCTTTGCCTGCATGCCGGCTTTTTCCTGGCTCAGTCGGTTGTGCACCTCGCGCTCGCGCTGGAGCGAAGCGGATTGGTCGGCATTTTTAAGCGCCTGCACATGGGCCCGAATGGTGCCGAGCTGGGTATTGAGCTGATTCTCCGTTGCTTCCAGCTTTTTAATTTCTACCTCTAAATTCTCCAGATTCTTTTTCCGGCCAATTTTTTTGCCCTCAAAAAGCCCAACAGAACCGCCACTCATGCTGAATTTCCTTTTGACAAAAGTGCCAGACTTTGACAGTATTGTTAAATCCGAGCCAGGGCTAGCACTGGGCAAAGTCTCTTCCGTGATGACCACATTTTCCAACAAAAACTCCACCAGGGGCCGGTATTGTGCTTCTACTTCCACCAATTCCACCGCGCGAATACCGCCAGGCAGCAAAGTCAGCGGTGGGCTGTACTGCTGAAAAGCATCAAGCATAAAGAAATTGGCGCGACCTTTTTGGCTTTGTCCCAGCAGTCCGATGGCCTTCATGGCCTCCTCGGCACTGGGCACTACGTAGTAGTTTAGGTAGTTTTCGAGGTAGTTTTCGATCACAATTCGGTACTCTTCCCGCACAAAAACCAAGTCGGAGAGCAAAGGGCAGCGCTTGGCCCATTCCTTATCCTGGCTGAGGAATTTGATACTTTCCGGGAATCCTTCCAGCGACTCGACCATGCTTTTGGTCAATTTGTGTTCATTGCGCCGCGCATCGAGGATACGGTTATGGTCGGCGAGTTTTTTCAGCAGTGATTCCTGCTGGGTTTCGGAGGTAGCGATGTCCGCTTTCCGCTTATTTTCGGAAGCGTCCAGTTCGTTGATGCGTTTGCTCTGGGTAGCTTCCGCGGTACTTTGCTCGGCGAGATTTTTTTCCAGCAATTTCATTTCCTCCCGGCGCGTGGCGATGTCTGCCAGGGTGCGCTCCACGTCCCGCCGTAGGTTGTCGATCTGATTGCTTTGAATGGCTTTTGTTTTCTCTAACTCCACAATTTCGCGTTCCAGGCTTTGCTGTTCCTTCACAAATTCGTCCAGGTTGCCTTTCAGCAGGTTGTGGCTGGAACGCACGGCTTCCAGGTTTTTCTGTGCGGCATCAAGGCTGTTTTCAAAGTCAGCTTCGAGGTTGCGCTCGTAATTCAAGTCAGTGGTATAGCCTTCAATTTCGGATTCAAGCGATTTTAAGGAATTGCTGTTTTGGGTGATTTGGTCGTTGAGGCGCAGGATGTCATTGTTGACAAACGAGCGTTTTTGTTCCAGCATGCCTTTCTCGTTCTCTTTACCGCGGATGCGCCCAGTAAGTCGATTGGCCTCTTGTTGTTGCGCACTCAGAGAGGTTTCTTTATCCGTATGGCTTTTGCGCTTGGCTTCAACATCAGCTTCCAGCAGCCGGGCCATGGCCTCGGTACTGCGGTAGTTATCCTCCTCGCGGGTGATTTGGCCCTCTAAATCCTTAAAAGTTTTTTTGTGTTTGGCGAGGTTGTGTACCGCCAATTCGACACTTATGGTTTTGTACTCGCTTTTTAATTCGTAGAATTTTTGGGCGCGATCGGCCTGCTTTTCGAGCTTTTTGAGTTGGTCGATGATTTCAAAAAGCAGGTCTTCCACGCGGTCGAGATCGGCGGCGGTGGCTTCGAGCTTTTGTTTGGTTTCTAGTTTGCGGGCCTTGTATTTGCTCACCCCGGCAGCCTGCTCGAACATTTTGCGCCGCGCTTGTTCACGGTCGCTGAGCATATCCTCCACCATGTTAAGGGCAATAATGGCGTAGGAATCGGGTCCAATACCCGTATCCAGAAAAAGGGAGGTAATGTCTTTCAGTCGGCAGGAAACGCCGTTGAGCCGATACTCGCTTTCGCCACTGCGGTACAGGATGCGGCTGATGCTGACGCTGGTATATTCTGTTGGGAGTACGTTTTTTGTATTGTCGAAGGTGAGCGTCACTTGCGCCATCTGCCCTTCTTTGCGCTTTTTGGTGCCGTTGAAAATGATCGACGACATTTTATCCAAGCGGAGCTGGCTGCTTTTTTGCTCGCCCAGCACCCAGCGAATGGCATCAACCACGTTGCTTTTGCCCGAGCCATTGGGGCCTACCACGCCTGTCACATCTTCATTGAAGTGCAGTACCGTTTCGTTGGCAAAGGATTTGAATCCCTTTATTTCTAATGAGTTAAGACGCATGGATTTAATTTGATAATTTCACAATTTGATAATGTGATAATTATCCGCAAGTCGTTATTAGAGGTAATTTTGAGCAGTAAACAGCTTGATGGCAAAAAAGAGGGCGAAAATAGGGGTTTGAGGGCAAATGCAGGTAACGAAGTTTTCAACAATTATTTCCTCCCAGTCTCACAACCCAAAAGAAAACACCCATTCTCACACTTATTTTTCCTCAAATTCCTCCAGCATCAAAACTTTATCTATTTTTGCGGGCATTTTTTGAAACGCAAACAAAATTTTTGACATTAAAAATGGCTAAACGCAAATCCGACCAAGCAGAACCCGTTGAGACACAGGAAGTAAGATCCGTCAGCACCCCATCAGTCCCCATCTGGGAGAAAAACCCCAAACTTGTACTGTATGTACTGGGCGGGATAGCAGCGATTGTAGCAGCGTGGTTGCTGTACAAAAATATGATCGTTGCACCACAAGAAAAAGAGGCTGTTACTGCTATGTGGCAGGCCGAACAGCAATTTGGCCGCGACTCTTTCCAATTGGCCCTTGACAACCCAGGTGGCGGCTATGAAGGCTTCGCTGCCTTGGCCGACAAATACAGCGCGACCAAAGCAGGCAATGCTTGCAATTACTACGCCGCTATTTGCAACCTTCAAACGGGCAACTTCGATAACGCCATCCAGTTTATGGAAAAATTTGATGGCGACGGAAATGTTCTTCCTGCCTTTAAATATGGCGTATTGGGCGACTGTTATTCTGAGAAACAGGATTTCGCTAAGGCGATCAACTACTACGAAAAAGCTGCTGATGCTGCGGAAGTGGATGTTATTGCCATTTATTACCTGAAAAAATTGGGTATGCTCAATGAGCACCAAGGCAACAAAGAAGCCGCCTTGAAAGCTTATGAGCGCATTCGCAAAGATCACCCCAATCCAGCAGTGAATGATTGGCGTGATATTGAAAAGTACATTTACAGGGTGAATCCTGCTATTTAAACAGTAATTGCCTCCAGGCAAACTTGCTGCTAATCCCGAGTTTTTCTTGCTAGAAAAACTCGGGATTTTTTATTTCCCCTTGAAAATCGAGGTTAAAATTATACGCGGTATTGTAAAACCCGTTACATTTGTACCGTCCCTCATTCAAAAGATAGTCTCTCCACTATACTAAACAAGGCAAAATGTCAGTTTAATGGCTGTTTTGCAACTGTTTAGATATTGCCTTATTTGGCTTTTCGAGCAATGAACGAGGGTTCCGCTCGACTTTACATCACTTTTTGAACGCTTACTTGCCGGGTACATACTCGGTTCAACTATTATTTAAACCATACTGCTTATGAACACGATTTCTCGTGGAGGGTGGGTGTCGGTACTGCTGCTTTGCACTGCTGGCTGGCTTTCCGCCCAAAAGTCATCCCTTAACGAAGACCTCGTGAGGGCCGATCGCCAATTCGCCCTCTACGCTTACAATCTGGCCATGCAAACCTATCAACAGGTTTTAAAAGACGATCCGCGCAATGCCCATGCGCTTGCGCGCACTGGCGACTGCTACTACCAACTTAACGCACCAGAAAAGTCCCTGGAATGGTACCTTAAAGCCATTCGACAGTACAACACGGAACCCGATGTCCATCTTCGGTACGGTATGGCATTGATGCAAACAAGTGCCTATGACGCGGCAAAAGACCAGTTCCTGGAATATGCCCAAACAAACGAGGCCGTTGGTAACCACTACGTCAGTGTTTGCGATTACGCCACCCTGAATTCAATGAAAGCGTCTGCCTGGCAGGTAAAGAACGAACCACTCAATACAGAGTATGCCGATTTCTGCCCGACATTTCTGGGCAGCCGCATTGTTTACAGTTCGGCACGTACCGATATTATTGCCAAGGATAAATCCAGCGATAGCCCCAGTGGGTCTCAAAACTATTTGCTGGTTACGCAAGTGAATCCAGAAAGCGCCTTGCTGCAAAAGCCACAGGTATTGCGCAGCGAACTGCAAAATGCCCGCAATGAAGGCCCTGCCAGCTTCTCTGCCGATGGCAGAAGGGTGGCATTTTGCCGCAACAACTTCATCAATGGCACCCGCCAAATTGCCGAAAGCGGCATCAACATGAGCCTTTACACTGCTGAAGTGGACAACAATGGCAAATGGATCAACATCAAGGCTTTTCCATACAATGGTTCCAGCTTTGCAACAGGTTTTCCAACGCTGTCGCCAGATGGGGGCACAATGATCTTTGCTTCCACGCAACCTGGTGGTTTTGGCGGTTGGGATATTTATGTATCCAATTTGAAGGAAGGCAATTGGTCTACACCGCGTAATATTGGTTCGCCGCTCAATACTCCTGGAAATGAAGTAACACCATTTTATGACGGTGCCAGCCTTTATTTTTCTTCCGATTGGCATCAAGGTTTTGGCGGTTTAGATGTTTTTCGCGCTGAGCTAGGCCGCGAAGAAGTTTCCAATATTTTCCACTTGGGCCCTGGCGTCAACTCGGAGCGCGACGACTACGGATTCATTTTCAATTCCAGCGACAATGTCGGTTATGTTACCAGCACCCGTCCCGGCGGGCGCGGCAATGAAGATATTTGGAAATTAACAAAAAAATGGAACGACGAAGTCACTGCTACTGATGTACGCAGCAATCCCGATGCCCCGTTCCGTCCCAGCGAATACAATGATGTGTCTGACAACAAGGGTATCGCCTCCAAAACCCCACTAGGCATGCACCTGCTGATTACCGACGAGCGGGGCAACCCTGTGCCCGGTGCTGAGGTCGACCTGATCGATTGCTATGGCGACAAAGGCTTCACTGATCGTGATGGCCGTTTTTCTTTTGTTGAATTGAACAGAACGATTAATTGTAGGGTAAGCATACGCAAAAGTGGTTTCCAAGATACTGAGATTACCCTGAACCAGTTCGGAAAGCAGAATGTACGCATTGGGCTGACACCGGAATCTCGGGAAAAGTACGCTGGTCGTGTGTATGATGTCAGTTCACGCGCGCCTGTACGCGGGGTGACCGTTGAAATCAAGTTTCAGGATGGCAGCAAAACCATAGAGGCGCAATCAGATGTTGAAGGCTACTACGAATTGTTCCTAGATCCAGGCACCACCTATTTGATCAATTACAGCAAGTATGGCTATGTGGCGCAAATTGCCAAAACATACCTGGGTACTGCTATGGTTAAAATCGCCAATATTTATCTGGAGCAAGAAAGCACGGCAGTCGCGGCCACCGCCAAAACTGAATATGCGGATTACAGCAATACACCGCGGCCTGCTGAATATTCAACCGATAACAGCAGTATCAAAACCATCTACAAGAAGGCTCCTGTAGCGCAATCCCCCGTAGTCACAGCACCTACTTTTACTGGCTATTCCATTCAATTGGCAGCCATGCCGGATGAACCTTCGAATTATAAATTAGGGTTGTACGAATCGTTTATAAAAGATGGGAACATTTATGTGAAGAAAGAAGGCACCCTGCACAAAATTCGTCTGGGTATTTTCAAAACAAAGGCGGAAGCAGATGCCATGCTCAAAAAGGTGGTTGCGTCAAAAATTCAGAAGGACGCTTTTATTATAGAGGAATATGGCGCGGATGAATCTTTGATTGTTGGTTACCAAGCGCCCATAAAACCCGTAGGGCACAGCAATGTTCCCGTGCCTTCTCTGGCATCCAAAGGCCTGAACCCTCCCATCATGTACGCACTTCAATTGGGATCTTTTTCTGCTGACAAGTCCATTGCTATCGGCGATTATGCCAGTTTGAGGGGCATGGGTAACTTATACAGCAACCAGGAAAATGGCTACACGCAAGTTCGATTGGGTATTTGGGGAACCTATTCGGAAGCAGAAAACGCGCAGAAAGACGCCGTAAATCGCGGTTTCCCTAATACTGTAATCGTTACGGAAAAAGGAAACGATCCTGATATTCAAGACTTTATTTTGTCGAAAACACCTGCTGCTGCTGTCAATAGGGTGCAAATACTGAGCCCTGCAGGAACAAGGCCACAGGAGTACTCCACCACGAGCACCCCAAGCCTGACCAATCCGTTTTTCATTCGAATTGCGGCACTTTCCAATCCAGACCGGTTTGATGGCGGCTCTTTGGCAGATCTGGGCTATATCGAAAAGCGTCGGGCTGAAAATGCACCAGGCATAACTATTATCTTATTGGCCAGCTATCAAAACCAGGCTACAGCACAAAAGGCACTGGAACAGGCAAAACGTCGGGGATATGCGGAAGCTTACATCCTGGAAGATGTGAATGGACAATTGATTAGGCGGTAAATAAAATTTGATTTGTCCTTCTGTCATTAATTTCAAGAAGAACAAACCAAAAAAATAGCTGCTTTTGAGGCCGGTTGAAAAGCCGGCCTCTTTTTTTTATTTTTTTTCCACGCATGGCAGCGTTTCCCAAACACCCTCCGTTTATGTTACATCTTTATCGCAAAAAACAGCCTTTTCCGCTGTTCAAAATATTAAGCAGGTTTTTTTAGTTGGTTTTGTTTGTTCAATGGGCACGCTGGAGAGCGTGCCTTTTGTATTTTTGGCCAAACTTTTCAATCTCTGCTTATGAAATACTTACCAACCGCAGCTTTCATGCTGTTTTTTGCACCCGGCCTCTGCGCCCAGAATCAAATTCCTGTCATTTCAAATGTCATCCTTGACACGGATATTCCGAACAGCAGCGCGACGCTCCACTACAACCTGAGTGATGGCGAAAATGACCCGCTCGAAGTTTCAATTCAATTTTCTACCAATGGCGGAAAAACGTACACTACCCTCAGCGGGGCTAATGTATCTGGTGATGTGGGCTTCCCGGTCGCTGCAGGAAATCGAACCGCAGTATGTACTGGCCTAAGCTTTGTCGCACCTGGTAAATACGCCTTTCGGGTCATTGCAGACGACAAGCAACCCTTTGACATTCAGGCGCTTGTAAATGAAGTGGACAGCAATAGGATTAAAAATGACCTCCTGTTCGTTGAAGGCATACGGCACCGAACCACAGGTTTGGCACACCTGAACGCTACCCGCGACTCTTTGCAAAACCTGTATAAAGCCTTGGGCCTTTATTTTGAAAAGCAAACATTCAGCTTTAGCGGCTCGACGGGCCAAAACCTGATTGGCTCACTCCCTGGCACCGCTTCTGCGGAAAAAGTAGTGGTCGCCGATGCCCATTACGACACGGTCAACAATGCGCCAGGAGCTGACGACAATGGCTCTGGCACGGTAGGCGTGATGGAAATAGCCCGACTTTTAAGCCGCTACCCATCAAAAAAGACCCAACGCTACATTGGGTTCGATTTGGAAGAATCCGGCCTGGTCGGCAGCTTGAACTATGTCGCTTCGGGCATTCCCGCCGGAGAACAAATTGAAGGTGTTTTTAACTTTGAAATGATCGGTTATTGGTCCGAAGAACCTAATAGCCAGACCCTACCCGCTGGATTTAGCTTGTTATTCCCGGTACAAGCGCTGCAAGTGTCCGACAACCAGTACCGGGGTGATTTTATCACCAATGTCGGAAATGCCAATTCTCAATCATTGATCCAATTATTCGCCAATTCCGCGCAGCAATATGTGCCCGCCCTGAAAGTAATTTCCTTGGCCGTGCCGGGCAACGGCCAGCAAGTACCCGACCTTCGGCGCAGCGACCATGCGCCCTTTTGGGATAGCAACCGCAAGGCGCTCATGCTAACTGACGGTGCCAATTTCCGCAACGAATGCTACCATACTCCCGGCGACTCTGCGGCGGAAAAGCTGAACTTCACTTTTATGTCTAATGTAGTGAAAGCCACGCTGGCCGCTATGGCGCAATTGACTGAGGTTCAACATGCTGATTGGGCAGCCACATCATTTGAGCTTACGGTTGGCACCGATGAGCCTGATCCCTGCTCCTTCAAATTGCTGCAAGATTCTGGGCTGGCATTACTGGTAGAAGGCTGTGCCGCTGGTGAGGTTTCACTTGAATTCTACGATATGAAGGGTGCTTTGCTGTTGCAAAAAAACCTTGAACTTTCAAATGCTGCGCCCATTCAATTGTCAACTGCATTGTTGCCTGCTGGCATTTACGCTATGAAAATTAGGCATAACGGCGGTATTTACACGCAAAAAGTCGTGATCCGCTGAAGGAAAGCGTTCTAACAGGTAGGTAGCGCGGCCTTCAGGCCGCGCTACCTACTCCAAACACTTATGAGACAGCAGCTCAAATTCAAACAAGTTCGAAGAACAAATCAGGAATTCTATCTTTGCGGCCCTATGCGGGTTTTTACCGATCTATCGCTTCTTCCAAAGTTCCAAAACGCAGTTGTCACCATCGGCTCGTTTGATGGTGTTCATCTTGGCCACCGGCAGATTCTTGACAAATTACAGTTGCTCGCCCGCGATTGTGGTGGGGAAACCGTTGTCATTACATTCGACCCACATCCCCGTACGGTTCTTCGGCCTGAAGACAAAAGTTTTAAGTTGATCAGTACCACCGCTGAAAAAATACAGCTGCTGGAAAAAATAGGCATCGACAATGTAGTCGTGGTGCCCTTTTCCCTGGAGTTTTCCCGCCAACAAGCCCAAGCTTACGTGGAAGATTTTTTGGTGAAAAAATTTAACCCGCGCTACATCGTCATTGGGTACGATCACCGATTTGGCAACAACCGGGAAGGCGATATTTCATTTTTGAAAAAACATGAAAGCAGTGCCGGCTACCAAGTGGTTGAAATCCCGGCAGAAGCCATAGATGCCATTGCCATCAGTTCCTCCAAGATCAGAAAAGCACTGGATGCTGCCGACATTGAAATGGCCAACCGACTGTTAGGCCACAACTTTACTTTTTCTGGCACTGTTGTAAAGGGCGATCAAATTGGCCGTACCATAGGCTTCCCAACGGCTAATATTCTCATTGCGGACCCGTTCAAACTAATCTTGCCCCAAGGGATATACGCTGCGAAAATTACGCTTGCCGACAATGGGCAGAAAAATGGCGCTTTGTATATCGGACAACGACCCAGCGTAGAACTTGGAAGGAAACAAGTGATAGAGGTCAATATTTTTGACCTGGACCAGGATTTGTACGGCCAGGAAATAGCGGTGGAAGTGCTCCGTTTTATTCGGCCAGATAAAAAGCTCGATGGGATGGAAGCGCTCAAACAGCAAATTACAATGGACAAGCTAGAAATTGAAGCCCTGTTTCGAGGAGGGGGAACTGCCATCGTCATCCTAAGCTACAACACCCGCCAGCATTTGCAGGAATTCTTGCCTTCAGTACTGGCTAACAGCGCCGGTGCCAGGGTTATTGTGGCAGACAACGGCTCGCCCGACGATTCGCTGGAGTATTTGCGGCATAACTTCCCGGAAGTTGAATTGCTCGATTTAAAGCAAAACCACGGCTTTGCTCAAGGCTACAACGAAGCGCTCAAGCAAATAGATGCGGAATATTATGTTATCCTAAACTCCGATGTGGAAGTGGCACCCGGATGGCTGGACCCCGTGCTGGATGCCATGAAAAACGACCCGACAATTGCTGTGGCTCAGCCCAAAATATTGCAATGGGCGCCAAATATCCAGGAGAAAACAGCCAGGTTTGAACATGCCGGTGCAGCTGGTGGTTGGATTGATGCTTTGGGTTATCCTTTTTGCCGGGGACGGATATTCAGCCAGCGCGAGGCAGACCACGGGCAATATGATACGCCACAGGAATGTTTTTGGGCAGCAGGTGCAGCGTTTTTTATCCGCGCCGAGCTGTACCACCAATTTGGAGGATTCGACGGCGATTATTTCGCCCACAACGAAGAAATTGACCTTTGCTGGCGTCTGAAAAGGGCCGGATATTCGGTATGGTGCTTTCCCCGGTCGGTGGTGTACCATTTAGGTGGTGGCACCCTGGAGTATGAGAATCCCCGAAAGGTGTTCCTCAATTTCCGCAACAGCTTGTATTCTTTGTTAAAAAACGAATCCTGGTTAAAGTTGTTATGGCTTATTCCAGCGCGTTTTTTACTCGACGGGTTGGCAGGTGCCAGGTTCGCTGCAAAGGGGCAATTTGCGGCGATTTGGGCGATTGTCCGGGCACACTTTTCGTTTTATAGCAATTTTAGGAAAACACTTACGAAGCGAGAGGAAGCAGCAAAAGCCATTGAGAAACAAAGGATTGGGCCTGAAAACAAAAAAGGTGTTTATCCTGGAAGCATTATTATCACGCATTATTTCAAAAGGGTGAAAGCGTTTTCAAAGCTGTTTATATGACCTACGAACTCATACACGAAGACGAACACCTCTTGGTCGTAAATAAACCCGCAGGATTGCTGACCATCCCGGACAGGACGGGCAGCCAGGACAGCCTGCACGCCCAATTGGAACAGAAATATGGCAAGGTGTTCATCGTCCATCGGCTCGACCGGGAGACGAGCGGCATCCTCTGCTTTGCCCGAAATGCGGCGGCACATCGTCATTTGTCCATGCAAATGGAACACCATACCGCCGATAAATACTACCTCGCTTTGCTGGAAGGTGAATTGCACCATGAAGAAGGCGAAATTGATAAGCCCATTGGAGAGCATGCCAGCATTCCTGGAAAAATGTCAATTCGAATGACCGGAAAGCCTTCGTTGACCTATTATCGGGTGGCAGAACGCTTCAAACGCTTCACGTTGGCGGACGTTTTGATCAAAACAGGCAGAACCCACCAGATACGTATCCACTTTCAAAGCATTGGTTATCCGCTTGCGGTGGATGCGCTGTATGGGCGAAGGCCAGCGTTTCTACTTTCTGAAATCAAAGGGAAAAAGTATAAGTCCGGGAAATTCAGCGATGAAGAACGGCCGATTATGGAGCGAACCAGCCTGCATGCCGCCCGTTTGAAGCTGGATCACCCAAGTACGGGTGAACGCATGGAGTTTAGTGCTGAATTGCCCAAGGATTTTGCGGCGCTGCTGAATCAGTTGCGAAAATGGGGGAAATGAGGGGCGTTTTACTTCCCGATGAAAGGTGATTAGGTGCTATCTTTGCGGGCGCTAACGAACCGAACCACCCCACTCTCCACTCCATAGGGCGTTGCCCCATGATAGTGATTTCGCCCTTTCAGGGCTACTAATGTTGCCATGCGGTGATTAATATCAAATGATAGTGATTTCGCCCTTTCAGGGCTACAAATTTTACAATGCGGTGATTATTATCAAATGATAGTGATTTCGCCCTTTCAGGGCTACAAATTTTGCCATGCGGTGATTAATATCAAATGATAGTGATTTTGCCCTTTCAGGGCTTCTAATGTTGCCATGCGGTGATTATTATCAAATGATAGTGATTTCGCCCTTTCAGGGCTACAAATTTTACAATGCGGTGATTATTATCAAATGATAGTGATTTCGCCCTTTCAGGGCTACTAATGTTGCCATGCGGTGATTAATATCAAATGATAGTGATTTCGCCCTTTCAGGGCTACTAATGTTGCCATGCGGTGATTATTATCAAATGATAGTGATTTCGCCCTTTCAGGGCTTCTAATGCTACAAGTTGGTGATATTATCAAATTATCGAATTATCAAATTATCAAATTAACTCCATGTTTCAAAGTCTCAGTGACCGCCTCGAATCCGCTTTTAAAGTCGTCAGTGGCACGCACAAAATCACCGAATTAAACGTCGCCGAAAGCATCAAGGAAATCCGCCGTGCTTTGGTGGGGGCTGACGTGAACTATAAAATTGCCAAAGAATTCACCGATAAGGTTCGGGAAAAGGCGCTCGGCACCGAAAACGTGCTGAAAAATGTGAACCCGGGCCAGCTCATGGTCAAAATCGTCATGGACGAGCTGACGGAACTGATGGGCGGCCAGAGCGTGGGTATTAACGTAAAAGGATCACCGGGTGTCGTGTTGGTGGCCGGCTTGCAAGGCTCTGGCAAAACAACGTTTAGCGGCAAACTTGCTAAATTCCTCAAGGAACAGCGCAAAATGAAACCCCTGCTGGTGGCTTGCGACGTGTACCGCCCGGCAGCCATCACCCAGTTGACGGTATTGGGTGAAAGCATTGGCGTACCTGTTTACTCGGAAATAGAGAACAAAAATCCGGTAGAAATTGCCCGCAATGCGGTCGCTTTCGCCAAAGCCAACAGCCACGATGTGGTGATTGTGGATACTGCCGGCCGTCTCGCCGTGGATGAAGCGATGATGGACGAGGTGGAAAACATCAAAAAGGCACTGCAACCCACCGAAACGTTGTTCGTCGTGGATGCTATGACGGGACAAGATGCCGTCAATACCGCCGAGGCTTTCAATACCCGTATCAATTTTGACGGCGTGGTGCTCACCAAGCTCGACGGCGACACCCGCGGTGGTGCGGCTCTTTCTATCAAATACACCGTAGGAAAACCGATCAAGTTTGCTTCACAAGGGGAAAAACTCGAAGCGCTTGACGTTTTCTACCCCGACCGTATGGCCCAGCGCATCCTGGGCATGGGCGACATCGTATCGCTGGTGGAAAAGGCGCAGATGGACTTCGATGAAGACGAAGCCAAGCGCTTGGAGAAACGGATGAAGCAAAACAAATTTGACTTCGACGATTTTCTCGGCCAAATGCAGACCATCAAAAAAATGGGCGACCTTAAATCGCTCATGGGCATGATTCCCGGTGTCAGCAAAGCCATGAAAGACGCACCCATTGATGAAAACGCCCTAGTGAGGGTAGAGGCCATCATTCAAAGTATGACGCCCACGGAGCGTGCCAACCCCGATTTGATGAGCCTGAGCCGCAAAAAGCGCATCGCGCGCGGCTGCGGCCAGTCGCTGGAGCAAATCAATATGTTTATCCGCAATTTTGAGCAGATGCGCAAGATGATGCACCAGTTTGCGAATATGCCGCAAGGGAAGATGGGGATGCCGCCGGGAGGGAATATGCCGAAGGGGTTTCGGTAGGGTTTTGTCAGTCGAAAAGGACATCCATTGTCAAAGACTTTTGAACCAGGCTTCCAGCATGTTCGTTTTGAACTAGCCCAAATGTTGTTATCATGGTTAGGAAAATAGCTTTTTTGGTTGCTGTAGATGCCTTAAATATGCCAATTTTCCGACGCAACTCTTGCGAATATGCTTTGTCAATGAGAAAGGAATTAAGCGAAAATTTCATTTCACAAAGATTGATGGCGTGGTCGCGACGGTCAATGACCAAATCAATTTGCGTCTGAGAAATACCATCTGAGCCTTGCCAAGCGCTTGCACTGATCTGAACGCCGCTGATACCCAATGCTTTTTTGATTTGAGCGAGGTGGGCAAGGCATATCTGTTCAAAAGCATAGCCGCTCCAGGAGCGTACTTCGGGGTTGTCGAGCCGATCGAGCCACGAGTTTTGGTCAGCGATGTCAGAATTTCGGATAAATTTGAGGTAAAACAATGAATAAAAATCCGAGACCTGGTAAAGGCTGTCCCGACTGGTTTTTCCAAAAGTTTTGTAGCGGCGGATAAAGCCACTTTCCTCCAATTCAAGCAGTAACCGAGAAAGGCTGCCGCCATTTGAAAAGTGTGTTTTTTGCAATATTTCCTCCCTGCGCAACCCTTTGTTTTTCTCCGCCAACGCCTCGATTATAGCTATGTGTTTGTCCGCTGACTTAAACAAGGAAGCATATAGGTTGCCAAACTCTGTGCGTAACATGCCATTTTTTGTAAAACAAAGGCGGTCGATGTTTTGCGCGGCGGTAAAGCCTTTGTCCACTTGTTCTAGATAAAACGGAATACCGCCAGTCACCATATAAAGTTGGATGATTTGGTAGCGGTCAAAGGCATTTCCCCGTAACTTGAAAAAAAACTCGCACTCTGACAACGTAAAGGGGTCGAGCTGAATACGCTGGGTCACACGATTGTGTAGTCCCCCCCGATGATTGATGAGGTTTTTAATCATCCAGGAGGCTGCTGAGCCACAAACAATTAGAATCAAATCATTTTGAGTACTCGCCCAACTATTCCAGAAGTATTCAAGAGCAGGAATGAATGCCGATTTTGCCGTGTCGAGCCAAGGCAATTCGTCAAGAAAAACAACTTTTTTCCCTTTCGGCAATGATTCCAGCGCGGTAATGAGCTGCTGGAAAGCTACGAACCAGTCACTAGCAGGAGAAAATCCTTCAGCACTATGAATTTGCCTGACCAATGCCGCATGAAAATTGCTCAATTGCTGGCGCATATTCACATTAGCTGTACCGGTCAAATAAAAACTGAAATCATTGTCGAAGACTTGCTTCACTAAGAACGTTTTTCCAACCCTTCGACGACCGTAAATGGCTACAAATGCAGGTTTTTGTTCCTGTTTTAACCTATTTAACAGGGCTATCTCTTCCTTTCTACCTACTATTTCTTCCATAAAAAACAATCTTTGGCTACAAAGATATGAATATACGACTTAAAGCCAAGTATAAATACTATAATTGGCTTTAATCGTGTAAAAAATATACTTAAAGCCAATGATAGTACACATTGCCGGATCTGTTGAGGTATATTCACCCAATCCTGGTTCCATTTTCAACCTGCCTTTCCGGCCCAAGCAATATCACATCTTTACCATCCCCAATTCCGCCCAGCACCAAACACTCACTCATCAAATTCGCGATCTGCTTCGGCGGAAAGTTAACCACAGCCACCACCTGCCGACCAATAAGCTCCTCCGTCGTGTACAAGGCCGTTATTTGCGCGGAAGTTTTCCGCAACCCATGCGGGCCAAAATCCACCGTCATTTTATAGGCGGGGTTTCTGGCTTCTTTAAATATTTCTGCTGCGACGATGGTGCCGATGCGCATCTCGACGCGTTCAAATTCTTTCCAGCTGAGGTCTCGGGTTTCCATATTTTCCATGTTTAGGTTTTAGCAGTGTTGGCGCTGCGCCTGGTGAGTGATTGGTGATTGGTTGAATGGTGATTGGCGCACATTGTTTGTGCTTCGGCTTTGCATTGTGTTTCAGCACGCTGTGTCATATTTTGCTTGTCAATTTTCAAACTTTATGTGCTGAAAAACAAAATCCAATATGGAAATGAATGCTGTGCTACAAACCACTAACCGTCATTCTCAGCCAGAATTCAACGCAAATTTAGTATCTTTCTACCATGTTACAGCCAACCTAGCAGCAAGCTGTAGCGTCTTCCAGGTACATAACCTGTCGCCATGAAAAAACTTTACCTGCTATTATTTCTATCCAGTTGCGCCCTCTCCGCTTTCGCTCAAAACAAAGCTTCATTTGGCTTTGTCGTAAAAGCCGGAAACTTCTCCTTTCCATATCAGCACAAAGAAATTAAAAATAATGAATTGAGGACCAGGACTGATTTTAGCAGTCAGAGTACTGGATACCTTTTTGCGCTTGGCATTCGGGAGTCCTTCCATATTGGCGCACATTTTAAAGTCTCTGGCGAACTGTTATTCCGGCAGGCTTCCTATTCAACAAACGACGGTTATTCTATTGATCCCAAAGCAGTTGGTGGCGCCATAATTACGGCCAACCGTGGACTTCGATTCAATGAAAGCAACCTGTCCATCCCGATCAAGCTTCATTATTCTTTTTTGAGCAATGGTCGCATGGCTGTTGCAATGGGCGCAGGTATTGCCATGAATATTGGAACGGTGATTCATGGAAGCAGCCGATACCGGAACAGCCAGAAAGATCAGAATGCTTATTCATATTCAAATATCTCACCCCCCTTTTTCTCCAACAGGGATATAAATCCAGAATTGACCCTAATGGCTGGTTTCTACCATCGCATCAGCGCGAACACAACCATTGGGCTGGAATTCTCCTATGAGCGTCGATCCACTGAGCGGAGATATAATTTGGATAGGATTGGTTGCGGTGGGCCGCTGATTGATTGCTTAGGGTATAGCTATTTGGGATCGCCGAGTATGAGAAGCTTGTCCATTGAGTTAAGTCATGATTTGTCGAAACTGTAATAGCTACCAGATTCAATCTGTTCACTCGATTATTGAGCCGAGACCAACCTTTCTTTCAAGCGAGCTGTCTTCCAGGTATAAACTTACCGTTATGAAAAACTTCTCCCTATCAATTTTGCTTTCTTTCATTGCCACAGCTGTTTTTTCCCAAAAAAACGCTGATTTTGGCTTGGTTCTCCAGGCAGGAAATTTTACCTCACCAAATCAGAAAACAGAACAGAATTTTTCTGGGGGTGAAGGAGTCTATACGAACTCCACCAATCAAAAGGCCGGCATTTCTTACGCTGTTGGAATTAAGCAGTCGATTCGGCTTGGCGAGTATTTTCGCATTTCTGCTGAGGTATTATACCGCATGGCTTCATTTTCAACCAGTAAGGCATATTCGTACGGGCCAATAAGTGCCGCTCCAAACTATACTGATATTCAAAGTCAACAGGTAGCTGAAAGTAGCATCGCCATACCGGTAAAACTGCACATGTCGTTAAAAAAGAATGGCCGCACATCGATCGTATTGGGGGCAGGTATCTCACGCGTGCTGCACAGTGAATTCAAGGCAAATAGTGCTTCAAAAAACGTACTCTTTCCCCAGAGCGACTACGCTTGCCGCTGCCCGGATTTGGATTTAGGGATGCGGGATTTTAAGCCAGCAACGGTATTTACTGCGGGTCTTTACCAAAACATCAACAAAAGCACCTCCTTGGGTCTGGAGTTTTCTTATGAGCACAGGTCGGAAGAACAAAGGTATTCGTCTGGATTTGGCGATATTAATGAACCCTTTGTTAATTGCTTTTGCTCTGGCTATCAATATTTGCAAACACCCAGTATGCGGAGTTTGTCCGTTTCTTTGAGCCATAATTTATCCAAGTAGCGCATCGTCGTTCACGCTATAAAAAATCCAAACCCCATGAAAAAATTCTACTTGTTCACCCTACTCTCTTGCTGCTTTTTTACAGCTTTTTCACAGAAAAAAGCTGCAGTGGGCCTTGTGGTGAAAGCGGGGAATTACACCGGTGCCATTCCAGCACACATCAGAATCTTTTAATTATTACGGAGAAAGAATCTCCAAATATACCACTATCCAAAATGCCGGTTCGGCTTGCAGCTTTGGTATCAGCGGATCGCTCCGGCTTGGGGGACATTTCAGGGTTTCAAGTGAATTGCTGTACCGGATGGCTGCTTAGACTTTTGGCTCCGATCAGAAATTGAGCACAGTACCAGAAAACACGCTATTGTACACGGCTCATGAAAAGCAACAAATTACCGAAAGCAGTCTTTGCCTTCCGGTTAAAGTTCATTTTTCATTTTTAAAAAATGGCAGAACGACACTGGCGCTGGGGGCAGGTGTTTTCCATATCCTAAACGTGGCAAATAAGGGGTATTCTGAGACTATAGATGTCGGTCGACCGCGCCGGTATAATTCGTACCAATTTTCCGACCTCGCGATAATTAACACGGACAACAAGCCAGAAATGACGCTTACTGCTGGTGTGTATCATCGCATAGATAAAAACACCACCATTGGCCTTGAATTTAATTACGAGCGGCGTGCGGCAGCAAAAATTCATTTCTCTAAATATGACTATTTTAGTGATTTTGGCAGACCAAATCATGGCTATTTCGATATGGAAGCGCCTAGTGTGCGGAGTTTGTCCATAGCATTGGGCCATAATTTGACCCAATAAAGCTACCGCAACAAGGTCACATTTCCTTTCTTAAACGACTCCTGGCCATCCGCACAGCGCACGCGCAGGTAATACCCATAGGTTTCCGCAGGTTGGGGTTTTCCCAAATAATTGCCATCCCAGGCATCGTCCAGGCTGTCTGCTTCGAATAATTTTTCACCCCAACGGTTGTACACCACCCAATACACCTCCGTGACGATATTGCTTTCCATTTTCAAGACATCATTTTGCCCGTCTCCATTGGGGGAAAAACCCGTTGGAAAAAACACAAATGGCTCTTCACAAGGAGGGGGAACCACTTTTACGGTCACTTGTCCAACTTTTGTACACCCATTTGATAAGGTGGCGGTGACATAGTACGTGGTTGTTTCTAAGGGGTTGGCCAAGGGATTTGGAGTATTCGTTGTGGATAAACTGGAATCTTGTTTCCAAACGTAGGAAACAGCGTTGGGAAAATTAGCTGTTAGTTGGGATATATTCCCTCTTTGCACCTCATTCGGATTGGCTGTAACCACGATGGCCCCAGCTGTTTCAACCAATTGAATCTGGAAAATAAAGGTGTCGCTGCAAACCGTATTCGGCGCTGCGATGAGCGCTACATCATAGAATCCAGTACTTGGATACGTGTGTATGGGCGAATATGCAACAGATGTCTGACTCAGGTCGTCGGGCCAATCAAAATACCAGCGAAAAAAAAGCGAATTCTGGCTTTGGTTTTGGAACTGCACCGTCAAGGTATCGCATACCACCTCGGGAATAAAAAAGGCCGCCGTTGGCAAGCCACAATCGGCCACATTGTATTGAAAATCGCGGCGGGTGGTTGAAATCAGGGTATCGTTCCTGAATTCATCGACACAAACACCCACCACAAAATTTCCGATGGTATTGGGCACGCCCGTCATAAAGCCCGTAAGCGGATCAATGGTCAAAGGATCGCCGCCCATGATGTTCAGCAGGTTAAAAGGCGGATCCACCCATGTCAATTCCTGATATGGTGGCGCAGCAGGGGGATTGGGGACAGAACGCAGGGAATCAGGGCCATTCAGGGGCGTACACAAGCGATATCGAAGTGAATCGCCGTCTGCATCTGATGCGGAATGGTCAAAATCTATGGGTTCGTGGACACAAATAGCAACGGGCGGCCAGTTGTTGAAAGTTGCGGAACTGTTGCATTCGAGCAGTGCTTTCCCAGAAATCTCCGTGGTAAAACTAATGCCTGTATTCAAGGGATTCGGAATATTTCGGATTAGCCTGTTGCGGCAACAACGCTGGTACACAACGGTATAACCTTCGGGGCGATACGGCAAGGTAACCGTTCGGCGGTAAGTCGCTTTGTGGACGCAAACACCCGGCGGTACCACCAGGCAGGGATTGTTTAGTATAATCGGCAAGGTATCATTGGTCGTGTTGTCATACGGCAACAGCAGTTTTTGAAACAGTGTATCACTGCCCGATTTATAGATTCCAACAATGGCTGGATTGTCAAAATTCGGCTGACCATTGAAACAATCGCGGTACACCGTAAGCGTAATTTCATAGGTATTGTTTCCCAGACAGGTATAGGTGACTTCCCCGCCGACAATATGGGTGGCGTAGGATTTTTGCCAGAAAACAAAAAAGCAAAGCAGGATAAGCGTGGAACGGATGGTTTTCATGGGCACGAAATTAGGCAAATTATGATTTCGTTCGAGCGTTAAACATAAGTCGCCCCAAATTTTCAAAGTTTTCCGATGTTATTCTAGTCGAGAGGAGCAAGGTGGGGCAAAAATTGGCACCATTTATTCTAGAGGAGGCACTAGTGCCTTCTTGCAGCCAAAAAAGTATACACCACTGTTTTCAGGTGCGGGCCATCCACCGTCCAAAGATTGTTGTGACCGCCACCGTGAACCAGCACCCACACCTTTTCATCATTTTTTACCGCATCATAGTTGCGTTTGTTGAAGTCCTTAGGAATGCGGGCATCCCGGTCGCCGTGCATGAACAGCACCGGGCGATCTATTTGAGCCGCTGCTACCACAGGGTTTACGGCATAAGGATCGAAATGGGCAATTTCGCCTGATTTGTGCAGCACCCTGTCCAGCACCCATTGCGGCTGGAATCCGAACATATAGGCTTCCCCATATTCCGCTACTACTTTTGGGTATTCATCATAAGTGCTCTCTACAATTCCGAAGGAATAACGGGACTCTACCGCCATGGCTTCCAAGGCAATTGCGCCGCCAAGCGAAGCGCCCCAAATGGCCAGGGGGTAGCCCGGCATCATGGCCGACAAGGTGTCCGCCACAGCTTTCAAGTCGTATTTTTCTTTGTACCCGAAAGTGCAATATTCGCCCCCGCTTTCGCCGTGGGCGCGCAAATCGAGCAGCAGGCTGGCATAGCCGGAGTCCGCCAGTATTTTGGCCCGTGGGAAATTAGTTTCCTTGCAATTGGAAATGCCGTGCAATTGCACCACAATGGCGTATGTGGTATCTAGGTTGCTCGAAACAAGCAAAGCCTGAAGGGTAAGACTGTCGGGTGTTCGAATCGTAACCTTCTGTGTCTTCAATCCGAAATTTTCAGGCAAATACCCTTGTGGGAAACGCCAGGAATTTTCTGAAGGCACCATGCGCCAGGGCTTAATGCTTATGTTGGGGAGTACGTTGTCGATGACGAATAAGCCCCCGAAGGCGAGGAGGCCAAGGAGGATTGAGGAGGCAATGGCTTTGTTTCTGATCGTTTTTTTCATGGTTCGAATAAAAGCAGGCTCAATGGTTTCTGACTTAAAAGAAATCTGATCGCTTTATGTTCAAAAAATAAACCAATAACTTTTGCCTCACTTGGTTTTCGAATCCTTCGCCAATAGCTTATTCCAGGCCAAACGCCCTGCACGTGTGTATTTCTCCAAAACTTACTCCTTTCCTCCTTACCCTTACCAACACACGCGCCCAAAAAGTGAGCGCGCTCGTTAGGGTCTGCGACCCGACACGTGTCGTCTGCAAGTCTTTGACTTGATCTATTTCCGATCGTTACTTTCCGCGCAAGTCACAGACTTGCAGACAGCGCGTATCGCGTCGCAGACGCTCACGAGCACGCGTTGCTTTTGTTTTTTTGTGGTTAATGAATCAGAAATTACGAACACCATGCGCCAGCGGTAAAAAGGTGAAAAATATGATAAAAGGAAATGGACTTTTTTTCATCGAAAAAACTCTTTTGGGTTGAAAATAGGAAGTACTAAATGCTTCAAAGCCCAATCGCTAGGGTGCGTTCATGCGTCTGCCCTGACCCTACCCCCACCCCTGCAACCCTCCCGTATGCACCGCCACCACACAACTCCCCTCCGGGAAAAACCCTTCCTCCATCAACGCATACAATTTCTGCATCATTTTCGCCGTGTAAATCGGGTCAAGCATTATTCCCGTCTTTTGCTCAAACTCCCGTACAAATTCCAGCAGCTCCTCGCTCATCTGCGCAAACTTCCCCTCCCCCACCACAATTTCAAAATCAACATCCTGCTCAAATCCAGCCCGCCAAATCTTCCCCAAAATCACTTCCCGATCAACACCATAAGGCGCTGCCGGGAACACCAGCACCTGCCCCCTATCCCCTGCAATCACACCTGCCGCCGTACATCCCGTGCCTGCTGGCACACAAAAATAGAGTGGCGCACCAGCATCATTGGGAAGTTGCTCCATGATTTCGACTGGTATTGCGGAACAACTGACGAGCGCCTCCACCGTATCGCCCCCTTCTGGAAGCAGTTGATACGGTTCCGTTGGACTATACCCGATATGCTCAAACACCACTTGTATGGTTGCCGTTTTTAAACTTTCGTAAGCCACTTTTGTGACAGGGAACAGCTGCATCCCGCATTGCTGCGCAAACGCCAGCGTATGGTTGTTCAAATCAGCGGATATACCGCGTACAATACCAATGGTGGGGAACCCGTACACTTTTCCGGCGCTGGCCAAGGCATGGAGGTGGTTGGAAAATGGCCCGCCAAAACTTAGTATGCCTGTTTTTACTGTACCCATGTTCTGAATGACAGGCCGTAGTTTGCGCCACTTGTTCCCCTGAATTTCAGGATGCAACAAGTCGTCACGCTTGATAAAAAGCCTGACGCCTGGGGCGGGTGAGGTGATTTCTTCTAGTGCTGAAATGTTCATGATGGGTATGTTCAAACGGATTGATCGAGCCAAAGATTTTTGATGTATCGCGTCCAAAGGCAAGCGAAAGTAGTTTATTTTGCATCTTGACTAAGCGGCTTCGCTTTTCCGCAACAAATAATTCAAATATGCGTCATCCCTAACTTTCATGGCCAACATGAGTCATCCCTGATTTTTGTTGGAAGGAAAACCGGGGTAAATTCGGGCACTTGTTTATACTTATTGGTCGGACGAAGAAAATTCGTCAGACCAAAAGGCCCCTCGTCCGACCACTTTTCGTGGTCTGACGAATACGTTATAACAATTATAGCCCCACCTGCTTCCTCTTGACTAGAATAACATGAACACCCCATGAAAATAAGGGTTGACTCATATTTTAGCACCAAGAATTCCATCCAATAAACAAGGGATGACTCATATTTTCTACCTTCAAAAAAACAAACCTCAAAGTCTCCCAGATTTTCTTTTTTTTTGCTGTTGATTCCGCAACAAAACTACTTCAAGATGAGCATTCGCCTCCCGATAATCCCTTTCTCGCTGTTCCTCGCTTTGGCATTGCCGATGGCTGGCCAAAACTATACAATGAATGGCGCATCCATCACCGATTGCAACGGTACCTTTTATGATCCGGGCGGGCCAACGGGCAATTATACCAACAATGCAAACTTGAGCACTACTATTTGCTCGGATGGTGCCAACGGCACCCATATCCGACTCAGCTTCTCAGGTGCAGACATTGCACCTGGCGACGTGCTTTGTATTTACGATGGACCAAACCTATCGGCACCCTTGCTGGCTTGTCACACCGACTACAATCCCGGCCAGCCCTTTTTGGTGCAAGCCACTGCCGTAAACCCATCGGGATGCCTCACTATCTCCTTTGACTCGGATGGCAGCGGTGTCGCTACGGGCTGGGCAGCGGCAATTTCCTGCGTAGCTTCATGCCAAACCATTCAGGCGGATATGGTATCCACGAACCCAACGGTAGCCCCTGCCGATACAGGCTGGATTGATATTTGTCCCGGCGAGCGGGTGTTTTTCGACGGCAAGGGCATGTATCCCCAGAATAATTTTGCTTACCCACAATCAGATTTGACCACCACTTTTGAATGGAACTTTGGCGATGGCGGCATCGCGTACGGCCCGAATACATCGCATAGGTTCGACATACCAGGAGGCTATTACGTCCAGCTTTTTCTGACCGACCAACAAGGTTGCCGCAATACCAACCTCATCAACCAGCGCGTCCGCGTTGCGCCTAGGCCCAGCTTCCAATTGGCGGGTATGCTCGACCAAACCATCTGTGCCGGCGATACCGTAATGCTCAGCGCCAACGTAAGCGGCGCAGCAGGCAATCAAACCCTAGTTATTACGCCAAACACCTCCTCCTTTGCCGCAGAAGGCAGCCGTTCCGACTCTTTGGCACTCCCCGATGGCACGGGCATTCCCTATAAAACCAACGTGTTTTTTACGGAGTTTTCTCCTGGGCAAATTATGGTGAGCCCCACTGACTTAGAAAGCCTCTGTGTGACGATGGAACATTCCTGGGTGCGCGATGTGGAAATCACCCTGACCTGTCCTAATGGCCAAAGCATCATCCTACACGACCATCCGGGCAATTTTGGGGGCGAGGTTTTTGTGGGTGAACCAAACGACAACGACAATATATTCCCAATTCCCGGACTTGGGTACGCTTACTGCTGGGTGAACAACGCCCCCAACCCTACCTGGATTCAATACGCCAATGCGCTTCCCGGTGGCATTGGCACCATTCCGGCGGGTGATTATAGCACCTTTCAGCCGATATCAAACCTGGTAGGATGCCCCTTAAATGGCGAATGGACCCTGGCGGTGACCGATTGGTGGCCCATCGACAACGGTTTTATTTTCAATTGGTCCTTAAAATTTCTGGATCAGCTATATCCCAGCATCGAGTCATTTACCCCTACTATTGATTCCTGGCATTGGAACAGCAATCCTTCTATTTTCTTTTCAACCGCAGATTCCATTGCCGCGTCACCGCAAAATGCGGGCACTGCTGGCTATACATTTACCGTCAATGATGCTTTCGGTTGCAGTTGGGATACTTTACTGACCATTGCCGTGCTGCCACCAACCCACCCAAACTGTTTTTCCTGTGGTCCCGATGTGCCGGTATTGAAAGACACGACCCTTTGCACGGGCGGCACCACCCTGCTCAATGCTACCGCCCTGGCCCCACCCATGCAGGAGGTCAGGTTCGAATCCTACCCTGATTACCGATTGGGCAATGGAAACCACCCGCACCCTAACCCGTACCTCGCACCAGTGAACGTGAGCAGCCTGGGATACTTGTTTCTGACCATTCCAACGCAACAAATCACCTCCGTTTGCATGGACATTGAAACCGACTTTGTTGGCGACTTAAATATTTTCTTACGCGCACCCAGTGGCCAATTGCTCGAACTTTCAAGCGGGAACGGAGGGTCTGGCGACAATTACAAAATCACTTGCTTTTCACCCGCGGCCGTCACGCCAATTGTCGGACAATCGGCCCCATTCAATGGTACCTACGCGCCGGAAGGCAACTGGTCGGCCCTGAACGGCGCAGCCATAAACGGGAACTGGTCGCTCCGTGTTTCGGATGGATTTGCGCCCAACCAATATGGCAAGGTAAAATGGTGGAGCATTGGTTTCAACGTCAACAACAACGTCAACTATTCCTGGTCAAATGGCAGCACCCTGTCCTGTACGTCCTGCCCAAACCCTACCGCAACGCCCACACAAACAACGACTTACACGGTTAATACCATGGATGCTTTTGGTTGCCAGCACCACGATACCGTCACGGTGAATGTCATCACATTTTTTCCGGCACCCACCAATTTGGCCGTCATCAATTTTGGAACCAGCACCATGACTTGGGGTTGGGATGCAGCACCTGGCGCTTTGGGATACGAAATAAGTGTAAACGGCGGTGCCTGGCAAAGCCCAAATGGGACTTTGATGCACACGGTTAGCGGACTGATGCTTGGCGAGGCTGTTATGATGGAAGTACGGGCACTTAGCCCAGGTTGCACACCTTTGGTGGCTGTCGGCAACGCAAATATGACCAGTTGCACCATAGTCGCTACCCTGAACAGCATTGCTGGCCTTCAATGCGCCGGGGACTCTACAGGTTCTGTGATTATTTCAGTGCTTGGAGGGAATAGCCCGGTACAATTTTTTGTCGACAACTGGCCGGTACCTTTCCCAAATGGAAACTTGCAGAACATATTGCCCGGCGGCAACCACAGGGTCATTGTTCGCGATGCTTTGGGTTGTGCCGATACTTTGAATTTCAGCATTATCAGCCCGGCTGCAATAGCCTTGAGTATTAATGTTGTGCCCGTGAATTGCCCAGGCGCCAGTACAGGTTCGGCTGTAGCCAACGGCGGAGGCGGTACCGGAAATTTGACATACAACTGGCAGCCCTGTACAGGTGGCACGCCACAAAATGGGGCAAGTATCAGCGGGTTGGCAGCGGGTTGTTATGCGGTAACGGTCACGGATGACAACGGCTGCGTTCAAACATCAACGGCCACGATTATCCAACCTGCACCTTTTACTTTCATTGGTACGCAAACCCCTGTATCTTGTTTTGGTGGGAACAGCGGGACAGCCACCATCACGGTGATGGGCGGAACCATGCCCTACAATTATGTTTGGGACAACAACCAAACCAGCATGACCGCCACAGGGCTAACCGCAGGCCCCCATTTTGTCACCATTACCGATGCCAACATGTGCCAGGCTGCCACTTCGGTTGATGTAACACAACCACAGTTACTGATGGTCAACAGCAGCAATGCGCAGCCTGTTTCTTGTTTCGGCGGAAATAATGGCTCGGCAACCGTGTTTGTTGCTGGCGGCACCATGCCGTACAACTATTTATGGAACAGTGGTCAAACAACCCAAACAGCTCAGAACATTCCTGCTGGTCCGCATACCGTTACCGTAACGGATGCGCAAGGCTGCAACGTGCAAATTATTATCACGGTCCCAGAGCCTTTCAAATTGACATCCTCCTTTACCAATGTGGCAGACGACCAATGCGCCGGCAGTTGTCAGGGCAGTGCAACCATAACGCCCAATGGCGGAATCACGCCCTATTCCTATTCCTGGAGCAGCAGCAGCATAACACCAGGAGTGCAAACTGCCACCGGGCTTTGTGCGGGCGCTTACACCGTGACGGTGCAGGACGCCAACGGTTGCACCGACACCCAAAGCCTCAGCATCGGATCTGCACCGCCCATTCAAGTGCAATTTAGCCCCGTTTCACCCAGTTGCTCCGGGCTATCCAATGGCGCCATTGGCACCAATGTAAGCGGTGGCGCCCCGCCTTTTCTCTATTTATGGGAAACGGGCAGCAACACCCCCAACCTGCAAAACGCCACTTGTGGCAACCATTTCCTCACCGTGACCGATGCGGTTGGATGCACGAAAATCGATACTGTTTTGGTTGATTGTCCCGTAGCTGTAGTAGTGAACACCTTTAATATTCAAGCAGTTAAATGTTTTGGGGCATCTGACGGGACAGCATCGGTACAGGCACAGGGAGGAACAGTGCCCTACTCCTTTTTGTGGAGCGACCCAAACAACCAAACTTTCCAGCAAGCTTCCAACCTGGCGAGTGGCATGTACACCGTGACGGTGACCGATGCCAATGCTTGCAGTACTACCGCTTCAACATTGATACCACAACCCAGCCCGTTGAACAGCCCTGTTTCGACCACCAACATCAGCTGTATAAATGCGGCTACGGGAACTGCCATGGCCAATCCAGCTGGAGGTACCGCTCCATATTCCTTTGTTTGGTCAACAGGAAGTACCGCCCAACAACTGAGCAACCTCAGTGCTGGCACATACACGGTCACCGTTACGGATAGCAACCAATGTACCGCTTCGAATACAGCAACGGTGACCCAACCAGCCCAAGGTATCACGGTGAATATTACCCAAACTTTTACGCCATGTTTTGGCGAGACAAATGGGCAGGCTACTGCAACGGTCACTGCAGGCCCAGGCAGTCTCCTTTTGTACAATTGGAGCAATGGTCAACAATCAGCTGTGGTCAATGGACTATCTATTGGGACTTATACTGTTACTATTTCAGATCAAAACGGATGCTCTACTACGGCAAGCATTTTAATGGAACAATTTGCACCCGTGGTCGTCAATGTGGCTTTTGTTCCACCTACTTGCTTTAACCTTCCAAACGGCCAAGCCGCCGTGAACATGATTTCTGGGGGCGCGGCCATGGGCGATACGATGAAGTATCAATACCTATGGAGCATACCTGGAGCGCTCGATGCCCCAATTATTACTGGTTTATTAGGCGATATCACCTATCAGATTACAGCCACCGACTTTCAAGGATGCAGTGGCACCAGTTCCTTTTTTGTCAACCAACCACCCGCGATTGTTTTAAATACCTCGGTAGAAAATATATTGTGCTTTGGGGGTACCAATGGTTCCATCAACATCTTGAGCGTACAAAACATGCTGCAACCAATTGCTTATACTTGGAGCAATATGTCGACCAGCAAAATAATCGAAAACCTGAGCGCAGGGGTGTACACAGTCACCATCACAGATGCCGCCGGTTGTACCACGAGGGGGGTGTACGATCTAAAAGAACCAGAATCCCTGCTCCTGAATTTACAGGCCACTTCGCTGCTTTGTGCTACGGACAGCAATGCCACCATAAATGCCATTGTAGGCGGTGGCACGTTTGACTATACCTTCCAATGGTCTAATGGCGCCAACGCTCCCAGTATCAACCAACTTGGGCCGGGCCAATATACCCTAACGGTTACGGATAAAAACGGCTGCACCGTAACGGGCGCACAAAACATTGTGCAACCAGCATCCTTGCAGTTGGCCACCCAACTAACGGAGCCAGATTGTTTTGGGGAGCACAACGGGCGCATCAAATTATTGGTTAGCGGCGGCAACACCCCTTATCGATACAGCTTGAATGGTGGTCCTTTTGGGGGCAGCAGCACCTTTATCGCGTTGGGGGCAGGCATCTACAGCTTGCAGGTACGCGACGCGAACGGCTGCACCAACACGCTCCTCGACACCTTGGGCCAGCCACCAGCCATCGACGTTTTCATCGGCAGCGACACTACTATCATTTTAGGCGACAGCCTCTTGCTTTCCGCTGCCATTTCCAATGCCTTCGGCATGACAAATTTTCAATGGAGCAGCGCGCTGGTAGATAGCCTTACTTGTGCCGATGTTATTTTCTGCGATGAAATCTGGGTAAAGCCTTCGGTCAGCAACACCTACAAACTCACGGTGACAGATGAACACGGATGTGCTGGATTAGGAACCATTCGCGTAAAAGTAGAGAAGCCCCGAGGTGTTTATGTGCCCACAGCTTTTAGCCCCAATGGCGACCTTACGAATGACCTGCTGGTCGTGCATGGATTGAGCAAACAAGTGCGCAAAATACTGGTATTCAGGGTGTATGACCGCTGGGGAGAATTGCTGTACGAAGACCGTGATTTTGCCGTCAACCAAATCACTCAAGGTTGGGACGGTACATTTCGAGGTCAGCCCAGCGATCCTGGCGTGTATGTCTGGCTTTTGGAAGCGGAATACATTGATGGACTTCAGGAAACATTGAAAGGCAATGTGACGCTGATTCGATGAGGTCAAAAACAAAAAACATGCGTATTCCTATCAAGGCACTGGTGAATAAACTGCTGAACCGCAAGCAGTATCGGGTTAGTCCGCACGACGATTTCATCCTCCGTTTGCGTTGTTCCGTCATTGGCGAAGGCATGTTGCATCCTGGAAATATTTACCTCCTGGAACAAGCCATCCAGGAAATGCCGGAAGGCGGCTGTGTGCTTGAAATTGGTTCATATGGTGGGTTGTCGGCCAATTTATTGACCTATTTAATGCAGAAACACCATCGTGAAGCGCACTTGTATTGTTGCGATGCTTGGGTGTATGAAGGGTTTCACGACGAAAAAGGGCAGGCAACGCAATGGATGGATGGGAGATCAGACGTGTTGCGGACCGATTATATGGCACATATAAAAGCCTCCTTTGTTCAATCGGTCAAGTTGTTAAGCAGCTACAACTTGCCCCACGCCATTCACCTGGATTCTGACAGTTTTTTTGAAGCCTGGAAAGCCGAAAAAACGTTGATGGATGTATTTGAACGCAAAACGAAACTGGGCGGACCAATTGCTTTTGCCTACATAGATGGCAACCATGCTTACGATTTTGCGCAAAGAGACTTTGAAAACGTGGCGCAATTCCTTTTGCCCGGCGGCCTTGTGCTGCTCGATGATTCGGCAAAGCACCAGCAATTTGGAAGCGCCAAATTGGCTCAAGCGTTGTGTAAAGACGCCAGATTTGAGGTTGTTTTGTCTAATCCTCATTATTTATTTCGGAAAAAGCGTTAATTTTCTGAGGATACGGTAGAATTTTCTTTTTTTTCGGACTGAAAACCTACGTTTTGCTAAATTTACCATTTATTTTTAAACTTAATCACCGATGAAAATTTTTACCCAACCGATTCTATTCATTGCCCTGTGCTGCTTTGCATTTCTTTCCAACACACAGGCTCAAGACCCCAGATTTTCACAGTATTACGCTTCTCCCTGGAACCTGAACCCAGCCATGACGGGGCTTTTTAACGGCAGTTGGCGCGCTACCGTCAATTACCGCGACCAATGGGGCAGCATCATCTCACCAGTTCCTTTCCGTACCTATTCTGCAGCGTATGAATACCGGGTGCCGGTAGGTATGCGGGACGATTACGCTTCTTTTGGCGTGGGCGCCATGCACGATGAGGCGGGCACTGCTCGATTTGTACAGAACAAATTCCACCTGGGCGGCGCATTTTTGAAACAACTTTCTGGTGGACGGCGTCAGGCCGACCACTATCTGTCAGCAGGAGCACAAGTAGGATATGGCCAAAACTCCATAGATTGGGGGAAGGTCTGGTTTAGCCGCCAATTCGATACAAGCACTGAAACGCCCAATTTTGGCCTGTCGAGCGATGAACCCAATGCCAATGCCAACTCAAAAGGTTGGCTTGATTTCAACGCAGGCTTGCTCTGGTATGTGCTGTTTGAGAACAACGGCACATTTTACCTGGGCGGCGCGATGCACCACCTGAACAGCCCACAAATTTCACTTGTTGAAGACGGTAATGAAACGCTGTATTCGCGTTGGTCGGCGCACGCGGGCGGAGAATTTCCCTTGAACGATAACGTTAGCCTGCTGCCTGGCGCACTGGTGATGCGCCAAGGCCCTTCTTTCGAGACTGACTTGGGCGTTAATTTGCGCTATTCAAACAACGATTACAATGAACTTGCCCTGCGCGCAGGTGCCTGGGCACGTATTGGGAACAAACTAGACAGGGGTTTTCAAGCTGATGCCGTTACCATTGTTGGCATAGTAGAACTGAATCGTTGGACGGTAGGGCTCAGTTACGACATCACCGTCTCGCAATTGACCCAGGCAAACAATTCAAGGGGTGCTTTTGAAATTTCCATGAGTTACTACCACCCTGGTGAAAGAAAAAGCCGGGTGCGTTGCCCTAATTTTTAACGAATTAATTTCAACAACAACAACATGAAAAAAATCATCCTTTTCTTCCTGCTTTCTCCATTGCTGGTTGCAGCCCAAAGCTGGAAAACCATCCCCGCAGCACCAAAAGCTGGAGAAACAGTCCGGGTTGAATTCGACCTCTCCAATAGCAAAGTGCGCACAGCAGAAACCATTGTGCTAAACGCCCTGGAATATGCTGACAGCAAAGCTCAGGCTATTGATCTTGCAGTGGCACGTTCCGGCAATACACTGGTGGGCATTTTCACCTTGGGTGCCAATACTACCGCTGTTTTATTGAGCCTTGAAAATCAGGACAATAACGAACAGGTAGACAATAACGATGGGGAAGGCTATTTCATCCCTGTTTGTGATGCATCTGGAAAACAAATCCCGGAAAGCAAGGCAGCTCAAGCTGCTTTGTACCGCGATTGGGGCGGCCTTTATGGTCTGAACAGAACAGCTTTAAAAGCATTGGAGCTGTATAACCAGGCTTTTGCTGCCCAACCAGATTTAAAGTCTAAATATTGGTCGAGTTATGCCAATTGCATCATGGCAGTAAAAAAAGGCGATGATGGCAAAGCAGACGCATTGGCTTTGTTGGCTGAAATAGAAGGCGATTCCAAGGCTACAGAGCAAGATTTATTGGGCATTTCCCGCCTCTATGAGCGATTGGGGCAAGCGGACAAATCAAAGGCGATAAAAGACAAAGCCCGCACCAATTGGCCAAAAGGCACTTTAGCCAAACAAGAACACCGCAAAACGATCGAAATGGAGCCAGACCTAGCAAAAGTGGAAGAGATGATCGTGGCTTATGCCAACAAATACAAACCGCTGGATGAAGAGGATAACAAGGCGGTCAGCCAAATGCGCAGTACCCTGGCCAATAAATATGGCGACCAACAAAACTGGGAAAAACTCCGCAGCATTGCCGCATTATTGCCAGAAAACGACCGTGCCAGCCTGTACAACAACTTTGCCTGGGAACTGGCGGAAAAAGGTACCGCGCTCGACGAAGCCAGTATCATGTCCGCAACAGCAACAGACATTGCACGGCGTGAAATAGCCAATCCAACGAGTGCCAAAATACCCTACCTGAGCCAAAGAAGCTGGCTAGATCAGCGGAAAAACGTCTTTGCCATGTACGCCGACTCTTATGCCTACGTGATGGACAAAAAAGGCGATGCAAAAGGCGCCGCTGACTTACAGGCCGAAGTGATCGCCATCAACAAAGGAAATTCGCCTGATATGAACGAACGCTACACAGCTTATTTGGAGCGTGCATCATCGCCCGAACTTCGTCATCAATTGGAAGGCTTCCTGCTCAAAGGCAAATCAACCAGCGCCATGACGGAGCAATTCAAACGCTTGTACATGGCCGAAGAGCGCAGCGAAGCTGGCGCAGCAGCTTATTTGGAAAAACTTGGCAGCGTAGCAAAAGCAGAAAAGCGGAAAGAGTTGTTGGCCAAAATGACCAAAGACCCCGCCCCTGCATTCAGCCTTAAAAACTTACAAGGGGAAAGTATCAGCCTTGAAAGCCTGAAAGGAAAAGTAGTAGTAGTTGATTTCTGGGCTACCTGGTGCGGCCCTTGTAAAGCTTCCTTCCCCGGCATGCAAAAAGCGGTAGATCATTACAAAAACGACGCCGGAGTAGCATTCGTTTTTGTTGACAGTTGGGAAAAAGGAGATGATAAAGCTAAAAATGCTGCAGAATTTATCAACGGCAAAGGCTATTCATTCAATGTCTTGCTCGACAACGATGACAAAGTGATCACTTCATTTGGGGTTTCCGGCATTCCGACAAAATTTGTGCTCGACGGCAATGGAAAAATTCGTTTCAAAGCAGTAGGCTTCGAAGGCAGCGACGACGGCCTGATGGAAGAAATAAAAATTATGGTAGAGGCGGCACGCACGCAGCCGTAAAAAAGGTTTCGGGAAAAAAGGGTTTCGGGTTTCAGGTTTCAGGTTTACGCGATCTGTTGTTAATTTTGAAATAGGTATTTCAAGTACGAATAGATTGCGTAAACCTGAAACATTGAAACCTGAAACCCAAAACCCCAAAATTCTAAACTTGACCAATAAAAAAAAGCCGGTGGAGCGAATGCTCCACCGGCTTTTTTTTATTGGTCAAGTTTAGAATTTTGGGCATTTGTATCGTTGCTTGCCTTTTTTGCGGCTTTTCGGCTTGAAGTTGCCTTTGCTTTTTTTCAGCGACTTGTTGGCTGATTTGGCCGCGTTAATAGATTCGGCAGACCTGGTAACTCGAACTACAGCTGGTGCAGCAAAGCTGTTTTGTACAGCATTTGTAGCCTCGACATTTGCGACAGCAACGTTTTTCGCTTGAACTGCAACTACCTGACTTGGAGTTGCCGCTACCTTTTTAACCATTGCTTTGGGCGCTACAGGCGCAGCATTCATGGCCGCAGCAGGAGCAGCCGCAGGTCTTGGCGCAGCCCTGTTAATCAATATATTTTTGACTGGAACTGTTGCAACCGTGGCGGTCATGGCGCTTGCCGTTGGTTTGCCAACTGGCTTGAGCCAAGTATCTTCTCCTTTGGATTTGTCCACATTGGGAACAACAGCAGGCTTTGGCGGCGCAACCGTAACCCGTATTACATCGCCGATGCCAATAGAATTGTCGAGGGCAGACAGCACATCGGTGTCCGACGCTGCTTTGTCTTTATATACCACTGTTGTGTAGCCATACTTCACATCAGTGTGGGTAGATTCAATTTGAGCATTCAGTCCAAAAGATGCTGCCATCAGGGTGGCGAGCAATAAGTTTTTGCGATTTTGAACGAGGTATTTCATAATATTAAAATTTTGTATTCAGGTGAACGGATTAGACTATTTTGAGGAATCTATGAATTTGTTTCTCTGATGATTACTGTTGAAAAACCGTGCCAAAAATTATTTTGAGCCACTTCTAATGACGGGTTTTGTTGTTTTTACCCGTTTATCTCCTTGCTGTTTCTGCTCCTTTTCGAGCACTTTTCGATACAACTCCTTGTCTTCAATGATTTCTTTAAGCGTTTTCTTCCAAATTGGGTCTTCTTCCAGAACCCCCGTAATTTTGATCTCTGTCCGGCGATTTTTTTGGTGATCTTCTTCTGAGCAGTCTTGCCCATCGTCACATTTATTCACCAATTGGGTTTCGCCATATCCTTTAGACGTAATGCTTTCAAAATAGATATCTTGCGTTTCTACGAGGTAGGCAACAGCTGATGCTGCGCGTTTGTCAGAAAGCAACAGATTATAATCGTCACTACCCCTTGAGTCGGTATGCGAGCCAAGCTCAACCGTTATGCCAGGGTTGTCTTTCAGGAAAACGGCGAGGCTGTTCAATATCTTCGCTGCATCAGGGCGTATATCCGATTTGTCGAAGTCGTAATAGATATTGTTCAACTGAAAGCGCTTGCCAATTTGGATGGAATCCAAGTCGATGGTGCCCAAAAAGTAACCAATCTCGTTGTTGTGGGTCATCAGCGGCACCAAGTCTGGCTCCTTAATGCCCATTCCATCTACGCAAAGAATACAGCCATTCACGTTGACGTACACTTCAATACGGCGGTTGAGATAGCCAGGCTTCCGAACCAAAACAGTATAGTGGTTGCCTTCCGCAAACGAAAAATTGAAGGTCGATTTCGACAATTTTTCAATCGTGAGCTCTTGCTGGGCAGTCGTGTTGTTGTAAATCTCCACCTTGCAATCACGCAACGTATTGATCGTATTATGCTCGAAAGCTTTGTCGAAAATCGTGATATCAAACACGTAACCCGGCTTTCTTCCCATACCTAAATCAACATTCAGCCCCCCTTCTTGATGGTCTACCAATTTCTCTGAGTCAAAATAGGTAGGCTTTTCCGCCAAAATTCTGTAGCGCGACTTTATGGGCACGTTTACTTTATACACCCCCATGGCATCTGTTTCTCCATGGGCGAGCCCCACCTTCATAACATCGTCAAAAACGGTTACACCCGATTGGTTGATCGGAGTGCCTGATACTTCGTCAAAGACTTTGCCTTCTATCAATATCGTTTCAGCCGGCTTTACGTTTTTCGTAAAGATTTGGGCCTCTGCGAACAAAGGGGTTAATAAGGCAATGAGTATGACATATTTTGCGTAGTGCATGGTATTCTCGTTAATTTGAAAAGTTGATTAGAATCGTTTCGTTAAACACTAGACGTGCGAACTACGTGCCAGTACTGAAATTAGGGTATAGATTAACCAAACATTAATGGATTTTTCTTCCCTTTCGTTAACAAAATTTACGTACGAATCCTCCCCTCAGTTTTATTTCGCATTAAGTCCAAAAATCTTACCCTTGAATTTGACACTTTATCGCAAATAGCTAAAATTCAGCTGTTTGCGCGTAAAGTTTTATTCCTGAATCCTCCACCATCGCTTTGAATTCCTGCGGTTTCGCCCTGTTTTTCGCCTGAATTATTGCCTAGTTTTTTCTTTTGAAAATTATTTTTGAAAAAAAATTGCGCAACCCCCTACTTTGGCAGTCCGAATTGTTGCAAAAAGAACTTGAACCGTGAATCCAACCAACGTACAAGACCCGGAATACTTCCACAAAGTGGTCGATTGCCAGTATGCATGTCCTGCGCATACCCCAGTACCAGAATACATACGCCTCATTGCCGCCGAACGCTACACTGAGGCTTATATGATCAACTGGGAATCCAATGTATTCCCCGGCGTCCTGGGCCGCACCTGCGACCGCCCTTGCGAACCGGCCTGCAGGCGTGGCCGCGTGGAAGACCAACCTGTAGCCATTTGCCGCCTCAAGCGCGTGGCCGCCGATTTTAAAGGCGAAGTCAAAAATCTTATGCCACAAGGGCCATTTAGCCCAAATGGGAAAAAAATTGCCCTTATTGGTGGCGGCCCGGCATCGCTGACAGTGGCACGCGACCTGGCACCATTAGGCTATGAAATTCACCTGTACGATGAACAACCTGCCGGTGGCGGCATGATGCGTACCCAAATTCCATCTTTCCGATTGCCCGAAACGGTATTGAACGAAGAAGTTGGGTATATACTCGATTTGGGCATCCACACCCAGTTTCGAACCTACGTGTCGAGCATGAAAGAAATGATGGGGAAAGGTTACGATGCCATTTTTGTGGGTACCGGCGCTCCACGGGGCCGCGACCTGAGCGAGCTTCCAGGACGCAAAGAAGCAGGCGAAAATGTGCGGATCGGCATTGATTTCCTGGCGAGTGTGGCCTTTGAGCACACCAGCAAAATCGGAAAAAAAGTGCTGGTGCTTGGCGGTGGAAACACTGCTATGGACTGCTGCCGTACCTCCCGCCGATTGGGTGGTGAGGAGGTAAAAGTGGTGGTGCGAAGCCCACGGTCTGAAATGAAGGCCTCTCCTTGGGAAATAGAAGATGCCGTACACGAGGACATCCCGATATTTGAAAATCACGTACCATTGTCTTTTGTCATAAAAAATGGCAAACTGGCGGGCATGATGTTTCAATTGGTTAAAGCCGAATACGACGAAAAAGGCAAGAGAAGACTGGTGCCAACGGGCGAACCAGATGTGTTTTTCGAAGCCGACGACGTGCTGATTGCTGTAGGGCAAGAGAACGCATTTCCTTGGGTAGAACGCGATCTGGGCCTGGAATTTGACCGCTGGGAAGTGCCAATTTTGAACAAAACCACGTTCCAATCTTCAGTCCCCCATGTTTTCTTCGGTGGCGACTCGGCCATGGGGCCTAAAAACGTCATCACCGCCGTTGCGCATGGACATAGTGCTGCGGTATCCATTGATCTGTTCTGCCATGGAAAAAGCCTGGACGAGCGGCCCGATCCATTGACGAACCTCATCCACCAAAAAATGGGCATCCATGAATGGATGTACGACAGCGCCGTGGCAGCCGATTTGCGCTTTAAAGTACCCCATGCAGACAAGTTCAAATCCCTGAAAGACCGCTTGATGGAGGTTGAACTTGGCTTTGATGTCCAAACAGCATTCAAAGAAGCTGAACGCTGCCTCAACTGCGATGTGCAAACGGTATTTACCACCTCCCGCTGCATTGAATGCGACGCTTGTGTGGATATTTGCCCCACAGATTGCATCACTTTTACTGAAAACGGCGACGAAGCAGATTTGCGCACACGCTTGACCGCCCCGGCGCATGAGCTGTGGCAGGATTTATACGTTTCCTCCGAGCTGCCGACAAAAAGAGTAATGATCAAAGACGAGAATGTATGCCTGCACTGCGGGCTTTGCGCCGAACGATGTCCAACATCAGCTTGGGACATGGAAAAGTACTTGTACAATACCGCAAAAGCTGGCGGATTGAAATTTGCCTAAACATCTCGCATCATTCATCTCTCATCACTCAGTTATAGTGCTCAACGATTTCGTAATTAAGTTCGCCAACGTAAATGGCACAGGCTCGGCCAGCGCAAACGACATGTTTGCCAAGGCCATTTTCCGCATGGGAATTCCTGTATCGCCTAAAAATATTTTCCCTTCCAACATCCAGGGCCTGCCCACTTGGTACGAAGTACGGGTAAGCGAAAAAGGCTACCTCGGTCGCCGGGAAGGCATAGACATCATGCTGAGTGTGAACCCGCAAAGTATGCCCAAGGATATTGCCAGCGTAAAAAAAGGCGGGTACTTCATTTATGACAGCACCAAGGAGCTGCACAAGGAGTTTATCCGCGACGATATCCACTACATGGGCATTCCGATGATGCAAATGTGCATGGACAAGTTTAGCGACCCGCGCCAGCGCCAGTTGCTGAAAAACATGGTTTATGTGGGCGCCTTAACCGCCTTGCTGGATATAGAATTGGAGGTGCTGCATCAAATCATTACAGCTAAATTCAAAAATAAAGAAAAGCTGATCATTGCCAACTTTGAAGCCGTCGACATGGGGCGCAGCTATGTCATGGAGCATTATAAGTGTCCGCTCCCCTATCGTGTTGAACGCCGCAACAATGTTGGCGATTGGATCATGATGGACGGTAACACTGCTTGCGGGCTGGGTGCCGTGTACGCAGGTGCTACCGTACTTTCCTGGTACCCCATTACCCCTTCTACCTCTTTGGCTGATGCTTTTGGAAAATATGCCAAAAAGCTGCGCATTGATCCTGAAACAGGCAAAAACAACTTTGCCATTGTGCAAGCGGAAGATGAACTGGCCGCTATTGGAATGGTTATCGGTGCTAACTGGAACGGCGCACGGGCTTTCACGGCGACCAGTGGCCCCGGCGTTTCCCTGATGAGCGAGTTTCTGGGACTGGCTTATTTCGCTGAAATCCCCACGGTACTGGTAGATGTACAGCGCAGCGGCCCCAGCACGGGGATGCCCACGCGCACACAACAAAGCGACATCATTTCTGCCGCTTACGCTTCCCACGGCGACACCAAGCAAATACTGCTTTTCCCCAGCACACCTGCTGAATGTTTCGAGCAAATGACAGCGGCTTTTGATTTGGCCGAACAACTGCAAACGCCTGTAATCGTTATGACCGACCTAGACCTCGGGATGAATGAAAACATGTCGCCACCCCTCAAATGGGACGATAGCAAGGTGTACGAGCGCGGCAAAGTGCTGGATGCCAAGGCTTTGGAAGAACTAGAGTACTTTGGCCGCTACCTTGATGTAGATGGCGATGGTATTACCTATCGCACCGTTCCGGGTACCCACCCGTCCAAAGGTTCCTTCTTTACCCGTGGCACCTCCCGAGATGAATACGCCGTGTACACAGAAGATGGCGCAGCGTATGTCCGAAACATGGAACGCTTGTTAAAAAAATGGGAGACAACAAAGGAATATGTACCAGGTCCCGAACTATATCAGGAAGAAAAGCAGAGCAACTTCGGTATGATCTTTTTCGGTACCACTACTTATGCCGCCCAGGAAGCAAAAGACCTGCTTGCTGCGAAGGATATCGTGCTCGATAGCATGCGCATAAAAGCCTTTCCATTTAATGATTCGGTGCGGGCATTTATTGAAGCCCATGAACGGGTGTTTGTGGTGGAGCAAAACAGAGACGCACAGTTCAAGTCATTGTTAGTCAACGAATTGGGCATAAATCCTCAGATGCTCATATCCATTTTGAACTTTGACGGTTTCCCGATCACTGCTGATTTGATCCAACAGAAAATATTTCAAAATTTGGTCGGAAAACTTGACCCGGGATTTGTGGAGCATGAGATTGGAGAGCCCATAGAATCAGATCTGAATGAATAAAGCAAAAGTGGCTGCTTTAGAGCCGCCACTTTTGCAACATAAAACTTCAATTTAAAACAACCTGCGATAGCCACCGCGAAACAGGATAATTATACAACATGACATTCGTACGACCCGTTTTTCGCCACCCAGAATCGCCAACCAACAAACTCGGCTACACCCGCAAATACTACGAAGGCTCCCTTTCCACCCTTTGTGCTGGCTGTGGACACGACTCCGTGAGCGGTGCCATCATCCAGGCTTGTTTTGATATGGCCGTTGAGCCGCACCGTGTTGCCAAACTTTCCGGAATCGGATGTTCTTCCAAAACACCCGCTTATTTTCTAGCCAACTCCCATGGTTTCAACTCCGTTCACGGTCGCATGCCCTCTGTGGCTACTGGTGCCTACCTCGCCAACCGCGACCTGATGTACATTGGCATTTCTGGAGATGGCGATTCAGCTTCTATCGGCATGGGGCAGTTTGTGCACGCCATACGCCGCAACCTCAACATCACCTATATCATCATGAACAACGGTTGTTATGGCCTAACCAAAGGCCAAGACTCCGCTACAGCCGATAAAGGTTCCGTGAATAAGTCGGGGGCCGCTAACATTTACAACGCCATAGACATGGCTGGCCTGGCGCTCGAACTGGGTGCATCTTTTATTGGTCGCAGCTTTTCCGGCGACCGGGAGCAACTAATTCCAATGATAAAAGCCGCGATGTCGCATCCTGGCTTTGCCTTAATCGATGTGGTGTCGCCCTGTGTGACTTTCAACAACAACAAAGGCTCTACCAAATCCTACGACTACACCCGCGAGCACGTGGAAGCCACCGCAGCAGTTGATTTTGTGCCGATTATGCAGGAGATTACGACCCAATATGACGAAGGCAACTCCATCGAAGTGCCTTTGCACGATGGTTCCATTATCCAGCTCAGCAAATTATCGAAAGACTGGGATCCACGCGATCGGCACTCCGCGATGTCCAAGCTCTATATGGCAAAAGCCGCTGGAGAAATATTGACGGGCTTGATTTACATTGATACGGAAAGCCAGGATTTGCACACCATTTTGAACTCGTCAGAAACGCCGCTAAATGTTGTGGAGCAAAGTAAATTGTGTCCTGGTTCAACAGCATTGGAAGAGATAAACGCGGGGTTCAGATAGTTGACACTAAACAACATTACGAATACCAAGCTTTGCCGCTGGTAGCACCGTGTTCACGCCGATGTCGTTGACTTAGCGTATGTACATGTTTTCGCGTTTAGGCTTTGCCAATTGATTCTAGCTAGGTTTTGACTTGTATATATTCCGGCGGCTATGCTTGGCAACCGTGATTGGGCGGCGAAAAAGACTTTTCAGTAAGCCTTTTCCATTTTTTTTCGCAATGTATCCGTTTCCAAGAACGGCAATTGATACCCCCCTGAATCCAATTTGGTCTGGGGGAACAAAGGTTGTAACGCTGGCCATTCATGCATTTGAACGTTGGCCTTGTAAAGATAAACGGTGTTCAATGCCTTTAAACCAGTCAATTCCTGCAATCCAGCCCCCGTCACCCTGGTGTCCGAAAGGCTGAGAAACTGCAACATTTGTAAGGTTTTTAATTGCAGTAGTGCGGCATCTGTAACAGATGAATGGTTGAGTGATAACCTCGTGAGTTGAGGCAATTTCCCGATGGAATTCCAGGCTGTTTCTGATACGGTACAATCGTTCATATTGAGCCAAACTACCTGAGGTCCAATTTTTTCAAGCAATACAAATACGGAATCTGGCGGCTTGGGCAGGTTGACAAAATTTATGGATAGCCAATTACTTTCTCGACTAACGGGAAGTACCAAAATCCCAGCCTGACGCAATTTTTCCAGTATTTGAGGAGAAGCTGGCTGCGCCTGGCCTTTCGGAACATCTGGTTGCAAGGGTGCAACTACTGCTTCGCCATTTTGCCAATTGGTCAGTGCTTTCCGAACCATTTCAGTTTGCGGCATATCCTTTGCTTTTTGCTGAAAATCAGCACCTGCTGCGAGCCACCAACGCAATATTTCCAACTCATCGGGGCTCAATTGCGGCTTTTCTTTGGGCGGCATATGGTCTTCATGCCCCATCGGAAGCATGCAGCGGCGCAACAATTCACCACCGCTTGGATCACTCCTATTGAACACATTGCCATTTTTTCCGCCTTTTTGGACGTATTCCAACTGATCGAGGCGCAATCCTCCCTTTTGTTTGGTGCTGCCATGGCAACTTCCACATTTCTCCTTAAAAATTGGTTCAATAATACCTGCGAATACCTGTGCTTCCTGAATATCGGCAGGGCGTTGTTCTACTGCGTTTTCGCCCCGGAATGGCTGCATTAAATACCCTTCACCGTGGGTCATGGTTCCACCAAAATGGGCCGTTGCGATCAACATAATGGCCGTTATCGTGGTCATCACGAGCCGTTTTGGTACGCAACAAGCCAAAGTAGCAAGCACAGCAGTTGCAATGCCCAACCATTGGTGCAGCCCCAGCGTATCTGGGTCATATTCGCCGCTGCCGCCCAGAAGCCATCCGCTGGCACAGGAAACTATAGCAGCCAATGCACCTAGGCGCAAGAGGGTTGGAATGGCCGCCAATAAAGGCACGTGGCGTTCCAATCGTCCCATCCAGGCAAAAACGGCTGCCATTAGCAGGATACCGATGGGTAAGTGTACCAGTACGGGATGTAAATGCGCTAGAAACTCTTTCATCTACAAATAACGCTTGCGCAGCAGGTCTTTGATGTGCACGTTAATGGCCCATTGGTCGGCTACGGGCTGGAGTGTATAGGGCAAGGCCGGCAAATAATGCGGTGGCCCAAACTCCGTGAGCATGGTCAGCGGAAGCCCAGCCTTCGATTTTATTTCCACCACATTATCCCACCAGCCCAAGTGGCGTTTGAGGGCACCTTCCCACTCCGGTGCACGTGGATCGTTTACCTGCGGCCCTTCGGCATGGCCTACTCGCGTGTGTATGTGATCCGTGCGGGTCAGCGCAAGCGCGACCGTTTCTTCTTGGTCCGCGAGCAGCGACTCATGTACGTTGCACCAGTGGGAAATATCAAGCGTTAAGCGCAAATCTGCCTTTTTTTCGATGAATTGGCGGGTAATATGGGCTGCAAACAACATCCTGCCCCGGTGGGTTTCATGGTAAATAGGTATTCCCGAACTTTTAGAAATGCGGGTAGTAAGGTCAATGAATTGAAGGTTTTGTTCAAAACTGAACCAGTCGCGGCCCGAATGGCAATTGATGTACAGGGGTTTGAGCGCAACAGCTTTTTGCAAGCTCGCTTCGAATTTTTCAAGATGCGCAACAAAATCAGGGTCCCAACTCCCGCAAAGCAACCCGAATTCAAGATTGTGCTTTGAAGCCATTGCCAAAAAATCATCCCGATCACTATCTTCCTGCGGCACCCAAAGCTCTACCCCATCATAGCCGGCATCTTTTGTTTTGCTGAAGAAAGCGTCGCGACTGCCGTTAAAGCCCCAGTTGGTGTTCAAGATTTTCAGGGAAAAGCCAGGCGCTTGTTGGAAAACCGGGCGCTCGGCAGCAAGTTGCTCCAACATGAGCGGGAGCGGGGCGACAGCCAGCGCAGCAGTGTTTTTTATAAAATTACGGCGTTTCATAAGCGCTTTTGGAATATTATCACATTAAGTATTTGGCAGAAATTGGTCTGAACTAGTTTCCGCCAAATATCTTGTTTTTTTGCCCTTTTACTTATCAGTTCATCCTTTTTATGAAATCCAGGAGCGTATCGGGTAAAATTTCATGCCCACCCTCGAAGGAGCGCTCGCCAAAATCCACGTTGTTTTTCTTTTCAATTTCATCCACTGCAGACAAGTGATCCGGTGTCAAAAAAGGGTCGTGAGAGCCATAGAGCAAGTATAGGTTTTTTTCGCTGAGGTACTGCTGGTGCGCAGCGTAATCAAGGTCCTCCGGTGGCAATCCAGCCCAGAGGAGCAGGTCGTGAAAGTGGGGCAGATGCCGCAACATCCAGCGGCATACCGTGGCAGTACCCTGCGAAAACCCGAGCAATACGATCCGCACATCTGTTGGGCACTGCACCACGTATTGGTTGTACAGTGTTTGCAAGAAATAAGCATAGTCGATGATCTCGTCTTCCCGATTCCGACGGGTCATCCAGTTGGCGACCACCTTACCATCGAATCCTTTTTGGTAAAAATGGTTCATGCCTTCCGGGGCGATCACCAGGCGGGTACCATCGTCGAGCAGTTTGAAATCCTGGAGAAAATCGTCGGCCACCTGCGCGTACCCATGGCATACAATCCAGATTTGCCGAACGTGAGGGCCAGGTTTTCCAAGTGTAAAATAGTGTGCCGTCTTCGAAACCGTAATTTTATGTGCATCCATTTTTTTACAATTTGCTGCTGCCAATGTACGACAGCATCACGAAAAGGCAGGGATGTTGGGGTAATTGGTTGTATTTTTGTTGGTAGTTTGATTCACCACAGAGGACACAGTGTTTCACAGAGGAAAAAAATAAAAATAAATAAGGTGCGGCGGAGCCGCAATATTTTCCTCTGTGAAAACCTCTGTGAAACTCTGCGCAACTCTGTGGTGAATCAAATATTTATCCGAAACCGAATACACATGAAAAACCTATTCCAATCCCTACTGCTTTTAGGCTGTTTCGCCCTATTCCCCAGCGCCAATACCCATGCCTGCGGCTATGCTTGGATCAGCGATTGTGCCTCCCAGGTGCAACTGCGCATCAATGGCACGCTCGACAGCTTCGACATTGCGGCCTGTCCCGCAGGCTTCAATTTTGACGGCATTCAACTGGGTAATCTGCAATCCTTTACGCTGGCCAACGCCAAAACCATCACCTGGGAAAGCTGCCAAAACAACGTTTCCGCCGTATTCCTGAAATACCGCGTGTACGAGCAGGGTGGCAATACGGGCAATTGGCAATCGCTGACGTTGCAGCAGTACCAGCAAACGATTGATGGGCCATATACCACCCGCTATAACAGTGCGCCCAGCAACATTTCACTCACCAACGGGCTTATACCAGGCAAAACCTATTTTCTCGAAGTCTACTTTTTGGCCGAAATTGACACCATCGGTAATGATTTCATCCCAGAGACAACCATGCTGAAAAATAACAATGGTGCCAATTACAAAATGTCGTTCACGTATGGCGGGCCAGCAGCCCCACCGATATTATTGTTGCCACATTTGACCGAACCTAGCTGCTATGGCGCAAACAACGGCAATATTTACGTTAGCACCTACGGTAATATTAGCGGGCTTTTTTACAGCTGGTCAAACATCAGCCTCAATTTTTTCCAACAATTCAACCTCGCTGCTGGCAATTATGGCATCACCGTAACCAATTCCATCGGCCAAACAGCCTCCGCAACGATACAGCTTGGCCAGCCAAATGCACTAATGGTTAATTTCAACAACATACAATCCGTTGGCTGCAACAACAGTCCAGGCTCTGCCACGGTATTTGGCAGTGGTGGCACTGCCCCTTACCATTACCTTTGGCAAACTGGCCAACAAAGCGAAACCATTTTATTGCCTTCCAGCGGGAATTGGCGTGTCACAATGACAGATGGTCACGCTTGCAGCGCAACGGGGATGGTTTTTATCGGCAACAACGGACTTCTGGAGCGCAGCATTACAGCTGACCTTTGTGAAGGCGCTATCTATTCCGTTGGGGGACAGAGTTTCTCGGCTGCTGGCAACTACTCCTTCACCATTCCGGGGATAAGTGGCTGCGATACGCTTACGCACCTGACGCTCAATGTATTGATACCTTCTGATGCTTTAACACCACTACCTGATTCCATCTTAATTACTTGTCTAAAGCCCCAGCTTAATCTTTGCGCCACAGCTTTACCAGGCGCTACTTTTCAATGGGAAAAGGACGGGGTTGCAGCGACCACCACGCCCTGCTTGCTGGCTACTGCGGGTGGAAATTATACCCTGCTTGTTAATCTGGGCGGATGTACCGCTTCAAAAACCATCGTTTCATCAGAACACTTGTTGCCTGTCCCAGCACAGGTAACGGGGCTCTTTTACCCCGACTGTAATGGCGGACCGCTACCAGGATGGCTTGTTGCCCATACCACTGCCGAAGCGCCCGTTTTTGTGTGGATCTATAATGGCAACACCATTTCCACCAACGACTCCTGCTTTTTTCACATCACGGAATTCCAGGGAGGCATGCCCGTTTGGCCAACGTTGAGCATTACAGACAAATATGGTTGCGAAAATTCAATGGCAACATTCTCTCCTATTATTGTACAAGGGACGCCGCTGTCTGTTCAAGCAACGGTCATTCCTGCCAGCAACGGCACTACAGCCAATGGCAGCATCAGCATTAGCGTATTAGGTGGCAATTCACCCTATACCTGTACCTGGGACAATGGGGCAATTACCCTGCAAATCACGGGACTTTTGCCGGGTCCTTATTGTGTGACCGTTACAGACAGCAATGGATGCGCGGCAAAAAGATGCTGGGTGGTATCATCATCATCTGCAACTAATGCCCCTGACAACCATGGTTTGCAGGTTTTTCCCAATCCAGCAAGCCCCGGTAGCTGGGTGCAGGTCAAATTGCCCGAAAACTTACAGGCAGAAATTTTGATGCTTGAAATAATGGATACACAAGGGAGGGTGCTTTCAAAAGAGCAGATTAATCCCCCGGTCAACGATCAAATTTCCATAAATATCCCTGATGCTTACCAACAAGCAGCCTTCATAATCCGTCTAGTTGGAGGCTTGCACAGTCATGTGGCTACAATAATGGTTCAAAATAATTGATTTGCACTGACCTTGAATCTTCTTTTGCCAACAATTATTTGCTAAAACCATTGTTTTATACATGAATTGGCAATAACGTTTTGTTTGCTACTAAATCGCAACATTTTCCTGTATCTTTGCTGCGACTTTTATATTTTTTTCAAAACATTTCTATCACCACACAACATTTCCAAAATCATGAGTAAAAAACTGTTTTTCCTCCCAGCCCTGCTTTTTGCAGCTTTTTTGACTACCACAATGACTTCTTGCGGCGACAACTGCAAAGATGTTGAATGCAACACAGGTACTTGCGTTGACGGCACTTGCGAGTGCGGCGACGGCTATGAAGGCACCA